>Ga0070699_100000238_pt1 | contig 53787 bp, 54 predicted proteins | sample KBSK1503metaG_FD_65473 | JGI IMG/M metagenome (GOLD analysis project Ga0070699, IMG submission 65473) | Corn, switchgrass and miscanthus rhizosphere microbial communities from Kellogg Biological Station, Michigan, USA - KBS K1-50-3 metaG | ecosystem: Host-associated > Plants > Roots >... | reverse complement strand
TTGCGCTTTACGCTGGGCTTTTCGTAGTGCTCACGCCGGCGGACTTCCGAGAGGACACCGTTCTGCTTGATCTTCTTGTTGAAGCGGCGAAGGGCGCTCTCAAAGGTCTCGTTCTCGCGAACCTTGATCTCCGACAACTGGATTGCACCCCCTCTGCTTGGAGCCCATGTTGCGCAGAAGTATAGCCGCGCCCAAGTTTAGGCGTCAACACAAAAACGTGTCACCGCTGGGGCCGAAGCGTAACGGGCCACCCATAGTGACGTCGCGCCGCTTGACCGCCCCGTACGATCCGGTAACGGGCGCGGTCCGGCGTCCATGGCGGGCTATTACCCGATGATTATGCTAAGGGCGGGAGCTCGGCTCCCGCCTTTTTCTTTGGAGCAGCCAACCGCCAAGGAGCTCTACCCGGCCACCTTCAGCCGAGTCGCTCACGCCTATAAGCGGCGGCTCGATGAGGTCATGGCTCGCGGCGAGGCGCATGGCCGGGCCGCGGTGATCGACTGGGTCGATCCCGTCCCGGGAAACCGGATCCTCGATCTGGCGTGCGGTCCAGGGACGCTCAGCTATCCCCTCGCCAGAGCTGTCTCACCTGGCGGTGAGGTCGTGGGGATCGATCTTGCTCCCGGAATGCTCGAGCTGGCGCAGCGCGATGCCCCACCCGGCCTCCCGCTCACGTTCGTGCTGATGGACATGGAGGACCTTCGTTTTCCCGATCACAGCTTCGATGCCGCCGCCTCCGGCCACGGCCTGCAGTTCGTTCCCGAGCTTAAGCGGGCACTCTCGGAAACCAGGCGGGTCCTCAAGCCGGGTGCACGGATGGCGGCCAGCGTCCCGGTCGATCCAGCAAGGGCCAGCGATGCGCAGACCATCCTCGAGCGCGTCGTAAGTGGCACACTGCCACCGGTCCCGAAGGCGCGCGACCAGTTCGCCACGCGACGCATCGTCGAGGATGAAGAGAGCTTCGCCACGATCGCAAAAGAGGCTGGTTTTAGCGAGGCCGAGGTCGTGCGCTACGAGGAATCGACCAGCTGGGCGAGTCCGCGGCATTTCGTCGAGATGTCCGGTAGCTGGTGGTCGATGGCGCTCCGTCTGGAACGAATCTCACCCAGTGAGAGGGCCTCCTTGCTCGAGCGCGCCCAGCGGGCCATCGAGGAGGCGCTTGGCTTGGGTCGGCTGCAGATCGCCGGCGCGACCAACGTCCTGCGCGCGATCGCCTGAGCGCGCCTACCTGGTGCCGACGGCGAGCACCCGGAGGCTCTCCGGCGTCAGGGGCGCCCCGTCCCAGTCTCCGTATATTTGCACGCGGCCAAAGCCCGCGGCATCAAGCATCGTTTTCACGTCCGGGCCAGTGTAAAGGCGCACCGCATGGACGCTGGTGTCATCTCCACTCGTGGAGCTCACCGTCCGCTCGACAACCATTCGACGCGTCGGCACATCGAGGGATCGCCGCTCCATCACCGCGATCTGGCCCACGGTGAACCATTCGCGTTCCTGGAAGTTGCCCATGACCCGCTGCCCATTGATCACCTCGAGGAGAAAGCGCCCGCCCGGTTCGAGCATCGAGGCGGCGGCACGGACTACCCGGCGATCGTCCGCCTCATTGGCGAAGTATCCGAAGCTGGTGAAGAGGTTGAGGACGACATCGAAGCTCTCGCCGGGTAACGCCTCTCGCATATCGCCGCTGAGCCAGCGGACCCGGACCCCGGCCGCATTCGCACGCTCCCTCGCCACACCCAGCATGTACGCCGACAGGTCGACACCGGTTACGTCGTAGCCGCGTCGGGCGAGTTCGATCGCGTGCCGACCCTGGCCACAGGGGAGGTCGAGGATTCGCCGCGGCGGCCGGAGCTGCAGCAGGCCTTCGATGCGATCGACCTCGAGCGGTGTGCGCTCGGCGAGAAACCCGTCATAAAGCGCGAGATATCCCGGCCCGAAGTCCGTCTTCCACCAGTCGGGAGCTGGCTCCGGCATACCTTTATATATAGGGGCTCGAAGAGGATGGCAGAACCACACCCGCACCCCAATCGGCTCTGGCGCAATCCGGAACCGAAGCGCGTCTACGACGTCGTGATCGTCGGCGCCGGCGGTCACGGGCTCGCCACCGCCTACTACCTGGCGCGCAATCACGGAATCACCAACGTCGCCGTCCTCGAACGCGGCTGGCTCGCCGGCGGCAATATGGCCCGGAATACGACCGTCATCCGGTCCAACTATCTCTGGGATGAGAGCGCCGCCATCTACGAGCATTCGTTGAAACTCTGGGAATCGCTTTCGCAAGAGCTCGATTACGACATCCTCTTCAGCCAGCGCGGCGTCCTCAGCCTGGTGCACAGCCTGGGCGACCGTCGCGAATCGATGCGGCGCGTCTACGCCAACCGGTTGAACGGGATCGATGCCGAATGGCTCACGCCCGAGGAGGTCAAGGCGTTCTGCCCGATCGTCAACATCTCTCCGGACGTGCGCTACCCCGTCATCGGCGGCACGCTACAGCGACGAGGCGGCATCGCGAAGCACGACTACGTCGCCTGGGCCTTCGCGCGCAAGGCCGACGAGATGGGTGTCGACCTGATCCAGAATTGCGAGGTGACCGGGTTCGACGTCGAGGGCGATCGCGTTCGCGGCGTGCACACGAACCGCGGATTGATCGCCGCCAATAAGGTCGCGCTCTGCGCGGCTGGTCATTCAACCGTGCTCGCGGACATGATCGGCCTCGACTTGCCAATCCAGAGCCACCCACTGCAAGCCCTTGTCTCCGAGTTGCTCGAGCCGGTCCTGAACTGTGTCGTTCTGTCGAACGCGGTCCACGTCTATGTCAGCCAGGCGCACAAAGGCGAGCTGGTCATGGGCGCCGGGATGGATCCATACAACTCTTACGCGCAGCGTGGCTCACCGCAGGTCATCGAGTACCAGCTCGCTGCCGCCTGCGAGCTGTTTCCGATCTTCAGTCGAGCCCACGTCCTTCGCACCTGGGCCGGCATCGTCGACGTGTCTCCGGACGCGTCTCCGATCCTGGGATTGACGCCGATCGAGAACCTCTTCATCAATTGCGGCTGGGGCACTGGCGGCTTCAAGGCCACGCCAGGGGCGGGTTGGGTCTACGCGCACACCATCGCGCACGGGGCGCCGCACGCGCTGAACGCGCCCTTCGCCCTCGCGCGCTTCACCACCGGCGCGCTGATCGACGAACATGGCGCCGCCGCGGTGGCGCACTAGCCGTGCTCATCCCATGCCCCTGGTGCGGTGACCGCGAGGACATCGAGTTCAAATACGGTGGCTCGGCGCAGGTCGCCTACCCGGCGGATCCGGCGGGCGTTGACGATGCGACCTGGGCGCGCTTCCTGTTCTACCGGCCCAATCCGAAGGGCGGGATGGCCGAGCGCTGGGTGCACACCGCCGGCTGCCGGCGCTGGTTCAAGCTCGTCCGCAACACCGTGACCCACGAGATCACGCCGCCGTGAGCCGGCTAGCCTCGGGTGCTCGGATCGACCGGACTCGTCCTCTCTCATTCACGTTCAATGGCGCTCCGTATCGCGGCTACGCGGGCGACACCTTGGCTTCCGCTCTTCTGGCGAACGACGTGGCCGTGGTCGCCAACAGCGTGACCTATGGACGACCGCGCGGCATCTTCAGCGCAGGCGTCGAGGAACCGAATGCCCTGGTGCAGGTCGGCAACGAGACCATGCTCCGCGCGACCCAGGTCGAGCTGGTCGAGGGGTTGGAGGCGACTGGTCTCAACGGCCGCGGCCGTCTCCAACTTGATTCTCCCTCCCCCGTTGCGGGGAGCTCAATATTCCCCTCCGCCGTTGCGGGGAGCTCAATATCCCCCTCCCCCTCTGGGGGAGGGCAGGGTGGGGGCCCTCGCTACGACAAGATCTACGCGCACTGCGAGGTACTGGTCATTGGCGGCGGTCGCGCCGGCATCACGGCCTCGTTAGCCGCCGCCCAAACCGGTGACCGGGTGATGCTCGTCGATGAACAGGCCGAGTTGGGCGGCCGGTTGCTGGGCGCCGGCTGGAATGATTGGCTCGCTGCCAGCATTGCAACCCTCGAGTCGGCTCCCGACGTTCGCCTGCTAACTCGAGCCACGGCCTTCGGCCACTACGACCAGAACCTCGTCCTCATCGCTGAGCGGCTACCTTCCGGCGGCCGCCTCTGGCAGGTCCGAGCGAAACGGGTCGTCATCGCCACCGGCGCCCACGAGCGGCCGCTCATCTTCGCGAACAACGACCGCCCGGGCATCATGCTCGCCGGCGCGGCCGGCACGTACTGCAATCGGTACGGCGTCGCGCCGGGCAAGCGCGCGGTCATCTTTACCAACAACGACAGCACCGATGCCGTCGTTGCCGATCTGAAGCGGTCCGGCATCACCGTCGAGGCCATCGTCGACGTCCGCGCCGGCGAAGCCATCGTCGACACCCTCGCTAACAAGATCCCCTTCCCCGCTCGCGGGGGCCGGCGGGGTGAGGGCACCGCCGATTTCCCCTCCCCCGCTCGCGGGGGCCGGCGTGAGGGCGCCGCCGATTTCCCCTCCCCCGCTTGCGGGGGAGGGCAGGGTGGGGGCTCTCTTCGCGGAGTCGTCGTCGCCGCACTGACCGGCGATGGCCCCAGCCGAGAGGTCGAATGTGACCTCCTCTGCGTTTCCGGCGGCTTCAACCCGACGTTGCATCTCTTCAGCCAGGCGCAGGGTCGGATTCGCTACGACGAGGGTCTCGCGTGCTTCGTGCCCGACGTCGCACCCGCGAACGTCGAGGTCATCGGCGCGGCCGCCGGAGACCTGGGCGGTCGAGGTCAGGGCACGATCATGCCCTATTGGGTTGTCCCGAGTGACGGGCAGGAATGGTCCAATCACTTCGTCGATCTCGAGCGCGATGTCACGGTGGCAGATGTGCGGCGGGCCCTCGGGGCCGGCATGCGGTCGGTCGAGCACGTCAAGCGATTCACCACCATCGGGACCGGCAGCGACCAGGGAAAGACGGCAGGCATCAACGAGACCGCCATCATCGCGGCGCAGCTCGGCCAGCCGGTCGGCTCCGTCGGCGTGACGACGTTCCGCCCGCCCTACGTGCCGGTTTCATTCGGCCTGATGGCGGGCCGAAATCGTGGCGAGCTCTTCGATCCGATACGAGTAACCGCCATCCAGCCCTGGCACGTCGCCCAAGGTGCCGTCTTCGAGAACGTCGGCCAGTGGAAGCGGCCCTGGTACTTCCCGCGCGAGGGCGAGGACATGGACTCGGCCGTCCTGCGCGAGTGCCGGGCCGCACGGGAGGGCGTCGCGGTGATGGATGCATCGACGCTTGGCAAGATCGACATCCAGGGCCCTGACGCCGCCGAGTTCCTCAATCGCATGTACACGAATGCGTTCGACAACCTCAAGGTTGGCTCCTGCCGGTACGGCCTCATGTGCAAGGCAGACGGCATGGTCTTCGACGACGGCGTCGTTATGCACCTCGAGCGGGACAGGTGGCTCGCCACCACGACCACCGGCGGTGCCGCCGCGGTTCTCGACTGGATGGAGGAGTGGCTACAGACCGAATGGACCGATCTCAAAGTCCGGCTCACGTCGGTGACTGACCACTGGGCTGACGTCGCTGTCGTCGGACCGCGCTCGCGAGACGTTGTGCGTACGCTGTTCCCCGCCCTCGATGTCAGCCCGGAAAGCTTCCCCTTCATGGCGATTCGTGAGGGCGAGACCGCGGGCATCCCGGTGCGCCTGCACCGGATCACGTTCTCGGGCGAACTCGCCTACGAGCTCTGGACGCCGAGTTGGTACGGCCTGGCTCTCTGGGAAGCGGTGATGGCCGCGGGTGAATCGCTCGGCATTACGCCCTATGGCACCGAGTCCATGCACGTCCTCCGCGCCGAGAAGGGCTACATCATCTGCGGCCAGGACACCGATGGCACCGTGACGCCGCAGGACCTCGGAATGAACTGGATCGTGTCGAAAAAGAAAACGTTCGTCGGGCAGCGCTCACATCGACGGAGCGACCCGATTAGGGCCGATCGGAAGCATCTGGTCGGCCTGCTTCCGATTGAAGGCGATCAGCTACTTCCTGAGGGGGCGCAGCTGGTTGCGGAACCCGAAGGTGCCGCCGCAACAAAAATGGTCGGCCATGTGACATCGAGCTATCGCAGCGCCGCCCTCGGGCGGGCATTTGCGCTTGCGATGTTGCAAAGCGGCCGAGAGCGGCTCGGCAGCACGGTCTACGCGCCACTCAACGGGCACGTCGTGGCTGCGACCGTTACCGAGCCGACCTTCTACGACAAGGACAACTCCCGCCGTGATAGCTGAGGCGGTTCGGCGCAGCGCGCTAGCCGAATACAAGGACCGGTTCGCTGCACTGTCAGCGGCGAGCGGAGCCGAGCTATCCATCCGGGAGCTTTCCTTCATGCCGCAGCTCAACCTCCGGGTTGACCCCAACGACGCCGACCTCATGCAGCGACTGGCTACGGCGCTCGGCTTCGCGTTGCCAGTCGTCCCGAACACGACAGCTTCCCACGATGACCGTCGAGCCCTCTGGCTGGGCCCGGACGAGTGGCTGGTCGTCGGTCCCGATGGTCAGCAGGGAGCCATCGAACGGGCGCTGCACAATGCTCTGAGCGGGGCATTCGGCTCGATCGTCGACGTCTCGGCCAATCGCACGCTGCTCGAGGTCCGAGGCCCGAAGGCGCGCGAACTACTGGCGCACGGTATCCCGATCGATCTCGACGCGCGCTCGTTCGGCCCTGGCCGCTGTTCCCAGACCCTGTTGGCGAAAGCCCAGGTGATCATCGAGCGGAGAAGTGATGACCCCGCATTCCACCTCTATATCCGGTCGACCTTCGCCTCATACGCGGCCGACTGGCTCCTCGACGCCGCGGCGGAGTAGGGTGACGGGGTGTCTGAAAGCGCGCTGAGCCTCCTCACCAGGAACTACGCGATCGCCCACGACCGGGTGATCGAGTCCGCCGAGCGAACGGTCGACGGCCAATTCGCGAAATCCATGGGAATCCGGGTCCACAGCGTCGCGTCGCAGGTCTGGCACATCGCCCGCTGGGACGATCGCTACGCGGAAATCCTTGTCGAGAAAACGCCGGAACTCGCAAGCCGCTTCGGACCGCCCGGGCAGATCTGGGCGGCGGAATCGCTGGCGAAGCAGTGGGGCTTACCGATCGGGCACATGGGCCGCCGCGACACCGGCACGGACATGGACGACGAGTCCGCCGACGCGCTTCGGCTACCGGATAAAGGGTTGGTCATCGACTACGCCCGACGCGTCTTCGCTCGCTTGCAGTCGGTCCTGAACGCCCTGCCTGAGGCCAGGATCTTCACGCCGATCGCGGGCGATCCCGACAAAGACACCTACGCCCATAACACCATGCTCTACCTGGATCATGTCCAGCGACACCTCGGGATGATCGAGGCGCTGCGCGGTCTCCAGGGGACCGCCGGGACCGCCACCAACTAGCTGGGTTTCGAACGATCGACGCTAGGTAAGGCCCGTGATCTGTCCGCTTGGCTCGATGTCGATCCGCGTGTAGGCCGGTTCTTTGCCCAGCCCCGGCATCAACTGGATGTCGCCCGCGAGCGCTACGACGAAGCCGGCGCCGGCAGACGGATAGACGTTGCGGACCGGCAGCGTGAAGCTGCGCGGCCGCCCCTTGAGCGCTGGATCATGGGAGAGGGACAGGTGCGTTTTCGACATGCAGACCGGTAAGCTCCCCATGCCTCGCTCGGTCAGCCAGTCGATGCGCTTCTGACACTCCGGAAGGAACTCGACGTCAGCCGCGCCATAGATGCGACGGGCGAGCGTCTGGATCTGCTCGCGTATCGGCGTCTGGGGCGGATAGAGCGGCGCGAAGTGGCTGCCACTCTGCGTTGCCGAGAGGACGGCTTCGGCGAGTTCGAGCGCCCCCTCGCCGCCATGGCTGAATCCATCGTTGACAACCGCCGCGTCGGCACCGTAATCGTTCGCCAGCCGCGTCAGGAGGTCAAGCTCGCGATCGGTATCAGTCGGGAATCGATTGACGCCGACGACCGAACGCATGCCGAAGGCTTTGACGATATCGATGTGGGCCGCGAGGTTCTCAGCACCGCGCTTCAACGCGTCGAGGTCCTCGGCGCCAAGTTTCGCGAGCGGAACGCCGCCGTGCGACTTGAGCGCCCGCACGGTCGCGACGACCAGGGCCGCGGCCGGGCGAAGATGGCCATATCTCGCCACGATGTGGGCGAACTTCTCGAGCCCGAGGTCAGCGCCGAATCCGGCCTCGGTGACGACGACGTCGGCCAACTTGAGCGCGATCTGGTCGGCGAGCAGCGAGTTGTTGCCGTGGGCGATGTTGCCGAAGGGACCAGCATGAACCAGCGTCGGCTGGCCCTCCATCGTCTGCACGATGTTCGGCAGTAGCGCCTCCTTCAACAACACCGTCATCGCGCCGGCAACCCGCAGGTCCTCGGCGGTGACAAAGCTCCCGTCCTTGCGTTGCGCTACGATGATCCGCCCGATCCGCTGGCGCAGGTCACCTAGATCGCTCGCGAGCGCGAGGATCGCCATGATCTCTGAAGCCGCGGCGATGATGAAGCTCGACTCCCGAGTTATCCCATGCTCGTCGCCGCCAAGGCCGGTGACGATGTGGCGCAGGGCGCGGTCGTTGACGTCCAGGGTGCGCGGCCACGTGATGAAGCTCGGGCCAATCTCAAGCTGGCCGTGGAAGAGGGCGGCGTCGATCACCGCTGCCAGCAGGTTATGCGCCGCCTCGACCGCATGGATGTCACCGGTGAAATGCAGGTTGATCTCCTCCATCGGCACGATCTGGGCCATGCCACCACCAGTCCCACCGCCCTTGATGCCGAAGAGTGGCCCGGTCGACGGTTGCCGCAGACAGAGCCCGACTTTCGTGCCGATCCGTCCCAGCCCCTGGGTCACGCTGATTGCGCTCGTGGTCTTCCCCTCCCCAGCCCGCGTTGGGGTGATCGCGGTGACGACCACCAGTCTGCCATCGGGCCTCTTCTCGAGTCGTTTCAGTGCATCGAGGCTGATCTTGGCCTTGTATGGTCCGTAGGAGATGAGCTCGGACTCTAGCAAGCCGAACTTTCGACCGACCTCCATGATCGGTTGGAGTTGATGGGGTTCCGGGAGCTCGAGGCTCGTTGCCGTCTGGCTCATGCTCTCTCCGGCGTTGGATTCATCAACAGAGATCGGGGATTGGCGGCGTCCAGTTCGCTAACGACGACGCCCGCGACGTCTTCCGCTGAACCGGGACGCTCTTGCGTCTCGCTCCAGCGCCAGCCTTCGAGATAGGCGTCCATATCCGTCGACCCATCCTTCATCGCGTAGGCGTCGATGGCGGCCTGAAACCGGTCGGGCAGCAGCCGCTTGACCTCGCCTCGCTCGTCCCACGCCTTGACGTGTGCCGGGATGTGCTTCCAGAACATCACCTGGTACTTGGCCATCAGGCCGCCTCGACGAGCTCGGCGAGGCGCGTTTCGAGCGCGTTCAGTCCGGTGTGGCGAAGCTCGAGCGGGAGGCCGAGGTACTCAGCGATCTCCCGCGCTTTGTCGAGAAGCCGCTCATCGGCGAACTGTTCCAGGTAGAGCAGATCGGTGTAGTTGCGGAAGTACACCGCCTTAAGCTCCGGGTACCGGTCGATGCCGAGGCCGCGTACCACGGCGCGCTCAAAATTCCTCACCAACCAGTCGGTGAGGAAGAAGGTCGCCGGACGCTCGTCGGCGATCCGCGCGAAATCCGCGCCGGCGAACATCTCGTAGCAGTGCGGCCCGGAAAGCTGGACCGCTCCGTAGCGCGCGAGAACCGGGTCAAGCGCCCCGGCGGTGCCGCAATCGCCGTAGACGACGACGACTTGCCGATAGCGCGGTGCGAGCTCCGCCAGCCGGCGGTCGACCGCCTCGACGATCTTCTTCGGATAAAAGTGATGCATCGCCGGAACGCCGTAGACGTCGACGTCCCAACCGTGCCTGCCAACGATGGCCTTGACCTCTTTCCCTAATGCACCGCAGATGAGCAGCGCCACCTTCTTCATCGGAGGGTATCGAGCTCCGCGAATTGCAACACCGACACGAAGGAGTCATTGAAGTCCGCCCGGCCGGAGAGCTCCACGTACTCCATCTTGTCGGGCAGCTCGAACGCGACCTGGCGCTCCCGGAAGGAGAGCAGTGACATCTTGGCGCCCTCGCCGGCGGTGTTGCCAACGGACAAGATCCGATCCAGATCGACCGGGGGCACCAGCCCGATGATCTTGGCGCTCTCCGGATTGAGGTACGAACCGAACGATCCGCCGAGCAAGACCTCATCGAGGTCCGCGGTCTTGACCCCCATGACGTCCATCAAGACTTTGATGCCGGTTGCGATCGAGCCCTTCCCGAACTGCAGCTCGCGCACATCCTTCTGACTCAGGTACACACCCTCGGCCAGGAGGAAGGCGCGCACGCCATCGACGTTGATGAGCCGGTCCGACAGGGGGTGTTCGGGAACCTCCTCGCGGCTGCGCATCCGGCCGGACGGATCGAGCAACCCGACAACGCGGAGCTGGGCGACGGTGTCGACGAGCCCAGATCCGCAAATCCCCTTTGGCGCGATGTCGCCACCGATGACCTGCAGCTCGACGCGATCCGTCAACGTGACCCCCTCGATGGCACCGTCGGTGGCCCGCATCCCGCATCGGATCTGGCTGCCCTCGAACGCCGGTCCAGCGGGAGCGGCCGTACAAAGCACACGCTTCGCCGAGCCGAGCACGATCTCCCCGTTGGTGCCGACGTCGACGAAGACGCGCAGTTTGTCCTCCCGTGCGAGACCGGTGGCAATGACTCCGGCGATGATGTCGGCGCCCACGTACGCGCCGATCACCGGCAGGGTCTGGACGTAGCCGCCAGGATGAATGTCGAGCCCGGCATCACGCGCCGGGATGTATAGCGGCTCGCGAAAGGCGGGCGTAAACGGCATCATCGAGATGGGTGTGGCATCGATGCCAAACAGCAGGTGCAGCATGGTCGCATTCCCGACGATCACCATCTCGTAGACGCGCTCGCGGGAAACCCCACCGGCCTCGTAGAGCTCCGCGAGAATCGTGTTCATGGTGCGCTGGATCGCGTCGCGCAACTCGACCTTCGCCTCGTCGCCCTGCATCCCGTGACTGATCCGCGAGATAACGTCGGCACCGAACGGCGCCTGGCCGTTCAGCGTTGAGCGGACCGCTTCCGCCATACCGGTGCGCAGGTTCATCAAGGTACCGACCACCGTGGTCGTGCCGAGATCGAAGGCGACCCCGTAGCACTCCTCGCGCGAATCTCCCGGTTCCACTGCGATCAGGTGGTCGCCGCCGAGCACCGCGGTCACCTTGAACCCGGCGCTGCGAAGCAGCGCCGGCAGCGTACGCAGCGCCTGAAGATCGACCTTCATGTCGAAGCCCTCGGCGGTCAACGCGTCGCGCAGACGCTCCACGTCGCTGCGCTGATCTTCCAAGCTCGGTTCGCTGAGTTCGACAAACACTTTGCGTACGTTCGGGTCGAGCAAGACCAGACGATTCACGCCCATGGTGGCGGCTTTGGGGACGCGCATCAGTTCCGGCACAGTGACCGTGGTGTCGTCGTAGACCTTGGCCTGGCACGATAGGCGCCAGCCGGCCTCCAGCTCGGCGGCGCGCAGCTCCTTGCGGTCGGCGGTCGTGATCTCGGCGCTGCCCTCTAGCACCTGGACCTTGCACTTGCCGCACGTGCCGCGGCCGCCGCATGTCGAATCGATCGGCAGTCCGATCCAGTGCGCGGCGCTGAAGAGTGTCGTCCCCGGCGGCACCCTGGTCGTCTTATCGAACGGCTTGTAGACGACCTCAAGCTTCTTCTGAATCACGATGCCGCCACCGCCTTTTTCTGATCGGCGCGGAATGCGGAGATCCAGCGCATCGCGTACTCGTCGTGGCCGAGCAGCAGGTCGGATGCCTGCACCGCCTTGCGCACCTCGGGCACCAGTGGGTTGGTGATGGCGCAGGTGAGTCCGGCGTGCATGGCGACGGAGAAGAACGCCGCGTTGAGGATGTGCCGGTCGGGCAGACCGAACGATACGTTGGAGGCGCCGCAGACCATGTTGTTGCCGAGTTGTTCCTTGATCAGCCGCATGGTCTCGAGCGTGATCAGGCCGGCCTGCGGATCGGCGGCGACCGTCATCGCGATCGGGTCGATGATGACGTCCTCGGCCGGGATGCCATAGTACCTGGCGCGCTCGATGATGCGCCGCGCGATCTCGACCCGCTCCTGCGGCACCATCGTGATGCCGGTTTCGTCGTTGCTCATGCCGATGACGGCCGCGCCGTACTTCTTGACCACCGGGAGGATCCGGTCCATCCGCTCGTCCTCTGCCGTCACGGAGTTGACGAGCGCCTTGCCCTCGTAGGCCGCCAGCGCCACCTCGAGCGCCTCGATCACGGAGGAGTCGATGCAGATCGGCACGTCGGTGACGTCACTGACGGCCTTGATGGTCGCCAAGAGCAGCGCCGGCTCGTCCACCATCGGCACCCCGGCGTTGACGTCGAGCATCTGCGCGCCGGCTTCCACCTGGGCGATGGCGTCCGCCTTCACCCGATCCATCAGGCCGGCCCTCATCTCGGCCGCGAGTACCTTGCGGCCGGTGGGGTTGATCCGCTCGCCGATCATGACGAAGGGACGGTCACCGGATACCACCACCTCTCGCGACCGCGAGCGGAGCACTGTCTCCATCAGCTGCGACCGCCAGCAGTGACGAGTGGACTGAGCGTCGGGCGGGGCAGCAAGCCTGCCGCTTCTGCGACCTGGGTTACGCCCTCCTCCCATTTGATGCCGATCAGATGCACACCGCTGACACCACGGATCTCGCGCACCGCGTTCACCAGTTCGACCGCGATCTTGATGCCCTCTTCTGCTTGCCGGGCCGCGGGGGTCTTTTCAAGGCGCGCCACCAATTCGTCCGGCACGCAGAGCCCGGGAACCTTCTCGCGCATGAAGTGGGCACCGCGGGCCGATCGGGGAATCCCGATGGAGGGGATGATGAAGACCTTGCCGACCAGGCCGAGGTCGCCGACCATCGCCATGAAGCGGGCGAAGACCGGCACGTCGAAGACCAGTTGGGTTTGAATGAAGTCGGCGCCGGCCCGCACCTTCTTTTGCAAGCGCAGCGGGCGGAACTCCAGTGGCGGTGCGAAGGGATTCTCGACGGCGCCAATGAAAAAGGATGGGGCCTGCTCCAGCTTTTTGCCGCTTAGATACGTACCGCGATCGCGCATCGTTGCGGCAACCTCGAGCAGCTGCAAGGAATCGATGTCGTAGATCCGGCGCGCCTCCGGATGATCGCCGGCGGTTACGTCGTCACCGCTCATGAGGACCAGGTTGCGAACCCCAAGCGCTGCGGCACCGAGTAGGTCCGCCTGCAGCGCGAGCCGGTTCCGATCCCTGACGGTGAGCTGCATGATGGGCTCGAACCCCTTCTCCACCAGCAGGTGCGCTGCCGCCAGCGAGGACATGTGGACATGCGCGCCGGTGTTGTCGGTGCAGTTGATGGCGTCGACCGATCCGCGAAGCACCTCCGCCCGCCGCCAGGTCGCTTCGGGATCCGGACTGTTGCTCGAGGAGAGTTCAGCCGTGACCACGAAATGGCCCTCGCGCAACAGCTCGGCGAGCCGGCTAGGGTTGGTCATGCCCCATTCCTCACCCTCCCCCTCTGGGGGAGGGCAGGGTGGGGGCTCCATCCGGCCGGGGCTCTGCCATCTCTGCCGCTGACGAGGTTGATCCACGATGACGATCCCTGTAATTGCCAATCGACCGGCTTTTGCAAGTGCTCGATATGGTCACCCCAGAGCGGAAGTCGCCGCGATCCCTCCCAGGCTTCGACCCAGACGCAGCGCTTGTCCGCGTACACCTCGCAATTGCCGTTCGCGCGCACGCCGCCGCACGGGCCGTTGCGGAGATTCTTCGGGCAGCGCATCGGGCAGCTGAGCCCGGTCGAGTGCAGGATGCACTGGCCGCACATCCGGCAATCCCAGACAGCCTCCTTGAGCGGCTTCTCGATGGCGACGACCAGGCGCTCGAGCATGCGCAACGGCCTACCCCTTTTTCAGCGTCTTGTCGATCAGTTCGACGGCCTGGGTGAGCGCCGCATTCTCAGCCGCCTGCGCCGCACCCACGATCTGCTTGGCCATCCGCGTGGCAATCGAGGCATCGGGTGAGTAGTGGTCCGCGCCCGAAAGCTTGGCGTATTCCTCGGTAACCGGAGCGCCGCCAACCATGACCGCGACTTTGTCCCGCAGGCCCGCCTTCTCCAGTGCCTGGATGTTCACCTTGAACATCGGCATGGTGGTGGTGAGAAACGCCGAGAAGCCAACGATGTGTGGCTCATTGGTGCGGACCGCCTCGACGAATTTCTCTGGAGGACAGTTGACGCCGAGGTCGACGACCTCGAAGCCGGCGCCCTCCAGCATGATGACCACGAGGTTCTTCCCAATGTCGTGGATGTCGCCTTTGACGGTGCCGATCACGACTTTCCCGATCGGCTTGGCACCGGTCTCGGCGATCAAGGGGCGCAGGATGACGAGCGCCCCTTGCATGGCCCGGGCCGCGATCAGCATCTCGGGGACGAAGAAGTCCCCTTTCTCGAACCGGCGGCCGACCTCCTCGAGTGACGGAATCAGTGCCTTGAACAGGATGTCCATCGGATCCATGCCGAGCTTGAGCGCTTCCTCGGTGAGCGCCTTCACTTCCGGGGCGTGTCCATTGAGCGTGTGGTCGAATAGTTCTTGGCGAATCTCCTCTTCCCGACTCATGCCTCGCCTCCTGTTCGGATGTAGCCCATCCGCCGTGAGATCGCCTCGCCGGCCTCGCGTGTCATCTCGCCCAGCTCATTGAGCCGCTGCGGGGTCACACGGTACGAGGGTCCGGCGACGCTGACCGCGGCCTGGACTCGGCCGTCGGCTGCCCGCACCGGCGCGGCCACGGCATTCAACCCGAGCTCGAGCTCTTCGAGGGTGAACGCGTAACCGTCCTCGACCACCCGGCGCAACTGCTTCTCGAGCGTGCGGGCGTCGGTGATGGTGCGTGGCGTGAGTCGCGGCAGCGCCGCGGCGAGCAACCGGCGACGCTCCGCCTCAGGAAGGTACGCGAGCAGAACCTTGCCGTTCGAGGTTGCATGCAAAGGCGTCTGCTTACCCACCCAGTTGACGTTGACGACCAGGTTGGGCGCGGCGATCTGGTCGATGTTGACCACCTGGCTCCCCTGGAGAATGGCGAGGTTCACCGTTTCGCCAGTCCGGAGAGCGAGCTCTTCCAGCACGGGGCGTGAGGCCCGGGCAAGGTCCACCTCGGCAACCACGGACCCGGCCAGTCGGACCAGGCCAAAGCCCAGGCGGTACTTCTCCGTGCTGGGGTTCTGTTCCACAAGGCCGTGCTCCTCCAGGGTTGACAGCAGACGGAAGACAGTCGATTTGTGTACCTCCAGCCGCCGGGCGAGGTCGGTGACCCGCATCTCGGGCTCGGTCCCCAGTAGCTTGAGAATCTCCAGGGCCCGGTCGAGCGACTGCACTTTGTTGCGCGTGGCGAAACCGGTGCCCATCGCACAACAAACTATAGCGTCCTCGGACGACCAAGGCAACCCGGCAGTCACCCTCCCCCGCTCGCGGGGGGTCGGGGTGGGGCGGCCGTCAGGCCGGCGTTCGGCTGGGTGCTCCTGCCTTGACTCGGCGGATCTCGGCGTTGACCGTTTTCAGCACCATCTGGACGTCGCCGATCACCGCGTAGTCCGCCTGGTCCACGATCGGCGCGGCGGGATCGGTGTTGATCGCGAGGATGTGCCTGGCGGCCCGGCACCCGACCATGTGCTGAATCGCACCGCTGATCCCGCAGGCGATGTAGAGATCGGGTGCGATTCGAGTCCCGGTCTGGCCGACCTGGTCGCTATGTGGCCGCCATCCCAGGCTGGTCACGGCGCGAGAGCAGCCGACCGCGCCGCCGAGCAAGCTCGCCAATTCTTCCAGCGAGGCGAAGCCCTCTGCGCTGCCCACGCCACGGCCGCCGCTGACAACCACGCGTGCCTGCGCGAGCGAGATCTTTCCGGTGTCGGCCTCGACCTGGGGTACGAATCGCACTCGGAAATCCCCGTCATCGAACCCGGGCGTGAAGGCACGCGTCACGACCTTCGTCCGGCTCGGCGAAGCCTCAGGCGCCAGGGCATGGGGTGCGAGCGTCAACAGCTTGACCCGTCCCTTGAGTTGCGCTTCCTCGAGCAGGCTCCCACCCCAACGCTGCCGCGTCACCGTGAACGCATCACCCGGCACGATGTCGGTGCAGTTGGCGGCCATTGGCAACGTCATGCGCGCCGCGACATGGGCCATGACCTCGCCGCCACGGTCGCTCGCGGTCCCGATGACAACTGCGGGATTAGCCTGGTCCGCAAGCTCCGCGATGGCGTGCGCCCAAGCAGTCGGCGCGTACTCCACCAGGCGTGGATCGTCGGCGAAATGCAGCGCGCTCACGCCGTATGACGAAAGGATTCCCGCGGCCGCCGCGCCCTTGGGACCGATCGCTACAGCCTCGAGCGGCTGACCCATCGCCCGCGCGAGGCGTCCGGCCATCGTGAGCACCTCGAGCGAGAGCTTGGTCGGTGATCCGGCGACGTGCTCGATAAATGCGAGGACCATGGTCAGAGCAGCCGCAGGCGTTGCAAAAGCTCGACCACCTGCGTGCCGGCGTCACCATCCTGTCCAAGGATCTCGACGGTGTGGCCGGCCTGCACCGGCAGCTTGAGGCGTACCTTTTGGAGGCCACCGTCCCGCCACTCCGGCTTGATCCGCTCGATGTCTTTCTTTTTCGCCTTGAGCCGACCTGGGAGTGAGGGGTAGCGCGGCAGGTTGATCCCCTCTTTCACCGTCAGCACGGCCGGGAGCGGTACATCCGCCACCTCCCAGCCCGATTCCGTCTGGCGTCGAACCATTGCGCGGCCATCGTTAATCTCCAGCGCTTTGATCCCGGTGACGCACGGAAGATCGAGCGCGTCGGCAACCCGGACGCCAACCTGGTACCCCGCACTGTCGGCTGACTCGTTCCCGAACATGACGAGGTCGTAGGTGCGCCCGGCGTTGCGCTCGGCCTCGATCGCCTCCACGATCGCCGAGGAGGTCGCGACCGGATCCCACTCGCGACCATCGGTTTCGAGCAGAAGCGCACGCTCGATGCCCAGCGCCATCGCATCGCGAAGCTGGTCGATGGCGGCCTCGGGTCCAAGCGTGAGCACGGTCGAGCTGCCACCGTGCTTTTCGGTAAGGCGCACTGCTTCCTCGACCGCGCATTCCTCGTGGGGGCTGACGGTGAACCCGAGATAGCGGGTGTCGATCTCCTGGCCGTCCGGGGTCAGCGTGATCTGGCCGGCCGTCGCGGGAACACGCTTGATGCCGACGAGGATGTTCATTGCCGCCGCGAATCAGCTCTTAACGCGCGTGTTCTGGGGATCGAAGAGTGGCGTCGGACCGACGACCGCGACCGTCGCCGGATACCGTTCGCCGAAGTATTCGACGGCAAGCTTGGTCCCAACCTTCGCCTGCTCCGGCGGGAGGAAGCTCATCATGACGGTCTTGCCGACCGATGGGCCGGATCCGGCGCTCGTGACGTAGGAACCCCGTCCGTGGCGATCGACAATGCGTTCCCCCTTTTGCGAGAGGACCGGCTCGCGCCCCATCGGATACCGCTTGAACCCCGATCGCGAGGTGTTGTCGTCGACGGTCAGCGTACAGAGGATCGTGGCCGGCGGTTCGGCGCGCTGCTTGAGGTACGCCTCCTTGCCGATGAAGTCCTGCGGCTTGACCTGGGGTCGGGCCAGTCCGGTTTCCACCAGGTTGAACTCCTGCTCGAGCTCGTTGCCGTAAGCTCGGTAACACTTCTCCAGGCGTCCGGTAGTCCCGTAAACGCCGATCCCTACCGGTGCGATTCGGTGCGGTTGGCCCGCTTGCCAGATCGCATCCCACAGCCCGGCCCCCTGCTCGAACGGCACGTGGATCTCCCAGCCCAGCTCGCCCACGTAGGAAATGCGAGACGCGAGCGCCCGCACCGGGCCGAGGTCGATGGAGCGGCACGTCCCAAACGCAAAGCCCTCGTTCGAGACGTCGGCGTCGGTGATCGATTGCAGCAGGTCGCGGGCGCGCGGTCCCCACACCCCGATCGTCGCCCAGCTCGAGGTGAGATCGGTCAGCTGCACGGCGCCGTCCTCGGGTAGGTTGTCGACGAACCACTTGCGGTCTCGCATCCCGTCGGCGCCGCCCGTCACCACCCGAAAATGGTTCGGCCCCAGGCGCATCACGGTCAGGTCCGCCTTAATCCCACCGGCCGGATTCAAGAGCGAGGTATAGATCACCCGCCCGACCGGCAGGTTCATCTGGACCACGCACACCTTCTGCATGTAATCGAGCGCACACGTGCCCGCGATGTCGAAGACGGCGAACGCCGACAGGTCGACCATGCCGACGCGGTCGCGCATCGCCAGATGCTCGGCGTTGATGATCGGCGACCACCAGCGCGCGTCCCACTCGTAGCGGCGGGGCATCACCCGGTCGCCGTACTCCGCCAGCAGCGGCTTGTTCGACTCGTACCAGTTGGGCCGCTCCCAGCCGGCGGTTTCGAAGAAGACCGCGCCCATCGCCTTCTCCCGTTCATAGAAGGGACTGACGCGGACCCGGCGGTTGGAATCCCACTGCTCGCGCGGGTGGACAATGCCATAAGTCTTGTTGAAGCCTTCGGCGGTGCGGCCTTTGATGTGCGCCTGCGTTTTCTGGTGGTCGTAGAAGCGCGCGATGTCCGAGCCGGACGGATCGATCTCGGAAACCCCCGACGTCATCCACTCGGCGACGCAGCGCGCGATGCCCGGCGCCTCCTTGATCCAGATCGCCGCCACCGACCACAGGCCTTTCACCTCCGGGGTCTCGCCCAGCAGCGGGAACCCGTCCGGGGTCAGCGAGAGCAGCCCGTTGATCGAATGACGGATGCCGACCGCGGGATCGCCCAGGATGTCGGGCATCAGCTCCAGCGCGTGCTCCAGCGACTCGTCGAAATCCTCTTTGGTGAAGGGCAGCTCGGTCGGCGAGAGCTTGGACTGCGTGAGCGACGGGATCTCGTCCGGGTCCCAGAGGATCGGCCGGTGATCGTAGGAGCCGACCTCCATGTCGCTGCCGTGCTGCCGCTCGTAACCGTTGGTGTCCATATCGCGGATGATCGGGTACTTGATCTCCCCCACGGTGTCGGCGAACAGTGGGACCGGACCGACGCTGATCATCTGGTGCACCGCCGGACTGAGTGGAATCGAGGCGCCGGCCATGCGGGCGATTCGCGGGCTCCAGATCCCGCAGGTGATCACCACCACCTCGGTTTCGATGTCACCCTTGTCGGTCCGCACTCGGCGCACCCGGCCGTTCTCGACGTCGAAGCCGGTGACCTCGGTGCCGGGCGCCACGGTCAGTGCCCCCATCGCCTGCGCTTTCTCGCGCATCAACGTGCCACCGCGGAGGGAATCGACGGTGCCGATCCCCGGCGTACTGAAACCGCCGAGAATGATTTCCTCATTGATGTAGGGCACCAGCCGCTTCACCTCGGCGGGCGAGAGCAGTTCGGCATCGATGCCCCAGGCCTTACTCGACGCCATCCGGCGCTTGAGTTCTTCGACGCGCTCGGCGGTACGCGCCACCTCGATCCCGCCGCTTTGCGTGAAGACGCCCAGCTCCTTGTACTGCCGGACGCTATCCAACGTAAAAAGCGTCATCTCCTTGGAATGGTCGGTCAGAAAGATGAAGTTCGACGCGTGTCCCGTCGAGCCACCGGGATTGGGCAGCGCGCCTTTGTCAACCAGCACGATGTCCTTCCATCCCTGGCAGGCCAGGTGGTAGGCCATGCTGTTGCCAACAATCCCCGCACCAATGACGACGACCTTTGCCTGGGCAGGCAGGCCTGCCACGCGCATCCCCTCCTCCGTCTTGAACGCCGGCTCACAATATAGCGAGGAAAACGGCGAGACGATACCGTTCGAACGAGGTCACCGAACGCGCGCCAGCACCTTCTCCATGTCGGAGCGCAGCATTCGACGGCCGAACCAGGTGATCAGCGCGCCGATCAGCAGGCCGCGCGGCCCACGCCCGTTCCGGACAACCTTGACCTGGACATCGGTGCCTCCGCTCGTGGTCGGCAAAAGCCGGTAACGCCACTGGCTCCCGGGCGCCCAGGTGTCGGACTCCACGGCCGTCACGGTTACCTCGCCGGCGGCCGCATTCCATTCGTAGCGGTTGCGTTCCCAGGCCAGGGCATTGCCTTCGGTGACATCGGCCCAGCCGGGGCCCTGCCCATGGACGCGGAAGTGGCCATGGTCGATCTTCGGCCAGATGGTCGGCCGCCGATCGGTGAAATCGATCAGCGCGCCAAGGACCCGGTCGGGCGGAAGGTCAGTTAAGACCTGGAAGGTTATGGTCGGCATCGTTAACCACCCACCAGGGCTCCGAGGATCGCGAAGGCAAAGATGATCACGCCAATCAGCGTGGCGATCACCTCTCCGGTGGTCATCCCGCCGGCCACCCGATCTGGATAGCGGGCCTCCTGGTAGGCGTTGGCCGCCCGCTGCACGATGAACGCGGCGCCCGCGAAGAACACCCCGCTCAGCACGAAGAATCCGAGCCCAGTCAGACCGGTCGCCCGGTTCCCTCCGCTCCCGGCCACCACCGAGGCGATGAGCAGCCCGATGGCACCGGCCGCGCTCAGCCTGACTGGCGATGAGGCACTTTGCAGCGCTTTCTTCAGGTCGTCGAACTGCTGGTAGATGATGTAGAGCCCGTAGAAGGGGATCAAGATCCACCAGAAGGCCCGAGCGTGCTGGAAGCGCTCGCGCCGCGTGAACGCAAACAGCTGCCAGAGCCACCACAGCTCGTAGGCGCCCGGCGCGAGGAGACCCAGCAGGCCAACCCGCCAGGCGGGTCGGTAGAACCCTCGGTCGGTTGCTGGAGTCGCGGGCGCCGAGGCGGACGAAGGAAACGGCGGATCCATAGCCCGTCTCATCATGAAGGATTGAAGACCAACTGTCCCCATTGACGACCCCACGGATCGGGTGCTACCGTGCGGCTGACGGCCGATATATCGCTGGTGTACGGCCGATATACGGGAGGGGAAGTTGGCGAGCGGGGTGACGGCGGCCCGTCGGTTGCGCCATGGCGACGAGGAGGGGTCGCTGCACACGGTTGTGCTTCAAAGCGCCTCGGTTCGTTCCCAGGGCGACCGGGCCTATCTCCTGATCCGGGACCAGATCGTGACGCTCAAGCTGGCGCCAGGGTCGGTCATCGAGGAAGCGAGGCTGCGGGAGGAGCTGGGGCTGGGACGCACACCCATCCGGGAGGCGCTGCAGCGCCTTGCGCACGAGAACCTGGTCACCTTCGTCCCCCACCGGGGCACCTTCGTGTCCGACATCAACCTGACCGATCTCCACCGGCTGACCGAAGTGCGCACCGAGCTCGAGGGCTACGCCGCCCGGCTCGCCGCCGAGCGGGCGACCGCCCCCGACCGGGCGCACATGCAGGCGCTGGTGACGGAGCTCAAGGCTATCGATGAGCCTGACGTGCATAGCCTGATGCGACTCGATCAGCGCATCCACCGGCTCGTCTACCAGGCGACCCGCAACGCCTTCTTGCAGGCGATGCTCGAAGAGAGCTTCAATCTGAGCCTGCGCATCTGGTTTCTCGGCCTGGACCGCGGCGTCCTGCTGAAGCAAGCGGTCGAGGAGCATCGGCAGCTGCTCGACGCCATCGTTTCGCGCGACGCCCCGAAGGCAGAATCCATCATGCGCCAGCACGTCACCGGCTTCGAGCACGCCATTCGCAAGGTTCTGTAGGAGGAAAAACAGTGAGAGTCTTTTATGCCACCGACCTGCACGGCTCCGAAGTCTGCTGGCGGAAGTTCCTGAACGCGGCGAAGTTCTACGACGCCGACGTCCTGATCTGCGGCGGGGACATGACCGGGAAGGCGATGATCCCGCTGGTCGAAGATGGCGACGGCTACGAGTTGACGCTTTCGGGCGTCTCGCAGCGGGTGGGTCGCGATCAGGTCGCCGAAGTCGAGAGCCAGGTGCAGCGCAAGGGCTATTACCCGGTCCGGATGACGTCCGCCCAGGTCGCCGAGCTGGAAAAGGACCCGCAGAAGGTCCAGACGCTGTTCACCGAGCAGATGTGCAAAACGGTGGAGCGCTGGATGCAGCTGGCCGCAGACAAGATGAAGGACAGCAAGGTGCGCATCTTCGTGGCCCCCGGGAATGACGACGAGATGGAGATCGACGAGGTGATCGCCAACGCCCCGCGGGTCGAGCTGGCCGAAGGCAAGATGATCGACATCGGCGGCTACGAAATGATCTCGTCCGGATGGGCCAATCCCACGCCCTGGCACACCTATCGCGAGGCGCCCGAAGAGGAGCTGACCAAGCGAATGCAGCCGATGCTGCTTGACATCAAGGACATGAGCCGCGCCATCTTCAATTTCCACCCGCCTCCGTTCGGCACCTCGCTCGACGAGGCGCCCGCGCTGGACGAAAACTTGAAGCCGCTGCATGGCGGCCGGGCGCTTCGGCACGTCGGCTCGACGGCAGTCCGCGAGGCGATCGACAAATACCAGCCGATGCTCTCGCTCCACGGCCACATCCACGAAGGCAAGGGCATCACACGCATCGGTAAGACGCTCGCGATCAATCCCGGCAGCGCCTATGAGGAAGGGATGCTGCTCGCCTCGATCATCACCCTTGACCCCAAGAAGGGCATCAAGAACTACCAGCTGGTCAACGGGTAGGAGGTGAAGCGCTAGAGCAAAACGTCTCAAACGCTCGCGTCGCACTACGCGCGGCTCGCGTGGGGCGACGCCCCGTGATCAAATTTCGAAGGAGGAAACAATGGCGACGACTACGACGACGGAAACGCCCCGTCCGACGCTCTTCTTGCGTAACGCCACCGGACTCGTCAAAGCCTGGTCGACGTTCGATGCCTTTTTATACGCATTCTGGTCGGTCAACCTGGTCACGCTCGGGCTCTACGGCATGTCGTTCGTCTACGCCATCCCGGACGGCCAGCTCCTGCTGGCGGTCCTGCTCACTGGGGTGCTCGTCACGTTCCTGGTACTCACCTATGCGCAGCTGGTCAGCGCGATGCCGCGCGCCGGCGGCGATTATGCCTGGCAGAGCCGCATCCTGGGCGGCGGGGTGGGCTTTGTGCTCGCCATCACCGGATGGTGGTTCACGCTCTGGCTTTGGACCCCGATCTACGCCAACATTCTGGTCGTCCAGTTCTTCGCGCCACTCGCGTACACCGTTGGCTGGACCGGCGTGGCCACCTTCTTCGGCAGCAAGACGGGGGTCTTTGTCAGTTGCCTGATCGTGCTCGCCTTCGTCAGCTGGGTGATCACGCTGGGCATGGAGGGTTACGCCAAGATCCAGCGGTTCTGCTTCTGGCTGGGGATGGGCGGTCTGGTCGTCATGCTGGGGATCCTGCTCTTCTCGACCCACCAGGCGTTCATCGACGCGTTCAATCGTGAGGCCGGCTCGCTGTTCGGCGCAACGGGGAACGCCTACCAGGCGACCCTCGCGGCCTCGACCAAGGGCGGCGGTCCGACCGGCGTCGGGTTCGGCGCCTTCGGCATCACCTCGACCTTCTTGCTGCTCCCCTTCCTCGCCTTCTACCTGCTGTGGCCGGTTTGGGGAGCGACCCTCTACGGCGAGGTGCGTGGCGCCAAGGAGTATCGCAAGGTCTTCAACGCCATGTTCTGGGGGCTGTGGGTGACGGTGGCGCTGGTGGCGGTCATCATCCTGCTGATCGTCAAGACGATCGGCTGGGACTTCTACTACGCGGCCAACGCCTCATACTGGAACAGCATCTTCGTGGCGGGTGCGCCGGCGCCGCCGGTGGGAATCTGGCCATATCCGGTGATGCTCGCCGGCTGGCTGGTCAACAGCCATCTCTTCCAGGCGTTGCTGATCGTGGTCATGGGGTTGTGGTTCTTCGGCTGGGCCGGGACCCTCTTCCTCTCGTCGACCCGGGTCATCTTCGCCGCCGCCTTCGACCGTGTGCTGCCCGAGTGGGCCGCCAACATTTCGGCCAAGCGGCGCGTGCCCTACGGCTCGCTGGTCCTGATGATCATTCCCTCGCTCGTCGTCAGCGCCATCTGGGCGTACCAGCCGAGCTTCCAGGGCATCTTCCTCTGGGCGACCGGTGTCATCGCGATCACCTTCTTGGGGACGGTCATCGCCGGAGCCATCATGCCCTGGCGCCGCAAGGATATCTTCGAGAACTCGCCGATTGCCCGCTTCAAGGTCGCCGGCATCCCGGTGATCACGATCACGGGCGTGGTGAGCGCGATCTTCATCCTGTTCATGATCGCGGAGTGGTCGTTCAACGCCGTCTACGGGACGTCCTTCTCCCTCAACGCCTCGTCGCCGATCTACTTCGCGGTCACCTACCTGGTGGCCATCGCCATCTACGTGGTCGCCCGCGTGGTGCGCAAACGGCAGGGCATCGACCTGGCGCGCATCCATCGGGAGATCCCGGTTGAGTAATCGTTCGACCTTCTGACCGGAGCGGCGCGCGCATGACTGGCGTACCGAGCCGTGCGCGCGCCGTCGTCATTGGAGGCGGCATCACCGGCACCAGCGTGGCCTACCACCTGGCGCAGGCTGGCTGGCGCGACACGGTGCTCCTCGAGAAAGCCGACTTGACCAGCGGATCGACCTGCCACGCGGCGGGACTGGTCACCCAGTTCAATCCCTCCCCCACCATGATGCGATTCCGTCGCTACAGCATCGAGCTCTATCGACAGCTCGGGATTTTTGACACGGTTGGCAGCCTCCGCCTCGCCTCGAGCCGCGAGCAACTGCTGGAGCAGCAACGGGGTGTGAGCCGCGCTCGCGCGATCGGGCTGGATGTCGAGCTCGTTTCGGCCGAGCGTGCGGCGCAGTTGATGCCCGCCATCAGCACGGAGTCGCTCTTTGGTGCGGTCTGGGTGCCGGGCGACGGCGCGCTCGATCCGCATACGGCCACCTTCGCGCTGGCAAGGGCCGCCCGCGAGCTCGGCGTGAGGGTGCTGACCGATACGCGGGTGACCGGCATCGAGCTGACCCCTCGAGGGGCGGTCCAGGCGGTGCAGACCCAGACCGGACGGATTGAGGCTGAGGTGGTGGTGATCGCCTGTGGCATCTGGGCGCCGCAGGTGGCCGCCATGGCCGGTGCTTTTATCGTCTCCACGCCCGTCGATCACCAGCACGCCGCGCTGCAAGCGGTCGAGGGCGCGCAGCTCCCGCCGACCATGCCGTGCTTTCGCGACCCCGACAACCTCATCTATGGGAAGGCCGAGGCGGGGGGCGTAGTGCTGGGCGGTTACGAACTGAACCCCAACGCGCGATGGATCGACGGCGTCCCCTGGGAGCACGCTGGGACCTCCGTCACTCCGGACCAGCGTCGCTTCGAGCCCCTGCTCGCGGGGGCGGCTCGGCGGTTTCCCTTCATCAGCGAGGCGGGCATCGTGAAACTCGTTTGCCATCCGGATGCCATGACCCCCGATGCCAATCCCCTGCTGGGCCCGGTACCGGGGGTCCACGGTCTGTTCATGGCAGCCGGGCTCTCCCTGAACGGGTTCGGCGGCGCTGGCGGGATCGGGAAATCGCTGACGGAGCTGATCACGACCGGAGAGACCGAGCTCGACCTTTGTGCATATCGCCCCTGGCGCTTCGGCCCGGTCCACCGCGACCATCGCTACGTCGCCGAGCTGGCCAGAGAGGCCTACCGGTATTACTACTTTCTGCGCTATCCGTACGACGCCGACGAATGGGGCCGGCCGCGCCGCACCAGCGCCCTACACCATCGGATGCAGGACCTCGGCGCGGTCTTCGGACAAAAACACGGCTGGGAACGACCCGAGCACTTTGAGCCGGGCCTACCCTGGCGCCGAGCGGGCGCCGACCAGCGGCGGTTCGGCTGGACCCGACCGCCATGGTTCGAGCTGCAGGCCGAGGAACATCGCGCCTTCCGCGAACGCGTGGGCATCATCGACATGACGTCGTTCGGAAAGATCGAGCTGGAGGGATCGGGCGCGCTCCCGCTGCTTGAGCGGGTCGCGGGCAACTCGATCGACCAGCCCGTCGGCGCGGTCGTATACACCCAACTGCTCGACCGCCGCGGAGGCATGGCCGGGGACGTGACCATCACGCGGCTCGGTTCGGATCGGTTCAGGTTGGTCACCGGTGCCGGGTACGTGAACAGCGACCTGGGTTGGCTCCAGCTGCAACGGCGCAACGAGGACGGGCCGGTTGAGATTCGTGAGACCACGGAGGAGCTGTGCGTCGTCGGGATGTGGGGACCGCAGTCTCGGCAGGTGCTGGAGGGCATAACCGGTGACGATGTGTCGGAAGAGGGCTTCCCCTTCATGCAGGCCCGCACCATCCATATCGCGGGATTCGAGGTGTTCGCCCAGCGCGTGACCTACGTCGGCGAGCTGGGGTGGGAACTCTACGTCGAGCCCGCTACCGCGGGGCAGATGTGGGATCACTTGATGGATGCCGGACACAGGTTTGGCATTCGGCCGGGTGGATACCGGGCGCTCGACTCGCTGCGGATGGAGAAGGGATACCGCTACTACGGCACAGACCTCACCCTGCTGGACAATCCACTGGAGGCGGGCCTCGGCTTCTGCGTCCGCTTCGACAAGGGCGATTTCAACGGGCGCGAGGCGCTGATGGCGGCCAAGGCGGCGGGGATCACACGGCGTTTGCGAACCCTGCTGGTGGGCGAGCGCGAGTACGTCACGATCTATGGCGGGGAGGCCGTCTATGCCGGTGGCGCGATCGTCGGCCGGCTTCGCAGCTGCGCCTACGGATTCACCGTGAGGCGCAACCTCGCCTACAGCTACCTGCCGGTCGAGTTGGGACCCGGTTCGCGGGTCGAGGTCGACATCTTCGGTCGTCGCGTGCCGGCCGACGTCAGCACCGACTCACAGCTGAAACGTGCACAAGTGGTGAGCCATGAAGCAAAGCCCGTCGCGAGCTGAGGACGCGGTCGGCCGCGTCTCGCTCTGGCGAGGCAAGCACGTACGGATCACGCCACTGTCGGGCGGGTTGACCAACGAGAACTACCTGGTCGAGGTCGGCGGCGAACGCTACGTGATGCGTCTCCCAGGGAGCTCGACGGAGCTCCTGTCGATCGACCGCGCCAATGAGGTCTTTAACGCGCGTGCCGCGGCCAGCACCGGCATCGGGCCTAAGGTTCTGGAGCATGTCCCGCAGCTGAACCTCATGGTTCTCGAGTTCATCGACGGACCCACGATGTCGGCAACGGCGCTGCAGTCGCCGCGGATGGCGCGGCGGATGGCCGAGTCGTTCAAGCGCCTGCACGCCGCACCTCGTTTTTCGAAGGACTTCGACATGTTCCGGTTGATCGAGACCTACCTACAGATCGTCGAGGAGCACGAGGTCCGGATCCCTTCGGACTATCGGGAGCGGCTCCCCTTGCTGGCGGAAATCGAGCGGGCGGTTCGGGCTGGGGCGCTTCCCCGCGTCTCGTGTCACAACGACCTGCTCTGCGAGAACTTCATCGACGACGGCCAGTGCTTGCGGATCGTCGACTACGAACTGAGTGGGAACAACGATCCCTGCTTCGACCTGGGCAACACGGCGCAGGAGGCGAGCTTCGACGACGAGTTGCGCGCCGTGCTGTGCGAGGCGTACTTTGGTCGGCTCGATCTACAGCAGCTCGCCCGGATGAACCTGTTCGCCCTCATGTCCGATGTCGGGTGGACGCTCTGGGGAGCGATCCAGGCCAAAATCTCGGCGCTGGACTTCGACTTCGCGGACTACTACGCGACACGATGGAACCGCGCGCTCGCCGTCATGGATTCGGATCGCTTGCAAGCCTGGTTGCAGCAGGCGCAACGCGAGGGCCCTTGACAGAGTTCGTATTGCAGACGAGACTTTCGGCGTACACCAAAGGTCGCCGCTCAACCGTGGAAGGAGGATGAGACTCGTTGGCCGTACTTGACCGTGTTCTGAAGGCGTATCAGTCGCCGACGCGGATGGTGCACGCCATTGGCGCGCTTTCCGCTCTGGGGCAGGAAACGGCGGCGCTCAACGTGAAGCGGCCGCTCGTCGTCACCGACCAGGGGATCGTAAAAGCCGGGCTGCTCGACGAGGCGCTCAAGCCGCTCCGCGCCGCGGGACTAGATCCGGTCACCTACGACCAGGTCCGTGCCAATCCCGGCATCAGCCTGGTGGACGCCGGCGCCGCCTACTACAAGAGGGAGCGCTGCGACGGCCTCGTCGCGATTGGCGGAGGCAGCTCCATCGACTCGGCGAAAGGCATCGGGGTCGTGGCCGTCCACGGCGGCAGCATCGTCCAGTACGAGTGGGGCAAGGATCCGATCCACTCCCGTATCCCGCCACTGGTCGCGGTCCCGACGACCGCCGGCACGGGGAGCGAGGTGACGCTCTGGGCGGTGATCACCGATCCGGACCGGAAAATCAAGTTCAACGTCGGCGGCACGCCGAACATCGCGTCCTGGGTGGCGCTGATCGATCCGCAGTTGAGTGTGAACCTGCCCGCCGGGGTCACGGCCGGGACCGGCATGGACGCGCTGACGCACGCGATCGAGTGCTACACCATGGCCTATCACCAGCCATTCACGGATGCGGTGGCCATCCACGCCATGGAGTACTGCGGGCGCTGGCTGCGAGTCGCCTACGGGCAGGGCCACAACCTCGAAGCGCGCTACCACATGAGCATGGCGGCGATGCTCGCCGGTCTGGCCTACGGTACGGACTCGGCGGGCGCCGCGCACGCGATGAGCCAGAGCGCCGGAGGTGTCCACGACGCGCCGCACGGGGCCCTGACGGGGCGCTTGCTCGCGCCGGTAATGGAATACAACTACGCCGGCGAGCCGGAGCGATTTGCGCGGATCGCGCAGGCGCTCGCCCTCGACACCAGCAATAAAACCGTGTGGAAGGCAGCCGAGGTCGCCGTCGAGTACGTCTATCAGCTGACCGAGGACCTCGACATCCCCTCATTGAACGAGCTCGGCTTTGCCGAGGACGAGATCCCGATGCTCGCCAAGAAGGCGGAAGAAGATTCGCAGACCATTGGCAACCCACGCGACGTCGATGCGCGCAATTACGAAAAGATTTATGCCCGCGCCTTCGAGGCGGGGCGGCATCGAAGGGTCACCCGACAGCTGGCACACGCCGGCTCCTGACGCATGTGGACCAACCCGTTCAAGCCGTACGACATCCTCTCTGAGGAGCAGGTCGAGCAGATCCACGACCACGCGATGCTGATCCTGCAGGAGATCGGTGTCGACTTTCTACATCCGCGGGCGATCGAGGCGTTCCGGGGCGCCGGGCTCACGATCGAGGACAGCCGCGTTCGCTTCGAGCGGACCTTCGTCGAGGAGCAGATCAAGAAGGTGCCGGAGACGTTCGAGGTACAGGCGCGCAACCCCACGAACACGGTCACCATCGGCGGCAACCACATGGTGAATGCGCCAGTCTATGGACCTCCCTTCATCACCGACCTCGACCGGGGCCGCCGCGGCGCGACCATCGCCGACTTCACCAACTTCGACAAGATGGCGCAGGCGACACCCCAGATCCACTGCGCCGGCGGCACCACCGTCGAACCCGAGGACCTGCCGCTGGAGACGCGCCACCTCGACATGGTCTATTCGCACCTGCGCTGGACCGACATGCCCTTCATGGGAAGCGTTATCTCCGAGGAGGGCGCGCGCGACTCGATCGAAATGTCGTCCATCCTGTTCGGCGGCCGGGCGAATATCGAGAAAACGCCCGCCCTGCTGGCGCTCGTCAACGTCAACAGTCCGCTTCGCTACGACGATCGGATGCTCGGCGCCTTGATCACCTACGCGGAAGCGAACCAGCCCGTGATCGCGACGCCCTTCCTGATGGCGGGCGCGATGTCGCCGATGGGGCTGGCGGGGACGATCGCCCAGCAGACGGCCGAGGCGTTGGCCGGCATCGCGCTGATCCAGTTGATTCGCCCCGGCGCCCCCTGCATCTACGGCTCGTTCCTCACCAACATCGACATGCAGTCGGGAAGCCCGGCCTTCGGCACCCCGGAGTCGGCGATGGGGATCCTGGCCAGCGCCCAGATGGCGCGCCACTACCGCATTCCCTTCCGCGGGGGCGGCGCCCTGACCTCGTCCAAGTCACCGGATGCGCAGGCCGCCTACGAATCGATGATGTGTCTCTGGCCGACGGTGATGGGCGGCGTCCACTTCGTCCTCCACGCCGCGGGCTGGCTGGAGAGCGCGCTGCTCGCCTCCTACGAGAAGTTCATCATCGATGTTGAGACGCTGCGCATGTTCGAGTGGATGCTGACTAAAGGGATCCCCTTTGATGAAGAGGGTTTCGCCATGGATGGCATCCGCGAGGTCGGCCCCGGCGGGCACCACCTCGGCTCGGAGCACACGATGCGGCATTACCGGACCGGCTTCTACCGTCCCTGGATCTCCTCCACGGAAAACTACGACCGTTGGCAGCGGATGGGATCGCGCACGGCGGACAGGGTGGCGAACGAGAAGTGGAAGCAGCTCCTGGCCGACTACAAAGATCCGGGGATCGACTCGGCCGTCGATGAGCAACTCAAAACGTTCATCGAGGTCCGCAAAGACGCGATACTGCACGCGAGAGTCTGAGGAGGGCTGGCCACATCCATGAACGTCGTCGAGAAAACGCAAACGCTCAAGATGTTCGTGGGCGGACGATGGGTCGACTCAGAAAGCGGCGAGACCTTCGAGGCCATCAGCCCGGCGACCGGTGAGGTCATCGCCACGCTGCCGAAAGGGACCCGGGCCGATGCCGCACACGCCGTTGAGACGGCGCACCAGGCGCGGGCAGCCATGGCGGGGCTCGGCGCCTTCGACCGCGCCGCCCTGCTCCATCGGGTCGCGGAGGCGATGGAACGCCACCGCGAGGAACTCGCCCACTGGCTGAGCCTCGACCAGGGCAAGCCCTACAAAGCGGAAGCCGTCGGCGAGGTCGGTGAGGCGATCGAGTACTTCCGGATCGCCGCCGAGGACATCAAACGGCTGGAGACCAATGTCATCCCCTCGATGAGCAAGAACAAGCTCGTCTTCACGCTGCGCGTCCCGCGCGGCGTCTACGGCGTCATCACCCCCTGGAACTGGCCGCTGACGATGGCCACCGAGGTGATGGCCCCGGCGCTGGCCGGTGGCAATACCCTCGTCTGGGCTCCGGCCACGTCGACCTCGGCGATCTCCGTGAAGCTGATGGAATGCCTCGCCGAAGCCGACCTGCCGCCCGGCGCGGTCAATCTCGTGACCGGTCCCGGCTCGGTGGTGGGCGATGAGATCGCCGGCCACCGGCTGATCGCCGGCGTTGGCTTTGTCGGCTCGACCGAGACCGGGCGCTCGGTGGCGCAGCGTGCGGCCGGCAAGCACATCATGCTCGAGCTGGGTGGTAACGGCCCGATCGTGATCTTCGGCGACGCCGACATCGATCGCGCGGTCGCGGGCGTGATCGCCGGATGCTTCCTCTGCGCGGGGCAGAGTTGCACCGCGGGCGAGCGCATCCTGGTGCAGCGCGATTTCCAGGATGCCTTCATCGATCGGCTTGCCGAAGCCGTCAACAGGATCCAGTTGGGCGATCCCTTCGACGACGCCACCACGATGGGGCCGCTGAACAACGAGGGCGTCGCGTTGAAGATGGACGAGCACATCGCGGACGCGCTGGCGAGCGGGGCGAAGGTTGTGACCGGCGGCCATCGCGCGACCCGCTTCCCCACCCGCCTCTTCTACGAGGCGACGGTGCTGCGCGGGGTGAGCCCGCAGATGCGGGTCAGCAAGGAAGAGACCTTCGGCCCGATCGCACCGGTGATTCCCTTCCGCGACGAGGCGGAGGCATTGGACATCGCGAATGACTCACCGTACGGTCTGCTCGGGTCCGTCTATACAAAAGACATCGATCGGGCGCTGCGCTTCGCCCAGCAGCTGGAGACTGGGTGGGTCAACGTCAACGAATCCTCGAACTACTGGGAAGCGCACATTCCGTTCGGTGGCCGGGCGGGCAAGGAGAGCGGCATCGGCCGGGTGGGCGGCCATCGGGCGATCGAGCAGATGACCGACCTGAAAACCATCATCGTCGACGTCCGGGAGACCTAGTGGCGGCGGCCGAAAGCAACCTGCCCGTGGCGGACGTGATCGCCGAAGCGGAGCGGATCTCGGCGGCCGCCCTTGCCCTGAAGGTCCCGGTCAAGCTGGTGGGCGGGGCCGCCGTCAACCTCCATTCCAAAAGCGCACGCGAGGCGCCCTTGAAGCGGAAGTATGGCGACCTCGACTTCGTCGCTCCGTCCAAGCAGCGCCAGGCAGCCGAGAAGTTGTTCGAGTCGCTCGGCTACGAAGGCGACCGACGGTTCAACACGCTCAATGGCCACCAGCGGCTCCTCTATTTCGACCCGGTGAACAATCGGCAGATCGACATCTTCATCGACCGCATGCGGATGTGCCATGTCATCGAGCTGGCCGACCGCCTCGGCGGCGACGATCCCTGCCTCACGCCCGCTGATCTGCTGCTCAGCAAGCTCCAGGTGTTCGAGGTCAACATGAAAGATCTCGTCGATTCGATCGCACTGCTGCTCGACCACCCGATCGCGGATCACGACGACGATGCGATCAACGCCACCTACCTGGCTCGGCTTCTCTCCCAGGACTGGGGCCTCTACCGGACCATGCAGCTGAACTCGGCCCGGATCCGGGAGACCGCAAAGGAGTTGCCCGTCCCCGCAGACACCGTCAACCAACGGCTCGATGAGCTCTGGGAGCGCACCGAAGCTCACCCTAAGTCGCTGAAGTGGCGACTCCGCGCGAGAGTCGGCGACCGAATGAGCTGGTACGAACTGCCCGAGGAGGTTCGCCAACCGTACCAGGCGGGGTAGCACTTCAGCGGACATTGACAACGTGGCCGCTCGCGCCGATAGTGTGCGGTAAGGGCGGCAGCGACTTCCAGGCCTCGGGTTGAGCTCGAGGAAGGGGGCGACCATGGCGCAAGTTACGCATCCGGCTGATGACACCATTCGCGTGCTCTTCGTCCAGGACGACCCGGCGGTGGCCGAGATGTATAAGTTGAAGCTCGAGCTCGATGGCTACCTGGTCACGATCGTTTCCGGCCGCCGGCAGCTGATCGAGGCGAGCGCCTCGGTCCATCCGGACCTCGTGTACCTCGATATCCGCCGGAGGGAGCAGGACGGCATCGAGATGCTTCGCGCGTTGCGTGGCGGCGAGCCAACGAAAGACGTGCCGGTCATCATCCTCTCCGACCATCGGCCTGAGGAGATGGTTAACCGCGGATTCACGGCCAACGTGATGGACTACGTGGTTCGCGCCAATGTGGCGCTCACATCGCTGACGACCAACGTCGAGGAGTGGGCGCGCCCGGAGTCGGCCTAGGGGATCAGGCGGCACGCCGCCGCTTGTCGCAGTACATCGATCGATCGGCCGCCCCCGGTAGCCTGTCGCCAGGCAGCCCGCAGGTCCTGAGCCACGACAGAGTTGAACCGCTGCGTGAAGTCGTGTACACTTCCGCCGACGGTGCGTCCTGTGCGCCGCCGGTCGGCGGCCGTCCTCGTCCTCGCCCTCGCCGCGGTCGCTCCACTGCTGCATCCCATTTTTTCCCAGGCTCTGCCATCGAATTGGCTTGCCATTAACGGCAACCTTCGGCTGAACCCAGCGTCTGGGGCGACCTTCGATTGGGCTGATTCGGGTGCCGCGTCACCAATGCCGGCGTGTCCGCTGGGCGCGGTCAACGTAACCGGTAGTGGCGGGCTCTTCAATTGCGGCGGCCCCTCGACCGGGCCGTATACCGTACCAAACCCGCCTGCGCTCACGCCCGCGGCGCTCGCCGACCCAACGCGCATCTCTTCAATCTTCATCGTGGATCCAATATCGTCCGATACCACGGCCTGCGGCCGCGGCGACCCGACGACGTTTGCGACCTCCACCAAGAACGGGGACCCGATCAGCGGCATGACCTTCGGTACCGGGAGCGTGCCTAACAAGGATGACCTCAGTGACGTCTACGCCGCCAGCCATGCCACCGCAGCACGGCCTGAAATCTTCTTTGCGGCCGAACGGCTGGCCAACAACGGCGACAGCCACATCGACTTCGAATTCCTCCAATCCATCGTGGGCATAAGCCCGGGGTGCTCGGGCAGTTTCAGCGGCCACCGTGCCGAGGGCGACCTCCTCGTGGCCGTCGACTTCACGATCGGCGGGGGAGCGCCTGCAAACACGTTGTATCAGTGGCACTGCAATGCCGAGCCGGGCCCGCAGCCGCCTGATGGAACCGTTTGTGATCCCGGCGGAAGCGCCCACTACCAGCAAATCGCGATCCCTGGTTCAGTCAGCTTCACCGTCAACACCTTGTCGATTCCGTGCGGAGGATGGGTCTGTCGAGATACTGCTGGCGCGACCACGCAAGTCGCGCCCAATGACTTCATGGAAGGCGGTATCGATTTGACCCTCCTCAACTTCACCGGGTGTTTCAACACCTTTTTGCCGCACACGAGGACGGCCCAGTCCTTCACCGCCCAGCTCACCGATTTCGCCGGACCGGCCCCTTTTACGACCTGCCGGGCGCCATCGATTTCGACCACCTCGAACCCGACCGGTTTCAACCTCGCCCCCGGGGTGTCGACCAGCGACCGTGTGACCGTCCAGGACCCCGCGGCAACGTCGGCCCCGCAGGGTACGCTCGCATTTTTCCTCTGCAACCCCAGCCAGGTTACGGCCAGCGGATGTCCCGGCGGGACCCAGGTCGGGACCGTGAAGACCCTCGTTGGCGGGGGAGGAACGTCCGACACCACCGCAGCGACGACCGCGCTGGGCACCTACTGCTGGCGAGCCGTCTACACTCCAACCGGCAGCAGCACGGGGATCTTCGCCGGCGCCGTCCATACCAACGCAACCAGCGAGTGCTTCACCGTCGGCGTTCCCGGACCGCCCGCCGCCGGTCGCGGCATGGACCTGCCGATGCCACCGCCGGCATTCGTCTCGGGTAACGCCCCATCAGACAATGCCCCCATTCGCATTCAGATCCCGAGCATCGGCCTCGATGCAGATGTCGAGAGCGTGGGTATCCTCGGGAGCGGGCTGATGGATGTTCCGCGATCTCTCGCGGATGCGGGTTGGCTCGGTGCCGGAGTGGCGCCGGGTTCGCTCGGAAATGCCGTCATCACAGGACACCTCGATGGCAGCCGTGGCCAACCGGCGGCGTTCTGGTCGCTGCGGCGGTTGCGGTCCGGCGACAGCATCATGGTGACGAACGCGCTTGGCGTGGAGCTTCACTTCGTGGTGGTGAGGGTCGCGCGATACAACAGAGTGAATATTCCGCTCCTCAGCGTGTTCGGCCCCTCGCACGAGGCCCATCTCAATTTGATTACCTGTGCCGGTCCCTATGTCCGCAACGATGGTGGCTACCGGGACCGGCTGGTCGTGTACGCCCAACTCGTCGACTGACCAGGACCTAACCGTCAGCCATCACGTCGTCGCTCCGGGGGCCGATAGCATGAGGCCGGCATGTTCTGGAGCTTTGTCGACGCCACCCCGGCTTTGGGCGGCTCGGTCCAGATCGATGGGAAACGTGGGCACCACCTCGCCCGCGTCCTGCGGGTTCGTCCGGGTGAGCGCGGCGTCGCGGTCTTTGCCGGGCGCGAGTACGAGGTAGAGGTCGTCGCGGTGTCGGGTGGACGCGTCGAGGCCCGCGTGCTGACGGACCGGCCCGCGCGGGGAGAAGCGAGCACCGCGGTCACGCTGTGGCAAGCGGTGCTGCCCAATCCCGATTTCGACGCCGTCCTCGAAGCCGGCACCGCGGCCGGCATCCAGCACTTTGTCGCTGTCCAGGCCGCGCGCTCCATCGGCCGGCCACCGGTTGGGCGACTCACGCGCTGGCGAGCGATCGTCGAATCCGCTGCCGAACAGAGTCATCGCGGCGCGATCCCGACGGTGTCGGGGCCGGTCACCTTGGCATCGGCTCTCGGCGAGACGAGCGATAGCCGCTTGCTTGCGCTCGAGCCGTCCGCGGCCCTCTCCCTGGCACAAGCCACCGACGGATCGGCAGCCTACACGATCGCCGTCGGCCCCGAAGGCGGCTGGACCGACGACGAGCTGGCCACCCTGCGAGCCCGCGGCGCGGTCGCCGTCAACCTCGGTGCGCGCATTCTGCGCGCCCGCCTGGCGCCGATCGTGGCCGCTGCTATCCTCGTCCAACGCGAATGAACGTATCCATCCAAACGCTCGGCTGCAAGGTGAACTTCGCGGAAATGGCCGAGCTGGGCGACCGGCTCGCGCGCGCCGGTTTCACGGTCTCCGACACCGACGAGCAAGCGGACATCTGCGTCATCAACAGTTGCTCCGTGACGGCGCAGGCGGACCGCAAGCTGCGCACGATGGTCCACGGCCTGCGACGCCGGCACCCGGAGGCGCACCTGGTTTTGACCGGGTGTCACGTCGACAACCCGAACCCGCGCGTGTCGGCGGTGCCCGACGTCGACGTGGCTTTTCCCAACGCCCGCAAGCGCGAGATCTTCGATTATCTCTCGTCGAACTTCGAGCCGGCGGCGGCCGGCGGATCGACCACCTTTGCCCGCTCGCGCTTCTTCCTCAAGGCGCAGGATGGCTGCAATCACCGCTGCACCTACTGCATCGTCTGGCGGACGCGGGGGGTGTCCCGCAGCGAAGAGGAAACCGACCTGATCGATCGCGCGCAGCAGGCGGTTGCCCAGGGTTACGGCGAGATCGTGCTGACCGGCGTCGACCTCGGCGCCTTCGGCCGCGACCGCAACCTGGGCTTGGCACCATTTGTTGCGCGGCTGCTCGACGCTATTGCTCCGGCGCGCCTTCGCCTCAGTTCGATCAACGCCAATGACATCACCCCGGACCTTACCGAGCTGGCCGGCGCGCCACGCTTTTGCCGCCATCTGCACATCCCGCTTCAGTCCGGCAGCGACCGCGTGCTGAAGCGGATGGGGCGCCTGTATCGTCGCCACGATTACCTCGAGGTCGTCGCCGCTCTTCGCAACCAATCGCCAGATCTCGCCGTCACTGCCGACGTCATCGTCGGCTTCCCGGGTGAGACCGATGAGGACTTTGCCGACACCCAGGCGGTCGCACGGGACGCAGGTCTCACTGGTATGCACGTCTTTCGCTATTCGCCACGGGCGGGGACGGCCGCCCCTCGCCTCGGCCTCCCGGTGGACGACCCGGTCAGCCGCAGCCGGAGTCGCCAGTTGCAGGTCCAGGCGGACGCCCAGCGGCGGGCCTACGAGGCTCGCTTCATCGAGCGCGACCTCGAGGTGATCTGGGACCGGCGCCTGCCGCAACAAATGCGCGGCCTCAGCGACAACTACATCACGGTGCGCGCTCCGGAGCGCGGCCAAACCCTGGGGTCGCTGGCCACCGTCCGTCCGCTGGCACCGAGCCCCGACGGTCTTCTCTGCGGGTAAGCTTGGCCGATGGCCGACGACTGTCTTTTCTGCAAGATCTTCGCTCGCGAGATTCCAGCCACGGAAGTCTTTCGCGATGATGAGATCGTCGCCTTCGAAGACATCCGGCCGGTAGCGCCGACTCACATCCTGGTGATCTCGAAGGAGCACATTCCGACGGTTCACGATCTCCTCCCCGCCCACGCGGCGATGCTGATCCGGATGGTCCAGGTGGCCAACCAGCTCGCCGACGAGCGCCAGATCGATCGCGACGGGTACCGCCTGGTGATGAACAAAGGTCCCCAGGCGGGCCAGACCGTCTATCACCTGCACCTGCACCTGCTGGGTGGGCGCACGATGGCCTGGCCTCCCGGCTGAGCTCCCTCTGGCGCGCGGTTGCGAAGCAATTGTCACACCGCTGTCGCAGCTTGACCGCGACCTGACAACGCGCGAAAGAGGCGTCGTAAGCGACCGGCGCTACGGTGGTCGCACATGCGCCTCCTCCCATGGCGTGCCGTACCACCGCAAGATCAGGCTGCCGATAAGGCACGACTGCACGATCGGCTTGCCAAACTGGCGAAGCCGCCCGTACCGGAGGCTGCCTCCGCTTCCCCAGCGGTAACGGCGCAACCCTTCGCCCCAGTCAGCCCCGCCAGAGCAAAGCTGCAGGAGCTGACCGGTGGTGCCGCCGCGGCCGGAGCGGGTGCGCCAATCGAACCCGAGGCCACGCAGACAAAGCCGGCGGTGCAGGCTGCCGCATCCATTCCCCCGACGACTCCGGATGCCGCCGCCGTTCCCCGGACGGTCCAGGTCGCCGCTTCCGTTCCCTCGGCGACTCAGGTAGCCGCCCCCGTTCCAGCGACGGCCATAGCGAAGCGCGTCGTCGCCGCGGCACCAGTCAGCAACATGCCTCGTCCGCATGGCAAGTCCGATCGGCGCCGGCGGCGTCGGTTCGGTTTCCTTCTCTTCTTTGGCGCCCTGATTCTTATCTTCTTCGTCGTCCGGGCCATTCCCGCCGACTGGGAAATCGGTCCCTTCCGTATCGATGCCACCGGGAGCGCCGCCGACTCGGCGGCGACCATCTACTTCTCGGATGACCCGCACGCGCCCTTCTGGCTGCTGGTCCCAACCTTCAACCTTCCGCCCAGGTTCTTCGCGGTCCGTCCGAATAGCTCCGCGCGTCCCCTGGCGCTCGCGCCGACCTTGTCCCCCAGCTCGAAGCCGTCCGGCAGCGCGTCGGCCAGCGCCAGCGCCTCGACGTCGCCGAGCGGCAGCACGAGTCCATCAGCCTCACCGAGCGCGACCCCGTCTGGCTCGGCCAGCCCGAGCGCCTCACCATCGGCCAGCCCGAGTGCGTCGCCGACGCCGACGCCCACGCCGACTCCTACTCCTACTCCGACCCCGACGCCTAGCCCAACGCCCACGCCGACTCCTACTCCGACCCCGACGCCTACCCCCACGCCCACGCCAACTCCTACTCCGACCCCTACGCCTACCCCAACGCCCACGCCAACCCCAACCCCGACGCCTACACCAGGCCCATTTGCCTTCACAGGCACGCCGACTGAGGTCGTCGCGTGGAAGGTCAACGGATCAAACAAGTGCAAGCTCGACACCATCACCGCCAATGGCACCTTCCGCACCAATGGCGTGGGGGGCACCGTGACCTACCAGTGGATTCGCAAGGACAGCAACGGCACGCAAGTCCAGCCGTTGCTGTCGATCGTGGTGGCAGCAGGCGACACTGGACCCCACAGTGTGGCAACGGATCAGTGGATCCCGGCCAGCAACGGTAGCGAGCAGCTCGTCTTCACGAACCCACCCTTTGCGGTCGCGCCGCAGTCGTTCACCTGCCGTTGAGTAGAGGACGGTCGAGTCAGGCTGCCGCGGCGGCGGGCGCGTAGCGGACGATCGTTCCCGTGCCGCTGCGCTTGGCGCGAAGCAGTGCCTCGTCGGCACGACCCAATAGCACCTCGGGCGTCCCGCCATCTTCGGGGAAGACGGCGATGCCGATGCTGAAGGAGACCTCGACGTCGGTGCCGCGAAGGGTCTGCCCCATCGAGCGGTAGATCTCCTGGATGCGCAAGGCCACCACCTTCGCGCCGGCGCCATCGGCATCCGAGAGCAGGAGGACGAACTCATCGCCACCAAACCGAAAGGGCTCGTCGCCCACTCGGACCGCGAAGCGGAGCAGGTTCGCCACTTCCTTCAAGAGCTCGTTTCCAACGCCGTGCCCCAGGCGGTCGTTGACCACCTTGAAGCCATCGACGTCCATCATCATCACTGCCATTCGCCGGCCAGTCCGTGCGGCAGGCCCGAGCCGCGACGGGAGCTGCTCCTGCAGCGCCCGCAGGTTGGGGAGGCCCGTCAATTCGTCGACGCGACTCATCCGCATCAGCCGGCGGCGCTCGGTCTCCCAGTTGTTGGTCAGCAGCGCGGCATAGCCGTACATCAGAAGATGGGTGAGCCCGTTGACGACGAGGCTGACGTCCTGGGCGCCGCTGATGCCGACACTGACCACCGCCACGGCGGCCGCCACCCCCAGGGCGACCGGGCGCGGCAATAAGACCGCGCCGCTCAGGACGATCAGGAAATACAGGAGGCGGAGGTCCATGGTGCCGCCAATCCACCGTTCGAGGTAGGCCACAGCGGCCACGGCCGCGAGCAGCATGGCAAGGGCGAGGATGCGGCGCACGCCGATCCCACTACGCAGGAGGGGCCGTGTGAGATTCATGCCGCCACCGCAGCATGGATAACGAGCTAAGGACAGGGTTAATTGCGGGCGGAGCCGGCCGGCGGACGGCGCGCCTGCCGGACACTCTGAGTGATCCAGATCGCCAGCAGCAGCGCGAAGCCCGTGATCAGCCCCGCGACCGGGTGGCTGCAGCCGGCGAACGCCCATGGTAGGGCGAGGGCGAGCCCACTGAACGCTTCCCGGATCGGGACGCCGCGGCCGATCGGCGTATCGCAGGCTCGACAGCGGCCGTGCTGCGCCAGGTAGCTGATCACCGGGATCAGCTCGTCAGCCGTCAGCCGGCGCTGGCAGGTGCGGCAATGCGACGGCGGCCACAGCAGCGACTCGCCTCGCGGAACGCGATCGAGCACGACCTCGAAGAAGCTGCCCAGGGCGCTCCCGAGCGGAAGCAAGAAGGCTGCGCCGAGCAGGTTGCACATGATGTCCATCAATGGCAGTTCCTGCCCAGCGTACTGAGCCCCACGCCCTGAGCATCGACGCCTACCTGCAGGTCCTGCTCGAGCAGATCGCGTCCGACCTGATCTTGACGGCGGGCGCCCCCCCGCACATGCGCAAGGACGGCGGGCTCGTGGCGATCGCGCCCGACTCGCTTCGTCCCGAACAGGTCGAGCAGATGGCCCGCGAGCTGCTGTCCGCCGAGCGCTGGGCCACCTTCCAGGCTCGGGGTGATATTGACTTCTCGTTCAACTGGAAAGGCCAAGCGCGATTTCGGATCAACGCCTTCAAACAGCGCGGGTCGGTCGCCATGGCGCTGCGGCTGATTCCCTACCAGATTCCTAGCTACGATCAGCTCGGCGTGCCGATGGTAGTCCGTGGACTGACTTGGCTGAACCAGGGCCTGATCCTGGTGACCGGCCCCACAGGGTCCGGCAAATCGTCGACGCTGGCCGCGATGCTGAACGACATCGTCATGACGCGCCCCTGCCATGTCATCACCATCGAGGATCCGATCGAGTACGTGTACCGGCACCAGCGGAGTATTGTCGAACAACGCGAGGTCGGCGCTGACGTGGCGTCTTTCGCGGATGCCTTACGGGCGGCCCTGCGCCAAACCCCCGATGTGCTTCTGATCGGCGAGATGCGCGACCTCGAGACCATCGCCGCGGCGATCACGATCGCCGAAACCGGTCACCTGGTGCTGGCTACCCTTCACACCAACGACACGACGCAGGCAGTTGACCGGATCGTCGATGTCTTTCCGGCCGAGCAGCAGCAGCAGGTCCGCGTGCAGCTGTCCAACACGCTGGCGGCGGTCATTTACCAGCAACTACTGCCTCGCCGCGATGGGCCCGGCCGGGTCGCCGCCTTCGAAGTCTTGCTCAACACGATCGCCGTCCAGAACCTGATCAAAGAGGGCAAGACCCGCCAGCTGCGCAACGTGCTGGAGACCGGCAGCAAGGAAGGCATGAACACCATGGACCGGAGCCTCAGCGAGCTGGTCAAGGCCGGCCTGGTGGATTTCAACATCGCCGCCGCCCGGACCCAGCATCTCGACGAGCTTCGCCGCCTCGCCGCCTAGCACGCAGCTCCCTCGGGCGCGTCGCAGGTTTGCCCCGCTTGAGCCGTTTGCTCCGGTTGGAGAGAAATTAGATGAAGCCGGCGCTTTCCACTAGCGAGGCGGCGCGGTGGCTCGGGATCAGTAAGTCAACGCTGATCCGCGCGGTGAACCGCGGTGAGATCCAGCCAGCCTTCCGGACACCCGGTCGGCACCTTCGGTTCACCCTGGACTCGCTGCGGGAGATCCGGCGCCAGCTGGAAGCGCCGCTACGGGAGGCCGTGTGAGCGCCGTCGAGCGCCAGCCGGGCGGCCGATTCGGGATGCGCCCTGAGAAGCGGCTGGGCGAGCTGCTCCTCGAAAACGCGCTGCTAACCCCGCAGCAGCTGGAGAGCGCGCTGGCCGTGCAGCGGCGGGAACGCCGACCCCTCGGGCAGGTGCTGCTCGCCCAAGGGGTGGTCGATGAGAAGGCGCTCGCCCGTGTCCTGAGCTTGCACTTCGACGTGCCCCAAATCGACTTCGCCCGTGCCCGGGTCGAGAAGGAGGCGCTGGCGCTGATTTCCGAGTCGTACGCGCGCGAGCACACCATCCTGCCGATCCGGATCGAGAAGGACGAGCTTGAAGTCGCCACTGTCGACCCCGGCGACCTCGCCCTCTTCGCCGAGCTCAAGGTGCTGACCCGCAAGCGGATCAAGCCGGTGCTGGGCGTCAAGTCGCAGATCGACCTGGCGATCACCCAGTCCTACAAGCTGCGCACCGGCGTCGACCGACATGTGCGCTCGTTCGAGGAGACCTATCGACCCACGTTGGCGAACCGCCGGCTGGCCGAGGTCAAGCAGGACGCCCCGGTGGTGCAGATCGTCGACCTGATCATCGCCCAGGGCGCCGAGGAACGCGCCTCGGACATCCACATCGAGCCGCAGCAGGACCACCTGCGGATTCGCTTCCGGATCGACGGTGTCCTGCACGACGCCACCAGGTTGCCCGCCACGCTGGCGGCCCCCATCATCTCCAGGGTTAAGCTGCTAGCCAATCTCGACATCGTCGACCGGCGGCACAGCCAGGACGGACAGATCCAGACGACGGTCGACGGACGCCCGCTCGACATCCGGGTGGGAACCATCGAGACCATCTGGGGCGAGAAGGCCGTGCTTCGCCTGCTGGAGCGGTCGCGCTCGATCCTTCGCCTCGACACCCTGGGCTTTACCGCAGTCACGCTGAAAATGTTCCGCGGTCTGGTCCAGTCGCCCTACGGGATGATCCTGGTGACCGGCCCCACCGGAAGCGGCAAGACCACGACACTCTACGCGGCGCTGAACGAGCTCAACCGCGTGGAGAAGAACGTGATGACGATCGAAGACCCCGTCGAGTACACCTTCGAAGACGTCAACCAGATCCAGATCAATCGCCTCGCCGGCATCACCTTTGCCAACGGGCTGCGCGGGATCCTCCGCCAGGACCCCGACGCGATCCTGGTGGGCGAGATCCGCGACAAGGAGACGGCCGAGATCTCGGTGCAGTCCGCGCTCACCGGGCACCTGGTGCTCTCGTCGTTGCACGCCACTGATGCGGTTGGCGCCATCTACCGCTTTCTCGAGATGGGCATCGAGTCCTTCATGGTGACGTCGGCGGTGATTGGCGTGCTCGCCCAGCGCCTCGTCCGCCGGAACTGTCCTGAATGCACGACCGTCTATCAGCCGTCGGCGGAGGAGCTCGAATTCTACCGAGCGGTCGGCGGGCAGGACATCATCTTTCACCACGGAACGGGATGCGCGAATTGTGCCCACACCGGGTTTCGCGGTCGCATTGGCGTGTTCGAAGTCCTACCGATGACCGATGCGATCAAGCGACTCCTGGTCCGGGACGCGCCCCACGAGGAACTCCGCGCTGAGGCGGTCCGTGGGGGCATGACGACGCTTCGCTCGGCGGGCGTAGCCCGGATCGACGAAGGGCTCACCACCATCGGCGAGGTGATCCGCTCGGTGCACGTCAGCGAGGGGAACCTTGCCTAGCTTCGCCTATAAGGCCTATACGGAGCGCGGGCAAAAACGGGAAGGCCGGATCGAGGCCGCCGGCACCTCCGCCGCGGAGCAGGCCCTGTGGCTCGAAGGCCTGAAAATCGTCCAGCTCAACCCGGCACCGCCGAAGAAGACGATGGCGGACTACTTTCCATCGCTCTACCAGATCTCGCGACAAGACCTCATCCTGTTCACCCGCCAGCTCGCCACCTTCGTCGGCGCCGGCGTTGCCATGACGCGGGCGCTCACGGTGATTGCGGAAGAGACCGCGTCGCCACTCTTCAAGCGCGTGATCCTGACCGTCCTCGACGACCTCGAGCGTGGACAGAATCTCTCCGAGTCGCTGGTCAAGCACCCCAAAGTCTTCCCCAGTCTGTACGTGGACCTGGTCCGGGTCGCCGAGCTCACCGGTAACCTCGAAGCGACGCTCAAGGAGCTCGCCGGCTATTTGCGGCGTGACCTCAACACAGTCCGCCGCGTCCGGACCGCCATGATTTATCCGGCCGTCATCCTGGTCGTCGCCACGGCGGTTGTCATCATCCTTGTCTTCTTCGCCCTCCCGGCCTTCGTCAAGATCTTCGCCGAATTTCGCGTGCAGCTACCGCTGTCGACCCGAATCCTGATCGGGATCGTCGCCTTCACGCGTGCCTGGGGCCTGGTCATTGGCGCCGTAGTCGCGGTGCTCGCCGGCGCAATCGTCGTTGCCTTGCGCACGCGCCGCGGCCTGTATGCCAAAGACCAGATCTCGCTAAAGCTCCCCATCATGGGACCGATCGTCCTCTCGGCGGTGCTCAATCGCTTCTCCCGCACGCTCGCCATGGTGCTGAAAGCCGGCGTACCCCTCGGGCAGACGTTCGACGCCGTGATCGCGGGCACCGGCAACAAGGTATTCCAGCGCGGGCTGGGAACGGTCAAGGAGCAGATGACCGGCGGCGAGGGGTTTGCCGGACCGCTGCTGCGCACTCATCTGTTTCCACCAATGCTGACCCAGATGGTGCGGGTTGGTGAGGAGACGGGAACGCTCGATACCTATCTCGAGCAGGCCGCTGATTTCTACGAGGAGGAGCTCGACTACCGGATCCGCGCCATGACCTCGTTGATCGAGCCGGTGATGACCGTGGCCGTCGGCCTCGTTGTCGGCTTCATCGCGGTATCGCTGATCTCGGCCATGTACGGCCTGGTCGGAGCACTGAAATGACGCGGCAACGCGGCTTCAGTTTGATCGAAACCACGGTGGCGATCGCCCTGCTGGCCGTCATCGTTGTCGCCATCCTGAGCGCGTTCTCCGCGACAACGCTCGCCGCCCGCCGGCATCAGGAGGAGACGACACTCGACCGCCTGACGCGCTCGGACATCGAATACATCAAGAGCCAGCCCTATTCGGTCAACAACCTTCTTCCCGCGCCTTACCAGAACCTCAGCAGTAGTGGCTACACGTTCGCCTACCAGGTCCTCTACTACAGCGCCCTCACCAACCCGCCGAACTTTCAGTCGGGCAACCCGGATGTTGGGCTGCAGGAGATCATCCTCACGGTTCGCGGACCAAATGGCTCGATGGAAGTCGTCGATTTCATGAAGGAGCAACCATGAGGCGCGGGCAGCATGGCTTCACGCTGGTCGAGATGATGGTCAGTATGACCATTTTCACGGTCGTGGCGATGGCGATGGCGGGCACCTTTCTGGTTGGGTATCGAGCGATTGGCAACGAGGCGCGTGTGATCGCGGCGGACACGGCCATTAGCGAAGCCAGCCTGTGGGTGACTCGGGACTTGAACACCGCGACAACCACCCTCGGCTGTCCCTGCACGATCCAGGCCGGCAGCCCAATGACCCTTGTGTACGGCGTGCCACCTGGCACCGCGGTCGTTTACAGCATCGATGCATCCCAGAATTTGATCCGTACCGTCAATGGAAGCGACCAGGTGGCCGCGCGCGGTATCACTCGAGTCTCCATCAGCTGGGTCGGTTGCTACGCAACGGTGAGCATTTTGCCCTCGGTAACCGGCTCGGTCACCGTCATCCTCAACGTGAGCAACCGCCCGGGCGGGTGTGTCTGATGCCGCGACGCCTGGGTCGCCAGCGAGGTCAGGCACTTCTCGTCGTGCTGGGATTCGTGGCCGCCTTCCTCTTGCTGGTATGGGCGGCGCTGACACTTGCCAGCGCGGCCTTCCTCGGACTGGGAACCGTGCGCGCGGATACGCGCACGACCTATGCGCTGGATGCCGGTATTTCCTACGCGATGCAGGTCATCGATGACAAGAACGGAAACGGTTGCAACGCGCCGAGGACCAGCACCGTGACCCTGAACTACCCGAGCGGACCGATTACGGTCAATGTGGGGATTCGAAAAGGCGTTCCGTGCCACGGCAACGGGGCGACCTGGAACGTAACGGTGACCGCTAGCGGAACGAATCGCAGTGTCACCGCGCTCATCACCGAAGGGAATGCCTCATCCGTGGTGACCTGGGAAAGCTACCAGTGACCGCACGCCTCGCCCTCGACCTGGGGGCGCGTGAGCTCAAGATCCTGGAGGTCAGCGGTCGGAAGCTGACGTGCCACACCGAGATCCTCCTCCCTGACGGCGCGCTTGTTGACGGGATGCCGACGCCGCTGCTGACGACGGCGGTTCGCAGTGCGCTCGAGGCCGGCGGTTTCAGCGCGACTCGGGCCCGGCTCGCCATCCCGGAAACCGGGACCGCCTTTCGAGACTTTCGACTGCCTCGCTTGCCGGCCAGCGAGCTCGGCCACGCTGTGGAGTTCGAAGGTCGCCGGCAGGTTCCGATCGAGGCCGCCGACGTTCATTTCGCCTGGCACGCCGTCCCTGACAAGACCGGCTACGCGGTCTACCTGGTAGCGGCCCGGCGAGACATGATCGACGCCATCGTGGCGGCACTGACCGCGGCCGGCTTGCAAGTCGAACGCATCGATCTCAAGCCGCTCGCACTGGCCCGTGGCATGGGCGTCTCCGACGGCATGCTGCTCGAGTGGGCGGCCGCCGAGGCAACCCTGGTGCTGATGGCCAAAGGTCGACCGCGGTTTTTCCGGACCTTCGGCCTCGACGCGCCGGCCGATGACCCAGAAGCCCAACTCGACGAGCTCACCCATGCGCTCAACGCCCTGGTGAAGTTCATGCGCGGCGCCACCTCCGACGTCCCCATCAATCCGCAAACCACCCTGGCGCTCGGCGGGCGGTTCGCCTTTCTTCTCGAAGGGGTCCAGCGAGCCGAGCAGCGCTTCGATTTCGCGGTCACGGTCCCGACCACACGTTTCAAGTCCGCTCCAGACTTTCCGTGGCAGGCGCATTTCGCCGGATTGGGCCTGCTGATGCAAACGCGTTGGTACGACCGCCTCACCCCGGCACAGGGAGGTGACAACCGTGTCGCGGCCTGATCGCGCCCAGGTCGGCGTCGACTTCGCCCCGCCGCGGCGGCCAAGTCGCGTCCGTGGACCGCTGGTGGCACTGGCGCTCGTCGCGCTGGCGCTGGGCGCCATGACGGTCGCCGTGACGCAGCTGCTACTGCGCTGAGCGAACTTTTACAGATCTCGCAAGATTACGGCTCTACGCTCGACAGAGTCTAAGGAGGTAAACGACAAGAAATATGCTTCTCGCCATACTCAAAGGTGCGCGCAAACGCTCGCATCGCCACCAAGGTGGATTCACCCTCGTCGAGTTGCTCGTCGTTATCGCAATCCTCGGCGTCCTCGCCGCCATCGTGCTTTTCAACATCTCGGGCGTGAACTCGAGCGCCGCGTGCAACGGGATGAAGACCGACGGCGCGACCATCCAGGGCGCCGCAGACCTCTACTGGAACACCTACGGGGTCTATCCCGTCGGACAGGCGACCCCAGCGACCCTACCGGGCGCTGCCGACCTGGTCACCCCCGGCGCAGGTGCTTACGTCAACGAGCAGGAGCTGCTGATGGCCAACCTGCTACACAGCGCGACCAACGGTTGGAGCACCGCGCCCCCGCCGCCGGCTGGTACGGAGATCTTCACCTACAAGGCCTCACCGCCTCAGGGCACTGTGCACGGCGCCATCCAGGGCCAAGCCTGCATCTACAACTAAACGACCGGCGATAGGACATCTAGGTTTGGCCGGCCTTCGGGCCGGCCAAACTATTTCTTAGGCGATCTTTGCCGAGTCGCCCTCGACCACGCCCGCGATCCGTTGGGGAAGGGACGAAGTGGCGAAGGCGGCGGTCAGGCGGGGATCCCAGTGTGTACCCGACCCGGCAGCCAGGATCTCGAGGGCTTTGGCAACCGTGTGCCGAGGCCGATAGGGGCGGTCGGTGATCATGGCGTGGAAGGCGTCGGCGACGGCGACGATGCGGGCCATCATCGGAATCGCCGGGCCCTGCAGCTTGTCGGGGTAGCCGCTTCCATCCCAGCGCTCGTGGTGGTGGCGGATGGCGGGCGCCAGCACGGTCGCCGGGCGGAAAGGGCCGGCAATTTCGGCGCCAAGGATCGTGTGCTTCTGAATCTGCGCGAATTCTTGCGGCGTGTAGCTCCCCTGCTTGTTCAACAGTTCTTCCGGCAGGCCGATCTGCCCGATGTCATGCAGCAGGCCGGCGTGAAACGCGACCTCCTGGTCCTCGGCGTCGAGGCCGATCAGCCGAGCCAGCGCCTGAGCCGTCATGGCGACCCGGTCGTCGAACGGCTCCTTCGACTCGGTCGGGTCTTCTTTTTTCACCAGCTCGCGCAGGCTTTCCTGGGTGCTGCGGAGGTCGTGTCGCAGCTCCTTGAGGCGAAGCAGCGCCCGCACGCGGACCTGGAGGTCGCGCATCGGGACCGGCTTCACGATCAGGTCGTCGCCGCCCGCCTCGACCATCTTGGCCCGCTCCGGCCGCGGGTCGAAGCCGGTCATCATCAGCACCGGGATCTCGGCGGTCTCTGGATCCGATTTCAATGCCTTGCACGCCTGGTGGCCGTTCATCACCGGCATCTCGATATCCATCAGGATCAGGTCGGGCTTCAGCCGGCGCGCCGCGCGGACCGCCTCCTCGCCATTGGTGGCGGCTTCCGTCCAGAAGCCGAGGGTGGAAAGCTGTCCGCAGAGCAGATCCCGATTGGCGCTGCTGTCGTCCGTGACCAGGATCGTCCGGCGCTCCGGCATCGGTCGGGACGGCAGAGTTTCCACTGGAATAAGACGTAGGAAGGCGGACCTTCCTTCGTTGCAGGGAACAGTGAAGCGTCGCGTCACACAACCGTCTGTCTCCTTGCCGCTCCGGTTACCGAACCTGCTTTCGGTCGAGGCCGTCGCGGTTGCGATCCACCGACACCCGGAGGTGGTCCGGCGGCAAGCCCGTGACGGGCGGCTCCCCGCGGAGAAAATCGGCAGGGTCTGGTTTTTCCGCCCCGAGCGACTGGCGGAAGCCGGGTATCCCCAGTTCGTGACGCAGATGGCCCCCGATCAAACCGACCGATCGCCGACCTCGGGGGCGCTGTTCAGCGCCCTGGCGGATGCCGGCCTCCAGGCCTTGCAGCACCTGAATCGCGAGGCGATCTTTACGGCGGTCGGCAACCGGCTCGCCAAGGCGGGGCTTTCGACGTACCTGTTCGACCTCAGTCCGGACGGCAAGGGGCTGGTGGTGGCCTTCCGGAACACCCTCGAGGCTCCCACCGAGGTTGGAAAACTAACCGGCCGCCAGCAGATCGGCAACTTTTTGTCGTTCGAGCGCATTCCGATCCTCAAACAGGTTTGTGCGACATTGCGGCCGCATTACGTCAGCGACCACGATGAGCTGGTCGGCCGCCTGGCGCTCGCGCTGCCGCCGAGCGCGGTGGGCAACGCCCGGAAGCTGAGCGAACTGCTCCATCTCGACTCACTGATCTCGGCACCCCTGGTACTGGAGGGCAAGGCGATCGGGGCCATCACGGTGCTGGGCCCCGGGCTAAAAGAGACCGACCTGCCGGCCGTCATGGCCTTTGCGAACCAGACGGCGGCGGCGCTCGAGACGGCCCGCCTGCTCGATGAATCACGGCAGGTGGAAGAGGCCGCCGTGCTCACACTCGCCGGCGCCATCGAACTCCGCCATGCGATGCGCAGTCGGGCGCGCGAGCATGCCGAGCTTGCCGAACGGTTCGCCCAGTGTCTCGGGTTTGATGCGGCGCGGCAGCGGCGAATCCGATATGCGGCGCTGCTGCAGGACCTGGGCAAGCTCAACGTCCCGGAAAGCATCCTCCAGCAACGCGGCCGCCTGAGTGCCGAGGAGCGGGCGTTGATCATGACCCACCCAGTGGTCGCCGCTGACCTGCTTGGACGGTTCAAACCGTTAGCAGACCTGGCCCCACTCGTGCGGTCACACCATGAGTGGTTCAACGGTGAAGGCTATCCGGACGGCCTGGTGGGCGAAGCGATCCCGCTCGAGACCCGGGTGATCTCGGTGGTGACGGCGTTCTTCAACGTCACGTTCGACGTTCCAGTCAAGAGCGCAACAACGGTGGCGGAGGGCCTCGAGGAGCTGGCGCGTTCCCGGGGCATCAACCTGGACCCCGGCGTCACCGATGCGTTTATTCGGATGTGTCGACAGGCGGAGTCGAGCCAGGCGCCGTGGTTCAAACAAATGCTTGCGGCGATCAACAGCCCGCAGCCACCGGCGTCCGCGGTGCGCAGGGATGTCCTTTCCGTGGCAGACTCGCGCGAGCTTCGCATCATCTACCGCATCGCCCAGGAGACGACGGCGGTGCTCGACCTCGAGACGCTCCTTGGCCGCATCGTGACCATCATTCGCGAGGTGATGGGCTACTACATGGTGGCCATCCTCTTGCCAGGATCAAGGCCTGACGAACTCAGGGTCGGCGCGCATAGTGGCTACGCGGTCGATATCACGGGACTCGCGATTGCGGTGGACGAGGGCATCACGGGCTGGGTGTTCGCACGTGGTGAGCCCATGATCGTCCCGGATGTCAGGGTGGAACCCCGCTATGTCGGTGTCGACGACAAGGTTCGGTCGGAGCTGGCCTTTCCGCTGATCAGCCGTGGCCGCGTGGTCGGGGTCCTGAATGCGGAGAGTCAGGACGTCGATGCCTTCTCGGAGGCGGACGTGGCGCTGATGTCGGCCGTGGGATCGCAGTTGGCCTCGTCGCTCGAGGTCGCCCAGCTGCACGACAGTCTCAAGCGCGAGGCAAGCCATGACCCGTTGACGCGGCTCAACAACCGCCGTCTCTTCCTCGAGCGCATCCAGCAAGCGGTGGCTCGGACCGCCGCCTCCGGTGAAAGCTTCTCCATCGTGTTTCTCGACGTCGATGGGCTGAAGCGGATCAACGACACCTTCGGGCACCTCGCCGGCGACGCCCTCCTCCGCGAGGTGTCGAACGCTCTAACCGATGCGGTCCGCGGCGAGGATGTGGTGGCGCGCTATGGCGGCGACGAGTTCGTCGTGCTGCTCCCCTCGACGGGGGCGGCGGCGGCGGCGGTCGTGGCCCAGCGCATCTCCGACGGCATCGCCCGGCACCGCTTCATGGCCGGCCGCGACCTGCTGCAGATTCCCGGGGTCAGCCTGGGGCTCGCGACCTTCCCGCAGGACGGCAGCACGGCGGAGGACTTGCTGGCCGTCGCCGACGCCACCCTCTACCGGCAGAAGCGCCGGGCGAGCTAGCCGAAGACGAGTTGGAGATCGTAGAGCTCGCGCGGAACCCGGCGGGTCTCAGCGACGACATCGTGCAGGGGCACGATCGCAACCTGACCGTCTTTGCGAATCGGAATCAGGCCGGCCTTGTGATCTGCTAGCAAATCGGTGGCAGCGACGCCGAGCCGGGTCGCCCAGATCCGGTCGACCGGTGAGGGTGACCCGCCGCGCTGCAGGTGCCCGAGGACCGTCACGCGGGTCTCAAAGCCGGTTGCCTCTTCGATCCGGCTGCTGAGCGCATCGCCAACGCCTTGCTTGGCAAGCTGCAGGTGACCGAAGGCATCGCGTTTCTCTGCGCCGGCGGCAACGGGCACGGCCGGTTCCAGGGCGCGCATCTTCACGCCTTCGGCGACGACGATGATGCTGAAGTCCTTGCCCTCGCCGCGACGGTGATGCAGATGGTTGACGACGGCGTCGAGCTCGGCCGGAAACTCGGGGATGATGATCATGTCGGCGCCGCCTGCCAGGCCGCCTACCATCGCGACCCACCCCGTGTCGCGACCCATCACCTCCACCACCATCACGCGATGGTGCGCTGAGGCGGTCGTGTGCAGCCGATCGAGCGCCTCCACGACGACCCCGACCGCCGTGTCGAAGCCGATACAGAACTCGGTGACCGAGAGATCGTTGTCGATCGTCTTGGGGACCCCCACCACCGAATAGCCGGCGTCGCTCATGGCGGCCGCGACCGACAGCGTGTCATCGCCACCAATCGCGACCAGGCCGTCGATGCCCGTTGCGCGCAGCAGGCTGATGACCTGCTGGATCCCGCCTTTTTCCTTGAGCGGATTGGTCCGTGACGTGCCCAGGATCGTGCCGCCGAGCGGAAGGATCCCACGGACCGATGCCGGGGACAGGTCCCCGAGATCGCCGTCACCGAGCAAGCCGGCCCAGCCATTCTTGATGCCGCTGACCTGGAAGCCACGCTGGAACGCGCGCCGAGTGACGCCACGGATAGCGGCATTAAGTCCGGGGGCGTCGCCACCGCCGGTGAGGACGCCGATGCGCACGATGCCTAGTGTAGCCCGGCCTATCTCGAATGCCGGCGGCTGGAAGTCAGATTGACGATGAGCAAGAACGCACCCATCGCGATGATCAGCGCGCCCACGGCCACGCCCGCCGAGCGCCCGAACTGATAGCCGCCGATCCCGAGCACGCCTTCGAAAAACGCCACGCCCAGCAGGAACAGGACCACCCCGATACCGACCAGGCGGGTGCCCGCCCGCACATTGCCGGGCCGGCCGGCGGCGAGACCGTACAAGACCATCCCCACCCCAACCGCGCCCGGAAAGATGAGCGTCCACGCATAGGCCCAGCTCTCGAAATGATCGGTCGCGTTCTGGTAGAGAAGGATGAGTCCGGTGACGGCGATGATGCTGCCAAGGATCGCGAGACCCTCGCCGAGCGCGCCTCGGGCCATCAGGGCGACGAAGAGGATCAGGACGCCAGGCGCTATGACAAAAAAGGGCCAGCCGTAGTGGCTGACGTCGATGTGGACCAGCTGTCCGACCAGCAAGACGGCGCCGACGAGCACGAGCAGTCCGCCCAGCACCATCGATGGGCGTCGCGGCCGGCGAGTCGCCCGGTTATCGGCCACGGGCCAACCTTACCCCGCGGCCGGACGGTGTCAAGGGCCGCCGCCGAGCCTTCAACCGGACAGTCGACGAGGGGCAGAAGTCATTCATCGCGCACTCGGGGCAACGCGGGACCCGCGCGACGCAGATCCGGCGCCCATGCAGGATCAGCCGCAGGCTGAACCCCGTCCATTCCGACGGGGGGATCAGCTTGGTGACGTCGGCCTCGATCTTTACCGGGTCGGTGCTCTTGGTCAGACCAAGGCGTCGCGTAAGCCGCTTGACGTGGGTGTCAACCGCGAAGCCCGGAACCCCGAAGGCGACACCGAGCACCACGTTGGCGGTCTTGCGGCCGACACCGGGCAACGTGACCAGGTCCTCGATCCGGCCCGGGACCTCGCCACCGAAGCGTTCCACCAGCGCGGCGCTCGTGGCAATGATCGTTTTCGCCTTCACATGAAAAAACCCGGTGGGCTTGATCATCGTCTCGACCTGCCGCGGGTCCGCGTGGGCCAGCGCGGCGGCATCCGGATAGCGGGCAAACAACGCCGGCGTCACGGAATTGACCGAGCGGTCGGTTGTCTGCGCCGACAGGATGGTGGCGATCAGCATCTGGAAGGGGTTGACGTGGACGAGCTCTGAGACGGCCGGGTAGACGGGCTTGAGCCGCTCGACGGCGAGCAGGGCACGGTCGCGGGCGCGCAGTCCTGCCATCGCGTCAAGCCTAGTCGCCCCTGTCACAGCGGGGGCGTCGCCCCAGGCGAGCCGCGCTCCGGGCGTCGCCCGACGCGAGTGGCGCGGGACGTGCCATACGAGCGTTTGAGAC
>Ga0070699_100000237_pt1 | contig 53797 bp, 41 predicted proteins | sample KBSK1503metaG_FD_65473 | JGI IMG/M metagenome (GOLD analysis project Ga0070699, IMG submission 65473) | Corn, switchgrass and miscanthus rhizosphere microbial communities from Kellogg Biological Station, Michigan, USA - KBS K1-50-3 metaG | ecosystem: Host-associated > Plants > Roots >... | reverse complement strand
CGGCCAGCGCCCTGCTGGCCATCTCGTTCTCCGGGAAGGTCGGCCGGACCGTCGAGGCGGCGCGTCAGGCAACCTCGTTCGGCATTCCGGTTATCGCCCTGACCAGCGACGACGGCGGGCCGCTGGCCGCGGTGGCCGACCGGATCCTGCCCATCGAGATGCCCACCCTCGGGTTCTCCCCCGGCACCAGCACCTACACCGGGATGCTGTGCACGCTCATCGAGCTGGCCCGGAGGACACCGCGGGGCGGGAGCGAGGACGCGCTGCGGGACGCGTGCGAGCAACTGCCCGGCCAGGCCGCCAAGACGCTCGACTGGTGCCACGACGCGGCGGCCGACATCGCCGCCCGGCTGGTATCGGGCCGGTTCGTCACGTTCCTCGGCGCCGGGCCGAACGAGGCCACGGCCCGGTTCGGCGCCGCGAAGCTCTTCGAGGGGTCGCAGCAGATCGCCGTGGCCACCAACGTGGAGGAGTGGGCGCACGAGGAGTACTTCATCACCAGGCCGAACGATCCGGTGGTAATCGTCGCCCCGGCCGGCGCGGCCCGCGACCGTGCCTGGGAGATCCTGTCCGAGCTCGACTTCATCCGGGCCGACGCCACCGTCGTGTCCGACCTGGAGCCACCCGGCCGGGCCGCTTTCCTGCGGCTGGCCGCCGGCGCGCCCGAGGAGCTCAGCCCGGTCCTCGCCGCCCTTCCGCTGGCCCAGCTCGGCTTCCACCTGGCCCGGCTGGCCGGCAAGCGCAGCTACAACTTCCCCAGCAAGCAGGCCAGGGACGAGCACTACGCCACCATCCACCGCGCCACCCTCGGGGAGCCAGCATGACGTCGAGGGAACCACTCGCGGACATCACCGCGGAGGCTAGGCAGGTGCTGGCCGGGTGCGCCGGACACGACGTCAGCGCGCGGCTGATCGGCGGGCTGGCCGTGGCGATGCACCGGCACACGCCGACGCCGGTGGAGCTGCAGCGCTCGTACGCCGACATCGACATCGTGATCGGCCGCAAGGACGGCCGCGGCGCGAAGACGGCGCTGGCCGAGCTCGGCTACGCGCCGAACGAGCGCTTCAACGCGCTGCGCGGCGACCGGCGGCTGCTCTTCTACGACACCGTGAACGGACGGCAGCTCGACGTATTCGTCGGCACGTTCGCCATGTGCCACGCGCTGGACCTGACCGGCCGGCTCGCCCTGCTGCCGGACACGCTGGGCATCGCCGACCTGCTGCTGACCAAGCTGCAGATCGTCGAGATCAACACCAAGGACCTAGTCGACGCGGCCCAGCTGCTGCGCGACCACCAGCTCGGCCGTGGCGAGGAAGCCGGCCGGGACGAGCTCTCGCTGGACCGGCTGTGCGCGGTCACCAGCGCCGACTGGGGCTGGTACACGACGCTGAGCGACAACCTGGCCAAGCTGGCCGCGTTCGCGCGGGACGCGCTGGCCGAGCCGGACCGCAACACGGTCGCCGAGCGGGCCCAGGCCATCCAGCAGGCCATCGACGAGCCGTCCAAGTCGCTGCGCTGGAAGGCGCGTGCCCGGATCGGGCGCCACGCGCCCTGGTACGAGCTCCCCGAGGAAGTGGCAGGGAACCGACATGGCTGACCGGAAGATCTACTTCGCCACCGACATCCACGGCTCGGAGGTATGCCTGCGCAAGTTCCTCAACGCCGGCAAGTTCTACGGCTGCGACACCCTGATCATGGGCGGTGACATCACCGGCAAGATGATCGTCCCGATCGTGGACCGCGGCCAGGATGTGTTCAGCGCTACCCTCTACGGCCGCGACCTGCAGGTCAGCGGCGACGGCCTGGCCAAGCTGCGCAAGACGATCGCCGACGCGGGCTACTACGCCTACGAGACGACGCCCGAGGAGATGGAGCGGTTCCGCGCGGATCCGGACGCGGTGACGGAACTGTTCGGCAAGCTGATGCACGAGACCCTCGGCCGCTGGCTGGAGCTGACCGAGGAGCGGCTGGCCGGCACGGGCATCAAGTGCTTCTTCGCGCCGGGCAACGACGACCCGGCGTTCGTGGACGACATCCTGCGCACCTCGGCGGTGGCGGTCAACCCGGAGGAGACGGTGGTCGACCTCGGCGACGGATTCACCATGGTCAGCGTGGGCTACTCCAACAAGACGCCGTGGGACTCGCCGCGGGAGCTGCCCGAGGACGACCTCGCCACCTATATCGCCGGGCAGGCGGAGGCGATCGGCAACACCGACCGGGTGATCTTCAACTTCCACGTTCCGCCGCACGACACCCCGATCGACCAGGCGGCCCTGCTGGACGCGGAGTTCCGCCCGATCATGAAGGGCGGCATGCCGGTGATCTCCGGAGTCGGCTCCACCGCGGTGCGGGACGCGCTGGTGAAGTACCAGCCGATGCTGAGCCTGCACGGTCACATCCACGAGTCGCGCGGCGAGGCCCGGATCGGCAGGACGCTGGCCATCAACCCGGGCAGCGAGTACTCCGAAGGGGTACTGCGCGGCGCCATCATCACGCTGAACCGCAAGAAGGGGGTGCGTGGCTATCAGCTCGTCGCAGGCTGACTCAGTTTCCGCGCCGATGCCTGCGTCGGCGCCTGCGCCTGCGCGGCCGGCGCTGACCGTCGCGGTCATCGGCTCGGCCCGGCTCACTCCGCCCGATCCGCGCTGCGTGCTCGCCGAGCAGATCGGCGCGGCCATCGCCGCCCAGGGCTGGGCCGTGATGACCGGCGGCTACGGCGGCCTGATGGAGGTGACCTCCCGCGCCGCGGCGCAGGCCGGGGGCACGGTCATCGGGCTGCCCATGCGGGGCTGGACCGCGCTGATGCCTAACCGGTGGAACCACGAGCTGCGCTGGTCCGGTACCTACCCGGAGCGGCTGGCGCACCTGCTGGCGGCCGACGCCATGATCGCCCTGGACGGCGGGATCGGCACGCTGTCGGAGGCGGCGATCGCATGGTCCGCGCTGCAGACCGAGCCGGCCGCCGCCGAGCTCATCTTCCTCGGCACCGGGTGGTCGCCGGTCCTGCGCGCTCGCCGACCACCTCGTCATCGACGCCCGGGACCTCGCGTACGCCACCGTCTGCGCCGACCCGGACCAGGCCATCGCCCACATCGCTGCGAACCAGCGGGGCCGGGCACGCGCAGCCGGGCAGCCGCGCGGCTAGAGCACGCTTTTCAAGCCGAACGGGCCGGCGGGCCGCCCGGGCATCACAGTGCGCACGGGCATCACGGTACGCACGGGCACCATCTCGCCGGGCTGCAGGGCGCCATGAGAACCACGACGATGCCACATCGTGGTGGTCCTGACTACGACAACGTCACATCGTCGTGGTTCGGCCGGGGTATCCCTGGTGCTGGACTAACCCACCCCATCGAAGCCCATCGAGAGCCGAGGAACGAACAGTGCTGCGAACCGGCAAGGACTACATCGAGTCGCTCCGCGACGGCCGGGAGGTGTGGATCGACGGCGAGCAGGTCGGGGACGTCGCCACGCACCCGGCGTTCGCGCCGATGGTGAGCGTCCGCGCGCGGATCTACGATCTCGGACACGAAGCCGGGACCAGGGACCTGCTGACCTACACCGACGACGAGACGGCCGAGCGCTGCGCCACCACCTCGCGCCCGCCGCGGACCCGCGACGACTGGCGGGCCAAACGGGACTCGGTCGACGCCATCCTCGACGCCGCCGGAGGCGTGGTCACCAGGGTGGGCGACGAGACGGTCGGCGAGATGTGGTCGCTGTTCGACGGGCAGAACGTGCTGAACGAGATCGACCCGGCGTTCTCCGCCAACATCGCCCAGCACGTCCGGCGGGCCCAGCTGCTCGACCCGTTCCACGTCTCGGCCAACACCGACCCGAAGGGCAACCGCTCCCTGCGGCCGCAGGACCAGGACCCCGACGTGCTGCTGCACGTAGTCGGCGAGACCGGCAACGGCATAGTGGTGCGCGGGGCCAAGTTCGAGACGGCGGCGGCCTACGCCAACCAGGCGTTCGTGAAGCCGACCATCGGCGAGTGGAACAACGAGGTCCTGTCCGACTACGCGGTCGGCTTCCTGGCCGACATGGGCGCTCCCGGCATCAAGCACATCTGCCGGTCCGCCTTCGCCGGGTCGCGCTCCCCCGACGATTACCCGCTGACCAGCCGGTACGACGAGATCGACACGATGATCGTCTTCGACGACGTGGAGATCGGATGGGAGAACGTCTTCTTCTACCGGCACACCAAGGCGGCCGCGTTCATCCGCGCGACCCTGCACCGGTACAGCATCTTCCCGTACGTCCAGCGCTACCTGCGCTTCGCCGGGTTCCTGCTCGGCGTCGCCTACGCCAGCGCCCGGTCGACCGGGGTCACCATGCACCAGGCCGTGCGGGAGAAGATCGCGCAGATCGCGTGCTACCGGGAGGGCATCAACGCGCACCTGACCGCGGCGATCGAGCTGGCCGAACCCAGCCCGGGCGGGCTGCTGATGCCTAACCAGTCGATGATGTACGCCGCCCGGGTCTTCGCCTCCACCCAGCTGCCGGCGGTCATGCACCTCGTCCGCGACCTGTGCGGCTGCCAGGTCAGCCTGGTGCCGAGCAAGGCCATGTTCGACAGCCCCGGCGCCGGCGACTGGCTACGGAAGTACTTCGCGATCGGGGAGATCCCCGCGGACGAGCGGCGCAAGCTCTTCGCGCTGGCCCGGGACCTGCTCAACTCCGACTACGCCGGGCACCGGCTGACGTTCCAGCTCTTCGCGCAGTCGCCGCCGTTCTCGCACTTGCTCGCCGTCTACAACAACTACGACTTCAGCGGCCCGCTCGACCTGGTGTCCAGGTACTCCGCGGTCGCGGACGAGGTACGTACATGAGGGCGCCCATCACGGTCGGCGGTCACCTGCGGATCCGGCCGTTCAATACCGCTGAGAGCTATCCGGAGCAGCGGCTCGACAACGACCTGTGCCAGGCGGTGGTGGCCGGCGACACCATCTACCTTCGCGGCCAGGTGCCGCAGGACCTGGACACCGGCGAGAGCGTGCACACCGGCAACCCCGCCGCCCAGGCCGAGCAGGTGATGACGAACGTCGAGACGCTGCTCGCCGAGGCCGGCGCGTCCGTCGAGCACGTGGTGTCCTGCACCGTCTACCTCACCGACATCCGCCACCGCGAGCCGGTGTACCGCGTGCTCGGCCGGCGGCTCAAAGGCGTCTACCCGGTGTTCACCGGTCTGGTCGTGTCCGCGCTCGCCCGGCCCGAATGGCTGGTCGAGGTCACCGTGGTAGCGGTCAGGCCATGACGTTCTCGCTGGTAGGCCGCTGCGACCGCACGGGTGCGGTCGGCGCCGTCATCGCCTCGGCCAGCATGGCCGTGGCGGCGCGGTGCGCGGCGGCCCGGGCCGGGGCGGGCGCGGTGTGCAGCCAGAGCGCGACCGACCCGCGGCTGCGCGAGGCGCTGCTCGAGGCGATGGCCGGCGGCGCGGCCGCCGGCGACGCGCTTACCGCCCTGGCCGGACGTACCGAGGACATCGCGTACCGGCAGCTGGCGGTGGTGGACGCGGCGGGTGGTTCGGCCTGCTACTCCGGCGAGCTGGCGCTGGGCGAGGCGGCCGACGCCCGCGGACCCGGCGCCGCGGCTGCCGGAAACCTGCTGGCCGACCCGGGCGTGCCCGCCGCGATGCTCGCCAAGTATGCCGAACGGGCGGGCGAGAGCCTCGGGGATCGGCTCATCGCCGCCTTGCGGGCCGGGCTGGACGCCGGGGGCGAGGTTTCTCCGGTCCGTTCGGCTGGACTGGTCATCGCCGATTCGGTGCCGTGGCCGGTCACCGACCTGAGGGTGGACTGGCACGACGATCCCGTCGGGCAGCTCGCCGGCCTCTGGCGGATCTGGCAGCCGCAGGCTGCCTCCTACGTGCAGCGCGCGCTGCGCCCGGCCACGTCACCGGAGCCCGCCAGGAACTGACGGGACCGACGGGTCAGCGCGATGCTGTGGCACATCGTCGTACTGTGGCTGTATCGCCCCCAAGGGAGTGACCATGAGCTATGCCAAGCAGATGATGGACACCTACCGGCAGCCCCTGGCTGCTGATCCCGCGCTGCTGACTGCCGCCATCGACGCGGCCAGCGATTGCGCCCAGGCCTGCACCGCCGATACCGACGCTGACCTCAGCGAGCAGAACCTGGCCGAGATGGTCACGTGCATCCGGCTGTGCCTGGACTGCGTCGATATCTGCACCGCCACCGCCGCGGTCCTCAGCCGCCCGGCGGAGCACGACCTCAGCGCTACCCGGCTGTTGGTAGGGGCCTGCGCGGCCATCTGCCAGAGCTGCGGCGATGAGTGCGAGCGACATGCTCACATGCCGCATTGCCAGGTCTGCGCAGAAGCCTGCCGCCGCTGCGAGCGGGCCTGCCGGGACCTACTGGACGCCTGGCATTAACAGGCCGGGCCGGCGGAGCGTCCCTGAGCCGGTGACAGCGGACGGCGCAGCCGGTCGTGCTAGCCGTACCTGAAGTCGGGTGGCGCCACGATCGATCCGGCGGCCGGGCCGCAGCACCATCGAAGCATGACTACTGCAAACGACTTCATCAGCGACAATCTCACTATGACCGGGCCGTCCAGCTCACCGCTGCGGCGTGTCCTGCGCGCGCCGTTCACCCGGCGCACCTGGGCCGAGCTGGCCTACTCGATCGCCAGCGCCCTGCTGGACTTGGGCGCCCTCGTCTTCATCGTGCCCATGCTCGTCAACGGCGCGCTGTGGGCCGCGTCGGCGCCGGGGGTCAGGAAACTCGGCGCGGCCGGCCGCTTCCTCGCCCGCACCTTGCTCGGCGAGAACGTCTCGCCGCCGCCAGCGCTGCGGCCGAACCCGCGCGTTCAGGTCCGGACGCCGGACGCCGAGCGGCTGGCCGCCCTGGCCGAGGCGGAGGGCGCCAAGGTACAGCGCAGTGGCAGCCGGGTCAGGATCGTCGGGCTTCCCGGCCCCCAGGTCACCGAACTGACCGCCCGGGAACACATCGCCATCGAGGCCTTGCGGCCGGAGAGCAAGTTCGGCTGGTGGAGAGGAGCGGTCTACGACCGGGCCGCCTGGCAGGCGCGTGCCTACTTCGGGCTGAAGCTGCCGCTCGGCGGCATCGGCCTGGCCACCGCCGGGATCACACTGGGCGGGCTGGCCAGCCTGACCTCCCCGATCTGGTGGGGGTTCGCCAAGCTCGGCCCGGGGGTGTCGATCGGGGGACCACACGGGATCCTGTCCGGAGTGTCCCTGCTCGTGCCGCTCGGCGTGGTCCTGCTGTTCGCGGGCCCGTGGCTGACGCGCGGAATCACCGAGGTGGACCGCTTGCTCGTCCGAGGCCTGCTCGGTCCCGGCTCGCCCGACTCCGCCGCGCTCACCGAACGGGTCCGCGCCCTGGAAGAGACCAGGGCGCACGTCGTGGACGACTCGGCGGCCAGGCTCCGCAGCATCGAGCGCGACCTGCACGACGGCGCGCAGGCCCAGCTCGTGGCCCTGGCCATGAAGCTCGGCCTGGCCAAGGAGAAGCTCGGCGACGCCGCCCCGCCCGACCTCACCCGGGTCGCCCAGCTCGTGGACGACGCCCATGGCCGGGCCATCGAGGCGATCGCCGAGCTGCGCACCCTGGCCCGGGGCATCCACCCGTCCGTGCTGGACAACGGCCTCGCCGACGCGCTGACCACGCTGGCCGCGCGCAGCACGATCCCGGTCGAGCTCGTCACCGACATCCCGGAGCGCCCGTCGGCGGCGATCGAGACCATCGCCTACTTCTCCGCGTCCGAGCTGCTCGCCAACGTGGCCAAGCACAGCGGCGCGCGGCGCGTTACCCTCGAAGCCGTGCACGTCCCTGGCCTGCTGCGGATCCGCGTCACCGACGACGGCCGCGGCGGGGCGTCTCCCGTGCCGGACGGCGGCCTGCGCGGGCTGGCCGAACGCGTCCGCACCGTCGACGGCCACCTGACCCTCGACAGCCCGGCCGGCGGCCCCACGACGGTGACCGTCGAGCTGCCGTCGCACGCCTGAGGGCACCCGGAATGCGCATCGTCATCGCCGAGGACGCCGCCGTGATCAGGGCGGGTCTGACCGAGATCCTCGCCGACCGCGGACATGAGGTCGCCGCCGCGGTCGGCGACGCCGAGGCACTGAGGGCCGCGGTCGCCGAGCACAAGCCGGATGTCGCGATCGTCGACGTGCGGATGCCGCCCGACTACACCGACGAGGGGCTGCGCGCCGCGATCGCGATCCGCCGCGACCATCCGGGCACGGGCATCCTGGTGTTCTCCCAGTACGTCGAGACCCGGTACGCCTCCGACCTGCTGCGCATGCGCTCCGGCGGAGTCGGCTACCTGCTCAAGGACCGGGTCGCCAACGTCGGCGAGTTCATCGACGCGATCGCCCGCGTCGCGGCCGGCGGCACCGCGTTCGACCCCGAGGTCGTCAGCGGGATGCTGAACGCCACCCGGCACGCCAGCGTCCTGGCCGCGCTGACCGGCCGGGAACGCGACGTGCTCGCGCTCATGGCCGAGGGCCGCTCCAACGGCGCCATCGCCGAGCAGCTCGTGGTGTCCGAGCGCGCCGTCGAGAAGCACATCAGCAACATCTTCAGCAAGCTCGGACTGCCCCCGTCCGAGTCCGACCACCGCCGGGTCCTCGCCGTGCTCGCCTACCTCGGATCGTGACCCGGCACATCAGAATCCCGTGCCCGTCAGGCGGAGAGGGCGACGCGCCTGGCGGCGGTCCGGGTCGGCACGCCCAGCTTCGCGAGTACCGCCGAGACGTGGTGATCGACGGTCTTGACGGAAAGAAAGAGCTTCGCGGCGATCTCCGCGTTGGTGTAATCGGCGCAGATCAGGTTCAGAACCTCGTACTCGCGCCGGGTCAGCCCGAACGGCCGCTCCCGGGTGGCCGCGCGCGGGCCGGCCGGGATCGACCGGGCGCCGAGCACCCGCAGGCGCTGCCTGATGATCTGGGCGGCAGTCTGGGCGCCCAGGCCGATGACGATGCTGAGGGCCTCGCGCAAGGCCGCCTCATCAGGCGCGTCAGCCAGGGCCATCGCCGCCTCGTACGGTGAGCCCAGGCGGGTCCAGACGTGAGCGGCGCCGGCCGGGTCGCCGTCGAGCAGAAGCCGGTACGGCTCAGCTACCTCTCCCTCCATCAGGCGCGGGGAGCCCAGACGGCGGAGCCAGACCGCGACCGCGCCGCGAAGCCAGACGTTGGGGGTGGCGCACGCGTCGTGGGCCAGTTCGGCCTCGCGCCGGGCCGCGTCGGGCTTTCCTTCCAGCCAGTGCGCCTCGGCGCGCGCCAGCCGGGCCGGCACCTGCTGCTGCGGCTCGCTGGCCTCGTCCGCCGTGGTGGCTGCCTCGTCGAGGTACTCCCAGACCCCGCGCTCGCCCCGCCGGGCTCCGATCACGCCGAGCCGGATCAGCGAGCAGAGCCGGTTCGCCGGGGACGGGCCGACCTTGATCAGGATCTCTTTGCTCAGCGCGGTGGCCTCGTCCCAGCGGCCGGTGCGTTCCAGCAGGTTCGCGTGCTCGCCACGCAGGCAGATCGCGAACGTGGTGATGTCGTGCTCGTCGCAGAACGCGATTCCCGGCTCCAGGTACCGCTCGGCCTCGGCAAACTCCCGCTGGCCGGCGTGGATTCCGGACAGGTTGGTGTAGGCGCGCCCGGCCTCGTGATGGTGGCCTCCGGCCAGCGCGATGTCGAGCGCGCGGCGCATCTGGCCGGCCCAGTCCAGGCTCTTGGCTGAGCGGCTGGCGGCTTCGGTGTTGAGCGCGTCGCTATGGACGTCCGTGGCGCCGAACTGGACGGCCAGCGCCTGGGCCCGGACGGACAGGTCGATGGCGACGTCATAGTCGGCGTACAGCATCCGCTGGTTGGCGGACGTGGCGTAGGCCCGGGCGAATTCGACGCTGGGCCCGAGCGGCTCGAGAGCCGACAGGGCGGCCTCGGAGGCGTCGACGGCCGCGCGACCGCGGCACAGGTTCCACCTGATTCGGGACAGCCGCCGCAGCGCGTCCCCCTCCCGCAGCCGGTCGCCCGCCTCGCGCCACAGTGCCAGCGCATGCTCCACCGCGATCTCGGCGTCGTGCCACCGGTCGAGCAGCACTACCTCGTCGGCGAGCCCTTCGTGCAGCCCGGCGAGCGTCACCGGATCCGCGCTTCCGGCGGACCGCAGCGCGCGCTCGTACTGCGCGGCGGCCTCCCGGTGCGATGCCAGCCGGGCGGCCCGGCGCGCGGCAGCGGCCGCATACCGCAGCGCCCCCGCGCCGTCGCCTGCCGCCTCCGCGTGGAAGGCCAGGCGGGCGTCGTCATCGCAGCCGAAGGAGCGCAGCGCGGCCAGCACCAGCCCGTGAATCTTCTGGCCCCGGTGGCCGGCGACCGCATGCGCCACCGCGAGCCTGGCAATCTCGTGCCGGAACCGGACCCATGCGCCGTCGCCGACCAGCAGGCCGCTCGCCAGCAACTCGTCGAGGACCGACGGCGGGCAGCAGGTCACCGACTCCAGCAGCCGCGCCTCGACCCGGGCACCGGTCAGCGCCGCGACGTCCAGCACCTCGCGCGCATCACCGCTGAGCCGCGCCGCCCGCGCCAGTACCGCATCCCGTGCCGACGGGGGTACCTCTTCCATCCCGGTCCGCAGCGCCTCCGTCACGTAGAACGGGTTCCCGCCGGTCAGCCGGTACAGCTCGGGCGCGGGCAGGCCGCTCCCGCCGGCCAGCTTCCGTACCGCCTCCAGGGACAACGGCAGCAGCCCGACGTGCCGGGTGCACCGCTGCGAGCCGAGATCGCCGAGCGTGACGCGGAGCGGGTCGCCAGCGGCCAGGCCATCGTCCCGGTAGGTGGCGATGAGCAGCACAGCGACGTCGCGCAGGCGCCGGCTCAGATAGCGAAGCAGGTCGAGGGTGGCCTCGTCGGCCCAGTGGATGTCCTCGACGACAACCACGTCCAGCACCCGGGAGGCGCCGAGGAGGCCGAGCAGCGCGCGGAACAGTTCCTCGCGGTCGGCCCCAGCCCGGCATCGCTCCAGCAGCGCGCCGCCGAACTGATCCGCCAGATCGAACAGCGGCCCGAGCGGGCGCGGCGTGAACAGGCCGTCGCACATGCTCCATGACCAGCGAGCATCCGGCAGGTCCCGGCGCAGCCGTTCGGCCAGCGCCGACTTCCCCACTCCCGCCTCGCCGCTGAGCAGGACCAGCCGGCCCTCACCACCGGCGGCCTGCGCCGCATATTCGGTCAGCAGCGCCAGAGACGACTCCCGTTCCAGCAGCTGCGGCCCGGTCTCGATCGCCAGCTTGCCCCTGACCTGCATCCCCAGCCCATCCGGTAAGTAGAGGCCCCTATGTCAAAGACGGACGACGAGGCTGAGCGGTTCAGGACCATGGCCGTTATCGTGAACGCCATGACCGAACCCGATCCCGCCACGCCACCCTGGCGTAAGTAGCCAGAGCGCGCCACTGATGGACCACCTCTGGATCCCGGTACGGATCTGCGCCGGCGTAGGGGTGCATTTCTTCCCGCTGGCCTGGACGCTGGGAAACCGGTCGTTGCGGCTGCTCGGAGTGCTGCTCGTCGCGGTGGCCGCGGCGGCCCTGGCGGCAGGCTCGCAACCGGGACAGCCCCGTCGACGGTTACTGGCGCCGGAGCGGGGTTGTGCCTGCTCGCGTTCGGCCTGGCTACGCTGCTTAGCAGACGCCGGGCGCAGCCGGATCCGACCGCTAGGACTGGTCCCCCTCTTTACCGGGATCCATCCGATGGCTTACGGTGGCCTCGATCTCGACCCGGGAGGGGTACGCGTGAGCGAACTGTGGCGCAAGAGCGCTGTCGAACTCGCAGCTATGATCCGTAACCACGAGGTGAGCAGCCGCGAGGTCGTCCAGGCGCACCTGGACCGGATCGAGGCGGTCAACCCGCACCTCAACGCTATTGTCCGCCTGCTGCCGGACCAGGCCCTCGCGGCCGCCGACGGGGCGGACCGGGCGGTGGCGGACGGCACCAGGCTCGGCCCGCTGCATGGCGTCCCGTTCACGGTCAAGGAGAACATCGACCTGGCGGGCACCCCGACCACGCATGCGATCCCGGCCCTGGCTGAGGCGGTGGCCGCGGTTGACGCACCGCAGGTGGAACGGCTGCGCGCGGCCGGCGCGATTCCCATCGGCCGTACCAACCTGCCGGACTTCGGCCTGCGCGTCCACACCGACTCGTCGCTGCACGGCCTGACCCGCAACCCGTGGAACCCGCAGCGGTCCCCGGGCGGGTCGAGCGGCGGCGAGGCCGCGGCGCTGGCGACCGGGATGAGTCCGTTCGGCCTGGGTAACGACCTCGGCGGATCACTGCGCAACCCGGCGCACTGCTGCGGTGTCGCGTCGATCAAGCCGTCCACCGGAGCGGTTCCCGCCGCGACCGTGATCCCTCCGGAGGACTACAACATCTCCTTCCAGCTGATGGCGGTCGAAGGCGTGCTGGCACGCCGGGTCGCCGACGTCCGGGCCGCGTTCACCGTGATCGCGGGCCAGCACCCGCGCGACCCGCTGAGCGTCCCGGCGGTCTTTACCGACCTGGCGCCCGGCGAACGGCCGGCCGTCGCCGTGCTTCCCGAGCCGCCCGGCGGCAGCACCCACCCCGAGGTAGCCGCGGCGGTGCGCCGCGCCGCCGACGCGCTCGCGGACGACGGCTTCAAGGTCACCGAGGCGACACCGCCCGACTACGAGCAGGCGATCGAGTTGTGGAGCACGATCCTCACCGCCGACCTGAGGGTCATGAAACCGGTGCTGGACGAGCTCATGGGCGCGGCCGGCCGCCAGTTCCTCGACTACGCGCTCGACTACCTGCCCGAATCGGACGTTGCCAGCTGGGCGATGGCGCATACCGCCCGGCACGGGGTGGCCCGCCGCTGGAGCCTGTGGTACCAGGAGTACCCGGTGCTTCTCAGCCCGGTCTGGACCCAGCCCGCCTTCCCGCTCGACTTCGACATCGCCAGCCTCGACAACGCGATCGCGACCCTGGAGCTGATGCGCCCGGTCCTGCCGGCCAACCTGCTGGGCACCCCGGCCGCGGTGGTACCCGCCGGGATGGCCGACGGCCTGCCCGTCGGCGTCCAGGTAATGGGCGGTAAGTACACCGAGCTTCGCTGCCTGGCGGTCGCCGAGGCGATCGAGCAGGTACTCGGTCCGCTTACTCCGATCGACCCGGTCACCGGCTGAGAGGAGGGTGGTCATGACAGAGATGACGCTCGTGATCGGAAGCGAAGCTCACACCGCCGATAACAAGGTCTCTGGCTATGTGAAGTCCGTGGTCGTCGACCGCAGCACCCGGACGGCAACTCACCTCGTGATCGAGCCGAAGGGCCGGGAGGGGCTAGCCCGGCTCGTCCCGATGGATGATCATGTTGACGCTCAGGAGGGCAGTGTCCGGCTCGGCTACACCGAGGCGGAGTTCAAGGACCTCGCCGCCGCGGAAGAGACCCTGGCCGAGGTCTTCAACGCCGGCCCGGTAGAGCTGGTCGCGGAGGGCTGGCGACCAGCGGACGGCGACGAGCCGGTCGTGGACGGCAGCAAGATCGCGCCGGCCCGCGCACTATTCGCCGGGGAAATGGATCTTGTTCCCGCGCTCCTCCCGGCTGAGGAGGAGGAGCACCGCGGCGATCACGTCCACGCCACCGACGGCGAGATCGGGCAGCTCCGCGCCCTGGGCATCGACCCCGGCACGCATCAGGTGACCCACGTGCACGTACTGCTCAAGGAGGGGCATCTGTGGCGTCACAAGGACGTGGCGATCCCCTCCGATGACGTGTCCGGATTTACCGGCGGGATTCATCTCAGCGTCTCAAAGCAGCAGGTGGAGGAGCTGGCTCGCGGAGACGATCACCCGGGCGGTTAGCGCCGGGATCTCGTTGCCGCTTAGCCGTATGTCCTCGGCTGGGGACGTCATACGAGAGCGGAATCGGGTATTCCCGTACTGCATGGGATGCCGCGCTTATGTCGCTGGGACGCGCAGGGAAATAACCCGCATCGTTCCGGGCAACAGTGCCCGCATCAGGTATCGCAGCTTTCACGGCACCGGTGATTGCGGGTCGCCATTGGCTGACACCGAGGGAGGGTCTCCTAGCCGAAGGTGAACGCGTACGCCTGAGCGCCGGGATCGGCGAAGGTGATCTCGAGGGTGTGCTCGGTGACGGGCCCGCGCTGGCGGATGAGCTGGTGCAGCCGTTGCTCGGTGACCGTGCCGTGGCCCTCGCCGTCCACATCGGTGCCGTGATCATCGCCGGGCGGCTGCCCGTCGATGAGCACCTGGAACCGCACGGCGGTTCCTGGTGCTTCCGGTCCCAGGACCCCGTGAAGGTCGCGGGCGTGGAAGCGGTAGACGATCTTTCCGCCGGCCTGGTTCAGCGTGCTGGCCTGCTCCCCGATCGTCCAGTCCCCGGACAGGGCCCAGTGGTTGAGCCGCAGCTGGGCGGGCGCCTCATAGGCGTGCGGCCTGCCCGGTACCAGCCCGCCGGGCGACGCGAAGTTCTCGGTGCGCTCGTAGCCGGTGTAGTTTTCCGGCGATCTCAGGGTGGCCCAGTCGGCAGGGGCTTCGATGCCGCGGGCATCGGGCCGAACGGGGTCGTCGCCGGTGCCGCCGGATCCGGCCTCGGCCAGCAGCTGCAGGATGACCATTTCCGACTGCTGGTATTCGCCTTCGCCGAAGTGGTGATGCCGGATGAGCCCCTGCGCGTCGGCGAAGTACAGGGCGGGCCAGTAGTGGTTGTCGAAGGCACCCCAGACCGCGTAGTCGTTGTCGATCGCGACGGGGTAGCCGACCCTCATGTCCTTGACCGCCCGGCGCACATTCCCGGCGTCGTGCTCGAACGCGAACTCGGGCGTGTGCACGCCGATCACGACCAGCCCGTGGGCGGAATATGCCTCGGCCCAGGCGCGGACATAGGGAAGCTGGCGTAGCCAGTTGATGCAGGTATAGGTCCAGAAATTGACCAGGACCACCTTCCCGCGCAGTCCGTCCGCCGTCAGCGGCGGCGAATTGAGCCACCCGGTCGCGCCGTCGAACGAAGGCAGCTCGCCTTCGACGGGCAGCCGGATCGAGGCTCTGTGCAGCCCAGCGGGCATGGGCCAGTGCGGTTTCATGACTATGCCTCCTGCGTGGCTGGATGCCAGTTGCGTCCATGGTCGCACTGTCCGCTCATGATCCGCGCCCGTGAAGTCCCTGGCCGACTCCCTGGCTGCTACGGCCTGGCCGGGCCTCAGTGACCGGCGATCTGGCCGCCGTCGATGTGCACGATCTCGCCGGTCATGTACGGCGAGGACTCCAGGAACAAGATGCCGTCCACGACGTCGCTGATCTGGCCGGCTCTCCCGAGCGGAGGGAGCCGGCCGCCCAGGTCCTCGTAGCTGTCCGCCGGGTGCACCGGGGTCTGGATGATGCCCGGCGAGACGGCGTTGACCCGGATGCCGCGGGAGGCGTACTCGATGGCCAGCGACCTGGTGGCTGCGGCCAGGCCGCCCTTGGTCAGCGCGGCCAGGACGGCCGGCGTGCCGGGGTCCGCGACCTCGGCCAGGGTGGCCGAGATGTTGACCACGTGGCCGCCGTACCGTCTCGCCATCTCGGCGATGACACGCTGGGTTACCCAGAAGAACCCGGTCAGGTTGACCCCGACCACGCGAGCGTAGTCGGCGGCGGTGTACTCGGTGAACGGCTTGGAGATGAACACGCCGGCGTTGTTGACCAGGGTGTCGATGCGCCCGAACCGTGCCAGTGCGGAGTCCACGATCCGTTCGGCAGTCCCGGGTTTGGAGATGTCCCCGGCCACGGTCAATAGCTCAGGGTCATCTGAGGGTCTGATGGCGCGGGAGCTGGCCACCACCGCCCACCCCAGCCCGCGGTACCCGGCCACCACGCCAGCACCGATGCCGTGCGAGGCTCCGGTGATGACGGCCACCTTGCCTGTCATGGCGGGAGCAGTTCTACGGCAGCCTGGGGTGCAGGCTCGCCGTCCCGCGCGCGTCGCCGTAGCGGACCTCGGTCGTACTCATCGCGCCTCCCTCGGGTTGTATAGGGACAACGGTCGCGCTTTCACCCGGTGGATCACACCAGGGAGCACCCTGGTGATTCCCCTGGTCTGCGTCGTCCGCAAGTCCGCCGGTACCGAATTGAGGATCACGTGCTGATCGACCACCTGGTCTACGCTGTTCCCAGCCTCCCGGCAGCGGCCACCGAGATAGCGGAACGCCTGGGCGTCCGGGCTCAAGCCGGAGGCAAGCACATCGGGCTGGGCACCCATAACGCGCTGCTCGCGCTCGGCCCTCAGACCTACCTAGAGATCATCGCCCCCGACCCCGAACAGCCGGAACCACCCGCACCTCGCCCCTTCGGGATCGACAGCGTAGGTCACGGCAGCCTGGTGGGGCGGGCCCTTGCCTGCGAAGACATCGACGCGGCTGTCGCCGGGGCCCGCAGCCACGGCTACGACCCAGGCGACGTGGTCGACGAGATCGAGCCAGCGGCCGCTGCCGCGCTCGTCGCCCGCCTCAGCGGCCCGAACGGCAGCATGGTACTGCGGTGAGGGACCTCGGCAGCGCACCTGCGTAGTCCTCTGCCCGCGGTCCGGGCCGTGCTGGTAAGAGCAGGTCCCGCGGCATCAGCTGGACGTCGATCATCAACCGGCGGCGCGTCATCAACCGGCGGCGCGCTTGAGAATGTCAGGCGGGAACGCGCCGGCCTCGATGCACAGCTGCCCCCAATGGTTCAGGCGGTCGCAGACCTCCTTGAGCCGGCCGCCCAGCGCGGCGGCGATCGGCTGCTCTTGAGCGTCGGTGCGCTGTTCGATGCCTAGCCGGCCGGCGAGTCCCCCGTCAGTGAGATCGCCGTCGCGGATCCAGCCGCGACTCTCGAGCCGCGCGACCGCGCGTTGCATTGCATCCGGCGCCCAGCCGCGGGTGGCGGTATAGGACAGCAGCGGCATCCCGGTCCACAGCTCGGTCAGGATGTTCATTTCGACTGCGTTCAAGCCTGCCGCCGCAGCCGCGGCCACGTGGCTGTCGCCGCGGTGCTCGCGGACTAGGCCGCAGGCCCACCAGAGACAGTGCACGGCATCGGCCGGGCGGCCGTCGGCGCGCCGTCCGCTAAACAGCGGACGGCCCATTCCGTCGGCGGCTTCCGCGGCGTCGGCAAGTAGGCTCGCCACCTCGGCCGGGTCCTCGCCGGCCAGAACCTCCCGCAAGCTGGCGACCGTTGACTCATCGCGGGCCTGAACCAGCCGCTCAGGGGCCACAACGGCCCGTGCAGCGTCCCACAAGGTGGTGACCAGGCCGGGCTCGAACCAGGCGAACGCGGCCGCGACGACAGCTCCGGCCGGATCCCCGAGGAAGGCGCCCCGGCCGCCAACGTAACCGGTGAGGAAGTCCAGGCCGAGCTGGGCCAGCCGGTCGTTCGTCGTCCGGCTCCACACCGCGTGCATGGCGACCGGTTCGCAAGCGTCGCGCAGCCGGCGTGCGGGACTGCCCTCGGCGACGGCCACGGGTAGCGCGGTGTCCTCCTGGCGAGGCACGAAGAAGGCAGCCACTGCATCGGCGTAGTCCATGATCACGCTCCTGGTTCGAGGGTCTGCTGGCGCTGAACCCGCTGACCGAGACCATCATGCGGCCTTCTCAGGCGGCAGCGTAAGGGTCACCGCCGCCGGAGCGCGCACGGCTGCCGCCGATGCCACGGCGCCGGTCCGGGGGAGGCCACGAGCACGGCCGTCGTGCGGGTACCAGGAAGCCGCGGATGCCGTCCTCGGTCCGCGCCCAGATGACGGCGACGTCGGCGATCGAGGCCAGGCCGATCCACCGCTTGGCGCCGTTGATGACCCAGCCGCCGCCGGCCCGTCGTGCGGTTGTGGTCATGCTGGCCGGGTCGCTGCCTGACTCCGGCTCGGTGAGGCCGAAGCAGCCGATCAGCTGGCCGGTCGCCATCCCTGGCAGCCAGCGCTGCTTCTGCGCCAGCCCTCAGCGTATGCGTCAGCGCGGTCGTCTCTGCGTGGCTAACTCGCCGGAATCCAGAGCACGTTAGCGGACCGTGAAGCTGGAGTAGCGCACCGGATAGTATCCGAGGCTTCCCAAGCCTGCGGGTCCGTAGCGGTATGCGCGACTGCTGACGGTGGCCACGTGGACGCCGTTGATCTTTGCCGAGATGGTGGTGCCACGGGTGGTGAGGCTCAGGGTGTAGGCGCGGGCGGCCGCGACGCTTCCGGATGCTAGCGTCACGGCTGCCGGGCCGTTGGCCACGATCTGCCAGGTGCCGTCGCTGTGGACCTTCAGCTCGTAGCCTCGGAACTGGCTGGCGGCGGCCTTCCGGAATCCCTCGAAGCGGGCGATCAGCTCGGCGCCGGGCGGCGGGGAGGCCGTCCCGGATGCCGGGAAGATGACGCGGGCCGAGACGGTGTAGTCGTGCCAGGTGTTCCAGCCGATGATCGCGTATGGGAAGGGTGACGGGCCAGGGTACTGCCATTCCACGAGCTCCCCGGCCGCCGTCTGGGTCAGCACGCCGCGCACGTAACCGAACGACCCCTCCATCGGGGCGAGCATGGTCGCCATGCCGGCGCCGTCGGGGGTGGCGGTGTACCGCACCGGCATCGGTACGGCGGCAGGGACTGGGGGTGGGCGGCTGCCTGCCCGGGACTGCCCGGTGGTCGTGGTGAGCGTATACACGTACCCGGGTTGCAGCAGGGTGGTGAAGGCACCCCTGCGGGGGGTGATGTCGCCGCGCCGGATGAACTGGCCGGGCCCGCGCAGATTGGTACTCCACACATGCACCACCCGCGCTGGCAGGCCGCCGATGACGTGGATGGTGACCTGCTGCGCCGCGGTGGCCGTGGAGGTCTGCGCAACCATCGACCAGGCGGAGCCGCCGGGTGCCAGGAAGGTGTTGTAGGAGCCACCGGCAGGCAGGCTGCCACTAGCCCGGGCCGCATAGCGCCAGCCGGGAGCGGTGAACTGAGTGGTGTGGGCGATCACCCAGGTCAGGGGCGTGACGTAGTAGGAGCCGTCCCAGGGATGGTCGGCCCAGACCAGGCCGCGGTTTTCGTGCGGGAGGCCGGGCGGGATCGCGTCGATGAGCGGCCACACTAGGACGCCGGTGATCCCGGCCTGGTCGTAGGTCGCGTTGAGCGCGCGGGCCAGGCTGCCCGGTCCGGGGAGCGTGGGGTTGGTTCCGGTGGCCGGGGTGGCCCCGAGCTCGGATTCCCACAGCTGCTTGCCCATGCGAGCCGCCAGGGTCCGTGCCCCGGCCGCCACGACGCATCGGTATCCGGTGGTGGGCAGCCCGCAGGTATCGTGCACGCCGAGGACACCGACCGCCCGGCCGAAGGACGGATCGGTGACCATGCCGGCGGCGACCGTCTGCCAGACCAGCGACGGGGAATATCTCAGCTGCCCGCGCCTTATCGCAATTTGCGGGGCCTCGTCGGCGGCGACGATCTGGGTACGGGTGAACCCTGCGGCGTCCAGTGCCGTGCGCAGGTCAACGAACCAGGCCCGCTGGGCCGGGGTGCCCTGGAAGTGCTCGTTCCAGCCGCCGACGTAGCTGACCGCCAGGCCGTTTTCCCGGGCACACCGAAGCCAGTCAAGGACGTAGCCCACGTCTGCGTGGCTCCATAGGCCTCCGTCCCCGTCGCCGACCCAGGCCGGGGCCGACCACTGCAGGCCATACAGCTTGATCGCCGGATTGCGCGCCAGCGCCTGGCGGGCTAGCCAGAACTCATAGCCGGCACCGCAGTCCAGCTGGCCCTTGGCGGCCTCGACAGACGGCTCCGAGCCATCCGAGGAGAAACCGCCGCCGCCGATCTCCAGCTTGAGCATCTGCAGCGAGGCCCCGAAGTGCGGCAGGAACAGGTAGTCGAGAATCTGGGCGCGAAAACGCGGCGGATAGTCGATGAGCAGCCGGGAGTTGCCGCCGCCGCCGCTGATCGCGCCGATGCCCTGAAAGGCCTGACCCGGGTGAGCGCCGCTGACGATAACCGCAGCCCGATATGGTGTGAAGACGGCCGCCACTGGCATTGCGTTGTGAGGCTTAGCGGCTGATGTGACCTCAACCGTCGTGCCGGGCGCGGCCGCAAGCGTCGCGGTAACGACCACCGCGGCCACGACTGCCGCCGCGCGGCACCACGTTCCCACGCTCACCCACCTGCTGCGGACTCGGTGATGGAGGACGTCGCCGCCGGGCTAACCATCACGATGATGCCGCTGGCGTGCGGGCACAATTCCCGCTGGAGCGGGCGTCCACCAGGAATGGGGCATCGACAGTCAGGGTCGCCACGAGCCTGCCTGCCATGCAGCCTGGTGGCGACCAAGGCCTTCGTCACATAGCGGGGTAACGAAGAACCAACGTGGAAAGTTGCGACCGATCCCTCTATGCCGGGCCGTGGCCGGGCCTGGTCATGGGACCGCTGTACGGGGTTCTGCCCATCACGTCGGCACATGCCAGCTTCTCTGCCGGTGCGAGGCTTTCCCCGGAGCGCCTCCGGGGATGAGGATGTTGCCGGAGAACCGACGATTTGTCGGTGGTGTTCCGCACCTACTGCAGCCAATGGCCGGTCGATGAGCAGCGTCACATCAGGCCTCCGATACTCGAGCCCGGGCCCGCCCGCCCCGGTGATGTGGTCGGCCGCTACCAGGCCGCGCTGGCCGCTGGTGACGCCGAGGCTGTGGTGAGCACCTTTGCGCCGGATGGGTACTTCCGCGGGCCCTTCGGCCCGCGCTATGCCCACCGCGGCACCGCCGAGCTGCGGTCGTTTTACACCTGGTGCTTCAGCGCGGGCGGCGGCATCGGCCTCCAGCCCTGCGCCGTGACCGACGACGGGGTGCGCTGCGCGGTGGAATACAACTGCGTCCGCTGGGGTAGCCGCGCCCTGCCGCCCCAGGCCGGACTCGCGGTTTACGAGCGTGGCCCGGACGGGCTCCTGGCCGCGGCGCGCGTCTACGACGATGTCGAAGCACCCGTCGAGCACCCCGCAGCCGGCCGGAAGTGATCACTGCCGCTAGTACCTTGCCGCTGGAGCTCGACTGTTTCTTGCCCCATCTCGACCTCGGTTCAGTGTCGTGTGCATAAGGAGACGAATTGCTGCCCGCCGTCGATGTCGTACGTCGCGCCGGTGAGCGCCGTGTTGGTCATGATGTGGACGGCGAGCGCGGCGACGTCAGCCGGGCCGACGACGCGGCCGATCGGGAGCGTCGCTCGCAGCTCATTGCGGCGCTCTTCGAGTCGATCTCCGAGCAGCGATGCCGACAACGGGGTGTCGACGAAGCCGGCGGCGATGAGGTTGACGCGAACCGGCGCGAGCTCAAGCGCGAGGGCAGCCGTGAACGGGGGCAGCACGGCGGTAGCAGCGGAGGCGATCCCGAGGCCCTGACCAACGCGCCTGCCGCCGGTGCCGCCCATGAGCAGCAGTGTGCCCCCAGGCCTCATCTTGCCGACGGCGTTGCGCGCAACCTCGAGCGCCAGCACCACGTGGTCGCTGATCGCCTCGCGCACCTGGGCTGAGTCCATCTCGAGCAGGGGCCCGTACCGCGGGCCGCCCGCCGTGATCATCACGTGGTCGATCGGTGTCGACAGGTCCTGGAAGAATCTCTTCAGGGCGGCCGCGTCGTTGGCGTCGAAGGCCGCGGTGTGCTGCACCCCGAGTTCCAGGGCCGCTTGCTTGAGCCGGTCGGGATTGCGGCCGGTGAGGATGACATCAGCACCCTCGGCCCGGGCACGTCGAGCTGTCTCGAGCCCGATACCTGCGCTGCCGCCGATCAGGACGACGGTCTGTCCGGTCAGTTCCGGTTCGCGCTGAGTGGAAGCAGAAGTGGGTGCGCTCGTCACGATTCCTCCGATAGGTGGTTCCGCCGACCGGTCACCGGGCCGCCGGCGCTGGCGCCGGCGCTGGCGCTGGCGCTGGCGCTGGCGCTGGCGAGTAGGAGTCCCACACTGTCCTCCTCACTCGTGCAGGCTCGCCATCTGCGCATCCATCGGTCTGGCCGGCTGCGGCATGTCCGCTATCTCCATCCGGAGCGCCTTCAATGCCGCGTCGTAGATTCCCGAGAAGCTTGGGAAGGGCTGGATCGTGTCGCTCAGGACCTCGAGCGGGACGTGTGCCCGGATGGCAAGCGTCGCCTGCTGCATCCACTCACCGGCCTCAGGCCCGAGCGCATATGCGCCGGTCAGTCGCTCGCCGTCGCTGAGCACCCTCAGGAACCCGTTGGATTCGGCGTAGGCGTGTGTGTAAGTGGCGGTCTTCGGCACTTCCGACACGGGAACGGTGGCGCTGTACTCCGCTTCCCCCGCGCCCACCGCCGCGGCCTGCGGATCTGTATAGGTGACGCGCGGAACGGCTTCATAGTTCGCCGGACGCGCATCGCCGCAGATGTTCGCCGCGACCACGTCACCCTCGTACTCGCCGACATGGGTAAGCGGCCAGATGCCGGTGACGTCACCGATCGCCCAGAGGCGTTCGCCTGCGCGCATATATTCGTCGACCCGGATCCCATGGGGGTTGGCCTCGACGCCGACCGTCTCCAGGCCTATCCCCTCGACGCGCGGGCGCCGGCCGGTTGCCACGAGCAGCCGGTCGCCCCGCAGGTCCGGACCGCCATCCAGTTGCAGCACGTACTCGTCACCCTCCCGCCGCGCGGCGGTCGCGTGCATCCCGAGCACCAGCTCGATTCCGTCGCGGCGCAGAGCCTCGCTGAGCCCCTTGCCCAGCGGCGCAGGCTCGCGGGGAAGCACGCGGTCGGCGCCCTCGATCAGCACTGCCTCGCCGCCGAGGCGCCGCACGATCTGCGCAATCTCGACGCCTGCGGACCCGCCACCCAGCACGAGCAGGCGGCGTGGGACAGCCTTCATGCTCGTCGCCTCGCGGGTGCCCCAGACGCCCTCGAGCTCACGGAGTCCCGGGATCGGAGGCACGATCGGATCCGAGCCGGTCGCCACGACGATGTGCTCTGCGGTGTGGCGGACACCCTCGACTTCGACCACGCCGGTGCCTGCCAGCCGACCCATACCCCGCAGCAGGTCGATGCCCCGGTCCGCCAGCCAGCGCTCCTGGCCGACGTCGGAATAGCTTGACACCATGAAGTCCCGCCAGGCCAGCGCGGCCTGAACGTCGACCTGCGCGCTCGCGCCCGCCTCGCGCGCACCCTGCACCGCCTCCCCCGGGCGCAGCAGTGACTTCGACGGAATACAAGCCCAGTAGGAGCACTCGCCGCCGACCAGCTCTCGCTCAACGACAGCGACGCGCTGCCCGCGCGCAGCCAGCGCCGCAGCGCAGTGCTCGCCGGGCGCCCCGCCGCCGAAAACGATCACGTCGTAGTCGCTCATGAGGGCAGCAACCAGCCGTTGCCGTCCGGGTCGCTGAACGTGGCGAAGGAGCTGTAGCTGGCGTGATCGGGCGCGGGGCCGCTCACGCGACCGCTCGTGCCGTCGGGCTGGAACTGAGCGCCTGGCGTCCCGGCATGGAAAACCTCGCTGACCTCGGCACCGCGGGCGGCAAGCTCCTTGCGCGCAGCCTCGATATTGGTGGCGATCAGGTACAGGCCCCGGGCCGAGCCGGGCGTGGCCGACGTGATGTTCGTGCCGAACTGGATCGAGCACCCCGAGCCGGGCGGCGTGAACTGGACGACCCGGAAGCCGTTATCGAAGGGGAAGTCGGCGTCGAGCCTCCACCCGAGTCTCCCGTAGAACTCCTTCGCGCGGTCGGCATCCGAGACGGGGATGACGACCACCTCGAACTTCAAGTCAACGTTCTTGACGTTCGCCGCCCCGCTCGCCTCACTGCTGCCGTCCTCGGTCGTACTCATCGCGGCCTCCCTGAGTTGTTTAGGGATGACGGTAGCCCTTCACCGCTGCATCACACCAGAGAGAAACTCCGTGGTTCCCCAGGTCTACGCCTTCTGGTTCAACGCCGGCTTCCGGCCGGCCGGATACGGTGTCCTGCGCCTCGTAGACGGCGGCGCGCCAGGTCAGCCCGGAATGGATCAGGATCTGCCGACGGAAATACAAAACTGATCACAGAACTCGCGCTGGTCAGCCAGCGATTAGCGGCCGTAATAGGTGGTACCTGCGCCATGAGTTACGCACCTTGTTTGAGCGCCGCTACCGCATCTGGGTAGTTGGCAAGCTGATATTGCTTGTTCCCTGGCTCAGGTGGACCGGAATAAGATTTGATCGACGGCGGGTTCGGGACAAGAGGCACACTCAGGATCAACCGGTAACCCGAGTTTACCCATGGGGCGAGCACTGGCTGGTCCACGCTGGCCGAAAACCACCGGTCATCCGGCAGGTAAACGCCTGCGTACTGCAGGCGGCCGCCCATCAGATTCCCCATGGCGTTGACGGTGCCTACGGTGTTGTTCTGCGCTGATGCGCCCTGGTTGACCAGCAACGGACCGCTAGCTGTCGACACCGGGGGGACGTGCCCTCCCGCCCAGTAGAGCCCGATAGCGTGATGAGCCTTCATCCACGCCATCATGTTCGTGATGAACAACGGGTCGTCCTGACCACCGAACGTATGGAAGTCGAGTCCCCATTCGGGGATGATGATCGGTTTTCCCGTGGCGCGTGAAAATGCAGCCGTCCAGTTCAGGCCGCCAGGATTGGTGGTAAGGATTTGCTGCCACTTTTCCTCGTGATCAAGCGCGCCAGATGCAGTGTGCGGGTAGGTACGGTTAGGCCCGCCGTACCAGTCGAAGATATCGGTTCCGATGTAGTCAACGTACGCACTACCAGGCCAGCATTTGGCTACCGACGTTTCGGTCGGATACAAAGTCCACAGGAACTTGAAATGCTGACCTGGCACTGACCGCATAGTCCTGACTATCTGCCGCCACGCGAGGATGTAAGCATCCGGCTCAGACGATGGCGCGCGATGTTCGCTCCATTCGTACCACGTTCCGTTCATCTCGCGGCCGAGGTCGATAATGGTATTGCCGAGCCCGTCCTTGACCAGCAATTCGCCAAGGTCACGGAACTTCGAGTTGTAGTCGCCAGCCGCTGCCGCAACAAGAGTCGAGCTGGTTGCCTTGAAGTAGCCCTTCGTGGTGACGCCGTTACCTTCATTCAGCAGGGTATCCATTTCGGCGGCTACTGCGGTAACCGCAGGCTTGATGGTAGTCGTTGAAGGATCCCGGCATGATACCGTAATACCTAGTACGCCAGCAAAGACCACTAGTATTGTCAGGGCGGGAAAGATCTTCTGCGGGATCTTCTTTATCGCGGACATGTACTCCCTTTGCTGGCACCGTTAAGCTTTGACTCCTTAGTTTGGTTACCTACGGTCGATCATACGTAAGTCCTCGGAAGGCTTGCGGTCTCAGGCTCTGCCGTACCGCGTCGCAACGATCGTGTGATACGCCGGGCTAGTTCGGTGATTTGAGGCATGCGATGGTGTTTGCTGTGTCCCGTGACTGCTGTGGCTTGGATGCTGGCGGAGGCGCTGGAAGCCAGCAAGCCGATGGCGCGGGCGCTTGAGGAAGGGCGGAGGTGCTGGGATCACCAGGTCACGGCGCACAGCCCGCGACTACGACCGGCTCACCGCGCACCAACAGGTCATGGTCCAAGCTGTGGAACTGTAGCGTGCTCGGCGAGGCCGCAGGACGGCTCTCCGCTGATGTCAGAGGCTGATGTCAGAGGCCCATTCGGGCCAGGGAAAGGAGCCGGGATGCCGCCCGGCTCGCCGCGTGCGCGGCAGAACTGGCCGAAGTTGGCACCGGTACCGGCAGCGGTTTGCACAGCACGTCCGGACCGTTGCCCGCCAAGCGCGCGGGGAGCTGTCCGAGTGCCAGGTAGTTAGCGATCGTATTGTCCACGCACAGGTCGCCGAACAGCGAGTCGGCGTGCGTAGTGCCGCCCGGCTCGGCGAGCAGGACCGCGTTCTGGAACAGAGAGCGCACCTCAAGGCTCCCCGAGAACGGTGTCGCCGCGTCCAGGGTCTCGTCGATCAGCAGGGCACTCGGCACATTCGACCCGTCAATCTTCAGCGGCTTGTGGGCCGGGGCCGGCCAGTACAGGCACGGAGCGTTGAACCAGGCGTTGGCCCAGGTCTCGAACGGCGCCTTCCGGTAGATAGCCGAGTTGTCCCTCGCCCACTTCGCCCAGCTCAGCGGCCATTGCACGTCGGTGCACTGGACGGCGTTGTACACCGCGTACCCGTTGTCGTCGCCCGGGGTGTCAGAGTTGTCGTACAGCGCCTTGATGGTCTTCCAGTCACCCTTGTGGACGAAGCCCGCAAACGCGCTGCCCAGCTGCAGCCAGGTCTGCTCGTAGTAGCCGGCCTGAAGGAAGACGTCGACCCACTCGTCCGGGCCGATCAAGCCGCCTGCCGGATGTTTGAGCAGACTGGCCTCTTCACGGTAGAAGAGCTTCTCCACCGCCTTCTCGGTCGAGCCGAGGTGATAGATCTTGTTGTACTTGGCGACCCACGCGAACCAGATCTTGATGTTCCGGTTAAACGCAAGGTCCTGGTCGAGGTTGGCGGCGTACCACACCCGGCGCGGATCGACATTACTGTCCATCACCAGCCGGCGCACGTGCGACGGGAACAGGGTGCTGTAGACCTGACCCAGGTATGTTCCATACGAGAAGCCGTAGTACGTGATCTGCTTCTGACCCAGCGCGGCGCGGATGCTGTCCATGTCCCGCGCGGCGTCGATCGTCGTCATATGAGCGAGCAGGCGGCCATTCTTCACACCGCACGCCGTCGCGTACGCCTTCGATCGCTGAAGCCAGGTGCGCACGATCGTCGCGCTGGTCGGGATGTAGTTAGGCCGGTCGTAGCTGAAGTAGTTGGGCAGGCAGGACAGCGCAGGCACACTGGAGCCGACACCGCGCGGGTCGAAGCCGATCCAGTCGTAGTCGTTGGCGGCGGCCGCACCATTGGTAAGGCCCTCCTGCTGAAGGGCAGGAAGCAGGAACGCGTTCAGGTTCAGCCCCGACCCGCCGGGACCGCCCGGATTCGTCAGGATGATGCCCTGGTACTGCGACGCGGGCGAGGTGTGCACGATGCGCGACACTGCGAGCGAGACCTTAGCGCCGTTCGGATGGCTGTAGTCCAGCGGCACTTTCAGGAAACCGCACTGCGCGTGCACCTGCTTAAGGGCCGGATCCGAACATTTCCCCCACGCGATGCCCGCGGACGAGGACGCCGCAGTAGCAGCTGTGGCGGCCCCGGCGGGATGGGCTAGCGCGGTCCCGGCGGCCGTCATGGACGCCACGGCCAGAACAACGATCAGCTTCCGCACGTACTCCCCCTCGCGACGCCCTGGGCAGGAGAATTCTCCGCAACCAGCAACAGCAATATGAGGAATTTTGCGCACTTCTGGCCGCTCGCAGAAGATCCTGGCTAATACTTTGTCAAATCGTAACTATCTACGCTCCGGAGCGTTCTCGCTAGCCTGTTCGCCGCCTGCGACGCCGGCTCAGGCTCCGTGGCTTCGGCCGGACAGGGCCGCCAGGATCGTGAGATGGACGGCCTGCCTGGGCCGGAAGTACCGTCGGAGCCATGGCCGCTCCGACCTCTGCCCCGCTTTCGACCGACGACATCTTCTGGGCCGACGTCGACCGGCACCTTGTCCGCTATGCCGGCGCCGCCGCGTTCACTCGCGAGATCATCGACCACGCCGCCGGGAGCTTCCTGTTTACCGAGGATGGCCGCAAGATCCTTGACTTCACCTCCGGCCAGATGAGCGCGATCCTGGGCCACTCGCACCCGGAGATCGTCGCCACCATCACGCGGCAGGCGGCCAAGCTCGACCACCTGTTCAGCGGCATGCTCAGCCGCCCCGTCGTCGACCTGGCACGCCGTCTGGCCGAGACACTGCCGGAACCGCTGGAGAAGGCGCTGCTGCTGACCACTGGCGCCGAGTCAAACGAAGCGGCCATCCGGATGGCAAAACTCGTCACCGGCAAACATGAGATCGTCTCGTTCGCCCGCTCCTGGCATGGCATGACACAAGCAGCCGCGGGCGCCACCTACAGCGCTGGCAGAAAAGGATACGGTCCGGCCGCGCCCGGCAACTTCGCCATCCCCGCGCCCTACTGCTACCGCCCTGACTTCACCACCGCCGACGGCGAGCTCGACTGGCAGCGTCAGCTGGACTTCGGTTTCGACCTGATCGACGCGCAGTCGGTCGGCAGCCTGGCCGCCTGCATCGTCGAGCCGATCCTCAGCTCCGGCGGCATCATCGAGCCGCCGCCCGGCTACTTCCCCGCGCTGCGGGACAAGTGCCGGGAACGCGGAATGCTGCTGATTCTCGACGAAGCCCAGACCGGGCTCTGCCGCACCGGCACCTGGTACGCCTTCGAGCGCGACGGGGTCGTTCCCGACATCCTCACCCTGTCTAAGACACTCGGCGCCGGCCTTCCGCTGGCCGCCGTGCTGACCAGCGCCGAACTCGAAAAGGCGGCGCACGATCGGGGATTCCTGTTCTTCACCACGCATGTCGCGGACCCGCTGCCGGCCGCTGTCGGCACCACCGTCCTCGACGTGCTGCAACGCGACCGGCTCGACGAGCGCGCTCTCCACCTTGGCGGCATCCTCCGGAATGGCCTCGAGCGAATCGCGCACCGGCACGAGATCGTAGGCGACATCCGGGGACGTGGCCTGCTAGCCGGCCTGGAACTGGTCGTCGACCGCCAGACCAAACGCAGTTCTGACGAGCTGGGCGCACTCGTCACCAGACGCTGCCTCGAACTGGGCCTGCACATGAACATCGTGCAGCTGCCTGGAATGGGCGGCGTTTTCCGGATCGCCCCGCCATTGACCGCCACCGAGGACGAACTTTCGCTCGGCCTGGCGATCCTCGACCAGGCGATCAGCGACGCCACCGGACGGCTCTGATACCCGTCGGCATCGGCTGCGATAAGAATTCTCATGATCTTTGCTGGTTATTTTCTTTAGGGCCAGCTCGGAGGCCCGATCCCTCTGGCCGCCTATTTCCGGCATTACCGGTCATGTACCTGCGAAACGACCGGCACCCGTCGGCGACCGCATCCCAGCCTCACGCGTGGTGTTGATATGACGGTCGAGGTACATGATGCCTGGTGGACAATGGTAATGAGATGGACATCCGCACGTTATATCCACGCGGACCTGGCCGGTTGTCGGCTACATCGCAGCTAATTCGCATCGCGCTGAATCGCCCTGCTGGACGGCAGATCTAAGATAACGAAAGCGTTATGTAGGGATTTTTAGTTTTCTGGGGGTTTCGCCGCGATTCGTAGCGGTTGTATGTTCATCTTGTTCAGATTTGCCCGCACTCTCGGCGGATCGTGGTTCGGGCTCACGATGTGCGACAGCCAGTCCGCGCCCGAGTTCACCACGAACTGCACGCCGGACTCCGACAGAAATAACCTGGTCGGCAGCAATCCGAACGCGCCGAACTATATCGGGAAGCATCCTGGGACCGCCTTCATGGAGCTTCAGTTCTATGGCCCGGGTTACGTTCCCCAGTTCGAGGGATTCGGCTGCACCGCGACGCAGTATTGCGCGGCGATGACCATCGACAGCCTCGTGCGGAACCAGAACACCGGCGTCAATAACACCACTGCGTGCAACAACTTCATCCTCGGCGGGATCGAGCCCATCAACTGGGCCTACGTCACCAGGAACGGGGTTTCCCAGGCGCCGGCGAACCCGCTGTTCACCGGGACCTTCGCCAGCCCGAACTTCAGCGCGGTGAACCCGAACGTGAACGAGGACCTGCTCATGAACCCCGGCGACCGCATCAGGGTCCACATGCACGACACCCCGGCCGGGTTCCGGGTCGACCTGACCGACCTCAGCACGGGCAAGCACGGCTCGATGAGCGCCTCGACCGCCAACGGGTTCGGCCACGTCCTGTACACCCCTGGCAACTCCAATCCCTGCCAGGTAGCGCCCTACGCGTTCCACCCCGAGTACTCGACCGCGAACCCGCGGGGAACCAGCTGGGCGTTCCACACCTACAACGTGGCCATGTCCGATGAGGTCGGCCACTTCGAGAACTGCGTCGCGATCGACGCGAACGGCAACTGCACCTCTCCGGGCGCCCAGGACCCGAGCCTGGACGCGGACGACACCGGCTGCGTCCCGGGCACCGACTCCACGCTGGTGAAGATCGACGGCTGCTTCAACGCGGACGAGGATTTCGACGGGCAGACGTACCGCAACGACTGGCCCGGTACGAACCCGAACCCGTTCCTTGACCGGGCCCTGCACCCCACGCCGGTGCTGTTCACCAGCCCGCTAACCCACGGAAGGAACTACTCGACCATCGCATTCGAGACCGACCTGCCAGGAATCGAAGTCCAGGGTGCGCAGGCCAACCCGCCGTTCTGCGACCCGGTTAGCGGCGCCAACTGCGTCAATCCGCCGCCCGGCGCGCAGTTCTACCCGTTCTTCTCCACCACGTTCCGGCCAGGGGTATGCACCTGGCAGGAGGGCGGCCCGTTCATCCCGGGCACGGTGAATAACTTCGGCGGCAGTTCCGTGACTGAGTTCGGTCACCTGCTGCCGAGCCTGTTCCCAGAGCCCGGATTCACTACGGCGGAGCTGATCCGCAACTTTAACAGCGGGGACATGAGGAACCCCTGCAAGGCCTAGCGGACTGAGCGGCTCGACCCTGAGCATGCGGTAACCCTGATGCGTGCTCCCAGGAGGCGCCCCGTGCCGCCTGGGAGCACGTGCTATTCCAGCCCGGTCACGACCCGAGCGGCACGCTGCTCGGGTGGGTGCCCGGCACCATCCGGCCCAGGCCGCCCACCGCCTCGTCGAGCAGCAGGCTCAACTGCGATGACCCGGACCACGACCGGGTCGCCCCCATCCCGGTCACGCTGCGGCAGCCCGACTCCTGCACGGTGACCGGCGGGAAGCTCTGTTCTCCGGCCGCGAACATCAGCCGGACCGACCCCGTGGACACGGCCGCACACTGCCGCCCGGCCGGCATGGGCGGGAGCGCGCAGAGCGCGGCGACCATGGCCTGCACCTGGGGCGCGCCCCTGAGCGTGACCTGGCGCGGCGAAGCGGTCCGGCTGACCACGACCCGGTCCGCGCTCCGGCCGTTCACGCAGAGCGACCCGCCCGCCGGCGTTCCCGCGGCGGCTGCCGGCGCCGTGGATGAGCTCGCGCTGGCCGACGCCGAGGCCGGGTGCCCGGAGCTGCCTGCTGAGACGCTGCCGCACGCCGCTAGTCCCGTCAGGGCGGTGACGGCGATCAGGCCCCGTACTCCCCGAGCGGCCATAGCGGGCCTCCCTTCCTCCGCCCTTGGACGGTCCGCGGCCCGCCACGGTTCCGCCCGGTGAGGCCAGGCTTACGTCCCCTCCCCCGGCACTCCCGGCTCGCCACCAGACTGGCTTCACCCAGATGGTGGCAGCGCGTCCAGCGCCCGCTCGTCGTCGAACGGCATGTCCTTCTCTAACCTGGTGGGCACAACTGCGTTCCAATCCGTGATCTCGCCAGTTTTGCCTGGTGATGGGGCCTGGCGTCTCAGGCCGATGGGTCGATGTTGTGGTTGAGCCGGAAGACATTGCCCGGGTCGTAGCGCTGTTTGACGGTGACGAGCCTTCGGTAGTTCGAGCCCCAGACCTCGTGCACCTTCCGACCGTCCTCGGCGGTCAGGTTGTTGACGTAGCTCCGGCTGGCCATGCAGGGGCGGAGCGCGCCGAACGTCTCCCTGGCCCAGGCGATGTTCGCCTCGGTGTCCCTCGGGTCCGTCCATTGCGAGACGATGAGCAGGCTGTAGCCGGGGGCCCGGTGCGCGAACGCGGTGGCGGCGGCCTCGACGCGCGCGACGGCGCCCAGGTAGGGCACGATGCCCAGGCCGCTCATTGATGACGGGCACCGGCGCATCGCATCGACCATGATCTCCAGCGAGGTGTCGGACAGCTCGCTGAGGAACGCCGATTTCCAGTAGTTGAACGCTCCTTTGGGGTAGCCGCCGTCGCTGAGCGTGTTGATCACCGGATAGGGCATGGGCTGGATGAGATCAGTGGCCGGCGGCCCGAACTGCCGCAGCGGCTTCAGGTCTGCCTCCGCGCTCGCGGCATCGCCGCAGTGGCAGGCGACCATGGCCACCATGGTCTCGCCGGGCGCGCCCGGGTCGGCGAACAGGCTCATGTACACGGTCAGCTCGTCGGGGGCTTCCCGGGTGAGGTCGCGGTAGAAGCCGGACGCCTCGCGTGCCCGGCTGACGGGATGGGCGACCATGCCGCCGTAGATCGTGGCGACCGGGTGGGCCCGGTACTCGAAGGAGGTGGCGACGCCGAAGTTGCCGCCGCCGCCGCGCAGGGCCCAGAACAGGTCCGGGTGGTGTTCGGCGCTGGCCATGACGACCTGGCCGTCGGCGGTGACGACCTCGACCGCCAGCAGGTTGTCGATGGTAAGGCCGTACTTGCCCATCAGCCAGCCTTCCCCGCCGCCCAGGGTCAGGCCCGCGATACCGGTGCTGGAGACCACCCCGCCGGTGGTGGCCAGCCCGTGACCGGCCGCGGCGCGGTTGAGCTCTTTCCAGGTGACCCCGCCCTGCGCCCATATGGTCCGCCGCGCCGGGTCGATCCGGATCCCTTTCATCGGCGCCAGGTCGATCATCAGGCCGCCGTCGGTGACGGCCAGGCCGGCCACGTTGTGGCCGCCGCCGCGTACCGATATCTCGGCCGCCTGCTCGCGGCCGGCGGTGACCGCGTCCACGATGTCCGGGACGGTGCGGCACCGGGCGATAAGCGCGGGACGCTTGTCGATCAGGCCGTTGTGGACCAGGCGGGCCTGCTCGTAGCCCGGCTCTGCCGGGGCGATCAGCTCGCCGGTGAACGACGCCCGCACGGCGTCGGGAATCTCGATCGTGCCGCCCATGTCGTTTTTCCCCTCCTGTTGTCTGACCACGATGACCGATGGCCGTGCCAGCGGCGTGTCATGACCGTGTCGCGTGTGTGATGCTGAAGCCATGGCTGCCTGGGGGTACGGCCTGATGGGCCCGGTCGAGGTGCGGGTGGACGGCCGCGCCGTGCCGCTGCCCGGCGCCCGGCAGCGCCTTCTGCTGGCCATGCTCCTGGTGAACGCCAACTGGAAGGTCCCGACCGTTCGGCTCATAGACGAGCTGTGGGGTGCGGACCTGCCTGCCGATCCCCGCGCGGCGCTGCGCACCCACATCGCCCGGCTGCGGCGTGCACTCGGCCCGGCCGGCCGGGACCTGGCTACCCTCGAGGGGGGCTACCGCCTGACCGTCCCGCGCGGCCGGCTCGACGTCGGCCGGTTCGAGGACGCGCTGGCCGAGGCGGCCCGGGCGGACGCCGAGCCGGCCTTGCGCCTCCTGGACGAGGCCCTCGCGCTGTGCCGCGGCCCGGCCCTGGGCGAGTTCTCGGACCGGCCCTTCGCGCTGGCCACCGCGGCCCGGCTGGAGGAACTGCGGGTGGCCGCCGCCGAACGCCAGGCCGGGCTGCAGTTGTCACTCGGCCGGGCTGAGGAGGCCGCGGCCGCCCTGCAGGCGCTCCTGGCCGAGCATCCGGACCGGGAGCAAGCGAGAGGTCTGCTCATGCAGGCCCTCTACCGGACCGGCCGTCACACCGAAGCCCTCGCCACCATCCGGTCGTGGCGTCGGCACCTGGCCGCCGAACTCGGGCTGGACCCCTCCCCCGCCCTGCAGGCGATCGAGCAGGAAATCTTGCGCCACACAGCCGCGACGCCGGATACCCCCGGCGCGGCCGCGCCCCAGGCACCGCCGCTGCCGCTGCCGCTGCCGGTCACCAGCTTCGTCGGGCGGGACGAGGATCTGGTGGCCGTCATCGGGCGGCTGGACCGGGCGCGGCTGGTCACCCTGCACGGGCCGGGGGGCGTCGGCAAGACGCGGCTGGCCCTGGAAGCTGCCGAACGGACGGGCGGCCGCTACCGGGACGGAATCTGCTTCTGCGACCTGGCCGCGGTAACCGAGCCGCACGCCGTGGTCCGGGCCGTGGCCACCGCGGCCGGGGTCAGCGAACGCGCGTTCCGGCGCCTCGACGATCAGCTTGTCGAGCAGCTGGCCGGCCGGCACCTGCTGCTCGTCCTGGACAACTGCGAGCACGTCGTGCAGGCTGCCGCCGTCCTCGCCGAGCGGCTGCTGAAACAGACCCGTGACGTCACGTTGCTGGCGACCAGCCGGGAACGGCTCGAGGTTGACGGCGAGCACGTGTGGCAGGTCAGGCCGCTCCCGGTAAGCGGTCCCGGCGCTCCAGCCGTCCGCCTGTTCCTGGACCGGGCCCGCGCGGCCGACCCGGCCGCCGCCCGGCAGGACCCGGACGTCGCCGCGGTCGCCGGGCTCTGCACCAGCCTGGACGGCTTGCCGCTCGCCATCGAACTGGCCGCCGCGCGGCTGCCCGGGACCACAGTCAGCGAGCTGGCAGGAAACCTACGGGACAGGTTCGGGCTGCTGACCGTCGGACACCGGGCCGATAGCCGCCATCGTTCGCTGCGCGCGGTGGTGGACTGGTCCTACGAGCAGCTCACCCCCGGGCAGCAGGACCTGTTCGGCCAGCTGGCGGTGTTCCACGGCAGCTTCGACGCCACGGCCGCCGGCGCAGTCGCCGACGGGCCCGGCGACCCGGCCGGGGTCACGCGCCTCCTGCTGCACCTCGCCGACCGCTCCCTGGTCACCGCCGAGCTGGACGGGAACACCACCAGGTACCGCCTGCTGGAGACCTTGCGCAGCTACGCCCTGGAACGGCTCACCGAGCGCGGGCAACTGAACGCGGCCCGGGCGCGGCACGCACGGTGGGCCGCGGACCTGGTCGCGCAGGCGGAGCCCGGGCTGCGCGGCGCCGCCGAAGCCAGCTGGGCGGGCACGCTAGAACGGTATTTCGGCGATCTGCGCGCCGCCCACGCCTGGCTGTTCGGCCAGGATACCGAACTCGGCCTGCGGATGTCCGCTCAGCTGCACTGGTATGCGCTGTGGCGCTGCCACTCCGAGGTCTACCGCTGGGCCGACGCCAGCACGGCAGCCGCAGCCGGATCGCGCTCACCGTTCTACGCCGAGGCCCTCGCCTCCGCCTCGTTCGGAGCCGTATACCGGGGAGACCTGGACGCGGCCGGGACCGCCGCGCGCGAGGCCCTAGCCGCCGTGCAGGGACTGGCTCCGGTCGGTGCCCGGCGGCCGCTGGAGGCCCTCGCCGAGGTTGCTACCTTCCGCGGTGAGCTGGCCGATGCGGTGGAGCTATACCTCAGGGCGTACGCCCTGTCGATAGGCAATGGTGACTTCCTGGATGCCGCATGGGACGCCGTCGGAGCCGCCGCGGCATACGCATACGGTGACCGCCCGGACGATGCGAGCCGATTCGCGGACCAGGCAAGGGCCGCAGCGGAGCGGAGCCGTTCACCGTCGGCGCTGGCCCTCGTCGCCTGGGTCCGCGGCGAGATCGCCGCCGGGAGCAGCCCCGGCCAGGCCCGGCACCACCTGCAGCGAGCGGTGGCCTTGGCCACGTCCGCGGGCAGCCGCTTCATCGGCGGGCTTTCGCGCGTCTCCCTGGCCGCCCTGGACGCGCGGCACGGCGACACCGCGGTCGCGCTGGCCCACTATGAGCGCGCCATCGGCGAATGGCAGCAAGCAGGCGCCTGGACCCCGCTGTGGGTCACCCTCCGCACGCTCGTCGAGCTCCTGGCGCGGGCGGGCGCCTGGGACGACGCGGCCACTCTCTACGGAGCAGTGACAGCAGCCAGCAGCGGCGCGCCGCCGTTCGGCGCCGACGCCGACGGCCTCCGCAAGTCGGCGTCACTGCTCCACCAGCACCTCACCGGCACCGAATTCCGCTCCCATGCCGGAAGGGGCGAGCAGATGAACGGCGGCCAGGTCGTCCAGTTCGCGCTGCAAGCCATAGCACGGGCCGCCACGAAGACCTGAGGACGGCCCAATTGAATTATCGGAGTTCAAAGTACACCAGAGTTGCTCCTGCGTAGTTTCACCTCTACTGTGGCCGCAAAGCCTCTTCATCCCACATGGCCTGCATCACCAAGTCGTGAACGGCTAGTCGGCGGTCAACGCACGATACGGCGCTCATGGACCGATGGGGCTGAGAGGCGGACAAATAGTCCCGCAGGTCAGAGAGGGAACAAAGGGTGAAATTCCAGATAATGCGTCGGCGAGTGACAGTGCTGCTCGCCGTTTTGGCCATGCTGCTTGGCATTCCCGTTACCGCTTCGGCATCTAATGCCGCCGCGAGTACCGGCTGGATCAGGGTCGGCAACCTGTCGCCGACCACTTCCGCAGTAGACGTGTACGTGTATTCGTCCGGCGATTCCAGTCCCAAGTTCGTGCTCCCCGGCGTCGCCTACGGGATGGTATCGGCCTATAGGTCCGTTAGCGCCGGAGCCTACAGCGTCAAGATGCGGGCCGCCGGGTCTGCCGCGTCGAGTCAGCCCGTCCTGGCCGCAGATGTCACGGTGCAGGGTGGCAGCTCGTACACGGCGACCGCCCTCAGCGTGAACGGCCAGACGGCGCAATTGAAGATCCTCAATGACGAACTGACCACGCCAACGGGCAAATCCCTGGTGCGGGTGATCCAGGCCTCTAACAAGCAGAGAGTCGTAAAGTTCCACTGCAGCTGCGCGCCGGGCGCACCGGGGGACATCGTGTCCAAGGCGTCGTCCGGTTCCGTCAGTAGCTACGCGTCCATCCCGCCTGGTACCTGGACCATGTCCGCGACCGGGCCCAGCGGGCAGGCGAGCCTGCCCGTCACGCTCGCCGGAAACACCGTCCACACGGAGGTCGTCATCGACGGCTCCAGCGGCCTCGAGATTGTCAACCTGGTCGATGCCGCCGGGGCCGGCCAGCCGCCCACGGGCGGCGCTGGCACGGGATTCGGGGGCACCGCGCCGCACGGCCCAGGCTCACCACTGCCGTGGCTAGCGGTCATCGGCGCCGGGATGCTGCTTACCCTGACTGGCGGCATCTGGCTGCGCCGCAACAGGCTGCGCCGTCTGACCACCTAGATGTAACCGTGCTCAGCAGCAGGCCGGCCGCGATCGCTTTTCGCGGCGGCCTGCTGCTGACGAAGAGAGTGAAGTCTTCGCGTGCCTTCGCGCCGATGGCCATGGGCAGGCGGATGCGCCCGGAATCGACCATCGCTCTGACGGCGGACCGGCTCAGGCCGAACCCGGTCGTGAGTAGCTTCTCGACCCGGATGGGCACCGGGAGTTCGAATCTGATGAGGCCGCGGCCGGTCGCTCAGACGCGTGAGTGGCCTGGCTGGCATCCGGCCGGTGCCATGCTCTCGCGGTAGTCATGATCAGTACTGGCCCTGCAGGTCCGTGGTGCGAGCGAAATGGCGGGTAAGTAGCTCGTCAAATTCCTCGGCACAAAGCGGTTGCGAGAAATAGAAACCCTGTGCCACCGGACAGCCAAGCATTCTGAGTCCGGCGAGTTGATCCTCGGTCTCCACCCCCTCTGCCACCGTCGATATACCCATGGCATTAGCCAGGTCGATGACGGCCCGGACGATCGCTGAGTCCACCGCGCTCTCGACGATGCCCTGTACGAAAGTACGGTCCACCTTTACTTCCTGTACCGGGAACTGCTTCAGGTACGCAAGTGAAGAATGGCCGGTACCGAAATCGTCAATGGCTAGCCGAACGCCTAGCCGGTCGAGTTTCCGATGTTGAGCGTGATCGAGGAGAGTTTCTCACGCTCGAGGCGGACCTGCTGGTATAGCTCGGCATTGCTGAGCGCTCCGCTGCCCACGGCGGCCAGGGCTTTCAGCAGGCCCCGATCGGCGTCGTCGAAGGGCTCGTCCCGGCGCCGACCCGCCGCCGCAAGCCACAGCTGTTGATCGGCAACCATCATGGGCGCCGCCAGCTGACCGGAACCCGGGGGAACGGACGTCAGGGTGGCTTCGGGACTGCGAAGCAGCCGTCGTACCGACTCCAGGATCGTGTCGAGCACTGCCTGGTGCCGCAGCCCCCGGTTGGCCTCCAACGTGACCTCGTACAACCCCTTCATCCTGGTGTGGTCGTGCAGCGCCGCGAACCGCGCACTGATAAGCCGGCGCTGCACGATCAGTCCGGGAACCGCCAGCGTCAGCACCCACGGATGCGCTTGTATCGCCAGCGCCAGAACCACCCCGATCAACGCTCCCGCGCCGGCCAGCGCTACCTGGATCGGAAGATCACCGGTGAGCTCGCGCCAGGACGTGCCCATCGAGGCCAGAACGCCGGCCACCAGGAGGGTGTTGACGACGCAGTACACAGCCACGCCGAGCATCACGGCGGAGACCTGCACCGGGGTCAGGGACGCAGTCGGAGCGGCGATGCCGAAGCCGCGACAACGGCTCCGGTAGCGCGCGGGATCTTCACAGAGGATCGGGCAGGTGTCAGTTCCATGCCGAGCTGTTCCACGCCGAGCCGTTCCAGGCCCGGCCGGTGAAGGCCGAGCCGGCCCAGCCAGAACCGTTCCAGGCCCGGCCGGTCCAGTTTGCACTGTTCCAGGTCGAGCTGGCCCAGTCTCCGACATTCCAGGCCCGGCCGGTCCACGTCCAGCCGTTCCAGTCTCCGCCGTTCCACGCCCAGCCGTGCCACGTCCAGTCATCGGACGGCCCCGGCGCCCAGGATGTCCCCGACCACAGACTGGGGTTCCACGTGTTGGCCGGCCCGGTGGGTGACAGCCGGACCGTTATCCCGGGCAGGGTCGGAAGGAGGGGAGCCGACTGGCTGAGGTTCATCGGGCCCGCGGTCGCGGCGGCATAGGCGTTGAGGGCCCCGTGGCCGTCGACGAAGGGGTTGCCGACCGGCCCAGGGTTGGTCGTGCCGAGCAGGCGAGCTTTCAGCTGGTTCGGGGTGAGGGCCGGGTTGGCGGCCAGGACCAGCGCTGCCGCGCCGCTCGTGATGGCCGAGCTGAACGACGTGCCCGAGCCAACGAAGTTGGCCGAGCCCACGCGCGCCGAAGGGTACTGGTCGTAGATCGTTGAGCCCGGCGCGGCCAAGCTGACCACGGACCGGCCTGAGGTAACCAGGTCAGGCTTGACGAAACCGTCGGCCGATGTCGGTCCTGCGCTGCTGAAGTCGCACATCTCGTCATCGGTGAGCGACGATGTGGCCATGTCGTCCAGGGCACCCACCGTGATGACCAGCGGGTCATCCGCAGGGGAGAGAATGGTGCCGTTGAAGGGCCCGGAGTTGCCCGCGGAGACAACTACCGCGATGCCCGAGCCCCATACCGCCTGCACCGCCAGGTCTAGCGGGTTGATGACCGTGGACACGGCAGACTGGAACCCGAGTGACATGTTGAGGACCTTGATCCCGAAGCTGCCCCGGTGATCGACCGCCCATTGCAGGCCCAGGATCAAGTTGGCCAGGTCAGTCGTCCCGTTCATCCCCGCCACCTTGATCGACACGAGGCTGGCACCAGGGGCTTCGCCCGGGTACTGGCCTCCCGATGAGGCCCCATTGCCGGCGATCAGGCCGGCCACGAACGTGCCGTGGCCGTAGCTGTCCTGGAACGGGTTATTCCCGCCCGTCAGGTCAACCCCGCCGATGAGCCGTCCCGAGAAGTCGGCCAGGTTATCGATGCCCGTGTCCAGGACGGCTACGGTGACACCCCGCCCCGTATCGTCAGCGGCCGCAAGCCGCGTGGCCCCGGTTTGCCCTAGGAACACGTCAGAAGGTGTATGAGGCCCCGTCGACTCCGGCGTGTCCTGAACACTCACCGATACATCGGGGGTCACGGTGATGCCCGGAAGCGCTGCGAGCAGCGGCTCTACAGCCGCGGGGATAACGGCCTCGACCCCGTTGATGAGGTGAAACTGCGTCAGGAGGGCGCCGCCCACTCCTAGCACCGCCGCGGCCGGGCTCAGTAGCCCGGTCGCGGTGACAATGACGGTTTCATCCGTGCTCGCAGATGCTTCCGGGGCGCCAGCCGTCGACGAACCCGCCAGCGCGGCGGCTATCGCTGCACCCGCCACGGCGATCCGGCGCTTCCTCCGGCCGGCGAGCCGTGCCCGGCAACCTACGGGTGCAGCTAATGACCTAGCATTCGGCATCCGGAAGTCCCTCCCCTTAAGTTGCTTGGTCCCGATGACGAGCGGAGCAGAAAGCCTCCTGCGGTGGCTCCGCCAGGCACCCGCGGGGCCCACGTGATCCATGGCAGGTCCGTGAACAAAGCCAGCCAGGGATGACATGGCCAGGTTCGGGAGCTAACAGGACATACGGTAAGTTTCGAGATGCTAGCACAGCGTAACAACCCTCCCGGGCAGAGATTATCGTCTTTTGAGATTTGTGGTATGCAAATCGCAGAATGCGGCACAGATGCACCGGAGCCGCAGTGCGGCGGGACGAGGTTCAGTCGCCAACCAGCGCCCCCCGAGTACCAGGCCTGGGCGAAGCGGGGCTGGACGGCGTCACGCTGGACCACGCCGGACGCGGCCAGACCGCCGGTCACTAGGCAGGCCGGTCCGCCGGCGCGGTCGGCAGCGCATCGTGCAGTTCGCGGCGCGAGCTGATGCCGAGCTTGGCGAACACCTTGCGCATATGCCACTCGACCGTGCGCACGCTGATGAACAGCTGGGCGCCGATCTCGGGGTTGCTCCGGCCGTCCCGCGCCAGCCGGGCGATGTAGGCCTCCTGCGCGGTGAGCGTGCTCGAGGGCGGCACCGTGCGCATGCGGATTTTCTCGCCGGTGGCCAGCAGTTCGCGACGGGCGCGCTCGGCGAACGCCGCCGCTATCCACGCGGTCAGGTAGGTGTCGCGGGCTAGGTCCCGGTTGAGCGGCTCGAGCCGTGGACACCGATGCCCAGCCGCCCGGCCGCCCGCCAGACCAGCGGCGCGTCGCCGGATGGATCGGCCGCCGCCAGCTGCAGTAGCCGCCGGGTCTCGGAGGGAAGGGCCTGCAGTTGGCGGGCGAAGCTGTCCTCGATCCGGCCGGTCAGCAGCGCGGCGTCGGGCCGTGCCCCCGGCAGGCCGTACCCGCCTGCCAGCTCCACCGGGCTCAGCCCGCGCGGCAACTCCAGCAGCGCCAGCGGATTACCACGGGTCTCCGCCACGATAAGGTCGCGGACCCGGGCGTCCAGCGGCCCGGTCAGCGCCGAATCCAGCAGCGCCCGTGCGTCATCGTCCCGCAGCCCGGTAACTTCCAGCTCCGGCAGCCTGGCCAGCTCCGGGCTCGGATCGCGGGCCGCGAACACCAGCCCGGCTGGGTCGGCCGCCAGCCGGCGCGCCGCGAAGCCGAGCGCCTGCACCGAGGCCCGGTCCAGCCACTGCGCATCATCGATCAGGCAGATCAGCGAGCGCTCCCCGGCTAGCTCCGACAGCAGGCTCAGCACAGCGAGTCCGACCAGGAACCGGTCCGGCGGCGGCCCTGCGGCCACGCCGAACGCGGTCCGCAGCGCGTCGCGCTGCGGCGCCGGCAGGTGATCGAGGTGATCCAGCATCGGCGCGCACAGCTGATGCAGCCCCGCGAACGCCAGCTCCATCTCCGACTGCACGCCCGCTGCCCGCTCTACCCGGCAACCCGAATCCGACGCCCGCCTGGCCAGGTAATCCATCAGCGCGGTCTTGCCTACGCCCGGGTCACCGCGCACCACCAGGGCCCGGCTCTTACCGGCCCGGACCCCGTCGACCGGTACAAGCTCGCGCGGCGACAGGGGCCAGGCGGTCAGTTTCCCTACCGGTCAGCAGGGTGCGCGCGATAGAAAGAGCACTAGACGATCAGGAGAGGACGCCGCCGATGGATGTCATCGAGTTCCGCCCGGACCGGGACCAGTACGCGTTCACCTTCGGCGGCGTCACGCCCGTCCGCAAGGTCCAGCCGGGAACGATGCTGAGGCTGTGGACCGACGACGCGTTCTGCGGCAACCTGCGGGACCCGGCCGACATGCCCAGCGCCAAGCTGACCATGCCGTTCGTCAACCCGCAGACCGGCCCGTTCTACGTGGAGGGGGCGGAGCCGGGGGACATGCTCGCGCTGCACTTTGTGGACCTCAGCCCGGCGCGGGACTGGGGCGCGTCCAGCACCATCCCCCTGTTCGGCGGCCTGACGGGCACGGACCGCACCGCCACGCTGCAGGATCCGCTGGAGGAGCGGACCTGGATCTACGAGGTCGACCGTGACCGGCGCACCGTTGTGTTCCAGGCTCGGGCCAGCGACCTGCGGCTAGAGCTGCCGATGGATCCGATGCTCGGCACGGTGGGTGTGGCCCCGGCCGCCGGCGAGGTACGGTCCTCGCTGGTCCCGGACGCCTTCGGCGGGAACATGGACACCCCTGAGATGCGCGCCGGCGCCAGCTGCTACCTGGGGGTCAACGTGCCCGGCGCGCTGTTCTCCGTCGGCGACGGCCACTACCGGCAGGGCGAGGGAGAGTCGTGCGGGACCGCGGTAGAGGGCGCGATGGACGTATGCCTCATCGTGGACCTGGTCAAGGGCGGCGGCCCGGCCTGGCCGCGGATCGAGACCGACGACTACCTCATGGTGGTGGGGTCGAGCCGGCCGCTTGAGGACGCCTGGCGGATCAGCCAGGCGGGCATGGTCGGCTGGCTGAGCGACCTGTACGGGCTGGACAGGCTCGACGCCTACCAGTTGCTCACCCAGGTCAGCGAGTGTCCGCTGGCCAACGTGGTGGACGTCAACTACAGCTCGGTCACGAAGGTGCGCAAGAGCCTGCTGCCCCCGGCGGACGCCTACGAAGGCTTGCACCGGCGGCTGCGCGGACTGGCCGGGACCGCCAGCCGGTAAGGCGGCGAGAAGGCGACCGGCGAGGCGTCCCGGCACGTCAGCGGATGCCTCGTCCGGGATAATCCGATTGTCCTGCAAATGGCGAGGAGGTAGCAGGTGGACTTGGGTCTGAAAGGATTGCGCGTTCTGGTGACGGGCGGTACCAGAGGCATCGGGCGGGCCATCGTGGAGACGTTCGCGAATGAGGGCGCCGTGGTCGCGTTCTGCGCCCGGACCACGGCCGACGTGGCCCGGGCGGCCGAGGAGATGACCGGCCGGGGCGTCACGGTGACCGGGCGCAGCGTCGATGTCTCAGACGAGGCGGGCGTGCGGCAGTGGGTCGGCGACACCGCCGCCGAACTGGGCGGCCTGGACATCGTGGTGGCCAATGTGAGCGCGCTGGCCATACCGGACGAGGAGGCCAACTGGCGCGCGAGCTTCGACGTGGACCTGATGGGCACGGTTCGCCTGGTGAACGCCGCGCTGCCGCACCTGGAATGCAGCGAGGCGGCCTCGATCGTGACGATCTCAAGCGTGTCCGGCCGCGAGGTGGACTTCGCCGCGGGGCCCTACGGCACCATGAAGGCGGCGATCATCCACTACACGCAGGGCCTCGCCTACCAGCTCGCGGCCAAGGGCATCCGGGCCAATAGCCTGTCCCCCGGCAACACCTACTTCCCTGGCGGCGTCTGGGAGAACATCGAGCACAGCAATCCCGAGCTGTTCGCCACGGCACTGGGACTGAACCCCACCGGGCGGATGGCGCGACCGGAGGAGATCGCCCGGGCCGCGGTATTCCTGGCCAGCCCGGCCGCCAGCTTCGTCACCGGCGCCAACCTGCTGGTGGACGGGGCCCTCACCCGCGGCGTCCAGTACTGAGCCCGGGAGGCTCAGCCGCTGCATGGCAGGCCGCACTAGCTCGCATGCTCCTGTGGTTCGGCGGACGGGAAAAAATCCCTGAGCGCCTCTCCGATCTCGGCGCGTACCGGCACCCCGGAGATGACCACGCCGACCATGGTCACCGATGTGTGGGTGTGCCCGCGGGCCCGGATGAGGCGGGCCGGTACCCCGGCGGCCTCCAGGGCGCGGGCGTAGGCAACGCCCTCGTCGCGCAGCGGGTCGAAGTCCGCGGTGACGATACAGGCCGGGGGCAGGCCTGCCAGGCTGCCGCGCAGCGGGGCGGCGCGGGGATCGCCGCGGTCGGCCGGGTCGGCGTAGTGATCCCAGAACCACCGCATCAGTGCCGTGGTGAGGATGTACCCGTCGCCGTTCTCCTGGTAGGACAGCCCGGTCATGTCCGAGTCCACGACCGGGCATATCAGCAGCTGCCCCGAGATACGCGGGCCTGCGGCGTCGCGGGCCAGCTGGCACGCGACGGCGGCGACGTTGGCCCCCGCGCTCCAGCCGGCGACGGAGAGCTGACCGGGGATGCCGCCTAGCCCGATGGCGTTGGCGTCCGCCCATTGCACGGCCGCGTAGGCGTCCAGCGCGGCGGCAGGAAAGCGAACCTCGGGGGCGTGACGGTAGTTCACCGACACGACCACCGCGCCCGAGCGCGCGCAAAGGTCCCGGCACAGCGGGTCGTCCGAATCCAGGTTGCCGAGCACCCAGCCGCCGCCGTGGAAGTACACCACCAGGGGTCGCGGACCCTCGGGTGGCCCCGCCGGACGGTACAGCCGGTACGGCAGGTCCCCGGCCGGACCGGGGATCACCCCGTCGGTGACCTCACCCACCTCGGGACCCGGCGGGCGGGTCTGCGCGGTGGCCGCCATCAGCGCCCGCGCTTCGGCGGCCGACAGCGTCTCCATGGGCGGCATGCCCATCCCGGCCATGATCTCCAGGACCATGGCGACATCGGGCTGCACGCGGCGGATCACCCCGTCCCGGCACCGGTCCTCGCCTGAGCCGGTCATCCGGAATCCGAGGTAGCCCTGTGAAGCCACCTCGTCGCACGCCTGCCGGTACGCGTTCACCCCGCCGATGTAGGGCAGGAACACACGCGGCTTGCCGGGAACGTTGGCGCCCATGTACCAGGAGCTGGCGGTGGGATACAAGGTAATGGCGGCGCAGTCCTGAACGTGCTGGTCCCAGCCGGCTTCGGCCAGTGCGGTCGGCTCGATCGTCTCCAGGCCCTCTTCGCGCATGTCCTCGAGGCACCCGGCCACCCAGTCGACGTGCTGCTCGATCGACACGGTCATGTTCGACAGGACGGAAGGGCTGCCAGGCCCGGTGAGTATGAAGAAGTTCGGGAACCCGGCGGTCATGAGCCCCAGGTACGTAGACGGCCCGGCGGCCCACTTCTGCTGGAGGGAGAGATCATCCCGGCCAGCGACGTCCGCAGCCACCAGGGCGCCGGTCATGGCGTCAAAGCCGGTGGCGTACACGATGGCGTCGAAGCCGAACGACTCGTCCGCCGTCTCGATGCCATTTTCGGTGATGCTGACGATCGGCTGCTTGCGCAGATCGACGAGCCGGACGTGCGGCAGATTGTAGGTCTCGAAGTAGCCAGTATCGAGGCACGGCCGCTTGGTACCGAAGTAATGGTCCTTCGGGCATAGCGCCTCGGCAGTTTCGGGATCTTCCACGGCCGAGCGGATCTTCTCGCGGATCATCTCGGCCACGATGTCGTTGGAAGCCGGGTTAACGCCCTGGTCGGCGAAGACGTTGAGAATGCCGAACAGCTCGCCCTGCTCCTAGGCCGCCTCGAAGCGCTCCCGGCGGACCGCCTCGCTGGCACTGACACCGACGACGTCGGTCGGCTCGAGAGGTACCCCTCCCCTGGACCACCGGGCGGCATCCCGGTACCCGTCGCGGTCCTCGCCCAGCTGCGTCAGCCGGTCGGCCGGGGCGGGGCCGTTGCGCGCCGGGATGGAGAAGTTCGCGGTGCGCTGGAAGACCGTGAGCTGGCGGGCCTGGCGGGCGATGAGCGGGATGGACTGGATGCCCGACGAGCCGGTGCCGATGACCGCGACCCGCTGGCCGGTGAAATCAACCCCCTCGTGAGGCCACCGGCTGGTGAAGTAGACCTGGCCGGCGAAACGGCCGGCGCCTTCGATGTCGGGCGACTTGGGCATCGAAAGGCAGCCGGTGGCCATGATGTAGTACTGGCACCGGATCTCCTTGCCGCCGTCGGTCGTGATCCTCCACCGCTTCTCCGGCTCGTCCCAGCGGGCGGAGGTGACAGCGGTGGAAAACTCGATGTCAGAGCGCAGCCCGTGGCGGTCGGCCACGAACCGGAGGTACTCCAGGATCTCCGGCTGCGTGGCGTACTTCTCCGACCAGGCCCACTCCTTGTCCAGTTCCGGGTCGAAGCTGTAGGTGTAGTCCGTGGTGGGGATGTCACAGCGAGCCCCGGGATAGCGGTTCCAGTACCACGTCCCGCCGACATCGCCCGCCGAGTCGAAGACCTTGACCGACAGCCCGAGCTGGCGTAGCTGGTAGAGCATGTACAGGCCTGAGAAACCGGCGCCCACCACTACCGCGTCGAATTGCTCGGGGACCGAAGCCTGCTTGTTCACGAGACGCTCCCTGGTCGTACTGGAACTGGGGAAAGGCGGGTTCGATGGTGCAGGAGGGCTACGCTGATCCGCGCAGCGTGACAGATCTCCGCCCGCCACGCGCGGGCGTAGCGCCTAGCCGTCTCGCGTGCGGTCATCAACCACTCCCGCGCAGATCACATGCCACCCTGGGAGCCTGCTGGGCTCTGCCGCTAACGCTAACTCAGTTACATAAGTGTGCAAATGCATGTAGATCGGATTCTCCCTGGAGGGCACTTCGGGTCGATGCCGCATGCACGACCCTGACCCTGACGAGCGGCCGCGGGCCTGACCTCGGCTGTATCCCAGTCGGCTCCTGCACCGGCGGTCCACGACCCAGCTGGTTACCAGCAACTGCGGCGCCTTCCCCACGTGTGGAGCCTGACCGCGATCGCATCCGGGCAGCCGGGCTACTACGAGGAGCTCACGCGCGAACGAGATAGCTGTCACCCGTTGCGAAAAGTGCGATCAGGCTAACGGAAGTGAGCAGCCAAGCACGGTTTGCCCATCTGTGCCGGTTATGGTGTCTCCGTGGTGTGCACCAAGGCGACACGGTCAAGCGGTCGGAGCCTGGCGGTTGCAGCCATCTCATGTACCCGGCTCGGTGCTTGAGGCGAGCAGACGCGCCAGTTCCTGGAGAAGCGCCGCACCATTCGGGCTTCCGCGCCCGGTGCAAGCATCCCATCCTTCCGCAGCCGACCAAGTGCCATTGGTCCCCTCTGTGATATCACGGAAAGCCTCTTTGTCGACTTTATATAGATAAGGGTTCAGGTAACCAATTGGGCATGGCAGATTCTCGTTTATACGAGCGATTAGGCCTGCCCAGAACGGCGCGACGGCGCTGGTGCCGCCCACGAGTACGTTTCGCCCAGAGATATTGATAGCATCGCCATTCCTAGGATCGGCGACCCCGGAAACGTCCGGGACCCCTCGCATGTTAAGAATCTCCAGCTCGGGGTCGTCCGGCCGATCCTTTTGCCAGTCTGGTTTGGGGTAGAACCTGCTCTTCCCGCCACCACTTCCGAGGCCAGCTTCCGGCTCGTCCCAGACGACCTCGGCGAGCACAGTCTGGTCTTTCGGGTTAGGCGTCAACGATGTCCCCCCGCAGCTTAGGACGTAGGGAGATGAGGCCGGGAAGTCCACCTGGGGTTCGCCATCGGGATCCCCGTCCGAAGCTCGCAGGTCGCCGGATGCGCAGCACACGGTAATGTTCAGAGCCTTGGCGTCCTTCAACAGATCGTCCACGACGGATCTGGCCTGATCGGTCCATGAAGTTTCGTACGAACCCCAACTGATCGAGATAACAGAAGCAGGGAGAGATTCGTTGTAGATCGCCTGGGCGAGGCCGTTGATGAACCCCCGGGACGTATTGTCGACGTAATAGATAACGATGCTGGCGCACGGCACGAGGGGGGCGATGACGTGGACGTCGAGCGCCACCTCGGCGTCCTCGTCCGGTTGGTCTCCCAATTGCGGTAGATGGCAGTCGAGTGGCACCTCGAATATCTCGGGTACCTTAATGCCGAGATCCTGACAGTATTGAGCGAGTTCCTCGCGATTGAGCCGACCGCCGAGCGATAGAACAGCAATGGTCTGCCCACGTCCCTGGGTCTCTGCGGCAGGCAATTTGTATATGCCTAGCACCTCTTCGGTGTAGCTTCTTGGTCGATGGGGCCCGGTAATACTCTCCTGTTCGGGTATAGGCGCCGGGACAGCATGCATCTGCATCCTGGCTTCCTTGCGGTTGTCGATGCCGAAAACGCCTTGCACGATTCGTGCCAGTTCGTCCGGCACTTGCAGGTCCTCATCGGGACGCAATCGGAAGAGGAAGGGTGTCTGTGGACCGATCTCGCCACGTGGCGACGGCCAATCCTGCTGCCAGACGTCGACTTTGGTTCCGAACGCCGCCGTGATATTACGAACTGTGCCGCGTAGCACTACCATCCGTGGGGGACTGTCCAGATCGACAACCGTAAGGTTATGGTCCCTGGCAAAGCTTACAACCGTTCCGAGATCATCCAGATTAGGACGTTGCGCTTCATGAAGCGCAACCCTGGTAGGGTTTTCCCCCCTCACGGCATCTGCGTCAGTGCCAGGGTGCAGCACGACAGTGACCTGAATGATATCGCCGGACACGTCCGGTGGGTTTTCGGCTTTCTTAGCCCCGGTAAGCTTATCGGATCGGACCGTGCGTGCGCTTCCAGGTATACCTCTCATGAGGGGATCCCTCCTGTCTCGCCGTGGTGCGCGCAGCTCTCCCTGCCGGTTTCCGTTGTTGTGTGCAAGGAGGCCAGCAGCGCGCGAGTGGTGCGAACACGAACTACGTTGCCCTTTGCCTCGTAGAGGTCGAGGGCCTCTGCTGCCGCGGCGGCCGCGGCGGCCGGTAGGCCGCTGAAGCTTCGTGCTACAGCCAGGTCGGTGAGCGCGTCAGCGCGGGTGCTCTCGTCGGTGATCGCCTGGGACAACACGACCGCTTTCTCGGCGATTTCAACTGCCTCCGCGCTGCCGCCGAGTCTGGCCAGGGCCTTGGCCCGGGCGCCAAGCCATAGCACTTGCGTGTGAACGTCGTCGGTAGCGGCTTCTTCCTCGATGCTGCGAGTCAGGTCCAGGGCCTCCTCGTAGCGGCCGAGTTCGTAGAGGGCGTGAGCAAGATATGCAGCCGTCGTGAGCCGGTAGGTTTGCTCGCCGAGTCGCCCGAGGGCCTCATAGCCACTCCGGAAATGCTGCTCGGCTGCGGACGGCTCGCCGGCCAGCAACTCGACGAACCCGGAGAACTGGCGGAAGCTCGCCGCCCAGAACGCCAGGCCGAGTTCTTGAGAAACCCTCTGCGCCTTCGCTACGTGCTCGCGAGCCTCTTCGAACTGGCCGAGCATCGCCTCCAGGCGGCCGAGGTGCAGTGATGCTCCGGCTTCAAGCAATCGCCAGCCCCTTTTATATGCCAGCTCGAGGTGGTGCTCGGCGAAGGCGGCCGCTTCGGGGGCTGGGGTCGGGCCCTGTGCCACTGAACCGACGATGCCCCAGATGATCCACGCCTCGTTACGGGTGTCGCCAGAGCGGCGGACGTGCAGGAGCGCGTGTTCCAGAGCTTCCTTGCGCGCCACCATGTCGCTGCGCATCAGATGGACCATGCTCAGCAGATTCCATACCTCGACGAGGTTCCGGTCATCGCCGAGTCTTTCGAAGACGCCGATCGCATCGGCCGCCTGGCCGATCGTCTCTTCCGGCCTGCCTTCGGGATCGGTGTACATCCTGATGAAAGCCCGCTCTACCAGTGCCTGAGTACGAAGACCCTCCTCGCCGGCAGCCGTGGCACCCTCGATTACCTCGCCGATTACTACGTTCGCCTTGGCGAAGTCCCCAGCGATTCGCAGTGCCCTCGCGAGCATGGCCTGGGTCTCCAGACGGCTGAAACCGCCGACGGGAAGGAGGGCGGCTGCACGTGCGAAGAGATTCGCGGCCGCGCTCATATCGCCGAGGCTGAACGCCCGGCCCGCGGCCCGGGCGAGTCGATCGGCTGCCCTGGCGGCAAGGTCCTGGCCATGCGGGTCGAGGCGCTGCAGCTCGGAGCAGTAACGCTGAGCTTGCTCAAGGTGATAACCCACCAGCTCGTCAACTTTCCTGTCCGCCCCCCTGAGCTTGGAGTCCACCCATGCCGCGAAGAGCTCATGCAGCTCTCCCCGATCTGCCTTCGGCAGCGCCTCGTATGCGGCCTCACGGATCAGCGCGTGCCGGAATCTATAGGTCTCCTCATCGGCCAGCTCGTTCGGTATCGACTGGACGAACCCCTTCCGGATGAGTGTCAGCAGGTCGGCCTCTATGGACAACTGCGCCTCTGCCGGACTTAGCGCGATGATGGCACCATGGTAAAAGGTTCTGCCGGCAATGGCTGCACGTTGGATAAGGGCGCGTGCAGCGGGCGGCAAGCGCTCGAGCCGTTCGGCGATCAAGGCCCCGATGGAAGGCGGCACGGTCCTCTTGTACCGATCCTCGGCAGCAAGGAGCCAACGGCCATCTTTCCGGCGCAGTTTTCCCTCATCGAGGAGCATGCCCAGGATTTCTTCGAGGAATAGCGGATTACCTTCGGCGATCTCGCCAATGCGTTCCCATGCATCTTCTGCGACTTGCTGGTAGTCGAGCAAATGTCCCAAGAGCCGTCTGCACTCTTCATGATTCAGAGGCTCCAGCAGGATCGTGGTGGCGTTGAACTTCCCGCCTCCCCAGGCCGGCTGGGCATCGAGCAGGTCTGGACGTGCCAGGCAAACGATTAGCAGAGGCACGTCCCCAGACCAGTCGGCGACGTGCTCGATGAGATCGACCAAAGTGGTCTCGGCCCATTGGAGGTCATCGAATACGACAATCAGCGGGCGATCCTGGGCGATGGTTTCCAGCAGGCTGCGCACTGCCCAGAAAATCTGTTCGAGGGATACGACTGTTTCCGTAAGACTGAGTACCGGGAGGACATGATCGGCGATTGAATGTGCGTGCTCCTGGGCACCGAGGACGGCCAGCAGTTTCGTGCGCGCGATCTGGGCTGTGTCGTCCTCACGCACATTCACGGCTTGACGGATTGCGCTTGCCAGCGGCCAGAAGGTGATGCCGTTTCCATACGGCAGGCAATGCCCTACTACGGCAGTTGCCCGCTCCTGCACAAGGGAGATGAATTCCTGCACAAGCCGGGATTTTCCGATTCCCGCCTCACCCAGGATCGTGAAGAGCTGGCATGTGTGGTTGACGACAGCGCGTTCGAATGTCTGAAGGAGCATGGCCTGCTCCTGGTCGCGCCCGACTATGGGAGCCGCAGCGGGACGTTCTTCATGCAGCAGTTGAGCACCACAGGCCGAGCAATGAGTTGCCGACCTCGGGTTCGCGGTACCGCATTGGCTGCATGAATTCATATCTAACGACCCCAGGGACCCCAGCCACGTTGAGAGATCAGGCCTCCTGGTCTTCGAAATCTCTTGCCAGTCATCGGCTCCTCGTCACAAGCGACACGCGGGATTAACATCGCACTTCACCGCCCTGCTGTAACACTAACCGCCTTCCGCCACGCATGACTCTCTTGAAAGATCCTTCACATGGCCCTCGTGTGATGGCCACCGGGCGCTGAGTGAGAGCATTGTGAGTATCTCGCGCAGAGATGCATCTCTGGTGGTGATCACCCCCGGCATGCCGACAAGGGCGTCTGTAGATGTCGCCACCATGTCCAGCACATAACGTGGCGAATAAGGTGCTGCATGGCCCCCCTAGGTGACAACGACAAGAACGCGTCCAGTACCTCTCAAGAGTGCGCCGATAGAGGCCATTTGTCCATGGGACCTATTCAGCACACCAGGCGAGGGTTTCCAACAGGAGGTGCCTCGTGCGAAGTAGCCCTCAGGAATAGGTTCGGTCTGCTCAAGAGGGCTGAGCGCTCGTCAGGGACCCAGGCTGCCCGGGCAGCCTGGCCCGGTGTGGCAGCGTTGAATTCCGCTTCGCAGGCGGCTCCGTGGTTCAGCCGATGGAATCATTAGCCGCCTGAGCCTATCGCCTGCTCGCTCGCTTCCAGCGGCCAGTTGTGGTAGTTGACAAGGAGACATACCCGAGCACGGCGGCTGGCGCATGGGATAGGAGCGCGGGGAACGCCGCGCCCCTGACGGCAGCCTGAGGGATCGGAGCAGCACGATGGCGGATTCCGGTGAGTTGGTTCTACGGGTGTGCCCGGCCCCGGGGGATGACAATCCGGAGCTGGCGGAGCTGGCGGGATGGTTGCGCGGTGAGTTGCTTGACCTGGATGTAGAGGGGGTTGACCGACTGTCGGGTGAAGCTACGCCTACGGGCGCCAAGGGGGCAGGCGCGGTCGCTGGCTGGCTTTTGGTGCAGCTGGGTCCGGAAGCATTGCGTGCGGTCCTTGCGAAGGTGGCCGACTGGGCGGCGCGGAACAACCGGGAGGTGGAGGTCAGCTACGGCGAGGACAAGCTGAAGCTGAGCCGCGCGACCCGTGCACAGCAGGATAGGATCATTGATGGCTGGCTCGCCCGACACCCGACTGGTTCCTAACCTGCCGGAAGGGCTGCGGGCCGCCTTGGTCATTGCCACCACCAGCTACCAGGATCCGGAACTTCGCCAACTCCGCGCACCTGCTCATGACGCAGAGGACTTGGCCGAGGTCCTCGGTGATCCGCACATTGGCGCCTTCACTGTTACCCGGGTCGTCGACCAGGATGAGCGACAGGTCCGGCGGGAGATCGACTTGTTCCTGTCCGGCCGTGGCATCGGTGACCTAGTGGTGGTGTACCTGTCGTGCCACGGCTTGCTGGACCGACGCGGTCGGCTTTATTTTGCGGCCGCCGACACGGTTAGGAGTCAGCTTGGGAGCACCGGCATTCTCTCGACGTGGCTGCTCGACCAGCTCGACGATTGCCGGGCGCGCCGTCAAGTCCTCATCCTGGACTGCTGTTTCAGCGGCGCGTTCGCCCATGGCACCAAAGGAGTTGCGGATCTGGACCTAGAGCGACGGCTGGCCGGGCACGGCCGTGGCCGCGCAGTCCTGACTGCATCTCGGGCCGGCGAGTACTCCTTCGAGGGACTGGCCCTGCCGAACGCGGGAATGGCCGGATCGGTATTCACCGCCGGGCTGGTCGAGGGATTGCGCACCGGCGACGCCGATGCTGGTGGCGATGGGTACGTGACCGTGGACGGGGCATATGACTACGCCTACAGCTATGTCCAGTCCAGCGGCGCTAGCCAGACTCCGCAGCGATGGGTTTACGGCGGCGAAGGAGCGATTGTGCTCGCCCTGAGCCCTGCCGGGATGGCCATTACTCCAGCGTCGCTGCCAGAGGCGCTTGCAGTCAGCCTGGACAGCCCCCACCAGGCCGTGCGCATCGGTGCGGTGCACGCCCTCGGGGAATGGCTCTCCGGTACCGATTTGGCCCGGGCATTGAGCGCCGAGCAGAAGCTGCGTCAGATCGCGGACACAGACGTCCCCGCCGTTGCGGATACTGCCCGCGCTCGCCTGGCCAGCCTTGAGCCCGCTGACATCGCACGCCGCGGTCAACGGCGCCTTGGGACAATACCTCCACCGCCGAAGCCACGTTCCCGCCCTTCGGTGGAATCGTCTGGCCCGCGGACGCTGGCCGCCACGCTGACCCATGGAACCCGAGCAGCCATGTGCGTCGAGGCGGTGGCGTTCAGCCCGGACGGGCACCTGCTGGCCAGCGCCGGCGAGGACAAGATGGTGCGGCTGTGGGACCCGGCCACCGGCCAGCAGCTGCGCACCCTCACCGGCCACACCGACTGGGTCAAGTCGGTGGCGTTCAGCCCGGACGGACGAGTGCTGGCCAGCGCCGGCGAGGACAAGATGGTGCGGCTGTGGGACCCGGCCACCGGCCAGCAGCTGCGCACCCTCACCGGCCACACCGACTGGGTCAGGTCCGTGGCGTTCAGCCCGGACGGGCACCTGCTCGCCAGCGCGGGCGGCGACAAGATGGTGCGGCTGTGGGACCCGGCCACCGGCCAGCAGCTGCGCACCCTCACCGGCCACACCGACTGGGTCAGGTCCGTGGCGTTCAGCCCGGACGGGCGAGTGCTGGCCGGCGCGGGCGGCGACACGATGGTGCGGCTGTGGGACCCGGCCACCGGCCAGCAGCTGCGCACCCTCACCGGCCACACCG
>Ga0070699_100000236_pt1 | contig 53800 bp, 40 predicted proteins | sample KBSK1503metaG_FD_65473 | JGI IMG/M metagenome (GOLD analysis project Ga0070699, IMG submission 65473) | Corn, switchgrass and miscanthus rhizosphere microbial communities from Kellogg Biological Station, Michigan, USA - KBS K1-50-3 metaG | ecosystem: Host-associated > Plants > Roots >... | reverse complement strand
GCCGCACTAGCGGTACTGCTGATCTTTACTTTCGGAATTACCGTCAATCTGGCGCGCGGAAAATCTCCTGAATGCCATTGCTTCGGGCAACTGCACTCCGAGCCGGTTGGGTGGTCTACTTTGGCGCGCAATATCGTGCTGATCGCGTTGGCCGGGCTCATCGTGTTTCAGGGAAGGAACGATGCCGGCTTGAGCGCGTTGAATTGGCTCGATGATTTGAAACCTGGTGAAGTTGTTGGTCTGATCTCGAGCATTACGGCTGTTGCACTGCTAGTTGTTACTTTTATTTATTTGCGGCGCGTTCTTAATCAACACGCCACGATTCTCGAAAGAATCGAGGCGATGAAAAAAGTGATCGATGAGGATTACGCGGAACCGCTCCCAGTCGAGCGCGCGGAAGCTGCCTCACCAAGCGAGGGCCTCCCGGTTGGAGCTCCGGCGCCGGGCTTCGCATTAACGAGCATCAGCGGTGCACAGGTAACTCTGGATGATCTTCTGTCGTATCGGAAGCCGGTGCTCCTTCTTTTTATGAGCCCTGGATGCGCTCCCTGCAAGGCGCTTTTGCCTGTGATTGATGTTTGGGAGCGAGATCATAGTGGTTCGCTAACGGTGGCGCTGCTAAGCAAGGGAACGTTAAAGGACAATCAGGATGAGCTGATGAGGTATGAAGCCAAGCACCTGCTTCTTCAGGGGGAATCAGAAGTTGCGTCGGAGTACGAAGCGAAGTGGACTCCGGCGGCTGTGCTGGTCCGACAAGATGGTAAGATCGCCACGCCGTTGAGCTATGGTTACGAAGATATTCGAGCGATGGTTAATCGCGCCGTCGCGCCGGCGACAGATGCACCGACAAAGCGTACCCTGGAAGTGAAAGGAAACGGCCACAAACCTTCAATAACCATCGGTACTCCACAGGCTCTCGACGATGTTGGTAAACTTGCGCCGGTTTTTTCACTGCCCGACGTTGCCGGCGATGTGGTCACGAGCGACAAGCTGTGGGGGCGCGACACACTGCTTTTGTTCTGGGACCCGAAGTGCCCGTACTGCAAGGCGATGGTGGAGGATCTTGGAAGATGGGAACAGGATCCCCCTTCGAAAGCTCCTAGATTGGTTTTTGTTTCCTCAGGTGATCCCGAGGAGTCAAAAGCCGAGAGCGGCCGATTCCAGTCGCTGTTCTTGATCGATCCCGAACTTGAAACTGGACTGCTGTTTGGGACCCACTTAACTCCCTCTGCGGTCCTGATTGATAGCGATGGGAGAATCGCATCTGGTCCAACGCCCGGACGAGCCAACATAATGGCGCTGGCTGGAGTTCGTAAAGCATCGGTAACAAGCATCGCAGCGGTGTAAGGTGAGGTTGATATTATTTTGATGGAGAGAAGCAACGTTGCAATAACGACTCGTTGAGGACAGTGAATGGTGAGTTTTCGTGGGTTTGCGAACAAGGAACTCGTGGAAGGAGAAAAAACAAATGGCGACTATGACTAAAGACAAACAAGTAGCTTTTGCCCGTCAAGAGGATTTGGTGATTCAGGACTTGCCGGATGAGGTTCTGATATACGATCTCAGGAGCCACAAAGCACATTGCCTGAACGGAACAGCGGCTTTTATCTGGAAACACTGTGACGGCAAAACAACGGCCCCCGAAATTGCCAGGCTCATGGAGAAACAATGGAGCACGGCTGTAAGCGAAGAGGCCGTGTGGTTCGCGCTCGACAAATTGAGCAAAGCTGAATTGTTGCAAGAGCGAATCACGCTGCCATCCGCGCAAGCTGGGATGTCCAGGCGCAGTGCGGTTCGGCGTCTGGGGTTTGGAGCGCTGCTTGCCGTACCGGCTGTTATGTCGATCGTGACGCCGGCAGCGGCGGCCGCAGCTTCGGTACCCGTTGTTTGCCAGGCGTGCCTGAGAAAGAACACAGCGTCGGGTAACTGTCCTGACGCGTGCACCAATTTCCAGGGTTCGTGCTTTGACAATTCTGGATGTGGTAATGGACAGTTCAAAGGCTGTAGTACTTGTTTCGCCTGTTTGGATGGTCCCTCGTCCGGCGGTGTCGGCACAGTGAGCTGGACGGCGCCAGGCAGTCAAGGCTGCTAACGAATGAGGCGGTTACCTGAACGGTCACCGTAGCCTGGTTCGACGCCTTCCAAACGAGCTGCATTGCAACCCCACGCGGCCTGGTGAGCACACCGGCTTTACCAGGCCGCGCTTTCGCGATGAATCATGCAACTGTTCACTGAGTTGGGCTCGCTGATCGAGCGACGATGGAAAGAACGCAGCTACGACGACAGGCTGTTTCCCGAGATTGCGGCTGAAGCCCTGACCGCAATCGCTCCGGAGAAACAGGTCTCTCCCTGGGACATCATACAATGGCTGTTCACCACCACTCAGATCCCGAGCCAGCAGGACCTTGCCGGGGAATTCGGCAACCCACCCCTTACCCTATACAGCGGTCCAAGATTCCATATCGATGCCTATTATTGGCTTGATGGGACCACGAGCATTCACCAGCACTCGTTTTGCGGGGCGTTTCAGGTGCTCGCCGGGTCGAGCCTCCACTGCCAATACAGGTTTGTACCGCGCCAGGAAATCAATGAACATTTCCTCGTTGGAGAAATGATTCTCGGAGATGTTGCGCTGCTGGAGCAAGGTGCGATCAAACGGATTCTACCGGGCAAGCAGTACATACATTCACTCTTCCACCTTGATCGTCCGTCCGTTTCAATTTGCGTCCGAACGTATCACACGGTCAGCGGGTTGCCCCAGTTCAGATACAACAAACCCTTTTTCGCCATTGATCCTTTCTTTAAGGATCCGATGACGATCAAACAAATCCAGAGCGCTTCCTTGTTACTCAGCATGCAGCATCCGGACGCCATCAGCATGATTAACGATCTGCTCTCCCACTCGGATTTTCAAACTGCGTTTGGCATTCTTGATATGGCGCGAAACCATTTGGCGAGCAATCACCTGGAAAAGAGCTTTGGACTTTCCATTGGAGAACGGCATTTTCAAGGACTGCTCGAAACCGCTCGCACACGCCATGGCGAACTCGTGGATTTAATATTACCGGTGTTCGATGAAGCTCTCAGGCAGCGCAGCCTTGTTCAACGTCGAGGACAGATTACCAGTAGCGAGCACAGGTTCTTGCTCGCGTTGCTGCTTAACGTACCTGATCGACGCAAGGTTCTCGAACTCGTCGGCCAGCGATTTCCCGTGGGGAATCCGGTGGAAACGATTACAGAATGGGTGGCCGAGCTGGCGAACACTAAAGTCTTCGGGTCTGGGGAACCGAACGTCCTTGGCATATCTGATTTTGATGAGGACTATTTATTCGTCCTCCAGTGCCTGCTTGAGGGTCTTACGGTTGATCAAATCAAGAAGGCCTTTGAGGACGACCTTTCGGAAGAGGAATTTCAAAATCTAGGCACAAAGCCGGAGGATCTGTGCGACTCGATCCGGAATTCAACGCCTTTCAAATCTATCTTCGTCGAAGCGCCTGTGTCGGCCGCGGCAGCATATCCTGAACAATCGAACATCGCGATCCGATCACCGCAACAACCTGCGCAGTGATTGTCAGTTCCCTTTGCCAAAGAATGAAACCTCAGTCGAGTAACGCATCGACGCTCACGAATCTCCTTCCGTGGCTAGCGCTCTTGTGTTCGGTGCTGCTTTTTGGCCTTCACTTCTTCGCCGCCGGCGGGCGCAACAGACTCATCAATGACAGCCGCGGTTATCTGTCAATCGCTCAGGGCGAGCGAGCCGGGACTCCGTTTGATTCGCGTGTGTTCGCGCCGTTCATCGCAGCGATGATCACTAAAACAACAGGCGTATCCGGCCAGGCAGCTTTTCAGGTTCTGTCGTTTGCGTCATTGATCGGTTCCCTACTGTTGTTAAAACGGATAATCCGAAACCGCGGAGGTAAATCGGAATATCAGGCGGCTATGCTGTTCAGCCTTGGCGCTGGATTGGCAGCTACATTCGGCGACACGCCGGTGATGATCGATCCGCCTTTGCTCGTGCTAGCTTGTCTGACGGTTCTGGCTCTCGATCACGGCAAGTGGTTAGGTCTGTTGGTATTGTCGGTTCTTGCGGCGCTGACTAAAGAATATGGACTCTTGCTCGGTTTACTGATCGCGCTAATTTGCTGGCGTAATAACCGTCGGAAATACGCGATCGCCGGAATGCTTTTGCCGGTGGCCAGTTTGCTTTTTGTGTTAATCACCGGTCCGCGCTCTGAACGTCCCGTCATTGACTCGTGGCACAATTTCATCAATGGGATGCTTGGGTATCATAGATACTTGCTCCATTTTCGCGGGCCGGTCGAGTATCTCGAGCTTCTATATATGTGGTCATGGTCAGTGGTGTGGCCGGTCCTTGTCCTTGCCGGCGTTATCGTCGGTTCACGTCTGGGAAGCCGCACCAGGATGACTGATGACCAGATAGGTTTCGCTCTTATGCTACTAGCACTTCCATTGCTGCTGCTTGGCGACTGGGGACGGGCGTTACTGATTGTCGTCCCGTTTGCCTGCACCGTTGCGGTCGCGCATCCGTTGGCACGGGACCGGTACTTTCTTTTCCTTCTCGGCTTGGGCGGGCTATCCACCGCGCTCGCCCGCCCGCTGCACAGTACACCTCCACCTCCCATGGCGCTCACGCTTGCGATGACTGTTATCAGCGTCGCAGCCTCGGTGCTGATCGCGGTACGGATAGTGAGGTCTCTCGCATCAAGATCAACACGACACCTCGATCCGGCTTTTGAGAATGCCTTCGCCCGAGATCGCGATTCCATAATCGATTCGAGCTACCTTTGACAGCAAAGCACAGCAGGTCCTCTCGTCTTCCGGGAACCTCGGCCGTAGTGCTTGGTCTTTATTGCTTTTCCCTGGTTCTGCTGCCCTGGACCTGGTTTCCGCCGTTTCCGTGGCTTCACGAACACGCCCAGTGGAGCGATGCAGTATTTGCCGCCGCAGCGATTTCGTGGCTGATCGAACGGTGGCGCTTCGGTAATTGGCCCCGCCTTGAGCCGGTTCATCTCGGGCTCGCCTGCTACTTCTTATTCTCCTGCCTTTCTCTTTTCTTCGCGTCGCCGCATCCAGCAAGCGGGCTCGCCAAGCTCGTGGGGATTGGCGAACTCTGCACTCTAGCCTTCATCACATCCGATCTCGCATCAAGACCCGGCGTATCGCGTGGCATTGGACGCGCGATCGTCGTCAGCGCTTTGCTGACTGCTTTGGCCGCTGTTACTGGGTTGGTGCTCTTTTATGTCGGTACCGGCTCGCAACTGATCGGCATCTACGGCGAGCTTGAACCCTCACCGTGGTACGCGCGAGTTCAAGCCGGCACACACAATCCGAATTTGCTCGCGAGCTTTTGTATCTTTGCGGCCGCGGTTGTTGCACGGCGTGATTCCGAATTGCCTGTAGCGTTGCGACGAATAACGCTCGGAGCATTGTGGATCACGATGCTTGTCACATTCTCGCGCGGCATTCTGGGATTTGCCCTGGCGGCAGCAATTCGAAACGCCACCACTCCGTGGCGTCGAAGGATCGCCGTCTCTGCCGCGGCGGTGTTCTTGCTTCTGATTGTTTCGGCAACCTTCTGGAAGCCAAATCTTGATCCCATCCATCCATTTGACACTCACATCGAGCAGGTTGCTTCGACACGCTTCCAGGCAGCAACATCCTCTTTGATCTCACTCACGACTCATCCAGTGTTCGGCACCGGCCTGGGCACACATCCAGGCCTTGCTCGAGGGCTTCCGTTTGATGCTCACCTCACTCCTGTAAACATCGCCGGGACGTTGGGACTTCCAGCTCTGATCGCATTTGCTTTCTTGGTTGCGTCGCATTGGAAGAGGCGATCTCGCCCGACCGATCTGGCTATTTGGGGAGGGTTGGCTGGGCTTGCGTTGGACGGACTCGCGCAGGACGTCGAAGACTTTCGTCACGTGTGGGTGATGATTGGCCTCGCGGACGCAAAGTCTCGCATGCACGATCAGTCCGACCGCGCGTAGACTTCCCTCCACAGTCAACTCTCTTCGCCGACAACCCTCTCATTCGAGTTCCTCGAAACCCTACGGTGAAAAAAAGACACCGATCTCGGTAACTCCGTCGTCGCTTGATGGTGGCGCTCGGAGTATCGGGATCCATCCCCTTGCGAGTCCCGTTTTCGACAGTGCTATTCATCACGCAATCGTTTGCGTTGTTGCCAAAGTAACGAATCGAGTCCCCCGGTTCCTCGCTTTGTTCCTTTGCGCTCTGATTTTGTTACTGTTGTTCATCTCAAATGCACCGTAAGCAATTCTGAACGTTCCGCGCTTGATGAATTCCTTTCGATAGGGCAGTATTCGTCGGACGTTTGGGAACTGAAAGGGGATAAATGGTGAAGAAAGCAACTGACGATCAGATAGCCCTCGCCCGCGATGCGGAGTTGATAGTCAGGGAATTGCCGGAGGAGGTCCTGATATATGATCTCAAAAGCCACAGGGCTCACTGCCTGAACGAGACTGCCGCGTTCGTTTGGAATCACTGCGATGGTAAGACAACGGCGGCCGAGATCGCCAGTCTGATGGAGAAGGAGTGGCACACTCCGGTTAGACAAGAAATGATTTGGTTCACTTTGAAGAAACTCAGCCAGGCTGACCTTCTGCAGGAGCAGATCACCTTGCCTGAGGCGCACATCGGCATGTCGCGTCGCAGTGCCGTGCGTCGGCTCGGAATCGGAAGTTTGCTCGCGGTGCCGGTGGTGATGTCTGTGGTGGCACCAACTGCCATGGCGGGAGCTTCAGTACTGGCAGTCTGCCAATCGTGTATCAAGAAGTCAACCGGGATAGCAGATTGCCCCGCTGCGTGTCTTGATATCACCGGCACGTGCTACGGCAACTCTGGTTGCGGAGCTGGTCAAGCCAAGCCCGGCTGTCAGACGTGCGCAGCTTGTTTCAGCACGGCGGAGGCTACGGTCAGTTGGAGCAAGCCGGGAGTCAATGTCTGCTAGTCCCACTTTACCATGAAATAGTGTCACTGAACCTCGCTGTATGGAGTCCATTTCGCGAACTCGGAAGGCGTGTCCGCGGAGCACTTCAGTTAAGAATCGATTGACAGGAATCGTCGTGCAAATACAGAAATCCGCGCAACTAATCGCACGCGTCTACAAGGTGAGGTGATTGGTGGAGCTGAGGGGATTCGAACCCCTGGCCTCGTGAATGCGAGCCACGCGCTCTGCCAACTGAGCTACAGCCCCATACTGATTTGCCTTGAAATGGTACGAGATCGACTTTCTTGATGTCAAGGAAACGTACTTCACGCCTAAGATGATTGCGCCGCACGCTCACCCATTATCGCTCGATGTTTCAAGCGACTGATTCGGGCACACGCGTGGGCGCTCATATTCCCCCATTGATCAATGGTTGTTCTGTAATTTCTTTTTTGCTATGTTGAAAAGTTGTGACCATATCAAAATTCCAGACAATGGAACGGTCGAGCTAACTTTCGCCGCGTGCGAAGACTTGCGCGACTGCAGACATCGAAAAGCGGGAGAGGGGTAGAAAAGAATGAGTGCGGAACAAGTGGGACAGGTTGATTATAAACCGTTGGCTGATGCGCCGGGAACGGTAGAGATTGAAAAACAGCTTGAGTGGTACAAACTAATCCATCTCGGACGACTTCTCGATGACAAAGCGCGAAACTACCTGAGACAAGCGAAGGGTTGGTCCTATCATGCTTCGCATGCCGGCCACGACGGAATTCAGATCGCCGTCGGGCTCGCCTTCAGGCCGAACAAAGATTTCATGTTTCCCTATTATCGCGACATGCTTACCTGTCTGGGAGCAGGCATTAATCCATACGAAATCATCCTCAACGGCCTATCGAAAGGCGCGGATGTCGCCTCCGGTGGCCGTCACATGAGCAATCACTTCGCGAAGATCCCGATTGGCATATGGAACGTTTCGTCGGCGACAGGCAATCACGCACAGCACGCCGCGGGGCTCGCGCGCGCGGTGAAGTATTACGACGCGGACTCAATAGTCTTTTGCAGTCAGGGGGAGTCCTCGTGTTCTGAAGGATATGTATTCGAGGCATTGAACGGCGCGAGTCGCGAGCGTTTGCCGGTGATCTTCGTCATTCAGAACAACGGTTATGGCATATCCGTCCCTGTAGCCGAGCAGACCGCGAATCCCATCGTGTCCGAGAATTATCGCGGCCTTCGAGGTCTGACCATCATCAATTGCGACGGTACGAATCCGTTCGATTCGGTTAAGGCAATACATCGCGCGACCGAAGCCGTCCACGCGGGCGAGGGGCCGGTGCTCGTCCACGCATTCTGTGAACGGATCTACGCACACTCAAACTCTGACCGGCACGAACTCTATCGAAGCGATGAAGAGTTGATCGAGGTTCGTACCTACGATCCTTACGAACGCCTGAGGCTTCACCTTCTGAATGTCGAGGACGTCGAAGAAGTTACTCTTCTGGCGATCGAGGAGGAGAACAAAGTCCTCGTCACTGAAGCCGCGGAAAAGGCGGAGGCCTCTCCAGATCCCGATCCGAAGACCGCTACGTTGTTTGTGCTCCCCGAAGAAACCGCGGTGACCGACGAAGCGCAGATTCCGGCCGAGGGTGGCGCGCCAATCACGCTGCGTGAAGCTATCAACGAAACACTCAAGAGTGAATTCCGTCGAAATCCAAATACATTCCTATGGGGACAGGACGTAGCTTCGAAAGACAAAGGCGGTGTCTTTAATCTTACCAAGGGCATGCAGAAGGAGTTCGGTCCAAGTCGTGTATTCAACGCTCCGATAGCCGAGGACTACATCGTCGGAACCGCAAACGGGTTCTCGCGGTTTCGTGAGGATATCTGGGTCGTGATCGAGGCGGCTCAATTCGCCGACTATTTGTGGCCGGCGATGGAACAGGTGGTCGACACTTCGCACGACTATTATCGCTCGAACGGCCAGTTTGTGCCGAACATCGTCGCGCGGTTGGCTTCGGGTGGTTACATTGCCGGCGGGCTGTATCACTCTCAGAATCTTGAGGCGATTTTTGCTTCGCTGCCTGGGCTGCGCGTGGTGATTCCAGCCTTTGCGGATGACGCCGTTGGTTTGTTGCGTCACGCGATGCACACGAGAGGTATGACGTTTTTCCTCGAGCCGAAGTATTTGTACAACCAGATGTTCGCGAAGGCGCCGAATCCGGGTGAGGATTATGAAATCCCGTTCGGAAAGGCTCGAATCCACCGCGAGGGCAGCGACATGACCATTGTCACCTATGGAACTCCGGTGCATTGGTGCTTGCGCGCGGCAACACAGCTAAAGGATCAACACGGAATCGAAGCGGAAGTTATGGACCTCAGAACACTGCTGCCGTTGGACAGCGAAGCGATATTCAACTCGGTCCGGAAGACCTCCAAAGCGCTGGTCGTTCACGAGGACCGCGTGTTTTCGGGCTTCGGAGGCGAGATTGCCGCCCAGATTACCGAAAAGTGTTTTGATTGCCTTGACGGCCCGGTGTTGCGAGTGGGTTCAAAGTTCTCACCAGTCCCGTTTTCCAAAGTGCTTGAACGCGAAATACTGCCCAACGTTGAAGGCATTGTTGCGCGAGCAATCGAGCTGGCGGAATATTGAAATCGCTTGGCGGTTCACTTAACACTCCGGCACGCGCGGTTTCGCGTTGGCTAACCTGCATTCTCTTTCTGTATAATCAAAGTCGACTCGGGTGGACGCAGGAATCACATACTAGCTTTGAGGTTTTAGTTTGGTGAAGAAAGTCCTGGTCCTTCCGCTCATCGTCCTGCTGCTTCCCGTTAGTGTCATCGACAAGCGCACATCGTACGTTGCAGTCGTACCGATAGCAGACGAGCCCGAAGTTGCCGCCTCTCAATCTCTCACAGAATTCAAAAGCGCAATCGAAATCCGCGGCCAGAGTCTTGCCGACCAGGGCGTGCTCATTGAAACTCTCGATCAACCTCGTTCAGTCGCCGAGCACAATGCTGACGTTACATTCAATCCCGCTTCCGTTATGAAGCTTGCGACATCGTTCGTAGCGCTCGCGAAACTCGGACCTGATTATCGATATCGAACAAATTTTCGCGCCGGGGGCACGATCGATTGGAACACGCACACGCTTGTGGGGGATCTGATTGTTCAAGGCGGCTCCAACCCGATCTTTGCATCTCTTGATGCTGACGAGGTGGCGCTGCAACTGTCGAAGCTTGGGATAACCCGTGTCACCGGGGATCTCAGAATAGCCGGCCCGTTTTATTATTTCGCAAGGGGTTATCATTCGAATCTCTCGCCCGAGACTTCCGCGGGAAAATTGCGAACGGCGCTTCAGCGCTCAGGAATAAGGATCGAAGGAGCGACCGGTTTTGGAGTCAGCGAAGGGCCGCTGTTGCTGTCGCACTATTCCGATCCGTTGGAATCGATTCTTCTTTTTCAGAATGCTCACAGCAGCAATGCTATCGCGGAAGTAGTCGGAGCTTCGATTGGCGGCCCGCGTGCGATTCAGGATTATCTTGTTGAGAAAGTGGGCCTGGGTGAAACCGATCTTTTTGTAGGGCGCGCCTCCGGGTTGGACTTCAATCGGATCACGCCGAGGGCCACCCTGAGGGTGCTTCGCGCGCTGATCCAACTGCTCGCCGATCACTCGTTGCGTCCCGAAGACGTGATGCCTGTAGCTGGAATTGACTCGGGTACGCTGCACGGAAGACTCGCGCGGGAAGATGTCCGCGGCGGAGTCGTGGCGAAAACCGGTACGTTGGTCTCTCTCGATAACGGCGTCAGCACGCTTGTGGGAATCGCGTACACCAAGGCGAAAGGACCGCTGTTGTTTGCGGTCTTTGATTCAGGCGGAAATGTAAACGCGTATCGGCACCTTCAGGATCAATTCATTGAGCAAATGATTGCTGAGTCGGGTGGCGCCGTCGCGGTCTCGCGAAGGGAAGATGCGCTGGCCGACGTCGTACGGCATTCCATCGTTCAGGTGCTGTGGAAACCCGGAGATCAATCCGCCGAAACGGCTACCGAGTAAACTCGAGCGCGAATTTTCACATGATCTTTCCGAACTGATCTAATTCCGATTAGGGCTAGCTTCCAAGCCGACGATTCCGGTACTCCAGACTCCGGGAATTGACGCTCGACAATCCGGGCATCGTCCCTCCTTGATTCGGTTCTTCAAAACGCGAAAGCCGTAGCGCTCAATCAGTGTGGTTTTGCAGCTCGGACAGAACGTGTTCTCGTATTGTCCCACGCGCCCCGGCAGATTGCCAGCGTACACGTAACTCAAACCCGCGCCATAGCCGATCTCTGCCGCGCGAATCAAGGTTTCGATTGATGTGTTGTCGGGGCCGGTCATCTTGTAGTCCTGGTGAAACGCGGTGACGTGCCACGGAATATCAGGTGAGACGTGAGCGATGAAATCCGCTGCCGCTTTGATCTCGTCATCGGAATCGTTGAAGCCGGGAATCAGTAGCGTGACTATCTCGCTCCAGAAGCCGCGCTCGTGCACCATCCTGATTGTGTCGAGCACATTTGAGAGCAGTCCGCCCAGCTTTCGATAGTGGCGATCGTCGAAGCCTTTCAGATCGATCTTGTAAAGATCCACCCAGGGTCTTATGTAATCCAAAACTTCGGGCGTCGCATTGCCATTCGATACGTAGCCACAAACGAATCCCGCGGGCTTCGCTTGCTTAAATATCTCCACCGCCCATTCGCTGGTTATCAACGGTTCGTTGTAACTGGAAACAACGAGGCGCGCGTCGTGACGGCGAGCGATCTCGACTATTCCGCGGGGCGTTACTTCCATCGGAGGTGAGACCGCTTTCGGATCGCGGAGCGCTTGGGACGTGACCCAGTTCTGACAATAGCTGCAATGGTAATCACATCCGAGCATCCCGAATGTCAGAGCCAGAGAGCCGGGATAGGCGTGGAAGAAGGGTTTCTTCTCAGTCGGGTCACATTGAATAGCGCCAACGTAGCCGTGCGGCACCATCAGCTTGCCGGCGTCGTTGTACCGCACTCGGCAGACTCCATCGAGCCCGGGAAGAATCACGCATCGATGTCCGCACGCATAGCAGCGAACACGGTCGTCCTCCAGACTCTCGCCGAGCACTCCCTCGATGGTAAAAGTCTTTAGAACTTGTTTGAGGCTGTTTGTCGCCATTGAAATTGATATTCCTGGTTACTGTTAGCAAAAATCCTACCATGTTGCTTCGAGGCTGCGCACTTGCTCTTCACGATTGATTGCTCAGGATGGTACATTCAATGGCTCGTCTGGATCGACAAGGCGACTCCTTGGAAAATGAAACTTAGAATACTGCATCACGATCATTGTTTTGACGGCTTCGCGTCCGCTGCAGTTTTCTCGCGCTTTTTTGCAGATAAAATTGAGCCCCGGGCGGATATTTCGTTTACAGGACTCTCGCACAAGCCGAATCAGAAACTCATAGAGGAAGAACTGTTTGACGGCGACGAGAACGCTATCGTTGATTTCAAATACAGTCCGTCTTCAAGGCTCACGTGGTGGTTCGATCATCATCAGAGCGCGTTCCTGTCCGCCGACGATGAGAAGCACTATCGCACCGGCACATGGCCAACGAAGTTCTACGCACCGGACTACAAATCCTGTACAAAGTTTATCGCTGATACGGTGGCGGAGAAGTATGGGTTCGATAGAGGCCGGCTGGCCGAGTTGATTCATTGGGCGGACATCATCGACGGCGCGCAATACGAAGATGCGAAGACCGCCGTTGAGCTGAAGGCGCCCGCGCTCAAGCTTATGCTTGTGATCGAGGCGAGCCGCGACAGATCCGTTATGCAGAAGATCATTCACGGGATGCAGACTGATACGCTTGACGAAATAATCTCCGATCCGGCTGTCGATCGAGAATTCCGCCCGTTGTATGAGCGTCACGTTAAGATGATCGATTTGATCCGTGAATCCGCCGAGCCTGAACGTGGTGTGGTGTATTTCGATCTGAGCAATCACGACGCGGAAGGCTACAGTAAGTTTATCCCGTACTATCTTTTTCCGGATTCTATCTACACTGTCAGCGTTAGTCTTTCGCCGAGCCGGTCCAAAGTGTCGGTCGGGTTCAATCCGTGGAGCCCGCAGCCTCGACGCCACAATCTCGCTTCGATCTGCGAGCGATATAACGGCGGCGGCCACGCAGTAGTTGGTGCGATTTCAAACCGCCCGGATCAAATCGAACTTGCGCGCGAAACGGCTCGCGCAATCGCCGAGGAACTCCGGGGGTGATGTCCGGCCTTCCAATCCTCGCCCTCAAGCAGGAGGCATCGTCGTTCGAGCCATAAGGAGCGCGCGCGTGAGCTGGCAAGACGAAGTCGACGAGATAAAACGCAGAGTCGAACTGGCTGAGCAAATGGGTGGGCCGGCGAACGTCGAGCGTCAGCACACAAGCGGCAAGCTCACGATTCGCGAACGCATCGACCGCCTGGTTGATCCCGGATCGTTTCATGAGATCGGGGCGCTCGCCGGCAAAGCGACTTACGAAGACGGCAGGCTCGCGTCATTCATACCTTCAAACTACGTCATCGGCACGGCACGAATCGAAGGGCGTCGTGTTGTCGTGGGCGGAGACGATTTCACGGTGCGCGGCGGCGCCGCCGATGCGCGGATCGGCGACAAAGCGGGCTACGGGGAACGGCTCGCGCGCGAGTTGCGTTTGCCGATCATTCGATTGGTCGATGGAACGGGTGGAGGCGGCAGCGTCAAGAGTCTCGAGACGATGGGTTACACTTACGTTCCGGCAAATCCCTCGTGGGACCTCGTCGTCGCATTGATGTCTGAAGTTCCGGTTGTTGGTGCGTGCATGGGTTCCGTTGCGGGACTCGGCGCCGTGCGGGTTGTGCATTCGCATTTCTCGTTGATGGTGAAGGGAACAAGCCAGCTCTTTGTCGCGGGTCCTCCGGTGGTTGTAAGAGGCGTCGGCGAGAACGTGACTAAAGAGGAGCTCGGAGGCGCGCACATACATGCTCACGGAAGCGGCGCCGTGGACAACGAAGTCGCAAGCGAAGATGAAGCGTTCGCTGAGATACGACGCTTCCTCACTTATCTTCCATCGAATGTCTGGCAAGTTCCGCCCCGATCTGGAAATCCTGAAAATCGCGGCGATGCCGGCCGTCGCGAAGAGGACCTGCTGTCGATAATTCCACGCGATCGGCGGCGCTCGTACGACATTCGTCGACTGCTCGGTCTGGTCCTGGATCGCGAGTCATTCTTCGAGATCGGACGTTACTATGGCCGTCCGCTGGTTGCGGGGCTTGCGCGTTTGAACGGCTACCCAGTTGGCGTGTTAGCCTGTGATCCGCAGCAAGGCGGCGGCGCTATGAATGCTCCCGGCTGCGAGAAGATGACTCGCTTCGTCGATTTCTGCGACACGTTTCATCTGCCCGTGGTGAATTTTGTCGATCAGCCGGGGTTCCTGATCGGCACCGCGGCTGAACGTGCGGGCACGGCGCGTTATGGAGTGAGAGCGATGGCCGCGGTTTATCAAGCCACGGTGCCCTGGGTCTCGATCATCTTGCGCCGCGTGTTCGGCGTGGCGGGCGCGGCGCACGGCAACGCGCAGGGATTGAACTTGCGATATGCGTGGCCATCGGGTGATTGGGGTTCGCTGCCGATTGAGGGCGGCGTGATGGCGGCATATCGCCGTGATATCGAAGCCTCGCCCGATCCCGAAGCCCGCCGCCGAGAGATCGAAGCGATGTTGAATGAGCTGCGCTCACCGTTTCGAACCGCGGAAGCCTTCGGCGTCGAAGAAATCGTCGATCCCCGCGATACGCGGCCGTTGTTGTGTGAGTGGGTGGAAACCGCTTACGAGGTTTTGCCTTCCGAACTCGGACCAAAACGCCGCGGCTGTCGGCCCTAGTTAAATCCTCAGAGTCAATCAAACATCCATCGAGTGGCTGTTTTGGTGAATTGATCATCAGCCGTAGTGAATCCAAAGACCGTTTTCGGATGGACCGCATAGAAAGGCTCGTTGAATCCTTCCATGTCAAAATCGTATTTGGCCTGATAGGCGTCGCCAAACTTTCGCGCCAGATTTCCATCATCCATCAACTGCGCCGATCCTTCGAGAATGATTTGATCCTGGCCAAGCTCGCAGCAGATCGAGCACCGCGGATTCTCAATCAAGTTGCGCGCCTTTCGAGATTGATTCCCAGTGCTGAAATAAAACGCATCATCGATCCACACTCCCCAGACCGGCATTACGTGAGGCTGTCCGTTCCCCCGGGTTGTCGCAATCCAATAGGTTCGCGCCGCGGTCAATCGTTCGGTCGCCCAGCTCCACGAAAGCAGGCCTTTGCCCTCGTTGGCATCCGCGATTCCATAGCCCGGCATATGCGGGCGACTCACGTTTGGTCCGCCCATCGTTCGTACCTCTAATTCTTCCGGCAGGTAGCCAGCCAGTCCCAGGGATATGGGTCTTTCATCCATCGAGGAGGCTTGTCGAACATACAGCTCCACGAATACTCGACCTTCTCGAAGTGTTGGACTTCAAATCCAACCTCCTGGAGCGCGACAAGCAATTCTTCTTTCAGGTAGTGCTTCTCGAGCCAGCCATCCAGATTCAAGACACCCCTGGCGACATCAACACTGCGAGCGTCACTGGGCCCGAGCTTTATCGCAAAACCATTCTTTCGTCCATTGTTCGTTCTCAGCCGCCAATCGAACAGACGACTGGTTGAGAAGAGAGCCGACTCGAGCGACGGCGCCACGACCACCAGGTGTCCTTGCGGCTTCAGATGTTGAAAGATGGTTTCGAGCGCTGAGCGCCGTTTACGTAACGAAGGATCGAGCAGCGCATTGATGCTGATAGCGAAATCGAATTTGTCGAGCCTGGAGTGATTCGTTGATAGATCTAGTTTCCAATACGTAACATTGTCGAGAGAGGCACAGTTACGCTCAGCCACTTCAAGACACTTTTTGGAAATGTCCACCGCGCACACGGCCTTGAATTTTCGGGCGAGCAACGGCAGATACCTTCCAACGCCGCAGCCGAAGTCGCACGCGTCCAGTTCCGGGGAACTGAATCGCTCTATGTGACCGCGTATGATGTTGTTTCGATCACTGGCGAGAGTGTTGAAAATCTCGTCATCGAAACTGGTCGCAACGGTATCCCAAATTTGTGCACTCATACTGTTCCTCCAATCAGCCGGACTCGCGTGATGACAGGTGTAATTACACTGAAGGAGTTTGCCGCCGCGTCCTCGGGGGTTCTAATGAGTGAGGTAACGCGTATACAGAAGAGATAGCCGCAGAGTATTACAGGGAGGCGGGGATGTCAATATGAAGTCTACGCTTTGTCAAAGTCTACGTTTGAAAAAGAGACGGGCGATGCTCTAGCTACCGAAGCTGACGGAGAGGCGTGCTCGCGGATATGAATCGACTTCATTGCCCGTGCGATCACGGGCGTGAATCTTACTAATCTCGCGCGTCACAACGCGCCGCTTCGTCAAACGTATCTTGATTGCGATGAGGTGTTCGAGTCGGCGTGGCGCATTGTCAATCATTATAAACGCCGACGATGAGCATCTCGTAGGGGAGATTCCAGGTCAGGATTCCCGGGAACTTGCTTGCGTTCAGCCGGCGAAAGGACACCAGCTTCAAGTTGATCCTCGGCACCCCCAACACGTGCAGGACGGCGCCCTTTGCCAGATTTCTTACCGCCGCCTCGGGAGGAGAGCCCTTGACGAAAACCATTCGACGATTTCGCACCAATATAGCATCGTCTTCCTCGTTCTCGTCGTTAGCCGGATCGCCGGCCGCTTTGAGCCTCATCACTGTCGCAAACACCATCATTCCATCCGCGACCTGAAATGGCGCGCTGTGCAGCTTGATCCTGAACTCGACGTAGTTGAATCCACCCATGCTGGTGATGATCGTCGTCGTTTTCTTCGTGCCGTTCGGAACAAGCTGGCATTTCTTGTTCTCGTAGCTGGTGAAGGCCTGCTCCGCATCCTTTGTATCAAAGCCTCCGATCGGCTTCAGCGATTGAGCGATTGAATTGCCGGAGACGCTGGTGATCGGGTGAATCTCAAAGACGTGATCCGGATTGGTGGTGTCGAATCGCTGGAGGGCGGCGCCTTGCACTTGCCTGGACTCGCCGCCGTGCTCACACCAGATTCGCCACGCGCCCGACAGCTTCACCGGATCATGAGTCTGTTCGGCGGCATGAATCGCCTGAACCGTGGCGTCTTCGTCTCTGGCGTTCATGATTTCGGACACGATCGCGAGACCTATTTCCGGTGCGCGCCCCGCTATGTGCAGGTCGCCATCCTTGGAGGGAGGGTTGGGTTTCTTGTGGGCTTTGTCCACCGTGAACGTCGCATCGATAGTGGCGCGGTCTTTGAATTTCTCGATGAACGAGTTCTTTAGAGTAATCTGAATCTGTGCGTTGCTTGCCACTGGAAGCAGCAGCAGGATCAACGCACTGAGCGCATAGGGTGTGAACTTGACCGTTGGCGGCTTGGTCGTGAGTTTCATTGAGGCACCTCCGTGGAGTAGTGGTGGGCACACTATTCCAGATGCACTGGAATGTCAACGGTGGGTTAACTCACGCGGAAGATTCCGCGTTTTTGCATTCTGCGTCGCATTGAGGAATTTTGACGCGAGATTGGAGGGCGCACAAAGGCGAATATAAGAAAGATGGTTTCCAGCTACAGCAGATTCATTGGCTTAGGATTGCTCGGGTCGCTGTAGTCATAAAATCCGCGGCCGCTCTTTCTTCCGTACAATCCCGCCAGCACCATTCTCTTCAGCAGCGGCGGCGGTGCGAATCGCTTCTCTTTGAACTCATCGAACATGATGTTGGCTATGTAGTAGGTGGTATCGAGTCCAACGAAATCGCCAAGCGTCAACGGTCCCATTGGATACCCACAGCCGAGTTTCATCGCGTTGTCGATATCGACTATCGACGCGACGCCTTCTTCGAGCGCGCGGATCGAGTCGAGCATGTAAGGCACCAGCAAACGATTCACGATGAAGCCCGTGCGATCGGATGTTTGAACCGCCACCTTGCCGATGTCTCGCCCGAACTGGGTCGCGGCGGTGAAGACCTCAGGGTCGGTGAGGATCGTTCGCACTACTTCGACCAGCTTCATCACCGGCACCGGATTGAAGAAGTGCATGCCGATGAAACGCCGCTGACGCTGGGCGCTGGTTGCGGTCATCATCTGTGTTATCGACAGGCTTGACGTGTTCGAAGCGAAGATAGTGTGAGGCGGACAGATCTCATCGAGGCGGGAGTAAGTCCGATTCTTCTCGTCCATGTTTTCTATTATTGCTTCGATCACGAGGTCGGCGCCCGCTGCGTCCTCGAGTTCCGTAGACCCGTGAAGCCGCGCAACCAGGCCGTCGCGGTCATCACCTGTCAGCTTGCCCTTCTCAACCATCTTGTCCAGTTGCTTCCTGATGCCGCCGAGGCCCTTATTCAAGTAGTTCTCTGAGACTTCTATGACTGTGACCTCGCGGCCCGCTTGCGCGCACACCTGCGCGATACCTGAACCCATCAGGCCACATCCCAGCACTGCTACGTTGTTGATCGCCATTAAGAATATCTCCGTTTGCCGGCTTGAATCGAAGAAGGAAGGTTATTACGAGCGGCGCGATTGTTCAACCGAGTGCTTGAGACTCCGTTGACGCGAATGGCAGCTAGAAGATTCTCAGAGATGGAGATCGGTTTGAGCTGTTTGGCCCGCGCTAGGATCTGAATCGCCGCGCGAGGTACCGTTCCGTCAGCATCATGTCGACAATCGGCAACGAGAACACCGACGCGACCGTTGCTACCTGAGCGAGTTCACTCTCGGTGATGATGTGCCACGCCCCGACTTGCAACGACATTACGGCAAGCGCAAGTAAAGCCAGGGCCGACCCGGCGAATCTATTCGCGGCTTGCCACGCGGCATCGTTGATCATCGAGCGAGGAGAACCATAACCGAGGATCCAGTTTCTTCTCAGCCGCGGTGAGAACCAATACATAGTCGCGCCGCACAGGATCAGCGCGATGTCGCTCGTCATCAGCAAGTAGGCGTATGCATCCATTCGAGTATCCAATCCAGTTGATTCATTTCGGGGTGAAGGGGCCAACCTTCGAGGTTCGATTTAATCGCAACCGCAAAGCGGAGTCAAGTCTCGGCTGCGCTCAGCTTGATTTCGAAGGGCCCGGTTGGTATAAATCGAACCGACCAGTCGGTCGGTATGAATCGACGGTCAACGCGCTGAAAACCCTCGTTTAGAAATAGAATGGGATGGACGATGTGTCGCGGCCCTCGGGCTTGCGGTCCGTCACCCGCCTTACGGCGATAACAGTGGAATTGAACCGCACCGATTTATCCACAGGAGAGATCTCTATGAAACGCACCGGCGGATTGAGCCTGAGCGGCCTGCTGATTGTTGCCGCGATTCTTTTGTTTCAATGGTCGACGAGCGCCAGCGACAAGGCATCGAATACGGTGACGTTCGCGAAAGATGTCGCGCCGATCCTGTACAGGAACTGCGCGGCGTGTCATCGGGTGGGCGAGATCGCGCCGATGTCGCTGCTGAGCTACAAAGAGGCTCGTCCATGGGCAAGATCGATTCGCGAGGTGGTAGCCGAGCGGCGCATGCCGCCGTGGCTTGCGGATCCGCACTTCGGCGAGTTCTCGAATGACCGCCGATTATCGCAACAGGAGATCGATACCATCGTCGCCTGGGTCGATGGCGGGGCGAAGGAGGGGGACGCGAAAGATCTGCCGCCGGCGCCGAAGTTTTCCGATGTTGGGTGGAAGTTTGGCAACCCTGACGTGATTCTTCCGATGACTCTGGAAGCCACCGTGCCTGCGGACGGCGTCGTGGCCTATCGGCACTTTGTGGTGCCGACGAATTTCACCGAAGACAAGTACGTTCAATTCGCCGAAATCAAACGAGGCGATCCGAGCGTCGTCCATCACGTAATCGTGAGCGTGCGCGAGCCTGGTCAGGGCCCGTTGCCGCCGGCCGGCGAGCTAAATCTGGGAGCCGCCGCTAATCGCGAAGGTGAAGCGCGCTCCTTGCAGCAGGAAGGCCAGGGTCAAGCCCGCACTCAGAATCCCGATGGTATGTTGCTTGGTTGGGCGCCTGGTATGAGTCCGTTGATGCTCAAGCCCGGACAGGCAAAGCTCATCAAGAAGGGCTCGGTTCTGATTTTTCAGATGCATTACACAACGAATGGTCAGGCGAGCAAGGACCGCACGAGCATAGGACTTTATTTCGCGAAGAGTCCCATTGAGAAGCGCGTGATCACCACCGGAGCTTTTTCGCGCAACCTTATGATCCCGGCGGGCGAACCCAATTACGAGTCAAAGGCTGCGATGACCTTTAAGGAAGACTCGCACATCGTAAGCTTCATGCCGCATATGCACGTGCGCGGCAAAGACTTCGAATACAAGCTCGTCTATCCGGACGGAACGTCAAAAGTGCTTCTGAAAGTTCCGAGATACGATTTCAACTGGCAACTCAATTACTTCCTGAAGGAGCCGGTCGCGGCGCCCAAAGGCAGCCGCATCGAGTGCGTCGCTCATCACGATAATTCCGAGCGCAACAAGTTTAATCCTGACCCAACGAAGGAAGTGCGATGGGGTCCGCAGACGTGGGAAGAGATGATGATCGGGTGGCTCGACTACACGATCGACAGTCAGGATCTGCGAAAAGAAACCGCGGTGAGATAGTATGCGATTTGCGCGGCTCTTACTCCGCGCGATCTGGTGTGCGTGATCTTTTGAGGAGGCCTCTAATGCGTTTACTTAAAGCTGGAACAGTGATCGTGGGGTTGTTCTTTCTGATGATGGCCGCGGCGTCGGCCCGCGGTCCGTCAGCGGCGACCGTGACTTTCACGAAGGACGTGGCTCCGATCCTTTACAATCGATGCGTCGAGTGTCATCGCGCGGGCGAGATCGCTCCGATGTCACTCGTCAGCTATCAGGAGGTCCGTCCGTGGGCGAAATCGATTCGCCAACGAGTCGCGGATCGATCGATGCCTCCCTGGTCGGCTGACCCGCACTATGGCAAGTTTTCAAACGACCCGAGCCTTTCTCAAAAGGAAATCGAAACGATCGTCGGTTGGGTCGATGCCGGAGCGCCGAAGGGCGACGACAAAGATCTGCCGCCCACTCCGAAATTTGTTCAGGGATGGACCATCGGCAAACCCGATGTCGTGCTCGAGATGCAGGAAGAGCACGCGATCCCGGCGGACGGAACGATTCCTTATCTCTACTTCACGATCCCGACTGGATTCAAAGAAGACAAATGGATTCAGGCAATGGAAATCAGACCGGGCAATAGAGGCGTTGTGCATCACGTGATCGCATTTGCACAGGAGCCGGGAGCTGGGGGCCGCCGTGGAAGCGCCGCCGGCGAAGCTCAGCAGGGCCGAGGTCAACTGGGCGGCATAACGCCGAACAAGACCGGAGTGACCTTTGCGCCGGGCACAGCGCGATTGATAAAGGCCGGGTCCAATATCGTTTTTCAGATGCATTACACGACCAACGGCGAGGCGACCAAAGACCGGACAAGCATCGGTTTGATTTTCGCGAAAGAGCCGCCTGTCAGGACAGTTGTTACCGGCAACGCGTTGAACGCGCGCTTTGTGATTCCCGCGGGCGAGGCCAACCACGAGGTCAGGTCATCGACGACCTTCAAAGATGACGTCCACATTTCGTCGTTCATGCCTCACATGCATTTTCGCGGAATGGATTTCACCTACACGGCGGTGTATCCCGACGGCCATTCGGAGATCCTGCTGAGCGTGCCGAAATACGACTTCAACTGGCAGTTGACGTACGTGTTGGAGAAACCGGTTGCGCTTCCAAAAGGGACAAGGCTCGATTGTGTCGCGCACTTCGACAACTCGACGAAGAATAAATACAATCCTGATCCGACCAAGGAAGTGCGGTGGGGCGACCAGACGTGGGAAGAGATGATGATCGGCTGGTTCGGCTATACGCGCGATTCAGAGCAGCGTGAAACAGCCGCGCTAAAGCAGACTTCCGGCAAGTAGGGTTGGATGGGTGTACTACTGAGTGCATCAACGGGCGGCACTCGACTCGCGTCGAGCCGCCCGCTTCTGTTGCGGCGCGGCGACAGCCGGTTGGACTCGCCGGCAGGTGGCCATCTCAGGTTCTTGAATCGAAAGCTGATTATTTGGAGGATGAATAAATGCGCAGGGCACTAATGTCTGCATTCTTCGTTTTGGGTTCACTCGTTGTCGGCTTTGCCGGTTACGCTCAGGCGGACAAACTCGAAGGCCGATGGGCGGGAACGGTTGATGGAATTCAGGGACAGCAACCAGCGGTCGCAAACTTCAAGAAGGACGGTGACAAATATTCCGGCTCGATCTCAGGATTGCGCCCCGGCGCCGAAGCGCCGCTGAAAGACATCAAGATCGACGGAGACAAAGTTACCGCGAAAACTGAAGTCGATACCGGGCAGGGCGCGATCGTGATTAATTACGCGTTCGTACTGCAGGGCGACTCGTTGAAGGGGAAGGGCGAAGTCGAATTCAGCGGACAGACTTATTCGTTCACTTTCGATTTGAAACGCGGCGGTGAAGCCCCGGCGGGAGCGCCGAGCGTGCAGCAGGCTCAGCCACCGCCCCCGAGACGCGAGGTGCCACAGCCTCAGCAAAAGCAATCACCTAACTACTTTGTGGGGCAGTGGAGCTTCAAATGGATCGGGCGCGAAAGCGCGCTTGGGCCGGCTCCAAGAGAAGGCACGACTACGGTGACGCTGCGAGCCGACGGCAAGACACTGGATTTTGCGACAGTAGGAAACTCGGACGGCGCCGCATTCAAGGAGTCCGCTGTGATTGTTTGGGACGAGGCCACCAAGACACTTGCATTCGCGGAACGCCTTGCGAACGGCATTCAAGTGCAGAGCAAGGGCGACTGGAGCAGCCCGATCTCAATCAGGTTCGCGGTTGATCCGATCAAGGTGAAGGGTCAAACGCTTCAATTGAAGAGGATCATATCGGTCGTCGCCGCGCACTCCTTTACACTAACCGAAGAGCTATCCGAAAACGGCGGCTCTTTTGTCCGACTTGGGAATGCGGTGTACACGAAGATGGGGGCCAAATAGATACTGCCGAGCGTCACTGCTGAGAGGGACCGATGAGCGATAGCCAGCCAATTAACGTACAGTATTTGTTTTCGATCAAAGGTAAAGTAGCTCTGGTGACAGGCGGCTCGAGGGGCATAGGGCTGATGATCGCGCGCGGGTTCGTGGAAGCGGGCGCGAAGGTCTACATATCATCGCGTAAGAGGGAGGTCTGCGATCAGGTTGCGAGTGAGCTATCGGCTATCGGCACGTGCGTGTCGATTCCGGCGGACCTTTCATCGGCGGATGAATGCGAGCGGCTCGCGAAAGAAGTGTCAGCGAGAGAAGAAGCATTGCACATACTCGTCAACAACGCGGGAGCCGCCTGGGGCGCGGCGCTTGCCGAATATCCCGAAGCGGGCTTCGACAAGGTGATGGACACAAACGTCAAGGCGATGTTCTTTTTGACGCGCGATCTGGTTCCGATGTTGGAACGCGGCTCACGGCCTGACGATCCAGCGAGGGTGATCAACATCGGATCGATTGATGGAATCAAGGTTCCAAGCGTTGAGAACTACGCCTATGCGCCGAGCAAGGCCGCCGTTCATCATTTGACTCGCGTGCTCGCGGTCAAGCTCGGCCGGCAGGGGATCACCGTCAACGCGATAGCGCCCGGTCCGTTCGAGAGTCAGATGACCAAATGGCTGCTCGAGAAGTTTCAGGCGAAGATCGAAGCCGAGTGTCCGCTCGGGCGAATTGGTTCTCCGCCGGACATGGCGGGCGTTGCGATATACCTCTCGTCGCGCGCGGGGGCATATGTGAATGGAGTGGTGATCCCGGTCGACGGCGGGATATGCATAAGCTGAGCGAGAAACTTGACTTTGAACCGACGATCCGCGACTGAGAATTCTAATCAAACATATTGAATATTACGTGGATGTCGGGCGATAATGGCACCGCGATATTTCGTTCAATTCCTTTATCGCCGTGAGAGCGCGCGTTCAGCGGCAAGCGGATCTAACAGTTCATAGCAGGCCCGATGCCGCTTCGCCAGGCTGGAGGCCCATCTCAGAGTTTTGGTGGTTTGGCTCCGCCGCATAAAGCTCGCGAGGTTGAAATTAATGTTGACGACCCTTTGTCGACCCGGGTTGCACTTCTCATGGATTGTAATGGCAACCCTGATGGCGGCGAGTGTCGGGCAATTCCCCAATGCCTTCCCGGTACATCAGGAGAGTGGGGATCGAGCTCGAGGGCTCTGGGACAAGACGTTTGAGACTGAGCGCGCGCGGCCGCGTAAGAATCGGAAGCGCCCGCCAGCAGATCAAGACACAGGCGCGACCGCGTTAATTGGCGTTACCATCTGGCGGCTGGCCGGTACTGAGGCCGAGAGCAGTTCCGCAAAACCAAGATCGCTCGAACACAATGTAGAAAGCGGGATGGCCAACTTCCCCGCGGAGCGAGTCGAGACCAGCACGCTATTCCGTGAAAAGGACCGTATTCGCATTGGCATTGAAGTGCCGCACGACGGCTTTCTCTACGTCGTTGATTGCGATGTTTATGCGGATGGACATCTTGGCGATCCGTTTCTCATATTTCCGACGAGCAAACTCCGGCGCGGAGACAACCGAGTCTATCCAGGCAGGCTGATTGAGATTCCCTCACAGAGCGACAGACCGCCTTACTTTACTTTTACGCGGAACCGCAAAGACCAGGTGAGTGATAAGCTGACCATCATCGTCAGCCCTTTTCCATTGGCGATCGCGACTCCGAATCAATCTACGCGGCTCGACAGGGCGCAGGTAACAAAGTGGGAGAACTTATGGGGCGCGGCGAGCGAACATCGTGAGGCAACATCAAGTCCACAGAGGAGACGCACACGCGCAGAACAGGAGGCCGTCGAGGGAAAGCGGTTGCTGCAGCGCGGCGATCCGCTTCCCCAGACGATCTTCCGGGCAGCCGTCAAACCAGGGTCGCCGCTTCTGATTACGTTTCCTCTTAGAATTGCGCCGTGAAAACCGTCATATGAGTCTCGATCAACCAGACCGAACAACTGATCTGCTTGGCGCCGGTCTCGCTGCCGCGTCGGACGGACGATGCCTGCTCGATCGCGGGACCATTTTGAGCACGCGTTATCGAATTGAGAAGGAGTTGGGTCGCGGCGGTATCGGCGTAGTTTATCTCGCACTAGACCTGCGTCTGCACAATGCGCCGGTGGTAGTGAAGCTTCTACTGGAACGATTCAGCAACCCCGAAGAACGAGCGTGGTTTGAAAAGAAGTTCAAGGATGAGATCAGAGCGCTGGCGCAAATCGATCATCCGGGTGTTGTTAGGGCGCTCGATATTGGAGAGCTCGCGGATAGCCGCTCCTACCTGGTGATGCAGTATGTGAAGGGCGTTGCCCTTCGCTCTCTGATTCAACCCGGCGGAATGGAACTGAGGCGCGCAGCGGCGCTGATACGCCAGATCGGCCACGCGCTTGCAGCGGCACATCAGAGGGGTGTGCTCCATCGCGATCTCAAGCCGGAAAATATCATGCTCCAGACGATCGATTCGGAGGAGTTCGTCAAGCTCATCGACTTTGGTATGGCGACGGTTCTGGATTCGCCGGGAACAGTGAAGACGACAATGGTCGCGGGTACTGTCAATTACATGGCTCCGGAACAGATGCAGGGCAGACCATCCCAGTTGAGCGATGTGTTTGCGATGGGCGTCATCGCTTACGAGATGGTTACAGGGCGCTTGCCGTTCGTCCCCCGCTCGCCTTATGAAATGGTTGAGCTTCAGCGCGCAGGAGTAAAATTCGAACCGCGTCAATTGCGCCCCGCATTGTCTGAAGCGGCGCAAGCATCGATTCTGAAAGCCCTCGAATTTGATCCTGATAAGCGCCCGCCGAATGCCGCTCACTTTGCTGATGCGCTCGCCGACGCCTTGGCTTCGGATGTCCGCCTGGAATTCAGTAGCCGCCGTTTATCCAGCCAATCGGGCATCCAATTGGCTCACGTTCTGCTGGTCAAGGTCGACGGGTTTTCGAGAATGACCGTGGAGGAACAGTCGCGCAGACTTGAGGAACTACAGGCGGCGGTGCGCCGAACAAACGAGTTCCATCAAGCGCAGGCGGCCGACGATCTCGTTTCGCAGCCTGCGACTGGGGGCATGGTGTTGATCTTTTTCGGCGCCGATCCGATAGCCGCCGTCAGATGCGCACTGGAGATCCAAAGATCGCTGCGGGACTTGGGTCACTTGCCGGTGCGAGTCGGGATACACACGGGACCGGTAAAAATTATCTCGGATATTAACGACCGGCCGAATGTTTCCGGCGATGGAGTGAACAGCGCGGAACGAGTGATAAGTTACGCAGCGCCGGGACAGATACTGCTTTCAAGAAGCGTGGCCGATGTACTGCGGCATCTGAGCGAGTGGTCGCCGCGTTTGAGGGACCTCGGCGAACGTCACGACAAAGGTGGAGAACGAGAACGTGTTTTCAGCCTGGTCGAAGGCGATTATCCCGTTTCCGATTCAGGTGTCGCTTTTCCACTTGCGCATCTAGTCGCTCGGTTATCCAAGGTTCAGCTAGCTGCCGTGGCCGTTATGCTTGTAGTCTCGGTTGTGACGGTCGTTTTGTGGCGGCAACGATCCTCCGTTGCGGAGATGAACTCTCCTCCGGTTAGTTTTATTGCGGCTGAACCTTTTCGTACTCTTACGTACACAGTAACGGCGCAGAAGAGCCCGAAGCGTTACCCCGGAAGCAAGCCGGCGCTTGCGACAGAGGGAATGTTTTTCGAAGTGGGGGATCGCGTCTGGTTGAATGTCAACAGCAATCGGGACGGCCACCTTTACATTATCAATGAGCGGCCGCGCAACCTTGCTTTGCTTTTTCCTAACCCGGCCTACAACGAGGGCTCAGCGGAAGTAAAGGCAAATCAACCCCTTCAGATTCCTCCGAGGATAAATGGGTTTGAGTTCGATGAGAGTGAGGGTACAGAGAAATTGTGGCTGGTTTGGTCTGCGCAATCTGTTACCGAGCTCGAGGCCGTGAAGGGGAAAGTTAAATTTGGCGTGATCAATAAGTCTGCTGAGATCGAGTCAATCACCAAACTCCTCAATGCCCACTCCGTCATAAATCTGAACACAGGCGAAACCACGTTATCAAGCAGCGACGATGTCGTGGTTGCGTTGCTCAAACTGGAGCATCGAAAAACGAAACGTTGAAGCCCCTGTTCTATTGCACACCCGCCATCTGGTCATTCCACTTGACTCCGGCAACCGGGCTTGCGTAGCTCAACGTTATCAGCTTTTCAACAAAGGCGTTCAGCGCGTTCTCGTCAAAGACCTGGATTGCGTTTAAGACGTTCCGCCAATCTCGGTCAGGCGGCATGCGGCCACCTACTTTTTCCATCTCCACCAATGAGGATTGTAGGGCGGCGCCCACCAACTCGGGGCTGAACGCCAGCGCCGGCGAGTGCCCCCGGCGATAGCAGGCTCTCGCCAGCGCGAGCTTGAAATCCTGCAGCCGCTCGATCAGCCGTGTTGTCTCTCCAACGGTCAGACTTTGTTCATAGGCCTCAAGCTCGCGGAGATCGAGCCGCATCAACCCCGTTCGAGTTTCCATCGTCATTCCAAACTGACGAATCTCCCGGCGTAAGTCCTCCTGAAGAGCGTTCTCAGGAGCGTTGCCGATCGAGCGCGCCATCGCACCCAGCGCACCCGGCTCGCTGACCAGGCTGGCGATGGGCTGAGCTCCCGTCCGCATTGCGAAATACCTTTGTCCTATCGAGTAAATCTCCGATAGTGACAGTGACACTAGCGCCCGCTTGATCTCGGAGCTGTCGAGGTAAGCGCGAAGAACTTGCGCGCGCCGCGGCGTAAGCTGCTGGTCGAGTTGATCAACGAGCGCCCGCGCGGTCTGATCACCTCGCACGTGCATACCGAGCACCTCCTCGCCCAGATCGATGGACCGCGATATAAACTCCGCGGCACGCGTGGTTTCCCAACGTTGGTTTGCAAGCCTGTACGAGTTGAGGATCGTTACCGTGAGTAGCGCACTGGCCGGATGCTTCGACGGACTGGGCAATACCGATTTCGACTGATCGTCAGAAGAACCCTTGGGTGCGACAGCCGAAGGCTTTGCACCGGCCATCTGTGAGACCTGGTCCATGAGCGCTGCCTCAAAACTTGTCAGCACATATCCGAGTCTTCCCAGACCGCCGCGGGCGGACTTCCTTCCCGGGTCGAGCTGGGTGTTTGCCCACGCATCGGTGCTCATATCGTGATTGAGGACAAGAGTATTGTAAGCCTCTTCGGTTTGCTCGCTGACATTTGACTCGGCTGCATAGACTGCCCCCAGCAGCGCTTGTGCTAGAGCAGGCAGGATTCGACGGCGCAATTCTTCCACGCTGCTCTGTTGGATTGGAGCAGATAGTTGCGCCGCGATCTCCCTGGCGGTGGGCGGACTGACGACCGGTTCTTTCGACTTGGTCTTCTTCGGGGGCGGCGGCGGCGCGGATTCCACAAACTCCGACAATGCGTCCTTGAGTCGCTGAATGCCCGCTGTATCCGAGGCTGATTTCTCCAGGGTGTCGAGCGCCGTAGCAGCGTTGATCACGGCACGAAGCCTGGTGTGTTGAATGATACCGAGGTTGTGAGCAATTCGCTCCTCGGCCGGCTTTGACGCTTCCATCTGATAGAAGCCTGCGTTACGGGCGCCACCGGAAGCCGCGGGTACGTGCAGAGCAAAGGACGTCGTCTGTGCGAGCAATGCGATCAGTTGTTTTTCAAAATCCGAACCGCTGACGGCCGGGACCGTGTCGAGGAGGGTGGTTCTTAGCCCCGCCATCACGCCGGCCGCGAACTGGTCGCTGCCCGGATCGAGGTCCAACAACAGGTTGACTGCCTCCGCTATCTTTGAATGTTTGACTACGCCATTCCTCTCCGGTATGCGGAGCAGTTCGAGCGTTGACTGATAAACGCACGCGGTAGCCTGTTTCAATGCCGGCGTCGAAATCGCATCGACGCGAGTGATACGAGACAGATACAAACCGAGCTGCTGACGGCTCATCTGCAAATCGAGGGCAAGTTCGAGTTGCGATTCACGCGACGAGTTCAATAGTTTGACGATCGCATCGATTGAAGAAATGTCGGACACCCAATCCGGGCGCTCGCGCTCGATTTGTGCAAGCGCCGCCATCAAGCGAACGCTGGGGATGCTTCTACCAGCCTTCGATTTTCCAATTGCGGCCAGCATCGCAGCAATTGGATCTGAGCTTCTGTGGCCGGCGTTTTTCCGATCTGTGTCTTTTCGGTCCTCGGCTTTCCGTTCCGTAACAGTGCGCTCCGCTGTAAGCCAAAGCTCGATGGAGTGCGGCAATCGCAGCTCGCGGTCCTCAACGCGAACTAACGTGAGCAAGTCGATCAAGTCGAACGATTCACGAGTGTCAGGCAGCGGGGAATCCTTCAGCGCTCGCAGGAGCTCCCCAACCATCGGCGAGCGTGCGATGAAGTCGCCAACCTCACCCGCGTTCGACAGCGCCGCGAACACATACAGCGCTTCGGAGTTGTCTTTCTTGAATAGGGCCCTTAACGCGCTGTCGAATGAGTTGACCTTGAGCAGTTGCTGCCAGTTCAATCTGCCCTGTTGCTCGCCGGGAACGTGGAGCTGGCCGTCGGGCGTGAAGCGCAGAAAGGGCGCAGCAAAGTGAATCGCAGAGTCTAACTCTTTCCAGGTCTCCTTGGTGGTGACCCGGTCAAAGAACTCATCGACCGCGTTGTCCGGAAGTGCGGCGATGCCCGCAAACAGGCGCATCGCGTGCTCGTCCTTTAGGAAGGCAAGGAAATACGTAAGTGATTTGTCTCGCTGAATGTCCTTTACGGATTGTACCCAACGCTCCATACCAAGCGGGATCGAAATGTCACTATTGTCGCCGAGCTTGATCTGGGTGGTCTCGCCGCGCTGCAGGCGTTGCGCGTCTCCGCCAAGAGCCTCGAGAATGAACGCCTTTGCTTCAAGCTCCTTCTTCTCGATTTCGCGGCGGCCGTTCTTATCCTTTACTCCGAGAAAGGCCAGGACTTCGGTTGCCGCGGGAGTTGCGGCTTGACCGGCCGCGGGTAGTGTAATGCTCCCGCTGCTCAACCCGATCCCCTTGCCCTGAAATTTAGCCAGCAACTCGGGGTACTTTTCATAGAAGCGTACCAGCCGCGCCTGGAGTTGCTTGTCGCGCAAGCACGACTCGAATATGACCGCCAGGGCCTGACTCTCCAATCCCGGCTCGACGGCAACCCCTGTTAATCGTTTCAGTGGTTCTCGTCCGCCGGGAATAATCAACAATTCTGTTCCTCTATTCGAAAGGCGCGAGGTCGCGGCCCGTTTGCGTTGTGGTGGAGCTTCCTGGAATCGCTGGGCGCGGTAAGACAGCACGTTCGCATGAGCGTCGAGCGACCCGCTTACTTTGACGTCGGCGGAAGATCGGGCAGCGTTCCTGAACTGGAGTTCTGCTTCGCTGATTCGCCCGACACGCTCCAGACATTCGGCAAGACGGCGCACCCTGGTTGCTTTTTCCTGCCCTGTACTTTGAACATAGGCTGACGCTTTTTCGGCCGCGGCTATTGCCCCGTCCAACTCTCCTTGTTGCTCGAGCACAAGGCTCAGCTCATCGTATATTTCTGGGAGCTTGGAGCCTTGACGCTCGGCTTCTCGCAGCGCGGAGACGCTGCGATCGAGATCGCCGGTTTGCGCGTAAGCCTGACTCAACCGAAGCAGCGCGGGGTCCCGTTGAGACTCGTCGGACAGGCGGAGTTCGGCAACCTTCCGCAGCGGGTCGCGAGCCTCCGCCGGCCTGCCCGCCTTTAGCAGCGCCCAGCCAAAGACTCCCTCAATATCCACGTCGTTCTGCTTTAGCTGGCGGGCCTCGCGCGCGATGTCAACTGCTTCTCCAAACTGCTCGCGGCGGTCCTCCAGCACCAGCACCTCGGCCAGCAGCCTCAGAACGCGATAATCTCGCGGATCGGTTTTTCGAGCGAAGCGCAGTTGTGAATCCGCTTCAGCGAGGTCTTTCAACTGCTTGAGAACTTCGGCATATTCGCATATCCAATCGACCCTTGGATCGCCTTCGATCGCCAGCTTATAACCCTCTCTGGCCTTTTCAATCTTTCGAAGCGAGTTGTACAACTGCGCTATCTTGAAGCACAGCAAGGGCTCTTTCAGATTAGCGTCTTTGATTTGCTGAAGAGCAGTATCGCCCTCTCGTTCTGCGCGCCCGTTCTCTCCGGAGCGGTGCGCCGCCATAGCAGTGCAAAAGGCCTGTTTGGCTCGGAGTGGTTTTTCCAGAGAAAGCTCGTGCGCCCTCCCAAGACGAGATGCCGCTTCCTCCCAGACCAGCGGATCCGAGGGGGCAAGGTCGATCACAGATTGGGAACTCGAGATGAGTTTCTCCAGAAGCTCGTCCCGCATTTTCCTTACGACTTCGGGCGGAGTACCCATCGCATTTGCTTTGATCGTATTGTAGTAATCCCAGGCGCTATCAAGCTCCGGCTTGATGAGGTGATCGGTCTTGAGGGCCTCATAGAAGAAAGCCTGGTTTTTTGAAAAGAATGGATCCGAATCGAACCACTCCTTGTATAGCTTCTGACCGGCGTCGTTCAAGACCGCGAGCGGTATCGAACGATCGTACCGCGGATTGTATTCGGGTACCTGGCTATGCCCTTGCTGCTCGGCGTCGCGACGTACATTAGTCATCACGTAATCGTAAAGCTCGTCCGAGGTAACGACACCATTTTGGTTGCGGTCCGCCTTTCCGCTCAGAGCTTCGAGGACGTGGTAAGTAAACAAACCGTGCTGTAGCGCTCCCATCTCCCAGGAGCTCTGGGTCGGAGAAGCGGCCGAGAGAATGAACGACGTCTGATCCTTGCGTCCCGACGCTTCGGCGAAATTCTTCACGCTTAGATTGACGACAGATTCACTGGATCCGCCTTGATTTTGCAGATCGCCTATTGTGCCCGAGTGACAAGCGTCGGTCATAATAACGACGCTGCGAGCGCGCAGATTCTTGATGAGAGAATTGAATCTGTCCATCTCCACGGCTGTGAAAACCAGATCATCCGGTTTCGAATCGTTTGCCAGAACGAACCCCTGATTAGAGCTATTCACAAAGCCGTGTCCGGCAAAAAAGATGAACGCCAGATCGCGAGTGCTTGCGCGGTTCTGAAGTTTTCCCAAAGCTCGGAATATTGAAGCCTGACTCGCCTGATCGTTCACCAGCAGATCGACGTTCTCAGGCTTGAAACCGCCGTTCGGTCCGACTAGAAAATCGCGAATGGCAGTTGCATCCCGGTCAGCAAACTGAAGCTGCGACTTCGGAGGCAGGTTCTTATAAACCGAGATTCCGATGACGACGCCAAAGGATTGGGAACCCATGTCGCTGGACTCAACCGCCGGAGCCTGGCCGGGTCCATTCTCTTTATGAACCAGGCTGCGGCTCCGTTCCTTCGAAGCGCCGGTTTGGCCCTTCGCCGGCTCTCGACTCTGGCTAGCACCCAAGGATTTAGCCTCGACGCCCATCGTCGACAACGTCATTGCGGCTGAACCTGTTGTGGTCGTTGGCTGCAGGCCGGCGAGAATCAGCAAAGAGATGGAGAAGACTAGAAGGGCCCGACAATTCATCAACAATCCTCCTTGGGGCTATGCTCCGTTTAAACTGACTCTTTGCGGGTAGCGCAACTTCGGAGAAGGAAGAGCTATTTGTTCTTACCGTGTCTTGGCCTACCGCTCCTTTGCGAGCGGAACGGTCAGCAGCCTAGCACCAGGCTACTGTCTGAGTCAATGATTACTTCCACACGATTATTCCACACGATTATGACCGGGGCATTGTTTAGCTTTCCGCGCGAGAGTATGATCACGCTCTACGAACGGGTTGTTGCCGAAATCTGGTTATTCATTAAAGAAAGGGAACCCCAGAATGGCAGACTTCAGATTGTTACAAGGCAAATCCGCAATCATAACCGGGTCGGGCCGCGGGATCGGACGCAGCATCGCAAGGCTGTTTGCCGATCACGGCGCGGCAGTTGTGATCAATGACATCGATCCAGACGTGGCGGAGGCTGCGGCCGGGGAAGTTAATAGCGCCGGTGGCAAGGCAGTCGCGTGCGCCGGTAGCGTTACCGATCCAGAGTTCCCTGATCGACTGGTCAAGACGTGTGCCGATTCATTCGGTGGCATCGACATTATCGTTAACAACGCGGGCTACACCTGGGATTCGGTCGTTCAGAACATGACCGACGAGCAGTGGTACGCGATGATCGATGTTCACCTGACCGCGCCGTTTCGAATCATACGAGCGGCGACCCCTTACATGCGCGAGGTCGCCAAGCAGGAGATCGCCGAAGGCAAGCGGGTTCATCGAAAGATCATCAACGTCTCATCGACCTCGGGAGTCGCGGGCAATCCGGGTCAGATCAATTACTCAGCGGGCAAGATGGGAATTGTCGGCGTTACGAAAACGATGGCGAAAGAGTGGGGACGTTTCAACATCAACGTGAACGCCGTGGCTTATGGTTTCATCGACACTCGGTTGACGCAGGCGAAAGAGAAACACGAAACGATCGAGCGAGCGGGCAAACAAGTCGAGCTGGGAATTCCCGATCAGATGAGGCAGATGGCCGCTCAATTCATCCCGCTCGGTCGCGCGGGAACTCCTGAGGAAGCTGCGGGCCCGGTTCTGTTTCTTGCATCTCCGCTTTCGGATTATGTGACCGGAGCGCTTTTGCTTGTGACAGGCGGATCGTACGTCTAGTTTGAGCGCGTCAGCCATCCAACCGGTGAGCCGCAACCAGATCGCCCTGTACGTCGTACGCTTCGATTCTAACTTCTGCTTTCTTGGTATGACTCTTACCAAAGCTGATGCTTCTCGGTTGAATGGCGCCCTGGGTTGCTTCAAGAGATTTGAGAGGCCGACCATCTCTGTAGACATCCAATCGTGAGATCATCTTCGTGTCGTTACCAGGCGGAGTCTTGGAGCTCGCGGACACCGTTATGCCCCGTGTGCCGTTGCGCTGGAACGTTTTCACAGACATCGCATACACCGGTTGTTGGCTGAGCAGTTTCGCCGCGCGCTCAGCCAGGTCCTGATTACTCTCCAGCACGTCGCGCTTAGTCATGTAGTGCCGATGATCGGGAGTGATTCCCAGTTCCTCAAGAGGCCGTCCCGCGTGTTTGCGAACTCGGATGCTGCGTCGCATTGCCACGATCATGTCGGCGCCCCGCGGCAGAGGTTTGAAAGGTGAGTGAGCCGCCTTTCCGACCGCGGTCACAAGATCGTCATACCACCAGACGTTCGCTCCGCCGGCGCCGGTGTTATCGCTTGTGCCCAGAATGTCGCCGACTTCGTTGTCCTGAAATCCGGCGGCGAAAATGTCGGTAGTGCTATACGACAGCGCATCGGTAACCAACAGCACCGGCCCATAGTAGACCTGGCCAATGTTATTGCAGGAGCGCTCAGAGTTGAGCGGGAACCCTCTTGAGTAAGTTGCTCCGGTCACGACGGCTTCGGCTATCGATTCGGCCCATTGAGAAAGGCCCCAATCCTCAGGAGCGTGCCGGCAGATTTCCAGGTTCAACGGCGTATTTATGAACTCAAACCGTTCGGGAGTGATCCGGCGCGGCGTGAACAACTGGAGAAGGCGTTCACCCGCTCTGATTGTTCCGCCGCCGTTGCCTCGCACATCGAGAATAAGGCCTTCCCGCGGGAAGCCATCGGACGTAATTACGCGGGCGATCTCGTCTACAAATTTATCCGGTTCGTCCACCTCAAAGTTGAAGAGGCGAATATATCCCAGATCCTTGCCGTCGATTCTTCGAACCTGAGCGTAGAACATTTTCTCGAATGACTTCGCCACATTGAGATTGCGCGGGGCAAACATCGTTCGCTTGAGCTGATTTATTTTTGTCTTCTTGATATCGATGGCCGCTCGTTTCTTCTTTGTCGATTTGGACGAAACCGGTTCCGCGTCGTCGTCGCTCATCTTATAGACGAGCCATTCCTGAGTGAACGTCAATGTTTCGCCGGATCTGGAGCGATAGGTGAGCGAAACCCAGCTCTCGTCTGGCGGCAGTGAAGTCTCGAGCGGCCGGATCGTGAGATTATCAAGCCCGCGCGCGAATCGGGCTTCGATGTTGCTGCCGGCCTGAGTCTCGCCATTCAACTCAATCGCCCTCCTTATCGGCACGCCATTCCAGTGGAGCACTTCCACGCCTGGCTCGAAGTTGATCGCCTCGGGCCCGGGATTCGGCAGAGCCTTGAAAAACTGCTCGACCACCCTCGAGATCATGAATTTTTCGACGCGCCGCCCGTTCTTATCTCGTTCGAAGTACTGTTCGATAAGGTAGGGAAGATACGCAACGCGATCGCTGAAGGGCTTGGGCAAAAGATAAAGCGTGTGCAGATCGCGAGTCGATGCGAATATCTCCATCATTCGCTTGTGGAAGGTGATTTCACTGGGCATTTCGCTCTCCTTCATTTCGAGGAGACGAAATCTAAGAAGTTTCAGTCGCTGAATGGGATCAACGGCGTGCATCGCGCGCTTGAGTGGAAGATGCACATAGTTCATGTTCAGCAACAGCAGCGCCTGCTCGACTATTCGCAGCCGGTCCTTTCGGGAAAGCAGATGCTTCTTCTCACTCGCTTTCAAGAATGTGGCGAGCTTCATGACGCTGGCCGGACGATTGCGGAACAGGCCCGCGGCTTTTTCAAGCTTTCCTCTTGCCCCTATATTTTCTTCACTTTTTGGCACGATATGAACACTCGACATCCATCGACACAAACACTCTGACGCGCGTCAACACGCTCGAGGCTGGGCCGGTTGCTGCTGGTACTATGGATCATCGTCTCGCCGGCCACCGAAACCGCGGCGGCCGGCGAGTGATGACTCCTCACGATTGAAGCGAAGCGATCAAGATTCAGACAGAGGCAAGAAGGATTCTCTATCTCTTTTTCTTCGTCGTCTTCTTGGATGTTGCCTTCTTGGCGCCGCCCTTTTTGCCGGGCTTGCCACCGGGCCTGTGACCGCCGCCCGCGGAACCGCCGCCGGGACCGCCGCCGCCGCCTGGAGGATCACGTTCCGCGCTTAAGAAGTAACCGGGCACTAGACTCGGTTGGTATCCGGGCATGTGAGTTACGGGTGTCATTGGTTGTCTCCTTGTGTTGTCTGAGTTCATTTGCTGCGGTTGGAAATCATTGCCAGATGATTGCGCAAGCTCCGAATATCAGGTCTGCGCAGATACTTGTCGTAGGCCTCCTGCCCCCAATTCTTTTGAAGGCTCCCCAACAAATCATCAACTCGTGACGCGCACATCTCGGCTGCTGGCTTATTGCCGAGGGCTTGATTTGCCTGGGCGGCAACAGCCCAAGCCTGCCACTCGGAATCCATCTGCCCGGCTTGCGCGAACATCTGCTGCGATTCAGTTGCCTTCTCGAGCGCACTCCTCGCGTCCTTTCGCAGCAACAGAACGTGGGCCTGAGCCAGAAGAGCGCTTGAAAGCAGACGCGGGCTTTTTACGTCTTTGCCGATCGCCACCGCGTCTTCGCATAGTCTCTGGGCTGACGCGGCATTTCCGGAAAAGGCCTGCGCGAGAGCGATCGTATACTTCGCCGGACAAGCAATGTCTCTTATCTTCTGTTTGGTTGCGAGGTCCAAAGCGATTTGGCCTTTCGCGATGGACTCGCTGAAGCGCAACTGACTGAGCGCCATCTCAGAATCGGTAAGATGCACCCAGGCCAGGAGCGTCTTGTAGCTTCCGTCCTGGTTCCCGGGGGGTCCTGCTGCGATCAATCGGGCGGCGTCCAGGGCGGCAGCGGCTTCCTGGTAGCGCCCTAATCGCATGAGGAAGCGGCTGCGATTCATTTGGTCAGTGCCCTTGTCAACGATCGCCATCGAGTGCTCATTAATCCTATAACTCTCATTAACGTCTAGTAGCGCCTCGGGGTATCTTTCTAATTCACCAAAAGCGAGCGCGATACTCGAGTGCGCGGCAGCGATTCGTGCGGGATCGCTGAGCGCCTCCTCGGTTTCAAGTTGTTGTCTAAAGGTTTTCAGAGCGATCTCATATTCGCCCTTTACCCGGTATGCGCGGCCAGTAAGCAATAGCGCATTTGAGATCTCGACTTTGTAGTCACCGCTTTGAAAGAACTTCAGCGCTTGTTCAAGAAAGGAAATCGCCTCATCGATTTTGCCGAGCTTCAGGTTCAAGCTTCCAAGAAGATACTTGGCTCTTGCTTCAGTTTTCCGCGCCCGGTCTACCTCTGCGTACCCGAGCGCTTGAACGAGATATTTTCCGGCTGTGTCGAGATCCCCGCGCGAGAGCTGTGTGCTGGCGAGATCCAGAAGACCGTTGGTCGCAAGGTTCCTGATGCCGCTGCTCTGCGCGAGCTCAACGGCTTCAGTTGCGCTGGCTTTTGCAGCCTGCGGATTTCCCTGGGAATCGTAAACACCGCTCAGTTGCAACAGCGTTCTCACGATTTGATAGTTGTTTCCTTTGCGACGCGAAGTCTCCAGGGATCTGTTCAACTCTTTCTCGGCCTCGCCGAGATTTCTTTTTCTTGCCTGAATCGCACCGCGCTGATACCAAACCTCAGCGGCGCCCTCCTCATTTGAGACAGTTTGATAAATGTTTTCGGCGGTCGAGAGAGCTTCAAGCGCGCCGCTCAGGTTTTGGCGGCGAGCATAGAGTATACCCAGCCTGAGAAATGCCGGCGCGGACTGCGAATCGGTCTTCGTCGCCTCGAGATAGTATTCGATCGCTTTATCGATATTCTCGCTTTTCTCGTATGAGCGGCCAAGGTCAACATAGGCGCTGGCTTTCTCCGGTCCCGAGGACTGTGCCGCTATTTTGGAGTAGTGTTCGATTGCCGCCGGAAAATCGCGTCCGACGCTGGCAGCTATCGCACTGAGATAGCTAGCGCCGAGTCCCGGAAGCGAAGAGCGGTCGGGTGCAAGCGCTATTGCGCGCAGGAGTTCCTCTTTAGCCTTCTCCGAATAATCCGTTTCAGCGAAAGCTTCAGCTAAACGCGCGTGCGCGAGCGCAAAACCGTCATCCAATTTGGTAGACTTCTCCAGAGCCTTGCTCGCCTGGTAATAAGCGCCCCATCGTATCTCTTCGGTACCTTTGTCATACAAGGTCTTGGCTTCGGGAGAGGGCTCGTGTGCAGGCGGGCGCCGCAGGCCGAAGACCCCAAACATTCCGAGAGCGGTAATCGTAACGACGAGCCCGATTTTGACTCGAAGCGGGATGTTGCGAATCCTTCGTTTCAAGCTCGGTGATCGACGCTTCCCTGACGACCCGGGCATTGGAGTCAGTTGCCGGGTGTTGAATGCGCTTCCATCGGCAATCGCAGCCTGCAGCTCTTTGAGATCCGACAGCACTTCGTCCGCGGACTGGTATCTTGCCTCAACATCCTTTGCGATTGACTTCAGTATGATTTCATCCAATGCGAATGGAATATCCGAATTCGTTTGCGACGGTCTTGGGGGATCGAACTGAATAACCTGAAGCGAGATTTGAATCTTGCTCGATCCTGAAAATGTAGACCGGCCTGTAGCGCACTCATACAGAGTCACCCCGAGCGAAAACAGGTCGCTACGCGCATCGACAGGCAAGTCCTTGAGTTGTTCAGGCGACATATAACCGACAGTGCCGACGATTTCGCCGGTATCTGTCAGGCGGCTTTCCGCCGGCGAGGTCATCACCTTCTCATCCTGCACGATCTTGGCGAGGCCGAAGTCCAACACCTTAACGTGCCCACGTGGCGTCATGATAATGTTTTGCGGCTTGATGTCCCGATGGATGATCCCGTGTGAATGTGCTTCAGACAAAGCGGCTGCAACCTGAATGCCGACATCGACGACATCGGTTGGAGCTAGGGGATTATCCTTGATTGTTTTGGAGAGGGTGCTCCCTTCAATGTACTGCATGACTATGAACGCGGAATCACCTTCTTCGCCGACTTCGTGGATTGCGCAGATATTTGGATGATCCAGCGTTGCCGCCGCTTGCGCTTCCCTAAGGAGTCTCTTCTTGGCCTGCTCGTTGCCGATGGATCGGGAGGGCAGCATTTTGATCGCTACTTTGCGATTGAGCTTTATGTCCTCACCCAGGTACACCTCACCCATACCACCCGCACCGAGCTTCCTAAGGATTCGGTAATGAGAAATCTCTTCTGAGGTCAAACGAGTTTACCCCGGGGTCGCACTGCATAGAGCCGTGGCGCCTTGGTTTAGCGCATGCAAGATAATACCTTTATTCAGGCAAAACCGCTCGTTGAGCGTTCTACTCCAAAGCGCGAGCGATTGTCAATCTTGATGACTTCTACGCGCACGGAATTGTTGAACCCTCGGTCAGGCTGCGCCTTCACACGTTTTTCGCCGCGTGCTATATTGCTGGTCTTTTCGAATGGGGAGAAAACATTGAGCATACTTGTTGATAAGAATACTCGCGTTGTGGTTCAGGGGATAACCGGTAAAGAGGGATCGTTCCATACCGGTCAAATGATTGCCTACGGAACCAGAATCGTCGCGGGCGTGACTCCGGGCAAAGGTGGAACGGAGCACGATGGCGTTCCGATTTTTGATACCGTCGCGGATGCGGTAAAGGCTACCGAAGCGAATGCCAGCGTTATTTATGTTCCACCGCCATTCGCCGCCGATGCAATCATGGAAGCCGCGGAAGCGAGCTTGCCGCTCACGGTTTGCATAACAGAAGGAATCCCGGCGCTGGACATGGTTCGTGCCTTTGATTACCTGCGCAATCGAGTTACACGCCTAATCGGTCCAAACTGCCCGGGGATTATTTCCCCGGGCAAGTGCAAGATTGGAATCATGCCGGGGCATATTCACGCCGAAGGAAATGTCGGAGTGGTCTCGCGAAGCGGAACATTGACTTACGAAGCGGTGCATCAACTGACAAACCTTGGTCTCGGTCAATCGACGGCGATCGGGATCGGCGGTGATCCGCTGATCGGCACAAACTTCGTGGACGCGCTCGCGCTGTTCGAACAGGATCCGGACACCAAAGCCGTTGTGATGATCGGCGAGATCGGCGGCACTGCCGAAGAGCAAGCGGCCGAGTTCGTGCGCGATCACATGACGAAACCCGTCGTTGGGTTCATTGCGGGCCAGACTGCGCCGCCCGGCAGACGGATGGGGCACGCGGGGGCGATCATCGCGGGCGGGAAGGGAACTGCCGCGGAGAAAATGGCAGCGTTGGAAGAGGCGGGAATCAATGTCGTGAAGAGTCCCGCGGATATCGGCTCGCGCATCGCATCGATGCTTCGAGCCTAGTGGCGATAATTGAAACCAGGTTTTTGGTCGCCAAACCGTCAGAGATTCGATTGATTCAGTTCTGAGATGTCGGAATGAAAGTAGTACTCAGGTGAAAGCAAAAAAGACAGCAAGAATAGTCTGCGCCAATGAGAACGAGTTCTGGACTACGCAAAAGCAGTTTTGGCAATGGGTGCGTGAAGGCCTGGTCGATGTTACGGGGCAACAACCGCTGACGGGGCGGTTCGCCGGAAAAAGGGAACGTCTGCTCGTTATGGTTCGTCACGTTATACTCGATCAGGGCAGCCCAAATCACAAGCAGGAAGTGCTTGGAGCTTATGATAAGCTCAAACCTCACGTCAGCAAGAAACGCGGCCAAGAGTGAAAAAACGAAAATTTGCATCTCAATCGACCCGACCTATAACTCAAAAAAGGCGCATCAATTAAAGGCTTATAGTTCAGACATGATCTGACCTCTTTTCTGATGCTCACAAAACACTTCAAGCTCGAGCAGAACAGCACCACTCTTCGTATCGAAGTGCTCGCCGGCGTAACAACGTTCACGACCATGGCCTATATCCTCTTCGTGCAGCCCGCTGTTCTCGGAGCTGCGGGTATGGAGCCCGGCGCGGTATTCACCAGTACTTGCCTTGCTACTGCTTTCGCGACGATATTGATGGCGCTGATTGCGAAGTATCCGATTGCGGTAGCGCCAGCGATGGGTCACAACTTTTTCTTTGCTTATGTCGTGGTGTTGACAATGAAGATTCCGTGGCAAGCGGCGTTGGGAGCTGTGTTTTTGTCCGGTGTGGTGTTCATAGCAACTGCGTCGTTTGGCTTTCGAGAGTCGATGGTGACGGCCGTACCGGATTCGCTGAAGTGTTCAATCGCGGCCGGCATCGGTTTGTTTATTACTCTGATCGGGATGGAGTGGGCGGGATTTGTCAGATTAAATGCCAGCACGTTTGTCACCCTTGGGAATCTTTCGAGCAAGCCGGCCGCGGTGGCGCTCATTGGGCTGTCCGCGACGATCGTCCTTATGGCGCGAAGAGTGAAGGGAGCGATTCTGTTTGGGATTCTGATTGCCGCCATTGCAGGATTAGCAGTCGGCATCGTGAAGAACCCAGGTGCGGTAATGAGCATGCCGCCATCCATCGCACCGACGCTGTTTCAGTTCGATGTGTTAGCGGCCTTAAAGCAAAACCTCATCGTCGTAATCTTCATTTTCTTCTTCCTTGATCTGTTCGATACGGTCGGGTCGCTGATTGGTATCGCAAAGCAAGCCGGGTTTATGAAGGAAGGGAAGTTGCCGCGGGCGGGACGGGCGTTACTGGCGGACGCAATCGGAACTGTGGGTTCGGCAGTCGCAGGCAACACGACGATGGTGAGTTACATTGAAAGTGCATCGGGTGTCGCCGCCGGCGGGCGCACCGGCTTGACGGCACTGGTTACGGCCGGACTCTTTCTGGTTGCGTTGTTTTTCTCTCCAGTGGTGAAGATGATCAGCGGGGGCTACGTTGTCCAGGATGTGTTCTCCGTCGAAGGCCAGGAGTTAACTCGATCCTTCACGCTTTATCCCATCACCTCTCCTGCGTTGATTGTAGTCGGGAGCTTGATGATCAGGTCGATGCGCGATGTTGACTGGGATGATTTCACTGAAGCGTTGCCGGCGTTCCTGACGATGGTGATGATTCCGCTGACCTTCAGCATCACTGATGGAATTGCGTTTGGATTCATTTCTTATGCGCTACTGAAAGTCGTGACAGGTCGGGGCCGCGAGGCTCATTGGCTTATCTACTTGTTTGCGGCGCTGTTCATTGCTCGATACGCCGTTCCCGGATTGCATTGAGACAGCTATCTCTGATTCCAAAAGTCGAATGATTGACAATGCCCGTTATCGGGATTTAAGATGACGCAGTCAAAAAAAGGGCGGGTGTAACTCAATGGTAGAGTGTCAGCTTCCCAAGCTGAAAGTTGCGGGTTCGATCCCCGTCACCCGCTCCATTCTCTAACGTAAATCCTCAAACGTCGCTGCGGCGACTCCTAAGGCTCAACCTCAGCGCATCGCCTGCCGTTTTAGAACCGATCCTCGCAGGACTTACTGAACTACTTCAACAGTCAAAGTGATCGTTGCTCGTACCTCGATTGAGCCGGTTTCAATCGGAGTCGGTGCTGCTTGAGCTCTCAATGCAATCCCATCCCCCGCTCCCATTTCGAATGCAGGTCGAATTGTCGAACCGCCTTCCTCCACGCGAAGCACTCTTTGGATCTTGAGGCCGAGCGCTGCAGCGATAGCATCGGCCTTGGCTCGCGCTTTGGTTGAGGCTTCGCGTAATGCTTGAGCGCGAGCGATGGAGTCGTCCTTTAGCACGAACCGAAGCGATTGGATATTATTGGCGCCAGACTGCGTTGCAAGATCGATCAGTTTGCCGACTTGGGGGAGATTCGTAGTCTTTACTTGAACTATGTTTGAAGCGGTGTATCCGCTAATCGTCGGCTGACCCCCTTCCTTCGGATAGCGATAGTTGGGACTCACTGAGTAGCCAATAGTCTTGATGTCCGCGTTCGATCCGAGCGTTTTCTTGAGCTCGGAGATCACCGCATCCTGTTTCTGTGCGTTCTGGGTTGCGGCTGCCTGCGCGGTATCAGCCTGCGTCAGCACTCCGATGTTTATCTCGGCTTCGTCGGGTTTCACTGTTACGGTTGAGTCACCGGAGACGCGAATAGTCGGTCGGGAGGCGTTCTCAGTCTTGTCCTGAGCCGGAGAGACGGCGCCCGCGCATAGTACAAAGACCATGCTCAGTAGAGTATTGGTAATTGATCTTCTGTTCATCAGGCGAACCTCCTATAGATCGCGCGAGACGCTTTGCTGGATGAAATTCTCGCTCTTCTGCATTGTATTACCCGGCTTGATAAGCAAACAAGCACTGGATCAGTGCGGGGCGGCGACATCCAATCCATCACGTCGAGGGGCTGTGCTATGATGCGGTTGGTTGCCTAAATCAGATGCCGTCAGGCGGCAGCCAAAATTGGGTCGCGTACTATGCCCGATGATGTAAAGTTCTTCATGAGCTTTCGCGTTCGACTGATGCTATTGCTCACGTCGTTCCTGCTGCTCACCATCGTATTGGTGCTTGCTCTGGATAAGTGGGCGCAGAAGCGCGCCGCTACAGAGGTGTCCAGCCAAAGCGAGCAGGTCAAGGAAGCCGTGAACAGTGGCTTCAGCGATTTTGCGAAGGCAATCGCACTTGCGATCAACAATCTCAATTCGGAGCGCTACCTGTACAGGCAGATTCAATCCGGCGAGATCGGCATGCCGGGCACGGTTGAGCACATTATCGTTGCCGATCAATATGGCAACGTGAGCGATACAACGCTCGAGGAGCTGAAGGGCGGAACCATCTCCGTGCCGGATAACGAAGTGATCCAGGAGAACCCTGGTGACCCGGTGGAAGGAGAGGTTTCGATTCACGGCAGCTCCTCAAAGACCTATGACATACCGTTCACGTCGGCTAAAGGTCCATACTGGATTATCATTGTGACTAATCCGGAATCGATCACGAGTAAGATCGATGATGCGTCGAAGACACTTTCAAACAGAAGCCGCGAGCTGTCTAACGTCAGGCTGTCGGCGACAACGGGACTTCTGGTGTTGGCGCTGGCATTTCTGGTGATTATCGGCTGGAGCTTCACTCGGCCGATTCAGACGCTGGCGACCGCGGCTCGCCGCGTTGCGGCGGGCAATCTAGACTTTCAGGTAGATGTGCACCGTCGCGACGAGATTGGAGAGCTTGGCGGAACCTTCAACGAAATGATCTCGGGACTCAAATCGAAACGCGAATTGGAAGAGAAACTGAACAATGCGGAGCGCCAAGCCGCGATCGGAAGACTCACTCAAGCCGTCGCACACGAGATTCGAAACCCACTGAACGTCATTAACCTGTCGATTGATCACGTCGCCACGAAGTACGCGCCCGACGATGAGAAAAGACGTGAGCCTTTTACGCGAATACTCTCGTCCATTCGAGACGAGGTCGGTAGATTGAAGCGCCTGGTCAACGATCTTCTTAACTACGGTCGCCCGCCACGACTAGCGATGGAGAATGTGGATCTGGAAAAACTCGTTGAGGATACGCTAGCGCTTATTCGGCCTCAGGCAGATGAGCAAGGAGTTGAAGTGACACTTGATGTTGAAGCTTTTCCAGCGGTGATTCTTGGAGATCGCGAGCGCCTCAAATCATGTTTTTCGAACATCGCGATAAATGCGCTTCAAGCAATGCCCACTGGCGGGCTCCTTGCCACAAGGATTGAGAAGCACGACGGCAATATTGCCGTTAAGGTGACAGACACCGGCGTTGGAATAACCGAAGAGGCCATTGGGAAGATCTTTGAGCCATACTTTTCAACGAAACAAGCGGGATTTGGACTTGGGCTTGCAGTGACAAAGGCGATTGTTCAGGAACACCAGGGGCACATTGAAGTGACCAGTCAGCCGGGCCGCGGCACCACGTTCACGGTCAAGCTTCCAGCAGCGGTCGCGGATGTTAGCGCGCATTGAAGGTCCTCAGTTGGAGACGACATCTTGAAGGAAGAGATAAGCTTGTGAGCGAAAATCCTGAAATGGAGAAGGAGACAATGGCCAGAAATAGAGTGTTGGTAGTTGACGATGAAAAGAACCAGAGAGAAATTTATACGTTGATTCTGGAAGATGACGGCTATCAAGTGACGACGGCTCAGAGCGGCGAACAGGCGTTGAGATTTGCACGCGAGAACCAGTTTGATCTCGTCCTTACCGACTACATGATGACCGGAATGGACGGGCTGACCCTCCTCGGCGAGTTATTGAAACACGATCCTTCTATTATGGTCGTGATGATGACGGCACATGGTTCTGTGGAGTCCGTCAAAGAGGCGCTGCGCGGAGGTGCGTTTGATTACCTAGAGAAACCGATCGACCGTGACCAGTTACTCAAGGTCGTTGAGAATGCACTTGGCCGGCTGAACCGGATCGACGACGAGATAATCGGGCATTCAGATGAGATCGAGCGCATGAAGAAGATGATATGCAAGGTCGCACCTTCTTCATCGACCGTATTGATCCGAGGCGAGTCCGGAGTCGGCAAAGAACGAGCCGCGCGGGCAATTCACAAGGCGAGCCCGCGCGCCAATGAAGTCTTTCAAGCGGTGAACTGTGCTGCTATCAACGAGAATCTTTTGGAGTCGGAGTTGTTCGGTCACGAGAAGGGCTCTTTTACTGGCGCTCACGTTCAGAAAAAGGGCCAGTTCGAACTTGCTGATAAAGGAACCCTTTTCCTGGATGAGATTGGAGACCTCAACGTAAGCATGCAGGCTAAGATACTTCGAGCCCTGCAGGAGCGCGAAATAATGCGCGTCGGCGGCGCGAAGCCACTCAAGGTTGATGTACGGGTCATTGCAGCCACCAATCGTGATCTCGAAGCGATGGTGAAGGACGGCAGATTTCGCGAAGACCTCTACTATCGCCTCAACATCATACCAATCGTCATTCCGCCCCTGCGCAATCGACGCGACGACATTCCTCCTCTTGTTGATTTCTTCGTTACAAAGCACAGCGCTGGCGCCAACAGAACTATCAAGGGTCTTACTGCTGGTGCGCGCAATTTGATTATGACTTACACCTGGCCGGGAAATGTGAGACAGCTCGAATCAGCAATTGAGAGGGCGATATTGCTGTGCGAAGGCAACGAGATCACCGTTGAAGATCTGCCAATCGAGATTCGGCAGGAAGGAACCTCTTCGGCTTCTTTCAATTTCAAGCTGCCACCGGAAGGAATCTCATTCGAAGATGTGGAGAGGTCACTCATCACGCAGGCGATGGAGCAAACAAACTGGAACATCACCCGAGCGGCAAAATTACTGGGGCTGTCATTCCGCACGCTTCAATATCGACTCGAGAAATTCGGCCTAAAGAAGGCAGGCAGTGAATGAATGTGCGTTGGGTAATGGGATCGCGGCTGCCGAATGCGCTACTTGATCAGAGAGAGCCGCCGAAGTCCGGTCTGACCCACCGCCTGCGCCTGCGTTGTCGAAGAAGAGCCGGCTGTCGCTCTTGATGAGAGCTTGGCTGCTTCGGCCTTGCCTGACGAGATTGAATGATTCAATCTCTCGGCTGCGAAGTCATCGTGCAACTCGCGCGCGGGGCGCTCCGCTCCACACTCGTAGCAGACCTGAACCAGATCATTGTCTGATGAACGGTGCGGTACGCACCAATAGTGTCTTCCACTCAATCTGCAAAACAGCGACATACGATGTCCCCTCCTACTCAACTCGAGCGGGACCCCTTTTTCAGTGCGGAGCGACTGCCGCAAGACTTGAGAAAATGCTTTAGCGTTGGCCGAACATCGACAGGGGCTCAAGCGGTCGCAAGTATAAATAATATTCGCAGTCAATTGCAAGAGTTTTCGCGGAATTTACTTTCGCTCTCAACGGCTACGGATCAGTCGACGGCGGTCGTCGCCTTGAATCGTCGAAGAGCACGATCGTAGTCCTCGGGGGTGTTGATATTTTCAAAGAATAGATGAGCACCGTCGAGTTCCCGGATTTCCTGGAATTCAACGAAGCGAGTCGGGACCAGGTCGAATAACCTTGCCATCTTTCTGTGCCCGTGCTCGATCAGCTTCTCAACGGCCTCCAGCGAGTTCTTGCAGTAAATAGCGCAGAGAGGCTCAATCTGATTGTCAGCGCTCAACGGCACTATGGCCTGGCTCGCAGACGGAATGCTCAGCAGGAAACTGAAGAGTTCGGCGGTAAGGAACGGTAAGTCGCACGCGACGAGGAGTATCCGATTTGTCTGTGTGTTTGACAAAGCCACACGAACAGCTTCGAGTGGGCCGACTCCTTGATATGTATCGGCAAAGACCGGGACTCCGAGGCTGCCGTAGCCTTCCGTGTTCGCGATGATCGCGACGCTTGTGGTCGCTGCTCGTACTGAAGCAAGGGTGCGTTCGATTAATGGCTGACCCTCGATTTCAAGCCACGCTTTATCAATGCCCATGCGAGAGCTTCGACCGCCCGCAGTGATGAATCCCGTTGCGTCGAACATTGGATTGAGTATATCAAAGGCAGAATCCTGGGGTGTCAGCCTTTTGTGAGATCAGGGTTCTTTGATAATGTACTTCCGCATAAAGTTATATGATCGAAAACCCCGAACACCTGCTCGCTGTGTTCAAGAAAACCGGTGCGTTACTGGATGGCCACTTCCAGCTCACATCGGGTCTGCACAGCCCCAAGTACTTGCAATGTGCGCGAGTCCTTCAATATCCGGAGCACTCCGAGATGATTGGCCGCGCGCTCGCCGGGGCGTTCGCAGGGGAACGGATAGACGTTGTCGCTGCGCCGGCGATCGGAGGAATCATTGTGGCTCACGATACTGCGCGCTCGGTCGGCTGCCGCGCGTTGTTCACCGAGCGTGAGAGCGGCGTGATGATGCTTCGCCGGGGCTTTGAGTTGAATTCCGGCGAACGAGTGCTTGTCGTCGAGGACGTTGTCACCACGGGAGGTTCGACTCGCGAAACGATCGATGCGGTCACGGCTGCGGGAGGAACCGTGATCGGCGCCGGCTCGATCGTGGACAGGAGTAACGGCGGCGCGGATGTTGGCGTGCGTCGCGTTTCTCTCTTGACTCTCGACGTCCCCGCCTACGAGCCCTCGGATTGTCCGCTGTGCGAGGAAGGCCTTCCCGTCGTGAAGCCCGGCAGTCGAAAGCAGAAAGCTTGAGTTTGATCGCCGCGGATCGGCGCCAGAGCAAAATCAATTCGGCGAATGCGTAACTTCAAAATCACCATCCAGTACGACGGGACCGATTATCACGGCTGGCAGTTTCAACCAAACGGCCGCACTATTCAGGGCGAATTAACACGAGCGGTCTCTCTGCTCGAGGATCGGCCAGTGACGATCTACGGAGCGGGCCGCACCGATGCCGGGGTGCATGCCGAAGGTCAGATTGCTAATTTCTTTCTGGATCGTGATGTGGAATGTCGCGTACTCCGCGACGCAATTAACGGCAATCTCGATCGAGATATTCGAATCGTGAGCGTCGATACGGTAGGTCAGGAGTTCAACGCTCGCAACTCGGCGACGAGCAAGGTCTATCGCTATCGGATATGGACCGATGATGTAGTCAGCCCATTTGCCCGCCGATATGTGAGTCACCATCGTGGACGGCTGGACGTTGATAGTATGAGGAAAGGCGCGGCGCATCTGATTGGAACGCATGATTTCACCGCGTTCACAGTATTGGACTCGGATGTCAAAGATCACACTCGTTCGCTATCCACGCTTCAAGTTGAAGAAACAGGGAGCGAGATCTCGATTATTGCAATTGCCGACGGGTTCCTGCGATATATGGTTCGAACGATTGCAGGAACTCTTATAGATGTGGGCCGCGGAAAGAGAACCGCGGCAAGCGTAAGGGCCGCCCTCGAAAGCCGCGAACGAGCCAATGCCGGCCCCACCGCGCCAGCGCGCGGGTTGACTTTGGTTCGTGTGGACTATTAAATTGTCGCGTGTGGCGCGGCCCCTGGCGTCCAGATTAAATCAATAACAATTTTTGAATGTGATGGGAATCAATAGTCCGACTAGCGCCGAGATTGAGGAAAGCTGTTCCTCTGATGATTTTCTTCTTCGTCAAATAGACCTGGAGAGGCTTCCAACACACATCGCCGTAATAATGGACGGAAATGGCAGATGGGCGGCGCGCAGGAATCAACCTCGCGTAGCCGGGCATCGCGCCGGCGCCGAAGCAGTTAGGGCGACCGTAGAGGCCGCCGCCGAGCTTGGCATCCCGTACTTGACGATTTATGCATTCTCGACTGAAAACTGGAAGCGGCCGAGGCTCGAAGTAGAAGCGTTGATGGGACTATTGCGTGAGTTTTTGCGAAAGGAAATTCGCAGTTTGAAATCAAACAACATCCGCTTTCAGACTATCGGCCACGAAAGCGGACTCGACCGAACGGTCCGCCGCGAGATTGATCATGCTCGCTCGGAGACCCAGGAAAACACCGGAATGGTGTTGACCGTTGCGCTCAATTACAGCGGACGTTCCGAGATTGTCGAAGCCTGTCGCGATCTGGTTACTGAGTGGATAGCTGAAGATCGCGACCCGGGTGCTATCAGCGACTTCGACATAGAGAAACGTCTGTTCACCCGAAACCTGCCGGATCCCGATTTGCTCATTCGCACCAGCGGTGAAATGCGCGTATCCAATTTTCTCCTCTGGCAAATTGCCTACAGCGAGATATATGTCACCGATGTCCTTTGGCCCGATTTTCGCCGAGGCAGTTTGTTTGGAGCCATCATCGATTATCAAACCCGGGAACGTCGCTACGGCGACGTCAAACCAACCGGCGGGAACTCGCTGATCGCGGTAACTGTAAAATAAGTGATGAGTAACTCATCACTCTTATGAAAAGAATTCTAACCGCCATCGTAGGCCTCCCAATCCTGCTTTACACCGTTTGGAGCCCAACTCCTTATTTCTTCATCGCGCTCATCACAATGGCAGTGCTGCTCGCTCTCGCGGAATTTTACAGCCTTGCTTCCAAAATCGGCGCGAAGCCTCAGTCGCTGGCCGGATACGCTGCCGCGCTCGTGGTAATTGCGAGTTTCGTATACGACGAACCGCTACTTGCGGTCGCCGCGCTCAGTGCCCTCGTGATCGGTTCCCTTGCGGCGGCGGTCTTTAAGCCGGATGAAATCAAACAATCTCTGCTGTCGGTTTCGGCGAGCGTATTTGGCGTGGTTTACGTTGCACTGCTTGCCGGTTGCCTCGCGGGAGTTCGAATGATTCCGGATTCGTTCGCAGGAATGAGCCGGACGCATTTCAGCTCCAAAGTAATCACGACCTTCTTCGCGATGGTGATGATGACTGACACGGGCGCGTATTACACGGGCCGCACGATCGGGCGTCACAAGCTTGCGCCACGCATCAGCCCAGGCAAGACCATCGAGGGGGCCGTCGGCGGATTCGTCGCGGCCGTCGTCGCAGGCCCATTGTGCCGGTTGATCTTCTTTCCCGAGCTTCCGATTGCTCACGCTCTCTTGTTGGGCGCGGCGATCGCCGTTATTGGACAGATCGGTGATCTTGCTGAATCTATGTTAAAGCGCTCGGCCAACGTCAAGGATTCAGGAAAGCTGTTGCCCGGCCATGGCGGCGTACTGGACCGCATCGACAGCTTATTATTTTGTGCGCCGTTGCTCTACTTCTATACACGCCTTCTTGCCGCGGGAATCTAGATGGAGAAAGGTGGATGAGGGATGAAAGGAAAGCGCTTCATCTTTCGTCGATCTTTCGTGATATCAACGTTACGTGATGTTTGGCTTGTCTGGCTGGTCCTCTCAGTAGTGACAACCCTCCCTTATGTGATAGCCCTGCTTCGAACTCCCGAAGCGAGCGTGTTCACGGGGGTGTTGAGCGCTTACGATGACACCTTCGCTTACTTTGCCTGGATGCGTGAGGGCTGGGACGGCCACTTGTTGATGCGCGACCCGTTCACTTCTGAACCGCAATCGCGCGATTTCTTTTTACCGTTATGGGGTCTGCTCGGATTCGCCGCGCGGATCACGGGTCTCTCGATCCCTGTCATTTTTCACATTGCGAGGCTTCTGGCCGGTCTTGCGCTACTCATTGTAGCGCGGGCGGTATCGCGCACGATTATGAAATCTCGAAGGCGAGTACGGTTCTCGCTCTGGCTTTATGCAACGTCGGGAGGAATGGGATGGTTGATCTACTGGCTCAACAATCGAGGCGCCCTGCCGAGTGGCGGCGCGTTGTCCGGCTCGGTCGATCTGAATATGCCCGAAGCGATTGCCTTTCGATCAGTATTCGCGCAGGTGCACTTCGCGATTGGCGTGGTTGTGGTCGGTATTGCGCTGAAGGTCTTTTTTGACGCGCTCGCCGGCGATGCGACGTTGCGAGCCGTGATCGCAGGTGCACTGGTTTCGTTGCTCGCGGTTGTGCATCCGTACATGGTTGTAGTCGTCTCGGCCGTGGCAGTAGTTACAGCGATATTCTGGCCGTGGCTTGGAGACAAAAAGAACCTGACTGGGAATTACCGCGCAAGTGTGCGAGCGTTAGCCGGTTTTGGAGTCGCGGCGCTGCCGGGCGCCGCGTACTTGCTTTATCTGCGACGCTCGAACAACGTGATGCAGGAATGGCTGCGCGTGACTGATACTCTATCCCCCGCTCCGTCGGAGTACCTGCTTGGCTTCGGAATCGTAGCCTTGCTGGGGATTCCTGGGTTCGTGACGATTTGGAAGGAGCGCCGTCTCCACGGAAAAATGCTTTTGATATGGTGCGTTATTCAATCCACACTGCTCTACGTTCCATTGACAATCCAACGACGCCTGGTCGAGGGTTTGCAACTTCCTTTGGCGATCGCGGCGTCCGTTGCGGTGTTTGCAATTACAAGGCGAACGTTTCGTCACTTCAAGGCAGTGCGATATCGCAAAGCAGTCCTTGTCGGAATCATCGTGTTTGCATTCCTAACCAATCTGGGCTTTGTAGTTGGGCAGCTGGTTGATCGAGGGCCGCGGCCCGACGACGCGTGGCGGTACATGCCCGCGGACTTGAATTCCGCATTCGATTGGTTGCAATCAAACGCGCCGCCGGATTCGATTCTGTTCACGTCGTATGTGACCGGCAACATCGCGCCATCGCGAACCGGCTTGCGAGTCTTTCTCGGCCATTACGCACAGACGATCGAAAGCAGCAGCAAAGCCGAGCAAGTGACTGCGTTGTATTCGAACGCCATGAGTGAGGGCGCGAAGCGGCGTCTGTTCGAAGCGCATCACGTGAGTTACGTGATATACGGACCATTCGAACGGCGGATTTCGAGTGAGTTCGTGCCGCCCCAAGGGCTAGCCCTCGTTCATCGCGCGGGCGAGGTTGAGGTATTCGAGGTCCGATAATTCGATCAACAATGCATGCACCTGTTCACACATCGAACCTGAAATGGACCGGCATAAAGCGCACCCTGTTTACTTCTATCGGTCTGGCCGCGGTGATCGGCGGATTCTACTTCGCGGGCCGGAGCGGCAGTGATCCCGAAGTTTATCGCAACGATTTCAACGTCTATTATCACGCATCGCGCGAAGTGATCGCCGGACATGATCCTTATAAGAACTCGCTCACCGAGTGGACCCCGTATCTGTATCCGCCGCTTCTTGCGGAGTTGCTTACCCCACTCGCGCTGCTGCCGCTGAGCGTAGCCGCGTATATCTGGTTTTTGATGAGCGCGTTTTCAGTAATCGCGACTGGGGCGATGTGCGCGCGAATGCTTCCTGAAACCAGGGGGCCACAATGGTTGGTTGCCGCGGGCGCGATGGTGATCGTGGTCAGGTTTGTGCTGGACAACCTCAATCTGGGACAGGTCAACGCGATTGTGACTGCGCTTGCAGTGGCGCACGTGCTCTTGTACGCGCGTGGGAAGAAGTTCTGGTCGGCACTCGCCCTGGCCATCGCAGTTTCGATAAAGCTTACGCCGGCGATTCTTCTCGTGTATCACATCGCGAAGTTGAGATTGCGGTATGCGATCGCGTGCATTGTGCTTGTTGGAGCCATAACTGTGCTCAGTTTCTTGCCGATGGGAGCAGCGGCGCCCGGTGCGTTCGGCGAATTCGCCAATCGGACATTAAGAAACGAACAGGGATACAACCTTGCGGATTCGGGCAACCAGTCTCTGCGCGGTGCGCTTGCAAGACTAACAGCGACGTCGACAGATGTGACGATTGACAACGGCGGTTCACGCATCGTGTTCAGTGGAATGACCGTGTTGCTTTCGATAATCGTGTTCTCGACAGCGGTGTGGGGAGCTACTCGCGCGCGAGATGAAATGCTGGCGGTGGCGCCGTTCTTCTGCTGCGTCGTGCTTCTTTCGCCGCTTAGCTGGAAGGCGCACTTCATCATGCTTATCCTGCCGCTGGTTCAACTGAGCGGCGCAATGTCGAAGGCCTCTCGCACGCAACGCCTTTTCACCGCGGCTACGCTGGTGGCGGCGTTTGTGCTTTTCAATCTCACGAGTCCGCGCGTGATTGGCCTCAGGGCGGCGGAATGGTCCGATGCGCATTCGCTCGTCTTTGCAGGAGGTCTCCTGGTTTTCATCGCGTCCGTGGGCGCCGCGTTGATGCAAAGTTTGGCAAGCAACGCGGCGTTTGCTAATCTGAACACACAGCGCGACGGCTTCAAATGACCACTAAGGCACCCACAGAAAAAAAGGTCGAGACAAGTTCCGGGATTGAGTTGAAATCTGTCTTTCGACCCGCGGACGGCGCCGAAGATTACGACCGCGAGCTGAATGATCCCGGTGAGTTTCCGTACACGCGCGGTCCGTATGCGTCGATGTATCGCGGCAAGCTGTGGACGATGCGGCAGTACGCGGGTTACGCGTCGGCGGCGGAATCAAAC
>Ga0070699_100000235_pt1 | contig 54018 bp, 58 predicted proteins | sample KBSK1503metaG_FD_65473 | JGI IMG/M metagenome (GOLD analysis project Ga0070699, IMG submission 65473) | Corn, switchgrass and miscanthus rhizosphere microbial communities from Kellogg Biological Station, Michigan, USA - KBS K1-50-3 metaG | ecosystem: Host-associated > Plants > Roots >... | reverse complement strand
AGCTCTGGCGGAGCAAGGGGTAGGAGTAGAGCTTGCCTTTGTACTCTCGCTTGATTATGGCGACGTGGACTGGTTGAGGGCCAGGGCGGACTGAGGGTTGGCGAACGCGCGGCACCTGACCATGATAACGCGAGGTTCAGAGCAGCGCACGACTATTATGGCTACAATTCTGTAAATTCTTGAGTTCGGGCAGAGACAATTTGGAATACAACACCGAACTAAGGTTCGGGGTAACTACGGCCTAGCCGAGCGGTTCACCCATGCGGACGGTGGCCTCGGCTGCCGTCCGCGTTTTCACCGTTCAAGACGACGTCGAGGCCACGGATGACGTCAGGGCCGAGGGCAGCGACTTTCGGCAGGGTTACATCCGCCAGGGCGAGTACGTCCTCGTCGGGCGGATAGCGCGGGTTGGGAATCGCTACGACACGCATCCCGGCCGCCGCGGCCGCCCTCAAGCCGTTCGCCGAGTCCTCGACCGCGGCGCAACGCGCTGCCTCGACGCCCAGCCGGCGAGCAGCCTCCAGATACACGTCGGGCGCCGGCTTGCCGCGTGCCATCTCCTCGGTGGAAACCGTGGCCCAAAATGTGCTGGCAAGGTCGGCCGCGCGCAGCACGATGCCTATCAGGTCCCGCGGGGAGGATGACGCCAGGCCGAGCAGATAGGCGCCTGCCAGAGACCGGACGGCCGCTACTGCGCCCGGGAACAGCGGCGGCTGCTCGCCGTAGACTGCCGCGACGCCGGCGATAACCGCCGACGCCACCTCTCCAGGCGGCCGGCCAACACCGAGGTCGCGGCTCAGATAGGCGGACCACTCCTGTGTGCTCATGCCCATCATCACCTCCTGGCTGTCCTCACGCCACGTACCGCCCGCCGCCTCGACGTAGTCGCGGCGCACCCGATCCCAGATGGGTTCCGAGTCGATCAGAACGCCGTCGAGATCGAAGACGACCGCCGTAATCGTCATAGGCCGAACGCTACTGCACCCGCCCGTCGGCCCACCGGAAGATGCTGTCGGGACGCCTGGCGATCCGGATCCGAGCGACTCAAGCGCGCTGCTGACGCGCCCGCCACAGACTCACGATCAGCGCGGCCGCCACGACCACTGGCATAAGCCACCAGGCCGCCACCTGCGCCCGTGTCAGAGCGAAGACTGCGACCAGCCCGACGGCGATGGTGGCGGCGATCATCCAGTCGTCGCCGACGATGAACCGATACCAGAAGCGGCCGAAGGCGACCGCCCAGCGCACGATCATGGCGCCACCGCCCGCGCGGCGCCGGTGACCCGCGCGCTGCGCAGCCGCGAGATCGCAGCGCCGGCGATTGCGGCGTACCAGGCCAGCAGACCCAGGATCGCCAGGTCCGAGCCCGGCCACGAGACTCCCAGACCCTCCACCGACCAGAAGGTGCCGAACGTCGTCAGCAGCAGCCCGACGAAGAGTTGAAGCACACTGCGGGGAATCCTGCGCACCGCCGGCTGGATGCTCGCTCCCAGCGCCCCAACGACCACCACCGCGCCGACGCCTGCCACGACCGCCGTACCGAGGAGGTGCGAGGTGGCGCCGAAGGTAACGACGATGAAGGCAACTTCCAACCCCTCCAACAGGACGCCCTTGAAAGACAGCACGAAGCCAGTCCAGTCCGGGCGGTCCCGTGGTACGTCCTCGTCATCTGGCTCGAGAGCGCTCATCCGGAACCCCCGGAGCCCGGTGGCGGCGACGCGCCGGATCCCTTTGCGTATCCAGTTCAGGCCGAATACGAGCAAAAGCGCGCCGACCACCAGGCGCAAGGCATCGATGGGGATTGCGGTCAGTGCCAGCCCGAGGACACCGACCACTACGAGGAGCACAGCGCCGCCGGCCGCGGCGCCGGCAAGCGCTGCGCGCCAGCCTCGCGTTGCACCGACCCCGCCGACGATGGCCACCATCTCGATCGCCTCGACCGAGGACGCGAGGAAAGTGGTGAGGGCGACCGCCAGTGCCGTGCCGCTCACCTTGTTAGCAGGCTTCGCCCCTCGATCTGTCGAGTTCGCGAGCTACGACGTCGCGCAGGTGGGAGGCCTGCGCAACGTTCTTGCGCTCGAAGAGGTACGCCTGCACGTCGAATATCACGTCGAGCAGCTCCGTGGGTGACGGACGCGCCCGAATCGAGGGCCGATAATCGAAGGGCAGGAACGCGAACAGCAGCGCGAGCCGGGGCCGCCAGCTGAAGTCGACCGTGCGCACGTCTCGCAGATTGAGGCCTTCCAGCTCCTCCACCATGGAGTCCGTCCAGCTGATCAGCCGGGGAATCCGCTCACGCTCAAGCGCGGTCGAATGGGCCCGGCGACGGGCTGCATCGACGGCGTCGTTGGCCTCTCCCATAGGGCCTGATCTACTCCCGTCCATTTGTCTCCAGCCTAGGCCGGTGATCCCAACGTAGCAAGCGGGAGCCCCGGACCGCCGCGATTCGGCGGCCTCGACACAGCCGCTGGTGCCAGGCCTACCGAAGGAACTCAGTGCTCGTCCCAGTGACCCTGGTGAGGAGCGTGACGATGCCCATCGTGGACATAGTCGACATGATCGCCATGTTGAAGCGATTCGTGTCCACATCCTGGGCCGTGAATGTGCTCATGGGCTTCGTGGACGACGTGGCCGTCGAAAGAGCACTCATCCCAGTGGGCGCCGTGGGCCGTGTGGGCATGACCGTCGTGAAGGTAGTCGGTATGGTCCCCATGCTGGACCGCAACATGACCGCATCCGGCGCCGTGGTGGTGCGCATGATCTTCGTGCGCAGCGTGCTCACTTTCCATATGAGTTATCCTACCCCAAACGATTAGTTCATTGCGCAATCGTCAACCGGCAGATCCTGAAGCTGTCGAGAAGGCCCTTTCCTCCCTCGCTTCCAGCGAGACGTACGGTGGGATGGCAGGGCTCTTCGGGGCGCTCGCGGACAGGACGCGGGCATCGATCGTCCACACGCTGCTCCAACAGGAGCTCTGCACGCTGGACCTGGCAATCGTGCTCGGTCTCTCGCCTCCGACCGTGTCGCAGCACCTGCGGGTGCTCCGCGATCTGCGCCTCGTGCGGTCGCGGCGAGACGGAAGGCTCGTTCTCTACCACCTCGATGACGCTCACGTCGCCCAACTGGTCAGCATCGGACTTGCCCACGGGAGCGAAGGCCGCCGGGACTAGGGTTCCCGGCCGTTCGGGGTTGACCTCAGGTGGCTTATGTATTACAGCGAGCAGTTCCTTCCACCCACTTGACGCCGCGCAATATCGCGACACATCGATGACGACGGCATGCTCAGCCGTGCTGGCAGCGCCGCCCTCCGGAACGATCTTGACGTTCGGCTGCGGCGGTCGATCGGCGAAGATGTTGGGACCATCTGAAGGAGGCTACAAGTGGCTGGCCAGATTGCTACCGGCGGTATCCACCACCTGCGCTTGACCGTGACCGACGTCGATCGGAGCCGCGAGTTCTACACGAGCCTGCTCGGCTTCGACGTCGCCGCGGAGTCACCACCTGCCGGCGATCCCTCTGCAGAGGCGGCGTACGAGGTGCTCTGGGGCGGCTGCGTCATGGTCCGCGGCAATCTCCTCATGGGCCTACGGCCTGTGGCACCTCGGGGCGACCGCTTCGACGAGAATCGGGTCGGCCTCGACCACCTCAGCTTCAGCGTCGGTGGCCGTGACGAGCTGGAGCAAGCTCTGCGCCTCTTCGACGAGCGAGGGGTGCCGCACGGCGAGATCAAGACTCTGGACGGATTCGGCATCCACGTGCTCCCATTCCGGGACCCGGACAACATCCAGGTAGAGCTGACAGCACCGATCGGCTGACCCGAGGAAGCCTGGGGAGGGACGCCCACGACTTCTGAGCCGACCGGTTTCGGATACTGTCGTTCCAGGATGCCTGCTGCCAAGGAAGTCCTCGAGGTTGCCGGTCGTGAGGTCACCATCACCAACCCGCACAAGGTCTTCTTCCCGCGTACCGGACATACGAAGCTCGACCTGATCCGGTACTACATGGCCGTGGCCGATGGCGCGCTCAGGGGCGTTGCAGGGAGGCCGATGGCCTTGAAGCGCTTCGTGAACGGGGCGGACGGCGAGTTCTTCTTCCAGAAGCGGGCGCCGGCCTCGCGTCCTGACTGGACCGAGACCGCCGTCCTGAGCTTCCCGTCGGGGCGGACAGCCGAAGAGATGGTGGTGAGCGACCCGGCCCAGCTCGCATGGGTCATCAACCTGGGCTGCATCGACCTCAATCCGCACCCTGTACGCGCCGACGACCTCGACCACCCGGACGAGCTCCGGATCGACCTGGACCCCGTGCCCGGGGTGCCCTGGTCGCAGATCCGGGAGGTCGCCCTCGTCACGAAGGAGGTGCTCGAAGACTTCGGCCTGGTCGGGTGGCCGAAGACGTCGGGCTCGCGGGGTTTCCACGTCTTCTGCCGCATCGAGCCCCGCTGGACGTTTACGGAGGTCCGGCGGGCGGCGGTCGCCCTGGCTCGTGAGGTTGAGCGGCGCGCGCCGGAGATCGCCACCAGCAAGTGGTGGAAAGAGGAGCGTCACGGCGTGTTCCTGGACTACAACCAGAACGCCAAGGACCGGACGGTCGCCTCGGCCTTCTCCGTGCGCCCCACGTCCGACGCGCGGGTGTCAGCGACCCTCACGTGGGAGGAGGTGCCGACCTGCGAGCTCGATGCATTCACGATCGACAGCGTCCCCAAGCGGTTCGAGAGCGTCGGCGATCCCTGGGAGGCGATCGACCGAACGGCCGGCTCGATCGAGCCGCTCCTGGACCTTGCCGCGCAGCACGAGGCGGCCGGGTTCGCGGACGCGCCGTGGCCGCCTCACTTCGACAAGCAGACAGGGGAAGCGCCCCGGGTCCAGCCCTCCAAGCGGCGAACGGCCAGCGCGCAGACCGTGCGCGAGGGTGTCGTCCCGCCACCGGCACCGGGTAAGGACACCGGGCCGACGGGCCGGCGCCGGACGACTCTGCCGCTCCTCGAGATCGCCAGGGCCGCTACGGAGCGGGAGGCGAGGGCCGGCCTCGAGCGCTGGAAAGCGCGCCATCCCCGGGTCTGGCCAAACCTCGCTCCAGCTGACGTGCTCGTCGATTCGATGCGCGGACCGAGTACGACCTGGACTCGAATCCGCGTGAATCTTCGCAACGTCCCGGAGGAGGACCGGCCCCCCCAGGAGGTGCTGGAGGTGGACTACGATCCCTGGCAGGCGTACCGAGGAACCATCCGGCAGGAGAGGAGGCCCCGGGGCGCTAAGTGAAAGGTGCGTCCGCCTGCGAACGCACGTATGCGGGGCCGGCGAAACGTGCCTTTGCCGGCGGACGCACGTTACCGGCTCGCCTCGTCCCGCGTAGCGACAGAATGTCCGCGTGATCATCGACATCTGTGCGCACATCCACCCGCCGCGATACGTCGCAGCGACCGAGAACTCTGCCAACTCCTACATGCGCAAGCGCGTCACCCGCGTCGCCGCGCTTCAGGACCTGGAGACGCGGTTCCGGATCATGGATCGCTACAGCGCCTACGACTACCGGCAGCTCCTGACCCTGGCCCTGCCCGCGCTGAGCACGGTGACGACCAGGGAGAACCACCCAGACGTCTGCCAGGGCATCAACGAGGAGCTGCGAGAGCTCGTGGTCCGCTACCCCGACCGCTTCGTGGGAGCCTTTGGCGAGCTGCCCTTCAACGATCCTGACGCTGCTCACTGCGAGATTGAGCACATGAAGCAGCTCGGACTGCCCGGCTTCCAGATGCACACCAACGTCAACGGCAAGCCGGTCGACACGCCTGAGATCCTGGAGGTGATCGAGCACGCCTTCGCCGAGGGGCTCCGTGCGTTCATGCACCCGAGCCGCGGCCCAGAGCCGCCCGACTACCCCGGTGAGGAGAAGTCGAAGTTCGAGATCTGGCACGTCTTCGGCTGGCCCTGGGAGACGACGGTCGCCATGGCGCGGCTCGCATTCAGCGGACTGTTCGATCGCTGTCCCGACGCGGTGCTGATCACGCACCACCTCGGCGGGATGGTGCCCTTCTTCGCCGACCGGGTGAAGAATGCGTACGACCAGTTTGGAGCGCGCACTCCGGACGAGAACTACGAGGAGATGCTCGCCGAGATGCCCAGGCATCCGGTCGAGTACTTCAGGAAGTTCTACGCAGACACCGGCCTCTACGGCGGGCCGCGCTCGATCGAGACAGGCGTTGACTTTTTCGGTGTCGACCGGGTCCTCTGGGGAAGCGACTTCCCGTTCGACCGGGAGGGAGGCAGCCTCTACATCCGGCTCTCGATCGAGGCGCTCGAGGCAACCGGGCTGTCACCGCAGGCGAAGAGCGCCATATATGAGGGCAACGCACGCCGCATCCTCGGCCTGGGCCGCTGAAGCAAGGGGGAACGCCGCCTACTCCGCGAGCTGCGACAGCGCGAGTACGTTGCCGTCGGGGTCCTTGAACCACGCGACGCGCGTCCCGGCCGGCGAGAGCCAGACGCCTGCGTCGTCCTGCTCGAGACCGGCATAGCGCTCAAAGGCCACGCCACGTTCCTTCAGAGCAAGGACGGTGGTTTCGATGTCGTCTACGCGCCAGCCCAGCACCGGTGAACGGCTGTGGAGTGAAGCGGTCGACGCGCTGCGATGCGGAGCATGGTTTCCGCCAGGTCGAACACGAGCGCGAATCCATCGTCTGCAACGAAGTCGAGTCCAAGCGCGTTCTCGTAGAACGCGCGTGTCTGTGCGGGGTCGGTGGTCGCAAGAAACGCGATCGGGGCTGAGCCCGTCAGGAGGTCTCGGGCCGGTCCTTCCGTAGCGCAGCCACGTTATCACAGCCGAATGCGGGTGCCCGGCACGGAAAGGTGGGGCGACAGGATGTGTAGTACCTTTTGCCCCGGGATGCCGGCGCGTGATCGAGCCTGACGTCGACCGCCCACCAAGCTCTGATCGGAAGGTAGTGCTCTCCGGTCGAGGGCTGACCATGGACTTCGGCGGCTTCGTTGCGGTCGATCAAGTGGACGTCGACGTATACGAAGGCGACATCCACGCGCTGGTAGGTCCCAATGGAGCGGGCAAGAGCACGCTTCTGAACATCATCGGGGGCCAGCTCCGCCACTCCTCCGGTGAGCTGACCCTCCTCGGCCACTCGCTCGGAACCAGCACCCCGCACACGCGCGCGCGGCTTGGCATCGGCCGGTCCTTTCAGCTCACGAGCGTGGTGCCCGGCTTCACCTGCCTGGAGAACGTGGTCCTCGCCGTGGAGGCGCGGCATTCGCTGGTCCGCCTGCTGCGACCACGCAGCAGCGAAGAAGATCGGGAGTACGCCCAGGGGCTGCTGCAGCTGGTCGGCCTGGCGGACTCCGCCGACGTGCCGGCGGATAACCTGGGGCACGGGCGCCAGAAGCAGCTCGAGGTCGCGGTGGCACTCGGTGGCCGGCCGCGGCTGCTGCTGCTGGACGAGCCTGCATCGGGCCTCACCGGTCACGAGCGCCAGACTCTCGGCTCCCTTCTCCACCGCGTCGCCGAACGGGCGACGATCCTGATGGCCGAGCACGACGTGGGTCTCGTGCAGCGGATCGCCACGCGCGCGACGGCGTTCAGCCTCGGGCGGAAGGTGGCCGAGGGTACGGCCCACGAAGTCTTCCAGTCGCCGGAGGTGCGGGCCGTCTTCTTGCGTGGTGAGCGCGATGCTTGAGCTTCAGGAGCTGCATTCGTTCTACGGACGCAGCCATGTAGTGCAGGGCGTCTCGCTCAGCGTCGGCGCGGGTGAGGCGGTCGGCCTCGTGGGCCGCAATGGCGTGGGCAAGACGACGACCCTCAAGTCGATCATGGGCCTGGTGCCTCAGACCAGCGGACGCATCCTGTTCAAGGACAAGGACCTGCGCTCGTCCGCCACCCATGCGCGAGCTGGCAGGGGTCTCGGCTTCGTTCCCGACGAGCGCGCTGTCTTCCCTCGAATGACGGTAGAGGAGAACATCCGGATCGGCGCTTTTCTGCAGCCCGGTCCGCAGCAGGCCGGCTGTCTGGCGACGGCCTACGAGCTGTTCCCGGTCCTTGGCCGGCGGCGCAACCAGGCTGCAGGGACGCTGAGCGGAGGCGAGCAGAAAATGCTGTCGCTGGCCAGGGGCCTGGCGTTGAAGCCGGACCTGCTGCTCGTCGACGAGCCCAGCGAAGGGTTGATGCCCATCAACGTAGACCTGATCTCGCGCGCGCTGCAGCAGGCGGCCGCCACCGGCATGAGCATCCTGGTCGTGGACGCGTCCTTCGAACTCCTTCGCTCCGTGTGCGGCCGCCTCTACGTCATGGAGCAGGGTCTCATCACCGGGGAGCACAAGCTGTCCGAGTTCTCCACCCCTGCCGATCTGGTGAAGACCTATCTGCGAGGCCAGGCCTGATGGAGGCGATCCTGGTGGCGGTCTTGAACGGCCTCGTGGTCGGTGCATCGATCGCGCTCGTCGCCTCCGGCCTGGCACTGCTCTTCGGCGTCCTCGAAATCCTCAACCTGGCTCAAGGCGACTACTTCATGCTCGGTGGGTACGTGCTCTGGCTCAGCCTGACCCACGGCCAGAGCTTCTGGGTTGGCGCGGCCGCGGCAGCCGTCGTGGTCGGCGTCGCCGGCGGGTTGGTCCTGATGATCATGCTCAGGCCCTTGCGCCACCGTCCCACGGGCCTGATTCTGCTGGCCACGCTGGCGTTGAGCCTGATCCTCGAGCAGCTGGCGACCAGCACATTCGGTGGCGACACGAAGTCCATCCACCCACCGATCGCCGGCGTCCTTGCGGTCGGCACCAAGAACTACCCGGTGTACGACCTGGTGATCGTCGCGGTGGCCGCGGCCATACTCCTCGGTGGCTTCCTCTTCCTCCGGTACGCGAAGTACGGGATCTGGCTGCGAGCCGTAGCCCAGAACCACGAGATGGCGAGCGTCCTCGGTGTCCCGGTGTCGCGCGTCTACATGCTCGCGTTCATCATCAGCTCGGCGCTGGCCGGGGTCGCCGGCTCCCTGCTGGTGCCCCTTACCGGCGTCTATCCGACCGTAGGCCTGGACATCACCGTCAGCTCGTTCATCGTCGTCATCGCGGGCGGCCTCGGCAACTTCCGCGGCGCTGCGCTGATCGCGGTCGTTCTCGGCGTCGTCCAGTCCGTAGGCGCGATCTGGGTGCGCGCCCAGGCGGTGCAGATCATCGTGTTCGCACTGGTCATCCTGCTTCTTATCGTGCGCTCGCGAAGGCAGAGCGTCCTCATAAGGCTGTAGACGTGCGGCAGATCCTCCGGTCGCGGCCCCTGGGCATGACGCCGCTGACGGCGGCCGCGGTGCTCGTCGTCATCGTCGTTGCGTTCGTGGTGCCGCCGGTCTACGGCCAGTTCCTGCCGCAGCGCCTCGCGGACTACCTGGTGTTCGGGATCGCGGCGCTTGCCGTGGGCCTGATTGCGGGCCACGCTCGCCTGCTGAACGTCGGCGTGGGAGCGACCTTTGGTGTCAGCGCCTACACCGTGGCCATCCTCACCCATCACGGGGTGCTGAACCCGCTCGCGCTGCTGCTGGCGTCGCTTGCAGCGGGCGTCGCCGTTTCGATCCTCTTCGCAATCTATTCGGTGGTGGCGACCGGCCTCGAGTATCTCCTGCTGACGCTCCTGACCACCGTTGCGTTCTTCAGCCTGCCCATCCTCTTCTCTGGCGCCACCGGCGGAGAGAACGGTCTGGGCGCTGACGGCGCCGTGGCCATCTCGTTCGGCCTGGACCCACTTCAAGGCAGTGGCTTCTACTGGCTGCTCTCGGGCGTCACCGTGCTGTGGCTCGCCGTCTCGTGGTATGTGCTCTCCTCTCGAGCGGGTAGGGTGATGACGGCGATCGGCCGCAACCCGACGCGTGCCGCGGCGATGGGCTACTCGGTGCACTCGTACCGCGTGGCGATCACGTTCTACTCGGGCGTCATGGCGGGCAGCGCCGGCTGGCTGTACGTCCTCGAGCACGCCTTCGTCTTCCCCGACCTGCTCGGGCTGCCCAACTCCCTGAACTTTGTCATCTACTCGCTCATCGGCGGAGTGGAGTCCGTGTTCGGGCCACTGCTGGGAGCGGCCGGCCTGCGCTACCTCGGGGAATACACGGGCCAGCAGAGCACGCAGTCGCGCCTCTATATCGCGCTGGCGCTGCTCCTCGTGGTTTACCTGCTGCCGAACGGCATACTGGGGTCCTGGCGCCGGTTCGGGGCACTGAGGCAGGCCGCGCGAAGAACGCTGGCCATGCGCAATGAGCCGGCCGCGACACGACAGGCTTCCGCGATGCGCTTGGCGGAGGGCACAGAAGTCGGCGCGGACAGTGTGCTGGACGATCACATGCAGTGAGTGCGGGGAGCGATCAGCCATCCGCCCGCCTGGCCCACGTGGACACGTGCGCGGTATCCGACGCGCTCGACCGCCTGGGGTTGGCCGGCACCGTACACGGCATTCACCGTGCCTGGGCCTGTCCTCGGATCGCCGGCCGAGTGGTCACTGTGAAGCTGACAGACCATGAGCCGGGTTCGTCGCCGCGCCGTCACCTGGGAGCAGCGGCCATCGCCGAGGCCGGCCCAGGCGACGTGATCGTGATGGCTGCGGGCGGCCGGACCGACGCCGCCGTGTGGGGTGGCCTGCTCTCACTGGCCGCCGCGACCAGGGGAGTGGGGGGAGTGATCGTCGACGGCGCCTGCCGCGACGTCGACGACAGCCAGGAGCTCGGCTTCCCAGTCTACGCGCGCGCCGCGGTGCCGACCACCGCGCGGGGTCGCATCGTGGAGGAGACGACCGGCGCGCCGGTCGAGGTAGCCGGGACGCTGGTCAGGACGGGCGACCTCGCCATCGCGGATGGCAGCGGCGTTGTGTTCGTGGCCGCGGAGAGGGCCGGCGAGGTGGTGACGCTCGCGCAGGAGCTGGCTTCTCGCGAGCGCCTGATGGCCCAAGAGCTCCGCACCGGTAAGTCGGTGCTCGACGTGATGGGCACGAGTTATGAGTCGATGCTCCGCGGAGGTTGAAAGGGACGGGATGGACGCACAGGTCGAGGAGTTCAAGCAGCATTCGACGACCACGCTCAGCGATGCCATGGACCGGCTGGGGATCGCGGGCCAGGCCTTCGGCATCGCTCCACTCGATCGCAGCTTTCGCCTGGCAGGACGCGCGTACACCGTCCGCACGGTCCCGGTCGCCATGGCGAAAGGCACCGTGGGCGACTACATCGATGACGTGCCGCCGGGCAGCGTCGTCGTGCTCGACAACGGCGGTCGTCTGAACGCGACGGTGTGGGGAGACATCCTGACGACAATGGCTCACCGCCTCGGGCTTGCCGGTACGGTGATCCACGGCGTCAGCCGGGACGCGTCGCGCAGCCTCGAGCTCGGCTATCCGATCTTCAGCCGCGGCGTGTACATGCGCACCGGGAAGGACCGCGTCCAGGCCGACGGCTATCAGGTCCCGGTCTCATTGGGTGAGGTCAGGGTCGAGCCCGGCGACATGTTGGTGGGCGACGGCGACGGCGTCGTGGTCATCCCCAGGGGCAGAGAGGAAGACGTGCTCGCCGCCTCGAGGGAGATCGCCGAGGCAGAGGAGCGAATTCGGCGGGAGATCGGACAGGGGACCCGCCTGGACGAGGCCAGGAAGAAGCACCGCTACTTCCAGCTCCAGACTCCCAAATGACCGCTGCCGAGTTCGGGAGCTCGTCGCCCGTCTGGGAGGTCATCGGGGGTGCGATCGACCTCCACGTCCACGCCGGGCCCGACGTCATGGAGCGTCGCCTGGACGACGTGGATCTGGCACGCGACTTCCTCGACCACGGGCTGAGCGGGTTCGTGCTGAAGTCGCACTACCTGCCGACGGCCGAGCGTGCCCGCACTGTCGAGCGGGTCGTGCCGGGCAGCCGGATAGTCGGCGCGATCGCGCTGAACCATGCGGTTGGGGGTGTCAACCCGGCCGCCCTGGAGGTGTCGGCCCGGTCCGGGGCTCGGGTCGTCTGGATGCCTACCGTGGACGCGGCCAACGAGTGGACGGCCAGGAAGCCGGGGGCGCCGCCGCCGGCGTGGGGCGCGGTCCAGGACCAGCTGATGGCCCGCCCGGGGTACCCGCCGCCCATCACGCTCGTCGACGCCGACGGGCGGGTCGGGGAGGCGGTCTCCCAGTGCCTCGAGATCGCGGCCGCGCACGGGATGGTCGTGGCCACCGGCCACGTCGGCCGCCGCGAGATATTCGCGCTGGTGCGGCGAGCGACCGAGATGGGCGTGGGCCGGATCGTCGTCACGCACGCGGAGTTTCCCAGTGTCGACCTGACCGCGGAGGAGCAGGTCGAGCTGGCGGGCCTGGGCGCTTACATCGAGCACTGCTACACGACTGCTTACACCGGCAAGACGACCTGGGAAGCGGTGTTCGCCAACCTGCGCGCGACCGGAGCGGGGCGAGCAGTGATCTCGACGGACCTCGGCCAGCCGGCCAATCCGCCAGCGGCCGAGGGTCTCGCGGACTTCGCGGACCGGCTGCTGCGAGCGGGCTTTTCAGCTGAGGCCGTCCGCCGCATGGCGGTGGTCAATCCGGCAGAGCTGCTGGGAAGCGGTCCCCGAGATGGCTAGCGAGCGGCGGCGTCCGCGGTGCGCGGCCGTTTCGACCGCGCGGCGAGGAGTTCCCGGAGGACCGACAGGAACTTGAGCCGGTCGCCGGCCGCGATGGTCAGTAGCGCTTCGGGAGGCTCGAAGACGCGCGCGATGAATCTGTCGCGCAGTTGCCTACCGTCCTCGGTCACCACGAGCATGTTGATCCGGCGATCCTTCGAGTGGGGGATACGCTCCACGAGACCCATTCGTTCGAGCCGATCAGTGGGGTCGACGACCGTGGACGGCGAGCAGTGAAGGCGCTCCGACAGCTCCTTCTGGGAGATGGGTTCACCGGGAAGGAGCTGCATCAGCGCCCCTGCCGAGACGGGGGAAAGCCCAAGGCTCGCGGCCGTGGCGTTGAAACGCTCGGCGAAGAGACCGCCGCCGACCTGCCACAGCAGAGCCCAGAGCTCCTGAGCCTCGGATGAGTAGCGGAGCCCCGGTACGTACTTGTCCTGCACAGCCTGAGTGTAAGACCGCATGAAGTGAAGTCTCTCCCCCGCGCAGTCGCGGGAGTACCCGGCGAAGCCGGGGGAAGAGGGCACGCCCGCATCGACGAGGTTACGATTGTCGAGCCGTGGGCGGAGACCTCCTGACCACCTCGACCACATCGGGCGAACGAGCTCAGCTCTGGGCGGCTTGCGCTCGCCCGGCGGACCAGCCCGCATAGGAGAAGACCCGGCCTCGCCAGCTCCCGACCCGGCGAGTCCGGGGAGGGACAGCTGAACTTGCTACTGACGATCAGCACCAGCCACAGGCCGGCAACCGACCTCGGCTACCTGCTGCACAAGAACCCGGGACGAGCGCACGTCTTCGATCTTCCGGTCGGCAAGGCTCACGTCTTCTATCCCCAGGCATCAGAGGAGCTCTGCACGGCGGCGCTGCTGCTCGAGATCGACCCCATCACCCTCGTCAGGACCGCTCGCCGGGCGAGCCTGCGCCAGTACGTCAACGACAGGCCTTACGTCGCTTCGTCGTTCATGAGCACCGCCTTGCTCAAGGTCTTCGGCACCGCGATGTCCGGCAGCAGCAAGGATCGCCCGCAGCTTGCCGCGACGGCGATCCCCTTGACAGTGACGATCTCAGCGTTGCCCTGTCGAGGCGGCGAGGATCTGCTGAGGCGCCTCTTCGAGCCTCTCGGATACGAGGTCTCTGCCTCAGTCCACCTCCTCGACCACAAGTTCCCAGAGTGGGGACTGAGCCCGTACCTGACCGTTCGGCTGGAGGGAACGCACCGGGTGGCCGACACCCTGCAGCACCTGTATGTCCTGATCCCCACCCTCGACGACGAGAAGCACTACTGGATCGGACGGGACGAGGTCGACAAGCTCATGAACAGGGGCGGCGAATGGCTCGCCAGTCATCCGCAACGCGATCTGAAAGGCCTCCGCACCTTCACGTCGGAAGCGTTGGAGAGGCTGACCGAGGAGGGGAGCGCCGACGGTGAGTCCAATGCCGAGGAGGAGTCGGGTGAAGAGGTTTTCGAGCGCTCACTCGGCCTTGGCGCCCAGCGGGTGCAGGCGGTCATCGCGCAGTTCAAGCGAGCAGGGGCCAAGCGGGTGCTCGACATGGGATGCGGTGAGGGCAGGCTTCTGAGGTCTCTTCTCGAGGACCCGACCTTCGAGGAGATCGTCGGGATGGACGTGTCGATCAGAGCGCTGCAGAGAGCGCGGGAACGCCTGCGCCTCGACCGCATGCCGGAGGCGTGGCGGGCGCGCCTGCGGCTGATGCACAGCTCCCTCACCTACCGGGACGGCAGGTTGACCGGGTTCGACGCCGCGGCTGTGATCGAAGTAGTCGAGCACTTCGATCCTCGTCGACTCGCAGCGTTCGAGCGCTCGCTCTGCGAGTTCGCCAGGCCCACGCTCGTCGTCGTGACTACACCCAACGCTGAGTACAACGTCCGCTGGCCCTCCCTGCCGGCCGGGGAGCTTCGCCACGAAGACCACCGCTTCGAGTGGACCAGGGCCGAGTTCGAGGCCTGGGCTGCTGCGGCAGGCAGGCGGTTCGGCTATGAGGTTCGCTTCGAGGGCGTTGGTGCCGACGACCCAGAGGTGGGCTGCCCAACGCAACTGGGAGTGTTCAGCCGGTGAAGCTCACGATTCCCGAGCTCGCCCTCGTCGTGCTCGTCGGCCCTTCAGGTTCTGGCAAGTCCACCTTTGCCGCGAAGCACTTCAGGCGCACCGAGGTGCTGTCGTCCGACTTCTGCAGGGGTCTGGTTGCTGACGACGAGAACGACCTGGCGGCGACCCCTTCGGCTTTCCGGGTGCTCGAGTACATCGCTGGCGAGCGCCTCCGCTCGGGACGGCTCACGGTCGTGGACGCCACCAACGTCCAGCCGGAGGCCCGCAAGCCGCTCATACAGCTCGCCCGCGACCACGATTGCCTGGCGGGGGCGATCGTGTTCGATCTCCCTGAGAAAGTCTGCGCCGAGCGCAACCGGGGCCGGCCTGATCGGAACCTCCCGTCGGGTGTGATTCATCGACAGCGCGACCAGATGAAGCGATCTCTACGGGGCCTCGAGCGCGAGGGGTTTCGCTATGTCTACGTTCTCGACTCCGTCGAGCGCGTCGACTCAGCGGTCATTGAACGACAACGCCTCCGGGTGGACCGGCGCAACGAGCGCGGTCCGTTTGACGTCGTCGGCGACGTCCACGGATGTCGCGAGGAGCTCATCGAGCTTCTAGCCCGCCTCGGCTATGCCGTTTCAGCAGGCGATGACAGCTATCGGGTCACCCACCCCGATGCCAGGCGCGTGATCTTCCTGGGAGACCTGGTCGATCGAGGGCCCGACATCCCCGGAGTCCTGAAGCTTGTCATGTCCATGGTCGAGGGCGGAGTCGCTCTCTGTATCGCTGGCAACCACGACCAGAAGCTGGCCCGAGCGCTGAGCGGCCGAAACGTCAAGGTGAGCCACGGATTGGAGCGGTCGCTGGAACAGCTGGAGTCCGATCCGGCTTTGAAGGCGGAGGCGGGGAGGTTTCTGGACGGGCTGATCAGCCACTTCGTCCTCGACGACGGGAAGCTCGTCGTTGCCCACGCGGGGCTGAAGGAGGAGATGCAGGGACGTGCGTCCGCACGTGTGCGCGAGTTTGCGTTGTACGGCGAGACAACCGGCGAGTCTGACGAATTCGGCCGGCCGATCCGCCTCGACTGGGTTCAGAACTACAGGGGTGGCGCTCTCGTCGTGTACGGGCATGTCGCCGTCCCAGAGCCTCGATGGGTGAACAACACCGTGAACATCGACACCGGCTGTGTCTTCGGTGGTCGGCTCTCCGCCTTGCGATACCCCGAAAGGGAGATCGTGTCCGTACCAGCAAGGCGAACGTACTACGAACCGATCCGCCCGCTCGTTGAGATCACCCATGTTTCCGATGATCTGCTCGATGTCGCCGACGTGCTGGGCAAGCGAATCATCGAGTCTGATGGGCAACGTCACGGTCCGCGAGGAGAACGCGACGGCAGCCCTCGAGGTGATGAGCAGGTTCGCCATCGACCCGCATTGGCTCGTCTATCTGCCACCGACCATGTCGCCCACCGAGGCGAGTTCTCAGCCCGGAATGCTGGAGCACCCTGGCGACGCGTTTGCGTACTTCCGAAAGAATGGCGTGCAGCGTGTCGTGTGCGAGGAGAAGCACATGGGCTCGCGTGCCGTGGTCATCCTGTGCCGCGGCGAGGAGGCAGCGCTGCGGCGATTCGGAAGCGTTCCGCCGAGCGGGATCGGCGTCTGCTACACGCGGACGGGGCGCCCGATGTTCGCCGACGGCAACCTGGAGCGCGCGCTCCTGCAGAACGTGCTGGACGCTTGCACCGGCGCGGAACTCTGGCAGCGGCTTGGAACGGATTGGGTACTTTTGGACTGCGAGCTGATGCCCTGGTCCGCCAAGGCACAGGAGCTGATCGCGGACCACTACGCCCGCGTCGGCGCGGCTGCCGCACCATCCCTCGAGCTGGCCGGAGAGGCTCTCTCAACGGCGATCGGCCGAGGCATCGACCTACACGAACTCCAGGAGCAGGTCGTCCTACGCCGGGAGGCGGTCGACCGGTACGCCGAAGCCTACCGACGCTATTGCTGGCCCGTGCAGACCGTCGATGACCTGCGCTTGGCACCCTTCCACGTGCTTGCCACGGAGGCTCGCGTCCACGCGGACGAGACCCATGAGTGGCACATGGAGCAGGTCGATCTGCTGGCGAAGACTGATGCGGGCGTCCTCGTCAACACCCCGCACAAGACGGTGGATCTCTCCGACGAGACCAGCGAGCGTGAAGCCATCGAGTGGTGGAGGCAGTCGGCTGACGCCGGCGGGGAGGGCATGGTCTTGAAGCCGTTCGACTTCATCGCTCGGTCGGGTCGAGGCATCGTCCAGCCTGGCATCAAGTGCCGCGGCCACGAGTACCTGCGGATCATCTATGGACCCGAATACGATCGCCCGGACAACCTGCTGCGGCTGAGAGACCGTGGCTCTCTCAGTCTGAAGCGCTCACTCGCGCTGCGCGAGTTTGCCCTCGGGATCGAGGCCGTCACCCGATTCGTGCGTCGCGAGCCGCTGTTCCGAGTTCACGAGTGCGCTTTCGCCGTCCTCGCTCTGGAAAGCGAGCCTGTCGATCCAGCACTCTGATCGTCAGGGCGGGAGGTATCATGACGTTGGTGCCAGGAGGGCGCCTCCGGGTTCGCGGGCAGAACTGAGGTTCACCTCCACCGGCCAGACATTGGCGAGCTGACCGCTTGTCTTCCGGCCTCGGTCGCGGACCTCGGGGCCGATGGAGGACATCATGTGGCACCTACCCGACCAGCCCAACCTTGACCAGCTTCGTCGCCAGGCTCGAGAGCTGCATCGTGCAGCAGCGGCTGGCGATCCCGACGCCACCCGCCGGCTGCAAGTGGTTTCCACGAAGACGACCCTGTCGGCCGCCCAGCTGGCTCTTGCCCGCGAGTACGGCTTCTCGAGCTGGACGCGACTGAAGGCCGAAGTCGAGCAGCGCAGGGCCTCCGACCCCGCGAGCTATGTAATCCGGCCGGTCAACTCGCTTGAGGAGCTGACCAGGGTATTCGACTTCGTCGGATCGCAGGCGACACCGCGGATGACGCACGCTGAGCGGCGGTTTCGGGAGCTCGTCCACCGCTTTCCGGAGGACCGCTCGCTGATGCTGGTCGTCGAGGACCGCCACCGGTTGGTCGGGGGCTTGCTCGCGTGTCGGAGAGGCGCCGCCGTGGCGCTGCGAGCCATGGGCCTCGCACCCGGCCTCCCCGTGGCGGGTCTCACGACGCGGCTCCTGCAAGCTGTCGAGACCGAAGCCATGCGCCTCGGCGCCAGCGAGATCTACGAAGGCGGGGTTGGCGATCTCAGGGACCTCTACGAGCGCCAGGGTTACTTCGGCCGGAATCCGATGACCAAGCGGCTGCTGCCCCTGCCGGGCCGGGCCCGCGAGGCGTTGCTGTGCAACCTGTCATGAGCTGAAATAATGCTAAAGTGCCAATAGAACAGCACTATGGCACTTCTGATCTTCCATCTGGAGCCCCGATCGGGTGTTCCCTACTACGTCCAGCTGGCGGATCAGGTGCGCCAAGGGATCCACTTCGGCCTGCTGCGGCCCGGTGACCAGCTGCCCACGGTCCGAGAGGTGGTAGCTGAGGTCGCCGTCAACCCGAACACCGTTCTTCGTGCCTACCGAGAGCTCGAATACGGCGGTCTGGTGGTGATGAAGCCCGGGTCAGGGACCTTCGTGGCCGATGGCGCAGCCGCGGCCATCGACCAGGAGCTCTACGGCTTACTGAGACGCGAGCTGGAGCACTGGATCGATAGCGGGCGGGCCCGCGGCGTCGACGACGAGACACTCGCTGCCTTGTTCGACCACGTGCTGCACGGCAAACAGAGGGAGGGCGTCGCATGAGCGTCGCAGTTGAAGCGGCTGACCTGGGTAAGTGCTATGGCGCAACGTGGGGTTTGCGGCACTGCTCGATCCAGGTGCCTGCAGGACGGATCGTTGCCCTGGTCGGGCCCAACGGCGCGGGCAAGACAACGCTCCTGCATCTCGCCGTTGGGCTCGTCCAGGCGACCGAGGGAGGAGTCCGTTTGTTCGGCTGGGCCCCCACTGAGGCGCCCGACCTGGTGTTGTCCCGTGTGGGCTTCCTCGCGCAAGCCGTGCCGCTGTACGACTCCTTTTCGGTCGCGGACATGCTGCAGGTGGGGCGCAGGCTGAACCAGCGGTGGGATCAGTCGGTGGCCGAGACGCGGCTTCGCCGGCTCCACATCCCTCTGGATCGTCGAGTGGGAAGACTGTCTGGCGGCCAGCGAGCGCAGGTCGCGCTAGCCCTCGCGCTGGGTAAGAAGCCGGACCTGATCCTCCTCGATGAGCCGCTGGCCAACCTCGATCCTTTGGCCCGGCATGAGTTCCTGGGTGAGCTGATGGAGTCTGTCAGCGCTGGGCCGCTCACCGTTGTGCTCTCCTCCCACCTGATCGGCGACCTGGAGCGGGTCTGCGACTACATGGTCCTGCTGAACGGTGGTCGAGTTCAGGTCTCCGGGAGCTTGGACGACTTGACGGCGACCCACCATCTGCTGGTGGGGCCAAGGGCCGAAGCCGGCGCGGGGATGGAGGGCATCCAGGTCATCAAGCGCAGCGAGGGCGAGCGCCAGGCAACGCTGTGGGTGCGCGCGGAACCCCGAGCGCTGCCCGGTGGCTGGCAAGCCTCGTCGCTGTCGCTGGAGCAGATGGTCCTGGCCTACATGGCAAACCCGGATGCAAGGCCGGCGGTACGGCCGGAGCTGGAGGGAGTGGTTCCATGATCTGGCTCACCTGGCGGCAGCATCGGATCGCCATCCTCGCAGCAGCGGCGATCGCAGTCTTGCTGGTTGCGGCGCTGGCCACGCTCGGCTCTCAGACGGCCCGGTCGTCTCGGCTAGTCGACGTCTACCAGGCCATCAGGACCCAATGGAACGTGATGTGGTTTCTCCTGCTGCTCTTGCCACTGGTGGCCGGGATCTTTCTCGGTGCCCCGCTGCTGGCGTCGGACTTCGAGTGCGGCACGCACCGGTTGCTGTGGACTCAGGGCGTGACGCGGATGAGGTGGCTCGTGGGCAAGCTTGCTGTTGCGATGACAGCGATCCTGGTCTGCGCAGCGATCGTGGACGTCGCCGCACAGATGGCGATCCCGACCCAGTGGTCGACCCCGGCTGCGTGGACATATGCCAACCAGTGGCTCTTCTTCGATCAGGGCGGCCTGACCCTGCCGGCGTATGTCCTGTTCGCGGTCAGCCTGGGGGTCGCCGCAGGCGCTGTTGTAGGCCGCACCCTGCTCGCCATGGTGATCACCGGCATCGTCTACGCGGTGTGGCGTGCCGTGGTGGGGGCGGTCATCCGACCAAACTATTTGCCGCCGCTTCAGGGCCGCGGCCCAATCCAGCAGGCTGTCTGGGTTACGAGCGCCCACGGCAATCTGAACGGCGGGCCAATCACCCTCTACTACCAGCCGCCAGACCGGTTCTGGACGTTTCAGGGCATCGAGGCATCCATCTTCCTGGGCCTGTCGTTGATGCTCCTCGCGCTGACCACGTTCGTCGTCCTCCGGCGCGACGCCTGACCAAAAGGCCCGTGCGCTGCGTCGCGCGCTGCCGCAGACCACCGGTTCGTACGCGGCTCAATCTTGATCGCCAGCAAGCTCACCGAGAGCCTGGCCAGCGACGAGCCATCCATCGCGGCCCGCCTCGACGAGGAACGGTTCCTGGTCGCCAAGCCCCTCGACAGCTTCGCGGCGCCTCATGTCGATGACGCTTGCCCGCTTGCCGGTCCACCGATAGACACGATCAGCGAGCTCCGCAAGCTGATGTTGCCAGGTCGGATCGTCCGGCTCGGTTGCGTCAGATCGCACCACGAGTACATCCAGGTCCGAGCCGGTGGTCGCGTCGCCCCGGGCGACACTGCCGTAGATGACCACCGAGACAGGGCGCAGGGGCCATTGAGCGATGCGCTCGGCCATGCGGTTGCGCAGTTCGTCGCCGATCCGGAGCAGCGCAAGCATCGCAGGCATTGCAAGGTGGTCGGTGTTGACCCGATAGAGCAGTGAAGGAGGTGCCGGCTCGGCCACGACGAAGCCGGCCTCGCGCAGTCTGGCCAACGCCCGCTGAGCCGTTGACTGGGTCATGCCTGTGATTCGGGCTACTGCCCGACCCGTTACAGGCGTTTCGACCCGGAGCAGAGCTGTGAGCACCCGCGCCTCGTTCGGGGCCAGGCCAAATCCGGGATTCATGACCCATATTATGACTCATTTGAGCCAGATAATGGGTCGATCGGGGTTAGATCAACGCCAGCGGCGTGACGGAAAGGCCGGCGCGCTGCGTCGCGCGCCGGCCCGCGGTCAGATCTTGCGCCGCGCAGGTGCGGGCGGCGCCTTACTCACCGGTTGCTCCGACCCCGACTTCGGACCGTGGCCGTTGCCGTTGGACCCGACCTGGTGCGGCTCGACCTCCTTGTGCTGGTAGCGCTCACCGCCGGCCCGCACGATCGGCAGGATCACCACGAACATCCCAGCCCCGAAGATGACCGCGGCGGGGCCAATGAGCGCAAGCAGTTCCAGGACCGACTGGGCCATGGTGTGAAGGTAGATCAGCAGCGGCAGCACCATGTCAGATCACACTCACCTTGGTTCTCGCAGACTACGCAGCCCTCCTCATGTGGCTGTTGGATTCAACGACGACTGGACGGTCGCCATGTTACGTGTGCCGGCGGCGTCGTTGAGCTCGATTATGCCGGCCACCGCCATCTGTGCCTTTCCAACTGAGACGAGCTCCTCTTGTTGGAGCACCGAGCCCGGCAGTTGTATGGTGAATGTTGACGTCTGACCAGCATCGACGGTGCCTGCAGGGCTGACCGTCATCTGGTACTCACCTGACTCGGGCTGCCTGGCGGTCGGGCTCACGAACGTCAGATAGGCCGTCCTGAAAGCAGTCAGTGTCACGGGAGTCGTGCCGGTGTTCTTGACCTCAGCGGTCAGGGTCATGATCTGCTTCGCGGGGTCCCAGATCGCGTTGGTAAGCGTCGCGGTGGCGGTGCTGGCCGGCTGGGCAAGGGCAGGTGGCGTGACCCAGTCCGACTGCTGAGGGATCTTTCCGGGGAACGCAAATGCCTGCCACAGGAAGCCGGCGCCGACAAGCACCACGGTGACCCCGGCGATGGTGGCCGAGATCCGGTGGTCTCGCCTTGTGACCAATCCGACAGCGTCACCCCCGTCCTGGTTCAGCGGCAGCTGGTTGGTAACCGCCAACCGAGTGATGGTCGGTCTGCTCCAGGTCCAGTGGATCATCCACCACATTCCGAGCACGAACGTGAGCAGCGAGAAGCCCACGACAAGTGGCGTCCCGTAGGACTCCAGGTCGATCTTCTGACCGTTGAGAAGCGTGATCGGATAGGAGAACCCCGACGCCGCCTGGTTGACCGTGATCCACGTCCCAGGACCGATGATCGTGCCCGACTGCTCGACCGCCACCGCCGGATGCACGTGCCAGCTGCCCGCCGCGCGGCCAGCCAGCGTCATGGAGTACTGGTAGGTGCCGCCCTTGTGGCAGAACACGGACTGGGGCGCTTGCAGGCCATTGATGACCCGGTCCTTCAGCACGAACTGGGCTCCGGGCTCGACCACGGTGAAGTAGCAGACGCTCGGGTTGCCATTGGAGAGGTTGTTGGGCCAGGTTTCCAGGATCTTGATGGTTCCTGTAAGGGTGATGTCCTCGCCCTGCTGCACCGTGGTCTTGGAGAACTGGGTGTCCCAGAACCCCACCGTCTCCATGCGGATGAAGCTCTCTTGGGCCCGCTCACCGTGGGCGGAGGCCGTGGTAGAGCCGAATGCGATGCCCGCAAGAGCCATCGCCGACCCGAGCAGGCTCAGCGCGAACCGTCTCTTCATCTTCATCCCCCCACCTCAGATCTGTTTCAAGAAGCGTCCGATCGGCCACACGGACAGGTAGCGGCCGATGAACTGGCCGATCCAGTAGCCTCCCACCGCTACAGTCGTGCCGAAGGCAAGCGCGACGTATTGCGGCTCCTGCAGGAACGTTCGCAGCGACCCGCGCTCGATCACTCGCAGGTACTCCGGCGTCTGAGCCCGGATGTAGGTGATCCCCTGCACATCGGCCACGGTGAGGGTGTGGCCGATGAACGTGGTGGGCTGCAGGAAAGGCGCCAGCATGATGTAGTTGCTCGCCCAGAAGGCGATTGTCCATATGCCGGCGCCGATGACCGAAGTGATGATGAAGCTCCTCGTCTCCAACAGGAGGAAGTCGATCAGGATCCCTGCTGGGATCCAGGTCGCCGGCCAGATGAAGTTCATCGGGTAGTTGACGAAAAAATGCCACTGGAAGGTCCGGCCGATCCACGCCGCCACGAACAGGCAGGTAGCGGTGTAGGTGGCGCCGGTTGGCATCCTCCATGCCCGCCACTGGATGTACTGGAGCGCCGACGGGATGATGATCGTCGCGAAGGGCGTGATCGTCATCCACCACTGCCGGTCCTTCCAGTCGGTCCAGAAGTCCCAGTCGCCGGCGAACAACAGCCTGGTGATGTCCGCGGCGGCCGCGACCACGAAGGCCGCGGTGAACCAGAACATGAAGTCCCACTTCCTGTCGATGAAGCGGTACTTCCGGTTTACCAGCTGGCGGAGCTCGCCAGCCCGGACGTCGATTGCGGCCTGTGCCACTCGTCAGTCCTCCTCCACTCTCGTGATTCGGTTTCGCGATCGGTAAGCCACGTGCGGCTCAGACCGGCGCGGCTTCAGGCGATGGCACCTCCGCTTCTTCCTTCACGATGTCGTCCTCGATCTGGGTGAGGCGCAGGATCGTCTCGCCCCAGAGCGCGAAGATCCCGCCAGCGAGCCAGCCGTAGAGGACGAACGGCCAGTGGAACCAGACGGAGAAGAACTCCTCAGCGCCAGCGTTGGCGAAGTTGATGCTATGGCCCCACTCGTTCATCGCCACCTGCATCATCTCGGTCACCGTTGCGGCGATCAGAAGGAAGAACGACCATGGGAAGCCCTTCCACGCACCGTATACCGCTGGTAGGCGCGTGCGGCCGTACAGATACGTGCCGACCGCCAGCGTGATCCCGAGCGGGAAGAACAGATAGAACATCGGGATGTGGCTGACGGTGAACGCGGTGTCGCGAACCAGCGTCTGATGGAAGGCTCCGTCCTGGTTGGGGAAGAAGCTGGCCTCGAAGTAGATGTTGAGGCTGACAGCCCCGACCAGTGACCAGAACACCGCGATCCGCCGAACTTCCTCGCGGTGGCTGATCCGCTCAGGCAGATCTCGGCCCGACCTCAACAGCCAGCCCCACCACAGGACGGTGAACACACCTACTGCGGCGAGCTCGACGACGACGAGCATCCTCCAGAGCCAGAAGAACTGCCACGTCGACGAATCAAGGCCCCACGGGAACGTGAAGATGCCCTGGTAGATCCGGATGGCCACGGCCACCCCCGCGATGATGAGGAGCGAGACGAAGCCCCAACGCCATCCGCCCCACCAGTCGGTTGGGCCCCTGCCTGGAATCTCGGGAGCCTCGCCGGTGGGTGCCCGTGCCGGCCGCTCCTCGACTCTGGGTCGAACTTGCTCTTGCAACGGTAATTCCTCCATCGAAGGGCAGGCGGCGGGCCGCTGGTCGTGACCCCACGCCGAGCCCTGAGAGCTAGCAGCGGCATCCGCCCCGATAGACGGGATGGAATTCGCCCACTGCCGCGAGGCGAACGTAACATCGCCTCGAATGCGGTCCAAGGGCCTGTTTTGTCACCATCTGAAATCGCCGCGCTGGCCATTTGATCCGGCCCTTGCAAGGATTAAGGCCGGGCGGACGCAAACCCGTCCGTTGGATGGAACGTGCCAACAGGAGGGTGCTGATGTACAGGCACAACGGCGAGTCGATCTACGTAGTCGACGGACACGTGCACTTCTGGGATGCCAGCCCGGCCAACTACCTGAACGAGAAGTACGCCGATGGCTGGATCAAGTGCTTCTACGACTACCATCGGAACCTCAGCCCGGCCGACTACGTGTGGCCGCTCGAGAAGTATCAGAAGTACTCGGAAGCGGACATGATGCACGACCTGTTCGAGGTCGGCTACGTCGATAAGGCCATCTTCCTACCGACGTATCTGAAGGATTGGTACAGGAACGGCTTCAACACTATTCAGCAGGACGCGGTTCTGGCAGAGAAATACCCCGACAAGTTCATCCTCAACGGACGCTTCGACCCCCGCGAGGGTGAAGAAGGTCTGCGGAACTTCGAAGAGGAGGTCAAGCGCTACAACATCAAGGGTGTCAAGCTCTACACGGCGGAGTGGGACGGCTCCTCCAAAGGCTGGAAGCTGACAGACCCCGAGGCGCGCCGCTACCTCGACAAGTGCGCCGAGCTTGGCGTGACAAACATCCACGTCCACAAAGGCCCGACCATCTGGCCGCTGAACAAGGACGCCTTCGACGTCTCTGATGTCGACGACGTGGCCACGGAGTACCGCGACTCGGGTCTGCGCTTCATCGTCGAACACTGCGGCCTGCCTCGCGTTGACGACTTCTGCTGGATCGGTGTGCAGGAGCCGAATGTCTACGGCGGCCTGGCCGTGGTGATGCCCTTCATCCAGGCGAAGCCGCGGTACTTTGCCGAAGTGCTGGCGGAGTTGCTCTGGTGGCTCGGGGAGGATCGTCTGCTGTTCGCTTCGGACTATGCGATCTGGAGCCCGAAGTGGATCGTGGAGAAGTTCATGGCTTTCGAATTCCCTGAGGACATAAAGGAGCAGCGCGGGGTCGACCTCACAATCGAGGGCAAGAAGAAGATCCTGGGCCTCAACGCCGCGAAGCTGTACGAGGTGCAGGTCCCGATCGCGGCCGCAGTGGGCGAGTAGATCTGACATGCTGGACGGCCTCCTCCAGTTCCTCGCGTCCCTGGGGATCTACTTCCTGATCTTCGCGGTGGTCGGCATGATCTTCTACGGCGCCGACTCGCGGGTCAGGAACTGGCTTCGGCGTCCGCTGCAGTGTCCCGCCTGCAGCGCGAAGTTCGACGCCAGCCTGTTGCAGAAGCACAACGGCCGCTGCCCAACCTGTGGGCGGCGGCTCTCGGTTGGGGCGGGCGCGAGCAAGTGAGGTGAATCAGCCGGCATCACTGGAGCGGGACGTTCAGAAAGCGCTCAGCTCGGTCATCGATCCCGAGCTAGACCGCTCGGTGGTCGAACTGGGATTCGCAACGGCTGCGCTTGACGGCGAAGGGTGCGTTACCGTCGAGGTTCGGCTACCTACGTTCTGGTGCGCGCCCAACTTCGCCTACCTCATGGTCCAGGACGCCAGGGATGCCATCGAGGCAGTGCCTGGCGTGCGCTCGGTGTCCGTACGCCTGCTCGACCACTTCTCAGACGCGGAGGTCACGCGCGGGGTTGGCAGCGGACAGTCTTTCGATGAGGCGTTCCCTGACTCGTCCGACGGCCGCGGGCTGGAGGCGCTGCGCCGGCTCTTTCACGTGAAGGCCTTCACCGTCGGGCAGGAGCGGGTGCTGCGCCAGCTGCTGAGCGCGGGCCGCTCGAAAGCCGAGATAACCGAGCTACGGCTGGGGGACGTCTATCTCGGCAACGCCGCAGGCCAGGAGTACCTGGAGAAGCGGCGGCGGTTGGGCATCTCCGTCCAGCCGGAAGAGCCTCTCGCAGTTCTGCCGAACGGCTGCCGCCTGACCGCCGATCGGCTCGATGAGTACTTGAGCAGGAGCCGATCCACGCGCATGAATATCGAGGCCAACACCGTCCTCTGCCAGGGTTTGCACGCGACCCGGTACGGGGCGGAACCCGCCGCGGAGGTAATGAAATGAAGGCAGCTCGGCTCCATGCGTACGAGCAGCCGCTCGAGCTGGACACTGTGCCGGAGCCTCAGCTCCGCGGGCACCACGACGTGATCGTGCGCATCGGGGGCGCAGGCTTGTGTCGCACCGACCTGCACATCATCGAGGGCATCTGGCAGAACAAAGTCGAAGTCCAGCTCCCCTATACGTTGGGTCACGAGAACGCGGGCTGGGTGGAGGAGGTCGGGGACGCGGTCGAGAGCGTCCGGGTTGGCGATGCTGTGATCGTCCATCCCTTGATCACCTGTGGGTACTGCCCCGCGTGCCGCATGGGCGAGGACATGTACTGCGAACACGGGCGATTCCCGGGTATCAATGAAGACGGCGGCTTCGCCGACTACTTGCTCAGCTCCGACCGAGCCATGATCAAGCTCGCTCCGGGCGTCGAGCCGGTCGACGTGGCGCCGTACGCGGACGCCGGCATCACCGCTTATCGGGCTGCCAGGAAGGCTGCCCGCATATTGCGGCCAGGAAACTGGGCCGTCGTGCAGGGGATCGGCGGCCTGGGACACATCGCGCTGCAGTGCCTGCACAACCTCTGCGCTGCCCGGGTCGTGGCCGTGGATCCATCGCCCACCGCGCAGGCTCTGGCACGTGAGCTCGGTGCGGAGGAGGTCGTCGGCGGCGACCGGACCGTCGAGGCCGTCAGGGACCTGACCGGTGGTGGCGCGCATGTCGTCATCGACTTCGTTGGGGAGCGGGGCGCTGAGAAGCAAGCCGTGCAGATGCTGCGCCAGGGTGGGACGCAGATCGTGGTCGGCTACGGCGGTGTGACTGAGGTGCCGACCATCGACGTGATCTTCTCTGAGATCTCAGTGGTCGGAAGCCTGGTCGGCAACTACTCCGAGCTCAGCGAGCTGATGGTGCTGCAGGTGCAGGGCAGGGTGAAGCTACACACGCAGCGCTACAGCCTGTCTGACGTAGGCGGCGCGATTGACGACCTCGATCATGGGCGTATCAAGGGCCGCGGCGTCCTGATCCCGGCCCTGGTCACTGCGACCGCGGGCGGAGGTGTGCAACCGGGCGTCTGACCACCCCACAGAATCTGCGATTTTGCGGGGACCCCGGATTTCCACCATCTGAAATCTTTCTCTTGACAGCCGTACCGGCGAGTGTCTCACTGACTAGACGCACACGACCGCCGTGGAAGTTGTGTGGCCGTGGATGGGGGAGATGGGGACACCGGTGACCGGTGAGAGCTGAGCAGCCTTCCACGCTCATCAATTCGGTGCAGCGGGCGATCCGCCTGCTCGAGGCTGTCGCTGCGCATCCGGTTGCGGTGCCTGCGAAGGTCCTGGCCAAGGAGGTCAAGCTGCCGCTCGGCACGACGTACCACCTCCTGCGCACGCTGTCGTACGAGGGATATCTGAGACGCACCCCGGAGGGGAGCTACGTTCTGGGCGACGGTGTCATCAGGCTGCTGGACGAGGGCCGGTCGCAAGCCAGCCTGAGTCGAGCTCACGCCTCGCTGCTGGCGCTAAGCGATCACGTGAGCGCGGCCGCGTACTGGTGTGCGTTCGAGGACGGCGAGATCGTCATCAAGGACATCGCGGACTCGCCGCGCCACCCTCGGATAGATCTCTGGGTTGGCTTTCGAGATGCGGGCCACGCCACGGCGCTGGGCAAGAGCGTTCTCGCGGCCCTGGAGCCGGCTCAGCTGGAGGAGTACCTCTCCATGCACACGCTCTCTGACCTGACCCCGCACACCTTGACCACCCGTGATTCGTTACTGCGCACGCTCGAAGGTGTTCGGAGGGCGGGGTTGGCCATCGACCAGCAGGGACCGTGTGCGCGGCGACACCGCTTCGCGCCGGCGATGTTGTCGGCGCCGTGGCGGTGTCGATGCCCCTGCGCCGGCGAGCTGAGCTGGCGTCGGTGATTCAGCCACTGAGGCACACGGCGGAGCGCATCTCCCGCGCGATCAGCCTGGCCAGCTGACTCGGGGCCTCGGCTAGTTCGCCCGTCGCCGGATGACGGACACCCGCCGGCGTATCGACATCTGGTTCGTGGGCAACAGGTGCGTTCGCCGGGGTGTGCACCGCCTCGCTGAACTTCGGCGCCCCGTCATTGAAGGACGTCCCTCCGCCAGCTCAATCCGACCGCAACAGCCGTCAGGACCAGTGCCCAAGCCCCCACGACCAGCCACGCGTGTGTGACGTCGACCTTGGTCAGCGGGACGGCGAAGGCGGCGCGTGCGTGGTGGTCCGTCTGCATCACGACCGGCAGTACGTCCAGGTTCGGCCCCAGCAGGTACGCCGACACGTGGAGCCAGAAGTCCGTGCCGGTCAGCGCCTTGAAGAGGGGCATCATCGTCGTCAATAGGTTGTCGGCCGGGTACAGAAAGAGCGCCGCGCCGATGCCAAAGGCCAGTGAGCGGCCGACTACCGCGGCCGCAGTGCCGATGAGAATGGCCGCGGCCATGCTGGCGAGCCCTACCAGCAGGTTGATGCCGAGGTCGTGCCAGACGGTGCCGGGCAGCGAGTTGATCCTCTCGAAGCTACCCTCCCAGTGGACGACCGTGACGTACAGCGCGCCGCCAGCCAGTACGATAAATCCCACCCATAGGACCAGGCCCAATAGCGCGAGCGCGGTCAGCTTGGCCATCAGCAGGCGCACCCGGCCCGCTCCCCGAGCCAGCAGCACGCGTATGGTGCCGCTGCTGTACTCCATGCCCACCAGACGTGCGCTGACGATGAGGAGGAAGATGCCCGAGCCGACGTCGAACATGGCCAGGTAGACGTCGTACATGTTGAACACGAAGGTGGAAGGCGTCTTCTCGAGCGTCTGCCGGAGGTTGTCCGCAGTGGTCAACGCTCCGGCCACCACGGCGAAGAGGAACATCGCGAGGCCCAGCATGGCCCAGATCGTTCCCTGACGCCTCAGCTTCAGGATCTCCCCACCAATGCTGCCCAGAAAGCTGGGGCGGGGCTGGGGCGACCCCCCTCTCCTAGCTCCGCCGGGTACTCCCCCGACTCCCCAGCCCGCGAAGCAGGCTTCGCGGGGACCCCGGTCGCGTGTGAGGGTTAACGGGGCGGTTGGTTTGGTGAGGGCGTTCAATTGGCTGCTCCGTCGTGGTTCCCGGTCAGGCTCAGGAAGATCTCTTCGAGGTTCTGCTGCCGCTCGCATACGCGGTCGGGCCAGATGCCGGACGCAGCCAGAAAATGGATCAGGTCGCGCCCGTGATTACCGGGTGATGGCGTCACCAGCGAGCCATCCAGCAGCCGCGCGGAGCGGCCCTAATCGTGGCCCTGGATCAACGCCAGCGCTGCGGGCGGGTCGTCGACCTGGACCACGAACTCCCCGTGGCCCGCCAGCAGGTCCGCTACCGGCGCGATTCGGACCAGCTCGCCCAGGTGGATGATGGCCACCCGGTCGCAGATCTGCTGGACGTCAGCCAGGACATGGCTGGAGATGAAGACCGTCTTGCCGAGCGCCGCGAGCTGGCGCAAGAGGTCGCGCATCTCGACGATGCCGGCGGGATCCAGCCCATTGGCAGGCTCGTCCAGAAGCAGCAGGTCGGGGTCGTTGAGCAGTGCAGTGGCAATGCCGAGACGCTGCTTCATGCCAAGTGAGTACGACTTGACCTTATCGCGCTGTCTGGCGCCCAGGCCGACGAGGTCGATAACGTCGTCGAGGCGAGAGCGGGGAACACCGCCCAGCACACTCGCAAAGGCCTTCAGGTTGTCGCGGCCCGACAGGTAGCTGTAGAGCGCCGGCGCCTCGACCAGAGCGCCAACCCTGGGCAGCACAGCGCCGCTGTGTACCTGCACGTCCCTCCCGAGGATTTTCACACGGCCGTCGGTCGGTCTGATCAGGCCCAGCGCCATGCGGATGGTCGTGGTCTTGCCGGCCCCGTTGGGACCGAGGAAGCCGAAGACCTCACCACGCCGCACCTCCAGGTCGATCCCCTTGACCGCCTGACGGCGGCCATAGGTCTTGGACAGGTGGTGTGTGGAGAGCACGGTGTCGGTCATCTGGGCCTCAGTGGAGAACGTCCCGCCGCCAGGTCAGCACGACCGCGGCGGCGAGAAAGAGGAATGCGTAGACGCCGATCACGACCCAGCAGTGGGTGGCGTCGACCGGCACCAGCGGCGTCGCGAAGGCCGCACCGACCGCGTGGTCGGTTTGAAGACTGGGTGCCAGCTGATTCAGCGTCGGGCCCAGCAAATACTGGGTCGCCTGACGCCAGATGTCCTGGTGGGTCAGTCGGTTCACAAGCAACATCACGACCGTGCCGAAGTTGTCAGCCGGAAAGAACGCCAGCGCCGCCCCTACGCCGAACGCCACCGAGCGACCCACCACGGCAGCGGCAGCGCCGAGCAGGATGCAGACGGCCATGCTGACCAATGCCACCAGCAGGTTGATCCACGTATCGGTCCAGGCGACCTGAGGCAGAGAGGTGATGGGGGTGAAGCTGCCCTGCCAGGCGAAGACGACCCCGTAGAGCACCCCGCCGGAGACCACGATGACCCCCGCCAGCACCAGCAGCCCTGTGATGGCCAGGGCTGCGAACTGGGCGCCCAGCAACTGCACCCGGCCCGTGCCTCGCGCCAGCACCATCCGGATCGTTCCGCTCCCGTATTCCATGGAGACGAGGCGGGCGCTCAAGATCAGCAGGAGCACCCCGGACATGGTGTCGAACAGAGTCAGGAGGCCCTCCAGGTAGTTGAAGTAGAAGCCCCTGGGGTTGTGCGCGAGCAGCTTGCCGGCCTGGTCGCCGGAGACTACCGATCCGAGGGTTATCGCCGAAACCACGACAAAGGCGGCCAGGATGACCCATGTCAGAGCCTGGCGGCGGATCTTCATCAGCTCTGAACGCACGGCGCCGACGAAGCTGGGGCGTGTCAGGGACAGTGACCGAGCAGGCAGGACGGCGGTTGGTTCGGCTACGGCGTTCAACTCGCGGCTCCTATCGGCGTGGTGAGGCTCAGGAAGATTTCCTCGAGGCTGTGCTGGCGCTCGTCGATGCCGTCCGCCCAGATACCTGCCTGGGCGAGGAAGTGCAGGAGCTCCCGGCCGCGGCCGCTCGGTGACCTGGCGACGAGCGCTCCGCTTTCGATCCGTGCCGAGCTCCCCCAGTCCTGGCGCCGGACCAGCTCGAGGGCAAGCGCCGGGTTCGGGAGCCTCAGCACAAACTCTCCGCGTCCTGCCACCAGTTCGGCCACCCCAGCCAGGCGGACCAGCTGGCCCAGATTGATGATGGCCACCCGGTCGCAGACCTGCTGCACCTCGGCCAGCACGTGGCTCGAGATGAAGACGGTCTTGCCGGCGGCAGCCAGCTGGCGGAGCAGATCGCGCATCTCGACGATGCCCGCCGGGTCGAGGCCGTTGGCTGGCTCGTCGAGGATGAGCAGCTCGGGGTCGTTGAGCAGGGCGATGGCGACTGCCAGCCGCTGCTTCATACCCATCGAGTAGGACTTGACCTTGTCCTTCTGTCTGCCGGCCAACCGGACCAGCTCCAGCACGGCTTCGAGGCGGCCGTCCGGCAGGCCACCGAGCATGTGGGCAAATGCCTTGAGGTTGTTGCGCCCTGAGAGGTAGCCATACAGGGCCGGCGTCTCGACCAGCGCGCCGACTCGGGGCAGCACTCGGGCGCGGTCGGCCTGAACGTCGCTGCCGAGGATCTCGACCCGGCCGGCAGTAGGGTGGATAAGGCCGAGAGCCATGCGGATGGTGGTGGTCTTGCCCGCACCGTTGGGACCCAGGAAGCCGAACACCTCGCCCCTGCGGACCTCGAGGTCGAGGCCCCTGACCGCCTGTCGTGTGCCGTAGGTCTTGGAAAGGCCGTGTGTTGTGAGAACGGCAGCGCTCATTGCTTGCAAGGCACCGCGTTCCAGACGGTTTGTGACGCGTAGGAGGCAGGTCGGTGCGCTGCTCGCTAGAGAGGGGCTGCGTCGACCTACTTGACCGCGGTGGGGTTGATCGGGCCCCCGACGCTGCCAGTGAACGGCAGTGGGCTGGCCGAGAAGAAGGTGTCGTAGACGCCGTCCGCCGCGCAGTCAATGGCCAGCTCCTCGAGGTCGAAGATCTCGCCGACGCAGAGGCCCATCTGTGGAATCGCCACCCGGTGCCAGGGCTGACCGACCCAGGTGATCTCGTTCGGTCGCACCTCCACGCCCCAGGTGTCCGACGCGACAGCGGCCACCCGCTTGTCGAAGAGCCAGCCCAGGCTGTCGAAGGCGAGGCCGGGCGCATCGCCGCCTGCGTAGTCGCCCCATGCGCCCGCGTCGCGAGACATTGCGACGTGGCCCAGGCGGACCAGCAGGATGTCGCCCTCTCGCACCTCCACACCCTGGGTGGCCGAGCAGGCGTCCAGCTGGTCGGGGCCGATCGCCTGCCCAGGTTCGCACCATCTGAGTCCGAGCGAGCGCGGCAGGTCGAGCAGCACGGCGCGGCCCACGATGCGGTCTCGGTAGGCCGAGATGTCGTTGCGTTTGGCACCCAGCGAGCTCACCTCGCGGCAGTCGTAGCCGTTCCACATCTTGAAGTCGAGGTGAATGTGGGCCAGCGCGTCCCAGTGGGTGGCCGCGTGGGTGGGCAAGAGGATCACGTCGTCGCCCGCGCCAACGCCCACCGGCGCGCCCGGGATTGCGGCCGCGCAGGTGTCGCCGCCGTCCCGGAGCAGGAACGTCATCGGATTGAACCGGCGGAGAAACCCGGTCTGCGGGCCATCCTGACCGAAGGGAATGGCGAGTGAGAAGACCCGTCCGCGCCGGACGAGCCCGGCGGCCTCCCTGATCATGTCCTGGGTGATGAAGTTCAAGGTGCCGGCCTGATCGTCAGGTCCCCACCTGCCCCAGTTGCAGTAGCGCCGTGCAGCCGCACGGAGCCGCGCCTCGCCCTTGTCGTCTCCCTCCATGGGCTGCAGGCTAAAGCATCCCCAGTCTGTTCGGCCTCACAGTGCTCGGAAGGGCTCCGGCCGATAGGCCTCCACCAGCTCCTGCCACTCGGCCGGGAGTGCCTGCCTGATGATCGGGTCGTCCTTGCTCAGCCAGCTCAAGTGGCGCAGACCGTGCTCGACGACCTGCCCGACGCCGATGTCTGTGGGTGCGCCTTTAGCAGTGCCCCGCGCCAGCTCCGCGCGGGTGACCGGCGCAGCCTCGAAACCAGCCGCCTCGACCAGCTCCCGCAGGACGGCGAGGTATGTGAGGACCAGCCGCCCGCGCTCGTAGCGCCACGACGTTGAGTGGACGATGTCGGCGTCGAGCCCTGCCGCTGCCAGGCTGGCGCCGACTGCGTCGGCGGGTAGGGCGCCCGTGGCGGCGTCCACCTGCATCGAGGCGCTGGTCGCGGGACGCATGAGCCAGGCCGAGCCGCCGGCGAGGTAGAGCGGCAGGATCTCGTAGATGGGCAAAGCTCGGCCCTCGGCGGCGCTCAGCCGCTGCATCGAGCCCAGGACTCGGGCAGCAACGTCCGATGGCTCCGGTTCGCCGGTCAGCTCAGACTCCTGGCGCACCCGTATACGAACGAGGGTGAGCGTCCGCTCCGCGACCGCCGGCCGGGACTCGATGAAGCGCAGCAGGTCTGTTGCCCGGACGCTGAGCAGCTCGCAGTCCTCGGCGGCAACAGCGTCCGTAGCCCTCAGCTCACCGTCGATGAGCGCACGCTCGCCGAATAAGTCGCCAGGCCCGACCACGCCCAGGACCCGCTCGCCCGAGTGAGTGCCAATGCTCAGCCGGACGCGGCCTGACTCAACCAGATCCAACGTACGGCCGTCGTCGAATCGGCGATGGACGAGCTCGCCCGCTGCGTAGCCGCACGGGATCAGATGCGCCGCCAGCTCCTCGAGGTCGGGCGCCGCGACGTCCTCGAACAGGACGAGAGAGGCCAGCGCGCGAGCGCCAGGCGACCTGGCGGCCTGACCTGAACGCGCGAGCTCGGCCAGTGTCTGTCGCCGGCGTGGCTCGCTGCCCAGCCGCTCGTACGCGACGGCCGCCTCATTCAGCCGTCCGGCGCGATACAGGGTCTGCGCCCGCAATCCGTGATATCCGAGGCGGCCGAGCTCGGCGGCAACCTGCTCGCTCGCAGGCGACGCGAGAGTCTGGTACAGCTCTGACGGCAGCTGTTCGGCGCACTTCGCGAGCTCTGCCTCGGCCCACCGCGCGACGTCTGCGGGGGATCTGTCGGCAAGGTCACGGAAGGCCAGCGCGGCCAGGGGCAGCGCGCCGATGTCCCGAAGGCCCGTGGCTGCGCGCTGCAGCAACTCCAGCGCGCCGCCTGCGTCGCCAAGGCTCCAGGCAGACAGCCCGAGCATCCAGCGCAGAGCGTGCGAGTGGTACAGGTAGTCGCGCTCCCCAACCAGGTCGATCGTCCTCTGGGCCAGGTTCCGGGCCAGCGCTGGCCGGCCCAGCTCCGCGGCGGACGCGGCCGCCATGCTCAGCATCCAGGCTCCTCGGAGGTGAAAAAGCGTGACCAGCGGCTCCCTGTCGATCACGGCCTGCAGCGCGGCGCTGTAGTTGCCGGCCAGGTAGTGCAGGAAGGTAGAGACTTCGAGCACGAGCGAGGCCGGCTCCTCGACGTCCGCGAGGTCTCGATCGAGCCGGGCCCGACCGTGCATCAACCGACCATTCAGAGCGTCTCCGAATGCGAGAGTTGCTTCGAACCACCCCTGTTGGGTCGCGTCGCCGTCATCGTTCGCGATCCTGAGCCCGCGCTCCAGGGTCGTGCGGGCCGATTCGAAGTCACCCGTGACGACCTGGACCGTACCCAGAGCGCCGAGCGCGTTTCGCAGCACGATTCGGTCGCCAGCGGCCTTGGCCTGCTCGGCGACGGCGCTTGCGGCTGCCGCCTGGCCGGACAGGTCGCCGCGGTAGCCTCGCGCCCAGGCGAGCTGGGCGGCTACCGCAAGCGCCCGATCGGGCTGGCCAGCTTCCAGGTACAGCTGCTGCGACCGGTGGGCGGCGGCTTCAGCGGCATCGAGGTCTCCGCTGGCCATGGGCAGGAAGTTGCTCAGCCGAAGCTGGACGACGGCGCGTGCCGCCAGGTCCGGGCCTCCGGCGAGCAAGCGGTCCAGCTCGTCCAGGGTGCGCGCGCCGAGCGCGTAGCTGCCGGCGCACTCGGCTTCCCAGGCCAGCTGGTCGAGCAGCTCGCGGCGCCGCGGGTCGTCGCCCGGGAGCCGATCCAGTGCGTCTCGGAGCAGCGACAGCGCGGTCCAGTGCTCCTGCCGGGATCCTGCGTCCGCGGCTGCTCGCCTGAGGACATCCAGCTCCTCGCCGCGACGCTGAAGCGCCCGGCGTCCGTACTCGCGCAGGGTCTCCGCCATCGCGTAGCCGCTGCTGCCGTCCAGTTCGACCATCGATCGCTCGACCAACCGCGTGATCAATGGCAGGACATCTCTGTCGGCGACGGGGTCGCCGGCCCCGACCGCCTGTGCTGTCTCGAGCGAGAAAGCGCCCGGCAGAACCGACAGCCGTGAGAAGACCGCCTGCTCCTCCGGGCTCAAGAGCGCGAAGCCCCACTCCACGGCCGCTTCGAGGGTCCGCTGCCGCTCGGGAACGCCGGCTCCGCGGGCCACGAGCAAACGGAAGCGGTCGCGCAGGCCGATGAGCAGGGTGTCGAGGCTCATTGCCCTGAGCTGGGCGGCGGCCAGCTCGAGCGCCAGGGGGACGCAGTCGAGCCGGCCGCACACCTCGGCCACGAGGCTCGACGTCTCGGCAGTCAGCTCGAACCTCGGCTGGGCCAGCTGTGCCCGCTCGACGAACAGGCACACGGCCTCAGGCTCGGGAAGTGCGGGCACGCGCAGGGTGACCTCGCCCGGAACCTGGAGCGCCTCGCGGCTCGTCGCCAGGATGCGCAGGTCGGCGCACTCGCGGAGCAGGTCCGTCGCCGTGCCGGCTACCGCTTCGAGCACGTGCTCGCAGTTGTCCAGCACCAGCAGGCACCGCCGGCCGCGGAGCCGCTGTGTGAGCCTGGCCGGTTCGACGCCCACAGAGCCGGCCACGATCCCCGGGACCATGTCGGGGTCGACGGCGCGGGTGAGGTCACAGAACCAGGTAGCGCCATGGTCGCGACTCAGCCGGTCTGCAAGCTCGAGCGCCAGCCGCGTCTTGCCGCAGCCGCCCGCTCCTGTCAGGGTGACCAGGCGGCTGCGCGCGCCCAGGGCGCCGGCCTCGGCAAGCTCCGCTTCGCGGCCGACGAAGCTGGTGAGCTGGACTGGCAGACCGCCCACCGGACCTCCCCCTACGTGACGCGTCCAGGCGTCGGGTCGAAGCGCTCGTACGCGCGCGTCTCCATGACATTGCGCAGGCGGTCCATTGCATCCCACACGTCGACGAAGCGCGTGTATGCGGGCGCCGGCCCCAGCCGAACGACGTTCGGGGGGCGGAAGTCGGGAATCACCCTGGCCACTTCGATCAGCGCCTGGCTGACCCGGTAGGCGTCGGCGTGCACCAGAGACACGTGGGCGCCTCGTCGAGCGGGGTCTCGCGGTGAGAAGAGGGTGAAACCGAGCGGTTCGAGCCACACTTCGCACAGGCGCACGATCAGCGCGGTCAGCGCGGCGGCCTTTTCCCTCAGACGGTCGATCCCCGCCTCGGCCAGCAATTCGACGCCGGTCTGGATGGGGAGCAGGGACAGCACCGGCGGGGTGCCCACCAGGAATCGGGCGATGGATCGCGAGGGGTCGTATCCAGGCCCCATCGCAAACTGCTCGCGCTGGCCCCACCAGCCCCAGATTGGTTGGCGCAGGCGTGTCTGCAGATTGTGCCGCACATAAAGGAAGGCGGGCGCGCCAGGACCCGCGTTGAGGTACTTGTACGTGCAGCCGACGGCGAGGTCGACGCCCCACTCATCGAGCTCGATCGGGATGGCGCCGGCGGAATGGCACAGGTCCCAGAGGACCAGCGCTCCCGCATAGCGCGCGGCCCGAGTGATCGCACGCACGTCCTCGATAGCGCCGGACAGATAGGAGACGTGTGACAGTGAGACAAGAGCCACGTCGAGCCCGAGCGCGGCCTTTACCGCGTCCACGCCGATGTCGCCACCGGGCCCCGGGTTGAGGAGCCGGAGCTCCAGTCCGCGGGCGGCAGCCAGGCCCTCGAGGACGTACCGGTCGGTTGGGAAGTTGTCGGTGCTGGAGAGGATCACCCGCCGGCCGGGTCGAGTGTCCAGTGCCGCGGTGGCGAGCTTGTACAGGTTGACCGACGTCGAGTCGCTGACCACGACCTGTCCGGGAGCCGCACCGAGCATAGCCTGTCCCAGGCGATCGCCGATGCGCTGGCTCACGTCGATCCAGTCGTGCCAGGCCCGGACGAGCTGGTTCCCCCAACCAGCGCACATGGCCTCTTGGACCGCTGCAACGGTGACCTTGGGGAGCCTGCCCAGAGAGTTGCCGTCGAGGTAGATGAGTTCGGGGTCGTCGATGACGAAGCGGTCGCGAAGCCAGCCGATCGAATCCTTTGCGTCCAGGTGCTCGGCTTCGGCCCGCTTCACGTTCGTCAGCTTGTGGGCTCGCCTTCTTTCTGGGCGAGCGTCACCGACGCGTCCTCCATCGTCTTCAGCACCTGCCCGGCGCGGTCGGCGTCGGCCCACTGAGTCTGCAGGTTGGTGTCCGTATAGGTTGGCTTCCAGGTGGCGGCGACCAGGTGCTTGTCAACGAAGGTGTAGGTACCGATCACGCTGGTCCGCGTGTCGTCCGAGCAGTACGTGCGGTAGTCGGCGCCGATCTCTGGATAGCAGTTGACCTGGTCGAACACGTAGTTGCCGTGGGCGTAGGTGATGAGGTGGCCATTGTAGATCTCGACACCCTGCACCCAGTGCGGGTGGTTGCCGATCACGAGGTCGGCGCCTGCGTCGATGGCCAGGTGGCCCAGCTCGATGGGGTCATCGGGCGCCACGCCGGCCGCGATCATGGGCTGCCGCTCGTACTCCTTGCCCCAGTGGAACTGAACGACGACCACGTCGGCCTGAGAGCGGGCGTGCTGGATGACCGCCTTCAGCGCTTCGCGGTCCACCGGCGGGCCACTCGTCACCGCGTTGGTGCCGACGAAGGCGAACTTGAGACCCTTCACGTCGAGGATGGCCGGCGGCCCCAGGTTGGTGGCCGCCTGGATGCCGTGCTGCTGCAGCAGGGCGGCGGTCGCCTCTGTGTCGGGGCCGGCATTGACGTGGTTGTTGGCCAGGTTGGCGACTTTCGTGCCGATCGTGGTGAGGCCGTCGACGAAGCCCGTGTTTCCGCAGAAGACCATGCCGGTGGACCGCGTCGGACAGCCGGCCAGGAGCGGGCTCTCCAGATTGATGAACGTGGCGTCCGCGTTCTTGACGTAGTCAGCAGTCGGGCGGAAGGGCCACAGGAAATCGTGGCGGTTGGTGGCGGCGACGTTGACGAGCCGGGCGGGAATCACGTCGCCGGTCGCTATGAGCGTCCGCACGTGTGCGGGGTCGGCCTGGACTGAAGCGCTGGGGTGGAAGAGCCCGCCAAGCGTCAGCTTGAAAGGCGTTGGGGTGGGGAGGGGGGTGGCTGCCGCTGTGGCCGCCGCTGTGGCTGCGGATCTGGGTTCGGTTCCGCGCGCACCCGTGGAGGCGGCGGGAGTGCAGGCTGTGGCCACCAGGAGAAAGATCGCCATGCGACGAAGATTGAGCACAATCAGTGCAGCTTACTGTCATGGCTTCGGGCTGATGCGCCCGCCAACTTGGAGTTGGCGTGCTCGATGATCGGGGTGGCCGCGGCCTCGTCGAGCCGCCGCCACCCCCACTTATTTACACCGAGTCTTTCCTAGCCGCCCTCGTCTTCGCCCTTTCCTGCCAGAGCAGGCACGAAGCGAGCGGCGTTGATGGTTCCCCAACCGCTGGCAAGGTCGAAACCCCTGGTCGCCGGGAAGCCGACAACCGTGGTGTCCACCTCCTGAGGTTTGCCGCAGCTGGACGCGCAGAACGTGAAGGAGTTGTTGCCCCTCGTGATGTCGACTATGGCGGAGTTGTCCTCGTCGCCCAGCTCGTACAGGTGCGGGTTGAGATAGCCGACCCGGTGACCGGCCAGCTGATTGGCGAGTGCGACGACTCCTGCGAAGAGAGGGCTGGCCTCGCTGGTCCCGCCAACGATGTGCCACTGGGGCTGAGGCTGGGTCTGGCCCCGGCCAAAGTCCTGGAAGCTGTAGAACACGTCGACGCCACCGTCCACGGCGGCGCTCATGCTGATGTCGGGCGTACCGCGATGGCCATCGACCACCCGGGTCACGTCCTCCTGGAAGTCAGGCCGGCCGAAGACGCTGGAGAACCCGCCGCCGCCAGCACCGAAGCGGTCGTTCCAGACCTCATCAGGAGCAATCCGGTTGCCCTGGTTGTCGAGGTGGAGCTGCGTGCCGCCCATCGAAGTGACCAGCGGATCGGCGGATGGCCAGGAGTTGACTCGGAACGGAAAGCAGCAGCTCGTGTCCGCCAGCAGGTCGGTCGCACCCTGATCCCCGGAAGAGGCCAGCACCGTGACATGGTGCCGGCGGGCGTTGAAGAACGCGCTTCGCAGCCCGAGGATCGAGGCTTTGCTCGGGAACGTTTCTTCTGTCGCGCCGAAGCTCTGTGAGATGACGTCGCCGAGGTTGTGATCGATGACGAAGTTCTCGGCCTGTACGATCTCCGGAAAGCCCTGGACACCCTCGGTCTCGGACTGAGGGGTCTCTACCAGCAGGATGTTGGCGCCAGGCGCCATCACGTGCGACCACTCGACGTCAAGGCTGGTTTCGACGGCCCAGCCTGAGCGGTCCGCTGCTCCGAACGGATCCTGCGGATAGGGCGGCACCGCTCCGGCCGGCTGGATGATCTTGAACGAAGGCGGGTCGGGTAGACCGAATGTCTGATCGAAGACCTTCAGGTCGTTCTGGATCGTTGGCGACCCGAAGGCGTCAACGATGACGATCGTCCTTCGGCGGCCATCGATCCCCCGCCCGAACAGGGGAGCCAGGTTGTACGCCTTCTGGATCTGAAAGGGCTGGTAGCACGAGATGCCAAGGTTCGTCCGGCAGAAGTTGGTGTCCGGCGGGAAGCTCAAGTTGGCGGTCGATATGTGCCCGACCACGGCCGGGACTGGATGCATCGCCACGACAGGAGCAGCCGCTTGCAGCGATGACGCGGCAAAGACGCCGACCATGCCCACGACCGCACCAGCGAACGTTCGGACACGAGTCACGATTCCCATAGGCGCCCCTCCTTTGGGTTGTTGCTGCCCACGGGGGAGACACCGAGCCATTGAACAGGACCCTCCCCCGGTCTCCTGTTCGGCCTCTCTTCGGCTCGTCAGCGTAGCACGCGGTCGAACGACTCTCCCCCGCGAAAGTCGGGGGAGTACCCGGCGAAGCCGGGGGGGGAACGTCGTCGGCCCGAGAAACGGACCACGCGGAAGCCGGAGCGCTCCATTTACTTCACGGGTTGACACAGCGATCGCGGTTGACCGGCACCGCCGGCACGCTGCGTCAATACCGTAATGTTTGTAAGACCCCGCTTAACTCGGCGGTTCTGCATCGGTCGCTGACGCTGACCTCTGCCATTTCCGCCCGCAGGGACTAATATGGCTTTCGGGAGCTCGGCGCCTATCGTTACAACTTCACGCCAGACATAGACGGGTTCTTCTGGACCACGATCGGGATCATTGTCATCGGAGGAGTGATCATGTTGGTCGGCCGCGTCGTCGAGCTCGCGGCGTGGATCGGCGCGCTTTTCAACAGCTACATGTTGCCTGGCAAGACCTGGTTCCTCGTCTTGCTGCTGGGCGGAGTGCTCGGCATCGTGCTTGCTCCGGTCGGGGTTGCCGTGATGCTCGCCTACGTGGTCGCTGCGCCGGACGGCGTCCTCTACCGCCAGATGCAGGTACCGACGACCATGCCGCAACCAGGGCCCCTCGCGCCCACGACCTGACCCGTCGATGCGACATGGGGGAGTCCAGTTGCGTCAGTGGATATCCCAACGCGTGGAATGCACCTGGCCTGACCGGGTAAGCTGTAGCCCAGTGCGGTTCCTGACCATTTGACGAGGCCGTAACTCCCCGCCGGCCCCACGGCGGGCGCTGGCCAATGCCCGACCGCCCCACATCGTCAATCAGGAGCTTCACGTTGATCACCGCCACCAACCTCCTACTGCGCGCAGGAGCGCGCACCCTGCTCGAGGGTGCTTCGTTCTCGGTCGCTCGCGGTGACCGTGTAGGCCTTGTCGGCCGCAACGGCGCAGGCAAGTCCACGCTCGCCCGCGTGCTGGCGGGTGAGGCGCTCGCAGACGGCGGCGCCGTGACTCGGACCGGCACGGTCGGTTACCTGCCGCAAGGCCCCAGCGAGGGGGACGTGCACGTGCTCACGCGCGACCGCATCCTGTCCGGAAGGGGCATGGACGCGGTGCTGCTGGAGATCCGAAGTACCCAGGAGGCGATGGCGGCCGGTGAGCTGACGGCGATCGACCGCTATGGCCGGCTCGAAGACCGGCTGAGTGCCCTGGGCGGTTACAGCGCCGAGGCCGAGGCCGCCTCGATCGCCGCCAACCTCGGGCTGCCCGCTGCGTTGCTCGACCGGCCGCTGCGTTCGCTTTCCGGTGGACAGCGTCGACGAGCAGAGCTGGCCCGCATTCTGTTCGCCGCCGCCACCACGCTGCTGCTGGACGAGCCGACCAATCACCTCGACGCCGACTCGATCGCATGGCTGCGCGACTTTCTGCGAGGGCACCGCGGCGGTCTCGTCGTGATCAGCCACGACGTCGGCCTGCTCGAAGCTGCCGTCAACCGCGTGTTTCATCTGGACGCCAACCGAGCAACGCTGGATGTCTACAACGTGGGCTGGAAGAAGTATCGCGAGCAGCGCGACGCAGACGACCGGCGACGCAAACGAGAGCGAGCCAATGCAGAGAAGAAGGCGTCCGCGCTCATGGCCCAGGCCGACCGCATGCGGTACAAAGCAACGCTCGCGAAGACCGCTTTGAACATGGAGCGTCGCGCCGAGCGCCTGCTGGCCGGCCTGCCCGAGGCGCGCCGCGCAGATCGCGTGGCTCGCCTTCGGCTACCTGAGCCGTCGTCCTGCGGCCGCCTGCCGCTGACCGCGCGCAGTCTCTCCAAGGGATACGGCTCGACCGAGGTGTTCGCCGGCATCGACCTCGACGTCGAGCGCGGCTCGCGCACAGTGATCCTGGGCGTGAACGGCGCCGGCAAGACGACCCTGCTCCGACTTCTGGCCGGGCTCGATCAGCCCGACGCAGGCATGGTCCTCGCCGGCCACGGGCTGAAGCTGGGCTACTACGCCCAGGAGCACGAGACGCTCGACCGGTCGCGGACCGTTCTTGAGAACATGAGAGCTGCGGCACCGGATGCCGATCTCAGTCTGTTGCGTGGAGTCCTCGGCTCGTTCCTCTTTTCGGGCGATGCCGTCAGTCAGCCGGTGTCGACGCTCTCTGGGGGAGAGAAGACAAGGCTGGCACTGGCCGTGCTGGTCGTCTCCGGGGCGAACGTTCTGCTGCTGGACGAGCCCACCAACAACCTCGACCCCACCAGCCGCGAGGAGGTGCTGGTGGCGCTCGCCGGCTACCGGGGAGCAGTGTTGCTGGTCACTCACGACGAGGGCGCGGTGGATGCGCTACGGCCGCAGCGAGTAGTCCTGATGCCAGACGGCATCGTCGATTACTGGGACGCGGGCCTTTCCGAACTTGTTTCGATGGCATAGTGGTGCGGGGACTGGCTATCGAGGGCGGCGATCTCGCATCATTTGCGGTCGTGGTTCCCTCGTGGACTCTCGCTGTGACGTTCGTCGTTGGCCTGATCGTCGGCGGTGTGGCCGGCCGCCTGACGGCGGGTCGGGGCTCGTCTGTCGCGCCTGACAAAGTACTGGAGCCGCGGCAGGTGGAACCGGAGCCTGAAGGCCTGGCAGTGGGCGCGTCGGAGGCGTCGGACGCACCGGTTGAGGGGGCTGAGCCCCTACGTGCCGGGGCCGATGACGTGGTGGCCGAACTGGAGCGCCGCTATCAGGGCCGCCGGGCGGACGACGAGGCGGACAAACCGGCCGACGGTCGTGGTGGGCAGCGCTGACCGCGCTGCCCACTTCGCGGCTCGCCTAAGCTTTACCGCAGGGCCCGTTCGTCTAGTGGACTAGGACGCCGGCCTTTCAAGCCGGAGATCGCGGGTTCGAAGCCCGCACGGGCCACCAAATCGACGCACGGCGTCAATCCTGACTGTCGAGGCCGAGTGACCCCCCAGCGCTTTGGCGTGGCGCCGGCGCGGGTGGGCCTGGGCCCTGCGACACATCGTGCTCTGGGTGAGACGCCGAGCCGACGAGCCGACGAGCGAGAGTCACGGCTGTCGCGCCGATCTCGGCCGGGCATGCTGTCAGTCCGGACTGGTCCGGAGGCAAATCCAGACCACCAGCACCAAGGTGAATGTGCGGGTAGTCGGGCTGCACCTCGTATGCCGGCTATCCGTCGGCACGGGGGCCGACGACGTCCCTCAGATCCCGATCCTCGTCGCCGAGCAACGCGGCATCCACGCGGACACGCTCGCGGATCAGCGGCATGCAGAGCTTCAGCTCCCCATCATCCGCAGGGTCCTCCGGATCACCGCCGCGGTTGAGGCCGAAGACTGCGCGCAGCGCGCCATCCTGAAGGTAGAAGGCGAGGAACTGACGACTCTCCGGCTTGCCGCGGAACACCACCTCGTCCCACTTCTCAGCGAAGCCGACGTACTCGATGCTCTGGTCGTACTGATCCGACCAGAACGAGTGGATGTAGTCGTAAGGCCGGCCTTTCCCCATCATCGACAGCGCCGCGGCGCGCCCCTGGTTGAAGGCGTTGTTCCAGTGCTCGACCCGGAGCCGGCCGAACACCGGGTGCTGATGGTTGGTCAGGTCGCCGGCTGCGTAGACATCGGGCACGCTGGTCTGGCAGAGTTCGTCGACGAGCACGCCGTTCTGGGTGGCCGCTCCGGCCATCTCGAGCAGCTCGCTGTTGGGTGAGATCCCGACCCCGACAACGGCGAAGTCGCACTCGATGGTTCGACCCTTGGCGGTCCGCACCCGCTCGACTCGTTTGGCCCCCTCGAAGGCCGCCACCGAATCCTCGAGCACAAGGTCGACGCCGTGCTCGCGATGGATCTCAGCGAGGATCTGCCCAACCCGCTCGCCAACGACTCGTGCCAGCGGCATGCGAGCGCCCTCGATCGAGGCCACTTCCACACCGAGCTGACGCAGAGAGGCGGTCACCTCCGAACCGATGAAGCCCATGCCGACCACGACGGCCTTCCGGCCAGGCACGGCCGCGGCCCGAATGGCGTCCGACTCCTCCACCGTCCGCAGCTGGAGGACCTCCTCGAGCTCGAGGCCGGGAATCGGGGGACGGCGATTACGGCCGCCTGTCGTGACGAGCAGCCGGTCGTACGCGAGCGGTCCGCCCCTCTCCAGCTCCAGCAGTTTCGCCTCAGGGTCGATTCGCAGCGCACGGGCGCCAAGCTGGAGGTGAATTCCCTGACTGGCGTAGCTGTCGTCCGGGTTCACGAGCTGATCTTCGAACCGCTCCTCACCTCGCAGATATGTCTTCGACAGCGGCGGTCGGTGGTAGGGCGGCCGCGACTCCGCCCCCAGGAGGGTCACTTCGCCGCCGAAGCCCTCTTCGCGAAGTGCCATGGCGGCCGTCCCGCCCGCGAGACCCGCGCCCAGGATCACAAAACGCTGCTTCATGACGGATCGAGGCGCAGGTTCGCGCCCGAGAGTGGAGTCGAGTCCGATGAGCAGAGCCAGGCGATCACCCCGGCGACTTCGCGCGGCTGAAGCCTTGGCCCGCCGATACCGGCTCGCTTGACCATCGGTGTGTCAACGGCGCCGGGGCTGACCGCGTTCACCCGAATGCCGAGGCTCCGACCCTCGACGGCCAGCACTTCTGTCAGACCGGCGAGTCCGGACTTGGCCGCGACATACGCGGCCATGCCTGGAAACTTTTCAGCCCCGGTCACTCCGGACAAGCTCGAAACCATTACGATCGTGCCTCCCGGCGCCATGCGCCTGAACGCCTCACGGGAGCAGAGAAAGGGGGCGCGCAAACCGGCGTCCAGCTGCTCGTCCCAGTCCTGACTGGTCATGTCCACGAATGGCCGGACGGTCAGCACGGCCGCGGCGTTCACGAGGGCGTCCAGGCGCGGGAGCTTCGCAAATGCCGAGGCCACATGCCATTCGTCCGACACGTCGCAGCCGTCCCGCCGGCTCAGCGAGACGGTGTCCCATCCCCGTTCCTGCAGCTCGGCGATGACCGCGCCGCCGACACCACCCGAGCCCCCCGTCACGACAGCGAGCGGCCTCATCGTCCGGCGACCTCGGCCAGCGCACGCTCGTAGCGCGACACACACGGCGCCAGCGCCAGCCGCCGCTGGGCGCTCCGTCTGACGGCTCGGCGATCGAGAGCACGGCAGGCCCTGGCTGCGCGGGAGAGGTCCTCGATCGAATCGGGTGCCGCCAGAAATCCGCTGACACCCTCTTCGACCACCTCAGGCAGGGCCCCGCGCCGGTATCCGGCCACCGGACACCCCGCCATCTGCGCCTCCGCCGCCACGAGTCCGAACGGTTCCTCCCAGCGGGCAGGGACCAGGGTGACTGCGCACCGTCCCATCAGGCGGCGCAGCTCGCTGCGGTCGAGAGGGCCGACGCGATCCGCTCCTCGAAGGTCGGGGGTGTAGCCGGGGTCGTACGGGGCCCCGACGACAAGAGGCTGGAGACCTGCCCCAATTGCGGCCGCCACGCCGTCCTCAACGCCCTTTTCGGGGGATAGCCGTCCGGCGATGAGGCCGAGGGCCTGAACCTCGTCGTGATCCAGCGTCTGCTCGGGAACGCCGTTGGGAAGGATCTGTCCGACCTGGACACCAGCACGCTCCCAATCATCGCGACTGGACTGTGACACGGCAGCGAGCCGGTGAGGCTCGACCAGGCGGGCAGCGTCCACGACTGCCGGGATCAGCGGCGGGAGGTGGAACGTGTGAAGCACCGGCAGGTCCGCCGAAAGCTCGAACGCCTCGGCGTCGAATGCGTGCTGACTCACGACGTCGTGGCCCTGCCTCCGCAGCTCCAGGAACATCCTCTCGAATGCGTCTCGGACGGCTGGCACTGGAGCGGGCGGCGGAGCGCCAGGAAGGACCAGGGCTCGTGCCGCCTCGGCCGGAACGGGCACGGTCACCAGTCGTACGCCCGGGACCCTGGAGCCCTCTGCGCAGTAGACGGTGACGCGATGTGTTCTGGCCAGCGATTGCGCCAGGTCCACGATGAAGGCCTGTGCGCCGCCGGCGGCCGCGGGAACAGAGGTCACAGGTGAGGCGACGATTGCGATGTCGAGGGAGCGGCGAGGGTGGCGAGCTGATATGCCAATCTTCACCTCGAGCGCCCCGAGGTACTCACGCGATCGAGGAATTCGGCCCGGGCCCTGCTGTCCGTATCGAGATCGCCGAGAAGCGCGGACGTCACCGTCTCCGAATCCGGCTTGCCAACCCCGCGCATCTCGAGGCAAAGGTGCCGGGCGTTCATCACCACGCCGACTCCGGCAGAGTCAGTCACTGAGAGCACCGCCTTGGCTACCTGGTGAGTAAGACGCTCCTGCAGCTGCAGGCGATGCGCGAACACGTCAACAAGGCGCGGCAGCTTGCTCAGCCCAATGACGCGACCGGCCGGCAGATAACCGATGTGCGCGCGGCCGAAGAACGGCAGGAGATGGTGCTCGCAGAGGCTGTAGAAAGGAATGTCGCGGACTACCACCAGCCCGTCGGACTCGCATTCGAACATTGCGCTCCCGACAACGTCCTCCGGCTGCATCGAGTAGCCCTCGGTCAGGTAGCGCAGCGAGCTCGCCACCCGGCGTGGAGTCTCGAGCAGGCCGTCCCGCTCCACGTCCTCGCCGAGGTGGCGCAGTAGATCACGCGCCGCGTCGCGCAGTGGATCAGCGTCGGCCTCGAGCTCGTAGTCGAGGGCTCTGATGGCGCTCATTCGCCCACAACCTCGGCCGCGTTGTTCTCCGATTCCATCAGTCGCACCCGGACGAGACGCGCCGGCGCGAGTCTCGGCGCCAGCTCACGCCAGGCGGCAAGCGCCACGTTTTCAGCCGTGGGCACTCGGCCCTGAAGGAACTCCACGTCCCGGAGGTGTTTGTGGTCCACGTGGTCGATGAAGTGCCGGCGGATGACGGCGTCGAGATCCCTGAGGTTGACAACCATCCCCGTCTCGGCATCCAGAGCGCCCTCAACGCTGACCTCGAGGACGTAGTTGTGGCCGTGATCGGTCGCGCAGGCGCCGAAGACCTCCTGGTTATGCGCGTCGTCCCACTCCGGACGGCAGAGGACGTGTGCAGCGGCGAAGGTGACGCGGCGGGTGACCCGCACGCGCTCGTCGGGCTGCGGTTCGGTCCCGTAACTCTGGTGGGCGCGCATCAGCGGACCTCCTCGATGGTGAAAACGCATCCTCCGGCACCGTCAGCGCCGGCGGGAACGACGCGTACCGGCTTCGCCGGCGTCGAGAGCACGCCCTCGATCAGTCCTGCCTGCACGGCGCAAGCCGTCGGGGCCTGCGCGTCGACGCAGACCTCCTTGAAGACGCAGTTGCGGGCGTGGACCGCGCCATCGGTGAGCACGTGGTCGCCGCCGAGTTGGCGGAGGACGTCCAGGGGATCGGCACCGGGCACTGCCGCGGCGAGCAACTTCGCACCAGCTTGCTGGGCCCCCTCACGGGCCTTCGCGACGCTCCACACCCCCAGGTCTGCGATCGCGTCTGCGAGCAACGTGGCGAGCAGCCGGTACCTCCGCTCAGGAACGCTCACCTCGACGGCTCCGGCCGCCAGCCGGTACGTGCGAGCGGGCTTGCCACGCCACCCGGTGTGGCGGCTGCCTGTCGAGAGCAGACCCAGCGCAACCAGCAGCTCGAGATGGTCGAAGGCGACCGTCCGGTGCACCCTCTGCTCGCGGGAGACCTCATCGACGGTCAGCTCGCAGTCGGGACGGCGGTGGAACCCCTCGAGGATTCGTCGCCGGGTGGGGTCGATGACGGCGCGCAGAGGAGCCATTCGGGAGTAATAATATAGGCTGTAGGCCCGAGATATATGGATGTGGCGTTATGCGGTAGAGGTGATATCAACACCGTCAAGGCGATTACAGGGCCGCGGAGTCGGGGGTGCAGGGTTTGCCAAGGTACCCTGATAGCATCTGCCGCCGGTGAGCCGGCACCGGCTGCCAGGCCACGCCGGCCGGCGGGTGTAGCACAGTGGTAGTGCGGCAGCCTTCCAAGCTGTTTACACGGGTTCGATTCCCGTCACCCGCTCCCTTCACTCAGCTTTGAGTTCAGCTATAGCGACAGCTATCACTCTCGGACAACTCTTCAAACTTCTGAAATAGGCTGTGGAAAACTCAGTTTGTCGCTATACTGCTGCGGTTCGCAAACAGCTTCGTCAATTTCGGGGGCAGCAATGTCTAGGGTTACGGCGACGGTTGGTGCGCAGGACGGTTTCGCCCGCCTAGTCCGGGACTACCTGCAGGAGAAGCGCGCGGCGGGGGCCTCACCGCGGACCGTCGGCCATTACCGTGAGGTCCTGGACCAGGTGCTCGTGCCCTATTGCGCTGAGGAGGGACTCGAGGCAGTCGCCGACCTGACGAGCCGACAGCTGAATGACTTGGGTGCAGGCCACCTGGACGGCACGCGCTCCCGTTCCGGCCGTGCCATCTCCAAGGCCACCGTCCACAGCTATATGCGGGCTATCAATACCTTTCTGGCCTGGGCTCGAGCCCAGGGCGAGGCGGGCACCGCTCGCGGACGGCTACCAAGCATGCGCAAGCGTGTGCTGGACACGTTGTCCCGTGAGGAAATACAGCGCATGGAGGATGCGGCTGCTCCCGAGCGGGACAGGTTGATCGTCAGGGTCCTGGCCGACACTGGCATGCGGCTGGGTGAACTGCTTGCACTGCGTCCCAATGACGTCCGCCTAGAGGGCGGCAAGAATGTGATTAAAGTTCGGGGCAAGGGTGACCGGGAGCGCCTCGTGCCGCTCGCGCCGTCTCTTGCAAGGCGCCTGCGCCGGTTCGCAGATCGAGGCCATCCGGACGCGACCAGCGATCGACTGTTTCTGACGCTCCGCCGCGGTCGGACCAGCGGGCAGCTGGACGGGCTGACCGAGTCGGCCGTCGAGCAGATGATCAGGAGCCTCGGCGAAGTGGCGGGCATCAGTAAGCGCGTGTATCCGCACCTGCTGCGGCACTCGTTCGCTACCGAGTACCTCCGCCGCGGCGGGAACCCGATTCTCCTTCAACAGATCCTCGGCCACAGCTCGCTTACGATGATCACGCAGACTTATCAGCACCTCACGCTGGCCGACGCCCACGACGAGCTGATGCGGCTGCTGGCCGCCGATCAGCGCTGACCTCTGTCGGCCTGGCAACCGGTTACGCCCGGCGACAGCCGCCCATCCCTGGCGGAGCTGACGGTCGACGGTGTTCCGCCCAGAGGGCCTGGCCGCGGCTTACGAGCCTTCGCTTGTGGCCCCGCCTGGCTGGCATGATTCAGAAGCGATGGATGGGTTGGGGCCGCCGTCGCTGACATCGGAGCTAACAAGCCACGTTCCGCTGTACCGACGTATGCAGGATCAGCGACCAGCTCGATTCTGATCGGGCGAAAGAGCGTGCACGAGCCAGGCGACTGGCAGAGGTTGCGATGGCTGCCACCGCTGATGAGGTCATCTTGGCCACGACAGCTCCCGCCTGGAACCGCACCACGATCGATACGATGGACCACGCGCTTACGCGCCACGGGCTGCCACTTCGTTTGCTGGTCGGGCTTGGCACATGACGGGGTCCGACAGGATTCGGGGCCACACATAGACGTAGTCGCCGAGGCTGGCGGATTGAGCAGGCCAGTCTCCGAGACCGTCCGTGTGCCCGGCGTCGAGCAAGGGGGGCGGGCGCCACCTAGCGACCTTCCACGGCGACTTCCTCCAGGTCGGCGGGGTCGACGTCCGGGGGACTCACCGGCGGATGGAGACCTGGGTGCCAGTCGGCCGCCGCACCCCCAACGCGGGGAAGGCGGGAGGTTTGTCTCGGCGGCCCGTGACAGTCCGACGCCGAGTGGCGACCGGCGAGCCGCAGACCTCAAGGATGTCAAGCTAACGCTGTGCCGCACCTGTGTTGCGCAGACCGTTTGCGCGTTGATGATCAGCGGTTTTTTGCAGTTTCTGCTATTCAACAGCGCTAGCTGCCTAACTCAGTAGCGAGCGTCTGGAGCAACAGGGCGCCGTCGCGCGCCATCTCCGGCATCATGGCTCAAACGACGGCACTGGCCCTACTTGGCTGCGCAGATGGTGGCGGGCTTGGCAACTGTGGCGATGGGCCGAGCCCAGATTTGAGCTGGAACATCTTGATTTTCAGTCAAGTGCTCTACCAAGCTGGAGCTACCTCGGCACGATTTGAACCTGTTTACAGCGCTTAGCTCCGGGCATGCGCTCGTGTTGTCAGCCCGCTCGAAGCCGGATTTGAGTTGAAGTGCAGCGTATCGCCGGATGATCTTGCTGCTGAGCAGCGGATGCTATTGCGGCCGGATTTGCACCATCTTCAGAGCGCCTGCGGGAGGGCATGAGCTACGTCGCCAGGCCAGGCGGGCACCGGGCGATCAAGCTAGGAAGGCTTGACACAAGTCGATCCTCACCCCACCTTGAGGCGGCCAGGCTTTCGCTTGGACGTGCTGCGCTCAGTGCTGGCCATCTCATCGTCTTGGCGGCAATTCAAGAGCGCGCCACGTTTCGTGCCGGCCACGTGGTGGTCAAGGTGGACAGCGATACTCATCGTCTGGAACACGAGTTGGCGATGATGGCTGCGGCCGGTGGGGTTGGCGTGTCGGTGCCCGACCTGATTGCCTTTGAAAGGGGTCACCCAGCGTACTCGTGATGCGGCACATGCCGGTCGAAGCATTGCGACCTGCTCATGGACCTCAGCCGGTACGAGACGCCGGGCGTCTCCTCCGGGGTCTCCACGCCCTTCCGCGCGTCGCACCGCCACCAGGCGGGGCCTCCAGTCCAGCCAACGAGAGGGAGCCGACAAAGGCCGCCGACTGCCGGAAGCGCGATTACCTGGACTACACGACTGCGTTGGAGCGCGCCTGGCCGATCGCCACCGGCGTCATCGAGGGCGCCTGCCGCCACGTTGTAAAAAGACCGCATGGACATGACCGGTGCTCGATGGGGTCTCGCAGGGGCCGAGGCCGTCCTCAAGCTACAAGCGCTTCGTGCTAATGGCGACTTCAGGGCCTATTGGCGGTTCCACTTGGCACGCGAACGCCGCATCCACAACTCGCGCTATCTCAATGAACTCGTCCCAGGGCTGGAATGAAGTCCCCCCACGAGAGCCGCACCCGATTGAATTCGGCCAGGACAGCGCGCCGGTAATGAAACTCCAATCTCCATACCGGCCGTCGCTGCCATCTGTATCCCATCGGCGAAATCCGCCTGCTCATCACAGCCTTGGCGCGGATTTAGGCTTGGAATCTTGATCTTCGTAACCTCTGGCAGAATGCGGAGACCGTGGATCAACCAGCACGAGAGGCGGCGCTACAGCCTCACCTGCTCGGGGGCGAGCGAATACTGTGGACGGGCCTGCCCGATCCCAACCGCCTGTTCACGCTGGGAGATGTTTTCCTGATCCCCTTCAGTCTCATGTGGGGAGGCTTCGCAATCTTCTGGGAGGCCGGGGTGATCGGGATCGGGACCAGACCCGGTCATGCTGCACCATACTTCTTCATTCTTTGGGGCATGCCGTTCATTCTGGTCGGCCAGTACTTGATCTGGGGACGGTTCATCTACAAAAGATGGGATCGTCGGCGAACGGTATACGCAGTCACGAATCAGCGCGTCCTGACGCTAAGAGGCTCAACGCTGCAGTCGATGTTCCTCAACCAGTTGCCGACCATCAACCAGACGGCGCGGCCGGACGGCACCGGCACGCTTGACTTCAGCAACCTGCCCTTCGGCTATGCCTTTTGGGCGAACGCCGGCATGGACTGGTTTAGCCGTCGAGTCGGGCAACTGGCCTTCTACGACATCGCAAACGTCGCCAACGTGTACGGGCTTATCGCGGATGCACGTTCCGGGCATGCGTAGTTCGTGCTGGTGTTTCACTCCCAGCCAGTCGCAGGAATTGACCGGTTCATGAGGCGATGCAGTCATGATTCTCGATGGAATGGAGGCCAGGCCGGGACTGGCAGGGCCATGGCCTCACTCTCGCGAGGGGCCGCTCTAGGCCGACCTAACAAAAGTCCTGCACGTGCTCAACGGCGGGCAGACCGACCGCGGCAAGTCCTCCTGGACCCGACATGTGCTCACCTGGCTGGCACTCTGCTATCCACCTGAGCACGTCCGCCTCGCCCTGATCGACCTGAAGGCGGGCTCGAGCTGAATGTGGTTGAGCGCCTGCCGCACATGCTGCGGCCAGTGGCTCGAGGGCTGGACTCCTGCCTGGAGACGCTGCAGGCGGTGATGGCCGAGCTGGAGCGCCGGCAGGTGCTGTTTGACGCGGCGCGGGGCGAGAACATCCAGCGCTGGAATCAGGCCGTTGCTGCTGAGCGCCTGCTTTACGTCCTGGTGGTGGTGGACGATAGCGCGGAGCTCGCGGCCGTTGAGACGGCGGATCGCGCCGCGCAGGCGCGCCAGCAGGAAGCGCTCAGCGCGCTCGCGAGTCTGCCTCGACTCGGGCGTGCGACCGGCTTCCACGTCATCGTCACTACCCAACGGCCAGAAGCAAAGGTGGTGGCCGGCCAGATCAAGGCCAACATGCCAGCCACGGTGGCCTTTCGCGTTCGCGCCAACGTCAACTCAAAGATCCTGCTCGGCGAGTCCAACTACGCAGCCGCAGCTCTGCCACCGGACATCAGAGGCCGCGCCATCTGGCAGTGGGAGCGGGAGACGGAGTTCCAGGCCGTCTGTTTGGAAAAGCAGGAGGCCGAGGCGCTGGAGCGCGCCTACCCGCGGTTGCCGGTGCCTGCCGGGGCTGGCTCGGAGAGCGTAACACCGTGCCCTACATGTCCAGGGAGCAACGTGGTGGAGCTGCCCCACCCGTGGCTGAGCGAGATCAGAGCAGGGTCAGGACACGGCATATCTGCTTCTGTGGACAGGGCTGCCCTCGGGGTTCTTTCGATGATGCGGGATGGTCTTGGTGGGGCCGTAATTGTGACTGCTGGTGCCACGAGCCGAAGCAGGCCGACCTCGTCGACGAGCGGCCCATCAACGAGCATGGTGGCCGCTGATGGCGCAGGTCCTGGCATCGGGCGGGGACAGCGCGTACGCAACAGCGCGCCGGCGCTGTCCGTCCTACCCTTCTGGCGGCGCTGGAAGCTGCCCGAGAGCGGGCTCAGGCCGAGGAAGAAGAGGTGCTCTTCGAGTTCCCGCCCAGCGGCAGGATGTCCGTACTGCGTCTCTACGGCAAGCGGGTCTGGACGAATTGGGGAAGCTGGTGCACCCAGGGTCACACAATACGAACCCCGCCGCCACCCTCCGGGCCGAGCCGATCGATCTGACGGAGCCGAGGTGCCGTACGGGTGAGCGTCGGGATCGATTCCGTCCAACGTGACGATGAAGCTAGCTGCGGGGGAGCTTCAGAACGAACGTCGC
>Ga0070699_100000234_pt1 | contig 54022 bp, 45 predicted proteins | sample KBSK1503metaG_FD_65473 | JGI IMG/M metagenome (GOLD analysis project Ga0070699, IMG submission 65473) | Corn, switchgrass and miscanthus rhizosphere microbial communities from Kellogg Biological Station, Michigan, USA - KBS K1-50-3 metaG | ecosystem: Host-associated > Plants > Roots >... | reverse complement strand
TGCGGATCATCTCGAGGCCCGTGCGGTCGCCGACGTGAGCGAGCCGGGGATAGCGATGGCCTCCGAAATTCCGCTGCAGGATTCGGCCGTCGGGCGTGCGGTCGAAGAGCGCGCCCCATGCCTCCAACTCGAGCACGCGGGCCGGCGCCTCCTTCGCGTGGAGTTCGGCCATCTTGTAGTGGTTCAGGTACTGCCCACCGCGCATGGTGTCGGTGAAGTGGACCATCCATCCGTCGCGGTCGTCCACGTTCGCGAGCGCGGCCGCCACGCCGCCTTCGGCCATCACCGTGTGCGCCTTGCCGAGGAGCGACTTGCAGACGACGCCGACCTTCACCTTGGCCGCGGACGCGGCGATGGCCGCGCGGAGTCCCGCGCCGCCTGCCCCGATGACCAGAACGTCATGCTCGACGGTCTCGTAGCCGGGCATCAGAAGATTCTCCAATCGGACCAGATGCCCATGGAGCAGAGGCGGACGTAGAGATCCGAGAAGCCGACCCAGAAGAGGCTGACCCACGCCCACTTCATGTGGCGCCGGTTCAGGCACGAGACGCACTTGTACGCGGCGAAGCGTACCGGCTTACCGGAGAGGTGATCGATGCCACCCCCGACCAGGTGGCGGAGCGAGTGGCAGCCGAACGTGTAGGAGCTGAGGAGCACCACGTTCAGCGCCAGAACCAGCGTGCCGACGCCCAGCCCGAGCGACTTCGCGCCGGTCACCGGATCCGGGAACCAGAGCGCCTGCCAGACGTCGAACGCGAGAAACGCGATGATCGGGAAGGACAGGTAGAGGAAGTACCGGTGCACGTTCTGCAAGATCAGGGGGAAGGATCGCTCGCCCTCGTACTTCGTCCGCGGTTCGCCGACCGCGCAGGCCGGCGGATCGGCGACGACCGCCTTGTAGTACGCGCCGCGGTAGTAGTAACAGGTGAACCGGAATCCGCCGGGGATCCAGAGGATCAGGAAGGCCGCGGAGAAGGGAAGGATCGCCGGCCACCACGAAGGCTTCGGTCCGAAGAAACTCTCGGGGGAGCCGAACAGCTCCGGCGAGTAGAAGGGCGAAAGGTAGGGTCCGAACCGATAGTGCTCGCCTTGGAAGGCCGCCCAGGTTGCGTAGGCGACGTAACAGGCGAATCCGAGGGCGATCGCGGCGGGTTGCAGCCACCAGAGATCGCGCCGGGAGGTCTCTCCGAATCGTCTCCGCGGCAAGGGAAGCGGCGTGGTGGTCATCGCTGCGATCCGGCGCGGCGCGCGCGGTTCATGTCGGAACCCCCCATCGACGAAGTCCATGATAGGCAACGGCGCCGTCAAATATACGCCACTCGGGGCCGGTTCGCCACGTTCGCACGCGAAGGGGGAAAACGCGAAGGCCGGCACTGTCTCGCCGGCCTTGCACGGGGGGAGCGCGCCCCTCGGGTTGTGCTGTCGGGGGGTCCGAAGGGCGCGCGGGGGTCGATGTCGCTACGCGCTAGGCTCCTCCGCCCGCGGGTAGCGAAAACTGGAAGTCAGGGGAGAGGACCCGGATCTCGCGCGTCAGTCCCCGGATCTGATCCAGGAGCTTCCGCTCGCCCGTCCGCTTCCATTCCCCGTACGCATCCAAGAGTTCATCCTGCATGTTCCGGAGCGACTGTTCCCGAGCATCCTCGTCCACCGTGCGCTCGAGACGCGTGACCTGGGCGCCGCGGAATCGCGTCGTCAGGCTCCACCGTTCGCCGCGCATGTGCGAGAGCATCTTGTGATATCGGGAGAGGCCGACGGTAAGCTTCTCGAGCACGCCGCCGAGCGTCGCGGCCGGGTTCTCCAGGGCCTCTCCATACGTATACGAAAAGTGGTACCAGTTCGGGCTGCGGCCCACGTCCGCTTCCTCGCCCGACAAGATTCCCTCGCGGCGGTTCGGAACGTAGGGTCCCACCTGCTCGAAGACACCGACCGAGATCAGGAGCAGATCTTCGGGCGTGCGATAGATCATGTATCGAAGCGAGCCGCGGTGCGTGCTCGCCAAGCGGCGCCAGGCCGCGACGTCGTATCGTGAAAGAAGCCGAGTGCGCTCGGGTGGCAGCGGAATCTGCGCCTCGAGCTGGTCCTTGAGCGCCGCGAGGTACGCGTCCACGTCTTCTTGTGGAAGCGGATCGCCGTTCTTCGGCGTTCCCTCCGCCTTCGTCAGCAACAGGCAGTTGATGGCGACGTAGGAAGTCGGTCGGACTTTCCTCGGACTCGTCTTGCTCGCCAGGTATTTGCGGGCTGCTGACATTGCGCTCCCCTCGTTCTCCATGCTCCACCTCATCCCCGTTCGCCGCCGCATTTCGGCATCCGCCGTGCAGCGTCACGATCCCCCACTGCACCCTTCGTGCCGATTGCCGGCAAGGTTCTTTCCGGTCGTGTAATTGACTGGGAGACAGAGGATTGTCCGAGTGAAAAGATTCGATTCGTTTGTGCGGGTGTGAAGGAAAGTCCTCCAGATGTGGCCTCTTCCAACCGAAGGGTCGGGTTGAACCACCCAGGGCGGGCGGTCGGGCGCGGATTGCAGAATGCGGCCAGATTTGCATCATGCCCGCATCGAGGCGCATGAGATCTCGCCGGCCGGCCGGCCTTCGCGCGCGCCAACGGTTTTGGAAGGGCCAAACTCGCAGCAGGTTAGCGGGGCGACGCGCCACCTCATGGTGGCACGCTCCTTGCCATCTACATAAATGGGTTCAACTTGCCGACACTATAGGAGGGCGGACGCGTGCGGAGCGAGGCGGTCACGGACCACGGGACGCGCGGAACGATCGTGTTCCCCGTCGGTGACGTCCACTTCGGCGCGCGCGTCGAGGAAGTCGCCGGGCTCCTCGAAGCCGATCGGTTGGCCCCGCTGCCGCGACAGCACGGTGCGCTCGCGGGCGTCGTCGCGTTTCGAGGAGCCATGGTTCCCGTCCTCGACCTTTGCGTCGTTCTGGACTTCGAGCCCGCGCCGCACGCGACGCGCTACGCAATCGTCCTCGCGAGGGGCGCCGAGCGATTCGCGCTTCTCGTGCCCGCGCTGCCGCGGCTGATTCCCGCGCGCGAGTTGAGGGAGGCCGATTCGCCGGTAGATTCCGAATTCGGCTCGTTGCTCGAAGTGGCCTACAAGGCGGGCGACGTGAACGTTCACTGTCTCGACTACTGGTCGATCTTCGAATCGATCGTGACGCCGGCCGGCACGCGCGCCGGCGCGCCGAAGGCGCCTTAATGGAGGTTTCGCCCATGACTCACCCGCAACGCGACCGCCGGGCGCCCGAACGTGCTCCGGTCGGATCTTCGCCTGGGCCGGCCATCGCGTTGCCGCTCTTCGCGGTCGTCCTCGGAACGGCACTCGCCGCCGGCGCCGTGGGCCACTTCCTCGCCGGGAACGCGGGACTCGCCGGCGCGGCCGTCGTGGCGCTCTTCGGCGCCGTGATCGCCGCCGTCGCGGGTGGACGCAAGCCGGAGGCGAACGCCAACGCCGGCGCCGGCGCCCAGAGCGATCCGAACAACTATCGAGCCGAACTCGAACAGGAACGACACGCGTCGGCAGCCGCCGTGCACGAGGTGGAGAAGACACGGCGCCAGATCGACTCCGCCGTTTCGGTGATCCGAAGCGGAAAAGATCCGCTGACCGAGGTCGCGGAGCTCCGTGTGGGGCCGCTTCGCGAACTCTTGGAGGCCGTCAAGGAGGGCACGTCCGGCGCTCCCGTCGTGAGCCGGCTTCCGCTCGGCGAAGAGGAACTGATCGGCGCGGATGGCGAGGCGCTCCCCGAGCCTTGGCCGGTGGGGGTCGACGATCCCTCGCCGCTCGACCCGCGCGTTCGCGCCGAGGCGCGTCGCGGCCTGGACGAGCTGATCGACGGACTCGCCGTCATCGGCGTCGCGATTCGGCGGCACGCCGCCGCTCAGCACGGGGCGGGCGCCGCGGGCGCGGGACGCACCCCCGCGCAGCTCGTCGACGCGGTCGTCCAGACCGCGGCCGATGGGATCGAGGACCTGGCCGCGGGACTCATGCGCGCGAACGAACTCGCAGGCATTGCCGAGCGCGTCACCAACAAGGCGACCCTCCTCGCGCTGAACGCAGCGCTTGAGGCGACTCGTTCCGGAAGCGAGGCCTTCGCCTCGATCGCGGAGGAGACGCGGCGTCTGGCCGAATTCGCTCGCGAGGCGACGGACACCATCTCCCGCCTCTCGAGCGAGATCGAATACAAGGTCGGCGAGACGATCACGGCGATTCACGCGACGAGCGAGGACGCGAAGTCGGCGGTCGTATCGTTGGCCGGGAGCCCCTCCGTTCCCGTGTCCGCCCCGGCGGTCTCGATCGCCCAGGTGGACGCGCTCCTCGATCGCGCGCGGAACATTCGCGCCACGCTGGGGAGCCTGGGAGATGCCGCGCCCTCCGTGACCGCTTCCGCTGAGAGACCCCAAGAGACTTCGACGATCGAGCCTGAAGCGGAGGCCGAGCCGGAACCCGAGTCGGAGCCCGAGATGGAGGTCGAGCGCGGCCGCGTCGACAAGGGAGGCGCGAACCCGAACGTGATGATGCTCGAGGGCCTAAGCCCCGGCTCCAAGCTCGAAGACTGACCACGCCCTTCGGGGAAGGAGCGATGACGCCTTCATGCGAACCGCCGCATCCGAACATCTGAGCCACGCCCAGGTCATGTCGCGCTTGAGCGCGACGTTCAGCGCCCTCATCAAAGAGCAGATCGAGGCGGTGAATCGCTTCCTGGACAGCGACGCGGAGGACCTCGAGTCGAGCGAGCTCGGACCGATCGTCGAGCTGGCCGTCCGCCTGGTCGAGCGTAGCGCGGAGTGGCTGCAGGTCACCGAGGTGGCGACCCTGGCGCTCGAGATGCGAGAGACGCTGTCCCGCCTGGGCCAGCTTCGCCCGGCCCACCGCCAGGAGATGATCGCGCACTGCCGGGTGGGCCTCGTGGCCGAGGCCAAGCTCGCCGAGCAGCTCCGGACCGAGGGATTCGCCGCGCTCCTCGAGCACGCCAGCCTGGTCAGCGAAGCGGTCGACGGGCTCCGCACCGGTATGAGCCGCGCCCGTTCGCAGGCTCTCTCCGCGTCGCGCGGCGTCATCGACGATGGGACGCCCGACGTCGGGCCGCACGAGAACCTGCTCGCGCTCACGTTCGAGATCAAGAACGCGCTCGTCCACCAGAACGATCGCATCGGCTCCATGAGCGAGACGGTCGGTCAGACCTACAAGTCGGCGCAGAGTGTCCTCTCCGAGTGGGAGAGCCTGGTGAAGGTCGTCGAACGCCGGCGCATGCAGGGGGAGAAGGGCGCGGGAGGGATTCCCGAGGGGAAAACCCTCGTGATTCACCAGGAACTTCAAGAAACCACATCGGGGCTCCGCACGCTGACTCACGAACTGAGCCAGCTGATGGGACTCCAATACCAGTTGGAACGCCGCGCCCGGGACTTGGACGAGCACCTCCTCTGGGAATTCCTCGACCCGCTCGATCGATTCGTGGACGAACTGTACGAGGCCGCCGCGCGCCATGACGGCGATGAGCGGCGCACCGTCCTGACCGTACAGACCGGCGGCGTCGGGTTCGAACCTCAGATCGGGTCGATCCTCCTGCCGCTGGTGTGCCGGCTCCTCGAGTCCGCGGAACCCTATGGCGCGGACGTCGCGGCGCCCGAGATCCGCTTCACCGCGGCCCGGGAGGGGCTCGAGGCCCGCATCGCGATCGAGGGGTCCGTTCAGTTCGAAGTGGGGGCCGTTCGGATGCTCGAGAACGCCCTCGAGGACCTGGGCGGATTCGCGACGGTGCAGGGCGGCGATCCGAAGGAGACCTCGCTCCATCTCCAGTTCCCGATGGCGCGCTCCCTCCGCTCGTTCCTGATCGTGGAAGCCGGTGGGCAGCGGATCGCGCTCCCCTGGAGCGCGGTGGAACGAATTCACGCGTCGACGGACGAAATCACGTGGACCGCGGAGCCGGGCGGAAGCCGCGTCCATTCACTTGCGTCGCTCTTCGAGCGCCCGGCCGGAAGCGAAGCCATGGATATCGGGTCGCTCGTCGGGGACGTCGCCGAAGCGAAGCGCGGCGGGCGGCCGCTCGCGGTGATTCGAAGCGGCGGCGGCGCCGTGGTGGTCGGCTTCGATCGCCTCGTCTGGCGGGAGAACGCACGGCTGACGTCGCTCCCGCCCCGGCTCTGCCCGGTCGACGAGGTGCTCGGCGGCATCGTGGCGCCCGACGGCAGCGTCACGCTCGTCCTGAATCCCGGGGCGGTCGTGCGCCGCCTCCTCGGCGAGGCGCCTCCGGCGCCCGAATCGACCGATCGGAAGGGCGCGCGAGGATGAAGGCGCTCCGGATCGAGCGGCTCGGCAGCCGGGAGGAGTTCCGGTTCGCGCTCCATGGAGAGGTGGATGCGACGGGGGCTCGAGCGCTCGACCGAGTCCTCTTCGAGTGCCAGGCGCGCGGAGCGCGCGACGTGACGCTCGACTTCACCGGCGTGTCCCTCGTCTCCACCCTGGGCACGTCCGTGCTCGAGCGCCAGGGACGCGTGTACCTGGAAACCGAGCGGCGCATCATCGTGAAGGGCCTCGCGAACTCCGTGCGCGCCGCGCTGAACGAGGTCGAAGCGATCCTCTACGAGGAAAACGAGCCGGGGTCCGCCGCGCCGGCGTCCGACGTCGCCGCGCTCCAGGCGAAGCTTCGCCGAAAGATCGTCGAGTTTCGAAACCTCTTCGAGATCACGCGCGCGTTGAACCTCGCGCTCGATCTGGACGAGGTGCTGAATCTCTTCAGCCTGAGCGTCATGGGCCAGTTCGGCGTCGAGCGGCTCGCGCTCTTCCTGACGGATCCGGATCGCGAAGGGGTCCTGAGCCCGCGCCAGGTGCGCGGGTTCGCTCAGAATCACTTCCGAGACTTCCAGATCCCGCCCGACGTGATCGAAACCGTGGCGGCGGAGCAGACCTTCTTCGCGATGGGCGACGGCGAGGACGGGGACGAATCCCGTGAGTCGATGCAGGCACTTCGGCAGTCGGGCCTCGAGTGGGGCGTGGAGCTCCGCGTGCGTCGCGATCTGATCGGCGTGCTCTTCATCGGCGGACGGAGCGGTCGAAAGGGATTCCAGGAGGACGAGCGCGATCTGCTCACGATCCTGGCGCACCAGGGCGCGGTGGCGATCTCGAACGCCCGCTTCTACCGGGCGCAGGAGGAGCGGAACCTGGGCCTCGTGCGGGGCATGATGGCGTTGATCGAAAGCCGCGACACGTACGCCAAGGGGAGCACCGAGCGCGTCGTCCGGTACGTGACGGCGGTCGCGCGGCTCCTCAACTATCCCAAGGATCTCCTGAAGTCGCTCATCTACGGTGCCGTTCTTCGAGACATCGGCATGATCACCGTGAGCGGTCTGATCTTGAAGAATCCCGCGCACCTCTCCGAGGACGAGTGGGCCCTGATCAAGCAGCACCCGATTCGGGGTTCCCAGATTCTCGAGGAGATGAACTTCCCGAAGGAAGTGATCGAGGTCGTCACGAACCATCACGAGCGCTGGGGCGGCGAAGGCTACCCGGCCGGGCTCAAGGGGCACGACATTCCGCTCGGCGCGCGCATCGTCTCGCTGGTCGACGCCTACGTCGCCATGACCAGCGAGCGGCCCTACCGCCGGTCGCTTCCGTACGAAAAGGCCCGGCAGGTCATCGCCGAGAATTGGGGCACGCCGTTCGACCCCGCGATCGTGGAAGTCTTCCTGGACGTTCTGGAAAAGATCGAGAAGCGCTCGCGGCTCCGGACCGGAGACGCCGTTTCGCCGTCCGAACCCGATACGAATCAACCCGCCGAGCCCGCGGAGCTGGACCCACTCTCGGCGGGCGCGACGATCCCCGTTCCCTCGGAGACACGCCCGTGAGCGCCGAAAGCCTGCGACCCACACTCGATCCCGGCGCTGCGAAGACAAAGCGCTCGATCCTCGTCGTGGACGACGACCGCCGCGTCGTCGACCTGCTCCAGATCTCGCTGACGCAAAACGGCTACAAGGTGAGCACCGCCATGACCGGAGAAGAGGGGCTCGAGTCAATCCGACGTGAAACGCCGGATCTCGTGATCCTCGACCTTCGCCTCCCGAAGAAGACCGGGTTCGAGGTGTGCGCGGCGATCAAGAGCAGCAAGGACACGGCCCACATTCCCGTGATCATGGTCTCCGCGAGCGCCGAGGTGGACGCGCGGCTCCAGGGGCTGATGCACGGCGCCGACGACTACCTGACGAAGCCATTCTCGCCCAAGGAACTCCTGATCAAGGTGCGGCGGATCTTCGAGCGGATCGAGCGATCAGAGGTGCTTTCGACGAAGAACCGGGAGCTGGAGACGGAGGTCGCACGGAACCGGGAGGACCTCCTCGTCCGGAACAAGGAACTTCGGTTCCAGGTCTACAGCCTGGAGACGCTGATGGAACTGACGCATCAGCTCAACTCCTCGCTCGATCTCGACCACACGCTGAACACGCTGATCCTGAGCGTGATGGGCCAGCTCCGCGTGAATTCCGCCTGCCTCTTCCTCACCGATCAGCGCGAAGACCCGAAGCGCCTCGACCCCTGCACGTTCAAGGGCCTCAAGGAAGACCAGGTGCGTTCGATTTCCCTCGACTATCACGGGGCCTTCGTCGAAGCGATCCGCCCGATGGACGGCGAGGAGACGAGGCCGGTCCGGCTGGCCGGGCTGGAGCACGACTCCGACCTGGAGCCGGACGTGGGTTCGCTCTACGCCGCCGGCCTGACGCTCGTCTGCCCCGTCGTGATGAAGCAGAAGCTGACGGCGGTCCTCGCGGTGGGCGAGAAGGTGAGCGGCCAGGAATTCCAGTCGGCCGATCTCGAGATGCTCGGCGTCCTCTCGGAATCGGCGGGCATCGCGATCGAGAACGCGCGCCTCTTCAAGGACCTCCAGGAAGCGTACGTCTCCACGGTGCGCCTCCTCGTCTCTCGGATCGAAGAGAAGGATCCGTACACGCACGGGCATACCGAGCGCGTCGCCGAGTACTCGGTGGCGATCGCGAACGCCTTCGAGTTCGACCCCGAGGAGGTCCAGCGCATCCAGTTCGGCGCGTTCCTCCACGACATCGGAAAGGTGCACACCGAGGACCACGTGCTCCACAAGCCGGGGGCGCTCACCGACGACGAGTGGCGGATCGTGAAGATGCACCCGCTCCGCGGAGCCGAGATGGTGAAGGGCGTCCGATTCCTGGAGCGATGCGTCGACATCATTCGCCATCACCACGAGCGGGTCGATGGGAAGGGGTACCCCGACGGCCTCAAGGGCGAGGAGATCACCCTTGCCGCGAAGATCGTGAACGTCGCCGACGCGTTCGACGCCATGACCACCGACCGGCCTTATCGGGCGGGGCTCACGGTGGAGCAGGCGACGGCGCAGATGGTGGAGAAGGCCGGCAGCCAGTTCGCGGCGGAGGTCGTGGAGGTCTTCGTGCGCGCGCTCCGCGAAGGGGAGATCGCGCTCGTGAAGAACAAGGCGCCGTGGCGGGCGCCCGCGCCGGACCGCGGGGAAGCCGCGGCCGGCCGCTCCTAGCCGGGGCCGGCCCCCCGAGCTCGGTCGGGCCAACCGGCGTTTGCGGGAGCCGCCGGGCCGTTGACGCAGACCTAACTCCCTCCGTTGTTTCAGTTGCCGCGACGTCAGCCCGTCCCGCCGCGCGTTTCGTCAACCCCAGGGTCCGCATCGCCTCCAGTGCCGCTCGCCAGGCTGCGCGTCCGCGCGCCTAGTAAATTTATGAAACAACAATCACTTACAGCCATGCGCACGAAGGCCCCCGGCCTCGGCACGGCCCCTGCGATAGGGTCCTGACGTCGCCGCCGCGCGAGGATGGCGGCGAGCAAGATCGAGTCGAAGCGAGTTGGGCGGGGCGTCCTCTGTTTTGGGGGAGAGCACGGCGGAGTCGGGGCCGCGGTGCGGTGAAGCCGAGGAGGCGAAGAGGCGCCCCGCCTTCAAGTTAAGACGGGGAGAGGGCGCGGGCTTCCGCCGCGTGGCGCCATCGAGCGCCCGGCGCGAACGCGATCGCGCCCTCCTCGTTTTTCATTGCGAGCCGACCCCCCATTCCGCTACATTTTCCCGCTCGGAGTTGGCGTCACGGAGGTGCGAGGTGACCGAGAAGGATCCAAACAAGGTCACTTCGTGGAGGCAGATCGGGCTCCTGTCGTCGATTCCGTTCATTCTCGCGCTGGCACCCATCGTCGGATACTTCCTCGGGCAATACCTCGATACGAAGTTTCGGACGCGGCCGTGGCTGAGCATCGTTCTGCTCGGACTCGGGTTCGTCGCCGGAGTGCGCGAGACCATCAAGATCATCCGGTTGTCCCAACAGGAGGATTAGGTCCCTGTTCCTCGGTCGTCGCGGCACGAGTGCCAATCTCCTTCACCGTGCGCTCCGCGCCTCGTGGCTCATGGCGCTCGCGGTCGGGGCATTCCTGCTTCCCGCGCACCCTCTTGCCGCCGCATCGCTCGCCGCGGGGCAGATCCTCTCGGCCTTGAATTTCTTTTTTCTCGAAAAGCTTGTGAAACTCTTCACAGAGGCGGCGGTCTCGAAGAGTCCGGCGGAGGCGACTCTTCTCCGCGCGAGGCTCCTGCTCTTCGCCCCGATCAAGATCGCCGTCATCTACGGCGGTGCCTTCGCGCTCACGCGGTGGCAGTCGTTGGAGCTCTGGCCGCTGGTGGCGGGTCTCTCGCTTCCGCTCGCGGCGCTCTTCTTCAAGGCGGCCATGCTGGCCGTCTCCTCCGGACCTGAAAACCTCTTGCGGCGGGCACCTTCGACGGCCGGTTCCTCGGGGAACCTGGCCAAGCCCGCCGCATTCATTCTGCTCGCCGCGTTCCTCGTTCTCGCGGCCTCACCCGCACGGTCCGAGGAGCCGCATGCCGCACCGGTGGCCGGCGCGGATTCCTCGATCGCCGCGGTGGCCCACACCGCCGAGGGCGGCGCGGCGCACGGCGAGGAGGGCGAGGGCCACGGCGCCGAAGGCGGGGCGCAGCACCTCCCCAACTGGATCACCATCCTCAACGACTTCTTCCCACAGAACTCGGTGATCCACTGGATGCACGAGAACGAGTACCTGGTCTTCGCCTGGCTCGCGGCGGTGGTCTTCCTCGCGATCACGTGGTTCGGGATGCGGAAGCCGACGATGGTGCCGGGGCACATCCAGAACGCCATCGAATGGATGGTGGAGAGCATGGAGGACGTCTGCGGCGGGATGTTGGGGAAGCACCTGCACAAGTACTTCCCGTACATCATCGCCGTCTTCTTCTACGTTCTGAGCATGAACCTGATCGGCATCATCCCGGGCTTCAAGTCCTCGACGTCCACCCTCGACGTCACCCTGGCGCTCGCCCTGATCACGTTCCTGTACGTGCAGTTCACGGGCCTTCGCAATCTCGGTCTCTTCGGTTACATCGACCATCTCGCGGGTTCGCCCCGCGACGTCGTCGGCTTCATCATGCTCCCCGTCATGATTCCGGTGCACATCCTGGGCGAGCTCGCGAAGCCGGTGAGCCTCTCCTGCCGTCTCTTCGGGAATATCTTCGGCGAGGACACGCTGATCGTGGTCTTCGTCGGCGCGACCGCGCTTTGCTTGAAGGCAAGCCTCGTCGCGCTCGCCGTTCCGCCCATGCTCGGCATCTCCGCGCTCTTCATGCTGCTCCAGGCCCTGACGAGCATCGTCCAGGCGCTGATTTTCGCGCTCCTGGCGACCGTCTATCTCTACATGATGCTGCCTCACGAGGAACACGCGCACGGAAACGAAGAACACGCACACGGTTCGTCACACTAAGAGGAGGTGAGTTTCATGAATTTTGCCGCCACGCTGGGTTTGGGACTTCCGATCGGGATCGGCCTCGCGGCCATCGGCTCGGGCATCGGCATCGGATTCCTGGGACAGGGCGCCATGAGCGCGATGGGCCGTCAGCCCGAAGTGCTCCCGAAGCTCCAGGTCGCCATGATCATCGGATTCGGCTTCGCCGAAGCGCTCACGATCTACGCGTTCGTCACTATGTTCTTCCTTCAGGGAAGGATTCAGTAACCGGTCGGAGGCGGTGCCGGCCGGAAGCGCGGCCTTGCACCCGCCCCGAACCTGGGAAGGCCCTATGGATCAATTCGTACATCTGAATCAACTGCTGGCGCACGCGCTCAGCTTCGCCGTCTTCTTCTTCCTCGTGCGCATGGCGTTTCTCGCGATCATCTATCCGCCCATGAAGGAGCGGCGCGACCTCATCAAGGCCGAGTTCGACAAGATCGAACTGGAGAAGACGGCCGTGGCCTCGCTCAAGGGTCAGTACGAGGCGCATCTGAAGAAGGTCGAGGCCGAGAGCCGCGAGCGCATCCAGCAGGCGGTTGCCGAAGGCCAGCGCGTCGCCGCCGAGATCCGCGAGATCGCGCGGAAGGAAGCGCAGGAGACGCAGGTCCGCGCCCGCGAGGAAATCGCGATGGAGCGGGACAAGGCGCAGGTGACGCTCCGGAACGACGTCGTGGAGCTGGCGATGGACATCGCCGGCAAGGTGGTTCGGGAAGAGTTGACGGCCGAGAAGCACAAGCGGCTCGTCGATAAGTTCCTGGCGGAGGCGGAGCAGGTCCGGTGATTTCGGTCACGCTCTCCCGGCGATACGCCCGGGCCCTTCTCGCGCTCTCCACCCGCAAGGGGGAGATCGACCGCGCCCACGATGAGCTTCGCGGACTGGCGGACCAGATGGGCCGCGATCCGCGGATTCGGCGCTTCTTCGAGACGCCGAACATCGCGCGGACGGAAAAGCTCGCATTTCTCGAGGAGCGCCTGAAGCCGCGGCTGAGCCTCTCGGTGTTCGGCCTCCTCATGGTGCTCCTCCGGCGCCGCCGCCTGGACCACCTCATCTCGATCGCGGACGAATTCCACAAGATGGCCGAGCGCGCGCAGGGCATCACGCGCGCGGTCGTTCGGACGGCGGTTTCCATCTCGGACGCCCAGGCGGACGTGCTCACGCACGCGCTGGCGAAGCGGACGGGGCTCACGGTGTTGCTCACGCGCGAGGTCGACCCCGCCCTGATCGGCGGCGCGATCGTCTCGCTGGATCATCAAGTCATCGACGGTACCCTCGCGACGGAGCTTTGGCGGATCCGCCGTCAGCTGCTCGCGACCCGGGTCCACGGCAGAGGTTGACGCATGGCGTTCAAGCCTGAAGAAGTGAGTTCGGTTCTCGAGCAAGAGCTCGAGCGGTACGAGTCCCGCCTCAAGATGGAGAGCGTCGGCACCGTGCTCCAGGTCGGAGACGGAATCGCGCGCATCTGGGGCCTCGACGACGCGATGGCGGGCGAGCTGGTGCTCTTCCCCGGCGACGTGTCGGGCATCGTGCTGAACCTGGAAGAGGACAACGTCGGCGCCGCGCTCTTCGGCTCGGCCGACAAGATCAAGCAGGGCGACACGGTGCGTCGTACCGGGAAGCTCGCCTCCGTGCCCGTCGGGAACGCGATGGTCGGCCGCGTGGTGAACGCGATCGGTCATCCGATCGACGGCAAGGGTCCGATCGCGACGACCGAGACGCGCCCGATGGAGAGCGGCGCGCCGGGCGTGGTCGACCGCCAGCCGGTCAATCAGCCGGTGCAGACCGGCCTCAAGGCGATCGACTCGATGATCCCGATCGGCCGCGGACAGCGCGAGCTCATCATCGGCGACCGGCAGACGGGAAAGACCGCCGTCGCGATCGACACGATCCTGAACCAGAAGGGCGGCGACCTGCACTGCATCTACGTCGCCGTCGGACAAAAAGATTTCACGGTCGCCAAGGTCGTGAAGATCCTCGAGGACCGCGGCGCCATGGAGTACACGACCGTCGTCGCGGCCGGCGCGAGCGAATCGGCGCCGCTCCAGTTCGTGGCGCCCTACACGGGCTGCGCGATCGGCGAGTTCTTCCGGGACACGGGCAAGCACGCGCTCGTGATCTACGACGATCTCTCGAAGCACGCGGCGGCCTACCGGCAGCTCTCGCTCTTGCTCCGGCGTCCGCCGGGTCGCGAGGCCTATCCGGGCGACGTCTTCTACCTCCACTCGCGGCTTCTCGAGCGCTCCGCCAAGCTGAACGACAAGCTGGGCGCGGGCTCCCTGACGGCGCTTCCGATCATCGAGACCCAGGCGGGCGACGTCTCCGCCTACATCCCGACGAACGTCATCTCGATCACCGATGGCCAGATCTTCCTCGAGAGCGATCTCTTCTTCTCCGGCGTTCGGCCCGCCATCAACGTGGGTATCTCGGTGTCGCGCGTCGGCGGTAAGGCGCAGACCAAGGCCATGAAGAAGGTGGCCGGGCGGCTTCGGCTCGACCTGGCGCAATACCGCGAGCTCGCGGCCTTCGCGCAGTTCGGGTCCGACCTCGACAAGGCGACGCAGGCGCAGTTGACGCGCGGGGAGCGGATGGTCGAGCTCCTCAAGCAGGGCCAGTACCAGCCCCTGAACGTGGAGCGGCAGGTGGCCATCGTCTACGCCGGCACGAACGGATATCTCGATGACCTGCCGGTAACGGCCGTCCGCGAGTTCGAGACCGGCCTCTACGCCGCGCTCGAGAAGGACTACGCCGACCTCATGCACGACCTTCGGGCCAAGTACGAGCTGACCGACCCGATCGAAGCGAAGCTGAAGAAGGCGATCGAGGCCTACAAGGCCGAGTTCACCAAGGCGAAGGGGATCCGCTAGTCCGTGGCGACACTCCGCGACATTCGGCGCCGCATCCGGTCCGTCCGGAGCACGGCCCAGATCACGAAGACGATGGAGATGGTCTCCGCGGCCAAGCTGCGGCGCGCGCAGACGGCCGTCGAGTCGGCGCGGCCCTACGCGACCCAACTCCGCGAGGTGCTCGCGAACCTGGCGCAGGCCTCCGGCGACGTGAGCCATCCCGCATTCCTTCGACGCGAGGTGAAGCGGCGGGCGATCGTGCTGATCACGTCGGACCGCGGCCTTTGCGGTGCCTTCAATTCGAACCTGATCCGCGCCGCCGAGATCCGGATGCGCGAGACGGGCCAGCCCACCCAGCTCGTTCTTCTCGGGAAGAAGGGCTACGACTACTTTCGCCGCCGGAACGCGCCCATCCTCGCCTACAACGCCGAGATGGGCGGCGTCGCCTCGTGGAAGTACGCCGACGAACTGGCGCGGAGTCTGATGGCGCGCTACGAGGCGGGTGAATTCGACGAGGTGGACCTGATCTTCACCCACTTCCAGAGCGCCTTGAGCCGATCCATCGAGCGGGAGACGTACCTTCCGCTCGGCGCGGACGCGGCGGCCGGCGCGTCGAAGCGCGACTACATCTTCGAGCCCGGCCCCGAAGAGATTCTGGCGAAGATCGTTCCCTACACGCTCTCCATGAGGCTCTTCATGGCGCTTGCCGAATCGGCGGCGTCGGAACACGGCGCCCGGATGGTCGCGATGGGCTCCGCCACGAAGAACGCCAAGGAGATGATCGATACGCTCACGCTGCACATGAACCGGACCCGTCAGGCAACGATCACTCGCGAAATCGTCGAGATCGTGGCGGGGTCCGAGGCGCTTAAGTAAGAAGGAAGGATTATGGCGACGACGAACGGAAAAGGCGGAAATCTAGGCAGCGTGATTCAGGTGATCGGCCCCACGGTGGACGTGCGCTTCGACCCCGAGAAGCTCCCGCCGATCTTGAACGCGCTCAAGATCGAGGACAAGGAGCGCGGCATCGACCTGACCGTCGAGGTGGCGCTCCACATCGGCGACGAAGTCGTCCGGTGCGTCTCGATGTCCTCCACGGACGGCCTGGTGCGCGGCATGTCCGTGCGCGACACGGGCGGCCCGATCTCGGTTCCGGTCGGACGCCAGACCCTGGGTCGCGTCTTCAACCTGCTGGGCAATACGATCGACGAGGGCGGCCCGGTCGCGGAGCCCAAGAAGCGGCTCCCGATTCACCGAGACCCGCCCGCGTTCGAAGAGCAGGAGACGGTGGCGCGGATCTTCGAGACCGGCATCAAGGTCGTCGATCTGCTCGCCCCCTACGTGAAGGGCGGCAAGATCGGCCTCTTCGGCGGCGCCGGCCTCGGCAAGACGGTCATTCTCCAAGAGCTGATCCGGAACATCGCGACCGAGCACGGCGGCTTCTCGGTCTTCTCGGGCGTCGGGGAGCGGACCCGCGAAGGGAACGATCTCTGGCTCGAAATGAAGGAATCGGGCGTCATCGACAAGACCGTCATGGTGTTCGGCCAGATGAACGAGCCCCCTGGCGCGCGCCTTCGCGTCGCGCTGACGGGCGTGACGATGGCCGAGTACTTCCGCGACGAGGAGAACCAGGACGTCCTCTTCTTCGTGGACAACATCTTCCGCTTCACGCAGGCGGGCTCGGAAGTGTCGGCGCTCCTCGGCCGCATGCCGAGCGCGGTGGGCTACCAGCCGACCCTGTCGACGGAGATGGGCGCGCTTCAAGAGCGCATCACGTCGACGAAGAAGGGCTCGATCACGTCGGTCCAGGCGATCTACGTGCCCGCCGACGACTTGACCGACCCGGCGCCCGCGACCACGTTCTCGCACCTGGACGCGACCACGGTGCTCTCGCGGCGCATCTCGGAGCTTGGAATCTATCCGGCGGTCGATCCGCTCGACTCCACGTCGCGGATCCTCGACCCGAACATCGTCGGCGAAGAGCACTACAACCTCGCCCGCGCCGTGCAGAAGATTCTCCAGCGCTACAAGGACCTCCAGGACATCATCGCGATTCTCGGGATCGACGAGCTTTCCGAGGACGACAAGCTGACCGTCGCCCGCGCCCGGAAGATCCAGAAGTTCCTGTCGCAGCCCTTCTTCGTCGCGGAGCCCTTCACGGGGACGCCGGGCCGGTACGTGAAGCTCGAAGACACCGTTCGGTCCTTCAAGCAAATCGTGGACGGAAAGTGCGATCACATTCCCGAGCAGGCCTTCTACATGGTCGGCACCATCGACGAGGTCTTCCAGCGCGCCGAGCAGATGGGAGTGACGGCGGCCGCGTAAGCGCCGCCGAGGCCCATGGCCGAATTCACGTTCCGCCTCGTCACGCCTCAGCGGCTCCTGTTCGAGGGCCCCGCGCTCTCGGTCCAGGCGCCGGGCTCCGAGGGCTACCTCGGGATCCTGGCGAACCACGCGCCTTTGATCACGGCGCTCATGCCCGGGAAGCTCGAGGTGAAGGACCCGAAGGGGGTCGTGACGACCTATGCCGTGAGCGGCGGCTTCCTCGAGGTCTCCGACAACCGCGCGTCGGTGCTCGCCGATTCCGCGGAGCCCGCGACCGCCATCGACCGCGAGCGCGCGGCGGCGGCGATGAAGCGCGCCGAGGAGCGCCTGCGGGGCGCGGCGGCGCCGGGGGCGGACGCGGTCGACCGCGATCGGGCGACACGGGCGCTCGATCGGGCCAAGAATCGGCTCGCGGTGGCGCTCTCCGAACGCGCGTAACGTCTCACGCCGCAGCGCTGGACTTCGAGACGTCCTAGCGCAGGGCCCTGCTACACTAACCCCATGATCATCCTCGGCATCGAAACCAGCTGCGACGACACCGGCGCCGGCGTTGTCGAGGACGGCCGGCTCCTCGCGCACGTGGTCCGCGCGCAGGCCGTGCATGCCGAGTACGGCGGCGTCGTGCCCGAGCTGGCGTCGCGCGCGCACATCACGCTCCTGCCCGCCGTCGTGCTGGAAACGCTCGAGAAGGCAGGAGTGACGATCGACCGGATCGACGGCGTCGCCGCGACCGTCGGGCCGGGGCTCGTCGGATCGCTCCTCGTGGGCCTCGAATTCGCGAAGGGACTCTCGCTCGCTCGCGGCATTCCCTTCGCCGGCGTGAACCACGTCGAAGCCCACCTGGTCTCGCCGGCCCTCGAGCACGACCTTCCGTATCCCTTCGTCGGAATGGTGGCGTCGGGAGGGCACACCGAGATCTACCACGTCGCGGAACCGGGTTCGTATCGGCGCCTCGGATCCACGCGCGACGACGCCGCGGGCGAGGCGTTCGACAAGGTGGGGAAGCTCCTGGGACTTCCGTATCCGGGCGGACCGGAAGTCGATCGCCTCGCGCGCGAGGGGAACGCGGACGCGATTCCGTTCCCGGTCGCCCGGCTGGGGAACGAAACGTACGACGTGAGCATGAGCGGGCTCAAGACGGCGGTGAAGCTCCTCGTCGAGAAGGAGCCGAAGCCGATTCCCGACGCGCGCGTTCGCGACATCGCGGCATCCGCCGAGCGCGCGATCGTCGTAGCACTTCGGGAGCGACTCGCGTTCACGCTCGATCGTCACCCGGCTCGCGCGCTCGCCGTCGCGGGCGGGTGCGCGTGCAACACGCTCCTCCGCGCCGAGGTGGCGCGACTCGCCGCGGCTCGCGGAATTCCGGCGCTCTTCCCCTCGCCGCCCCTCTGTCGCGACAATGGCGCGATGATCGCGTACGCGGGCTGGCTCGCCCTTTCCCGAGGCCGATCCACCCCGCTCGAGGTTTCCGCCGTCCCCAACCTGGACGCGTTCGCCGCATCTAAGCTGTAAGTCCAAGCAATAACAAGCGTTGCTAGCGAACGGCCCGTTCCCACCGGCGCCGCCGTCCTCGCGAATCCGGCTCAAGAAGCAACCCGCCGGGACCGATTAATCCCAACAGTGAAACCAAGTTCCAGCCCCCAGCGCACGCACGGCGGCCGAGCACGCACGACGAGGGACCATTCGTGACCGAACCCATCACGCCTGACGGTGGCCGCATTCTCGTCATCGAGGATGAGCCGCGCCTTCGCTTCATTCTGGAAAGGCAACTCCGCGACGCGAAGGACGCGAAGTACGATGTTCGCACCGCCGAGGACGGCATCAAGGGATTGGAGGAGGTTCGTCGCGACGCGCCGGACCTGATCCTCCTCGACGTGATGATGCCGGGACTCGACGGCTTCGAAGTCTGTCGCCGGCTCAAGTCGAATCCGCTCACCAGCCGCATCCCGATCATCTTCCTCACGGCCAAGTCGACGCTCGACGACCGGCTGCACGGGCTCGAGGTCTTCGCGGACGACTACCTGACGAAGCCGTGGGAGCAGCAGGAGCTCCTCTTCCGCGTCCGGAATCAGCTCAAGACGCGTCGCGCCCAGCTCTCGTCGAACGCGCTGACGGGCCTTCCCGGCAACGTCCTGATCGAGACCGAGCTGAGTCGAAGGATCGCGGCCGGGGAGAAGTTTGCGTTCCTCCATCTCGACCTCGACCAGTTCAAGGCATTCAACGACTACTACGGCTATGCGCGCGGCGACGCGATGATCCGCTTCACCGCGTCGCTGCTGCACGAGCTCAATCAGCGCCACGGCGGCGACGGCGATTTCATCGGCCACATCGGCGGGGACGACTTCGTCGTGATCACGGAGCCCCAGCGGGCGATGACGATCGCGAATGGAATCCGTGCCGAATTCGACGCGCGCGTTCGCGATCAGTACGACGGGGTCGACCGGGAGCGCGGATTCATTTCGGTCCTGTCGAGCCGGCAGGGGGGCGTGAAGAAGTTCGAGGTTCTCTCCATCACGATCCTGGTCGTGACGAACGTCGGCCGCGACATCCAGCACAGCGCGCAGGTCAGCGACATCGCGAAAGACTTGAAGAAGATCGGAAAGGCGACTCAGGGAAGCGTCGTGATCTCGGATCGGCGCTCGGACGGCTCGCCGATGATGCCGATCTCGCCTCCGACCACGCGGCCCGCGAGCGACCGGGAGCCTCCGCTGTGAGCGGCGCGTCCGCGAAAAGCGGCACCTCGCCGCTCCGGGCCCTCTCGAGCCTCTCGTTCGCGGTACAGTCCGCGTTCGACACGCGGGTCCTCGTGACCGCCGTGGCCGAACACGTGATCGAGCTGGCGCGGGCGGATTCCTTCGCGCTCCTCCTCCTCGACCACGAGACCGCGGTCCTCGAAGGCGAGGTCTTCGAACGCGGACAGCGCGGGCCCGTGGCCCACGTCCGGGTTCAGCCGCAGGCCGAGGGATTTCTCTCTCGCGTGCTCCACCGCGAAACGATCGTCGTGGACGGCGCGCCCCAGCCGGCGGACGCGGATCCCATTCCGTGGGGCGGCGCACCGCCCGAAACCCGTATCGGCGTCCCGATCCTCATCGGTACCTCGCTCCTCGGCGTCGCGCTCCTCGGCTTCCGCCGGCGCGTGACGATCACCGATCGCCGGCGTCGCGCGCTTCATTTCCTCGCGGACCAGATCGGCCTGGCGGTGGATCGAATCTGCACGCGGAGCCAGCTCGAGGCGCGCCTCAAGCAGCTCGACGAGGCGAAAGCGGAGCTTCGAAGGATCGACGACGCCAAATCCGACCTCATCTCGATCGTCTCGCACGAACTCAGGACGCCGTTGACGGCCATCAAGGCCTATACCGAAACGCTTCTCGACAACGTCGGGCGGCCCTCCTTCTCCATGCAGGAAAACTTCCTCGGGATCATCAACGAGGAATGCGACCGCTTGGCCCGGATGGTGAACGACGTGCTGGACCTGAGTCGCATGGATTCCGGCCGGCGCCGTCTCAAGACCGAGCACCTCTCGCTGGCGCGCCTCGTACGCGACGTCCAGCCCACGGTGGAGCCGGCGCTTCGGGAGAAGCGCCTCGAGCTGCGGTCGGCCGTCTCGGAGTCGCTGCCCGCCGTAGAAGGGGACCCCGATCTCTTGAAGCAAGTCCTCGTGAACCTCATCCACAACGCGGCGAAGTTCTCCCGCGAAGACTCCGAAGTCGAAGTGGGCGCGGAGATCGACGGGGAGCACGTCTCCATCTCCGTCCGGGACCACGGGGTCGGGATTCCCGAGGACAAGCTCGCGCGCGTCTTCGACCGGTTCTACCGCGTGGAGGGCGAGGGCGCGGATCGCGCCGGCGGCACCGGCCTCGGCCTCGCGATCGTGAAGAGCGCCGTGGAACTCCACGGCGGAACCATTCGCGTCGACAGCATGGTGGGACGGGGCAGCCGGTTCGTGGTGGACCTGCCGCGGGAACAGCGCGGCTTCCGGGTCTTGATCCAGTCGCTGACGCCGTTCTTCGAGCAGCCCGATCGGCAGGCGCTTCTCCACCACTGCGTCGAGATGATCGCCGAGGTCATGGACGCCCGAATCGTCTCGATGATGTTCTACACGCCCGACGGCTCCGAGCTCGTGATCCAGGCGGCGTACGGTCTCGACGCCGAGACCGTCGCGCGCACGCGCGTGCGTGCGGGCGACTCCATCGCCGGATGGGTGGCCCAGACGTCCGAGAGCCTGCTCGTCGAGGACATCGAGACCGACCGCCGGTTCCGCAAGATGAATCATCCGCAGTACGAGACGAAATCGCTCCTCTGCGTTCCGCTCAAGGTCGCGGACGAGACCGTCGGCGTCATCAACGTGAACAACAAGATGGCCGGGGCCGCCTTCGACTTGGACGACCTGAACCTCCTCTCGGCCGTGACGAGGCGGGTGGGGATGGCCCTCGATCGCGTTCGTGCGACCGGACAGCCGGCGGACCTCGATGCGACCGACGGCACCGTCCAGGCGATCATTCGAGCGCGGCGGAGCGAGCTCCTCCCATCCACGAAGCGAGCCTTCAAGCTGGCGACCCAACTGGGACGGCGCCTCGAGCTCGAGCCGGAAGACCTGGAAGTGCTGGGCTTCGTGGCGCGCGTCCACGACATCGGGATGCTGACCGTCGGCGAGGACCTGCTCCACTCGACGCGCCGCTGGTCCCAGGGCGAGCACCGCGAGGTGCAGGGCCACCCGCAGGCCGGGGTGCAGCTCCTCCGGCCGATCGAATTCGCCTCCAAGGTGAACGAAATCATCCTGGGACATCACGAGCACTGGGACGGCCGCGGCTACCCGCGCGGCCTCTCGCGCGAGCAGATCCCGCTCGCGGCGCGCGTGCTCGCGGTCGTGGATGCCTTCGAGTCGATGACGACCGGACGCCCCTACCGGGAACCCGACTCGGAAGAGGAAGCGATGGCGGAGCTCCGGCGGTGCGCGGGAACCCAATTCGACCCCCGGGTCGTCGAGGAGTTCTCGCTCCTCCTCGCCGAGCGGGCCGAGGCGGCCGCCTCCGCGACGCCGCCCGCCGGAGCGTCGCCCCAATCGCCGGAATCGGCGCGAACGCCCGCCGTCAAACGGAACGGAACCGTGGTGACAGGATGGAACCATGACTCCGTCCATTGAGCTCACCTGGGCCCTCTGTGCCTCGGGACTCCTCCTCTGGGAGGCGACCCGTCGTCGCCGCTCCCTCCGGGGCGAGGTCCGGTCCCTCAAGTCCGCGTACGAATCCGCCGCGACGAGAAACGAGCAACTGACCCACGCCGCCGACGAGATGGGTCGGCTCTACCGCACGGAGCTCCTCGCCAGCCGGAAGCGCGCGGCGCGGCTCAAGAAGGTTCTCGAGATCGGAACGAGCATCAACTCGAACCTGGCGCTCGACAAGGTGCTGCACGAGATCGTGCACGCCGTCTCGGACGCCGCGGACTTCCGAATCGTTCTCCTTCGGGTGCTCGACGAGCGCAGCGGCATGTTCGAGGCGCGCGCATTCGCGGGGCTCGATCGCGACGCGATCCAGAAGCTCGAGGAGTACGAGGTGCCGAAAACCGAATTCGAGTCGTGGCTCAAAGACGAGTTCCGGGTCAGCCGCTCCTACTTCATCCGCCAAGAGGTGAAGTTCTGGGGGGACAAGGACAAGGACAGCTACGTCCCCGATCTGGGCGAGCGAAAGAAGGGCGAGTGGTCGGCCGAGGACGTCCTCTTCGTGCCGCTCTCGACGAAGGACGGCTCGATCATCGGGTACCTCTCGGTGGACGATCCCGTGGACCGCAGGCGGCCGACCGCGGAGGTCGTCGAGATGCTGGAGATCCTCGCGACCCAGGCGGTCGTGGCGCTCGAGAACTCGGCCCTCTACGAGCGGCTGAACGAAAGCGTGCGCCAGCTGGAGGAGGCGACCGAGCGCGCGGAGGAGCTGAACGATCTGAAGTCGTCGTTCGTCTCGATCGTGAGCCACGAGTTGAAGACGCCGCTGACGATCGTCCTCTCGCATGTGGAAGCGCTGCTCGAGAACGTCGGCACGTCGAACACCACGATGCAGCGCGACTTCCTCACCGTGACCCACGAGCAGAGCCTGAAGCTGAAGCGGCTGATCGAATCGGTCCTCGAGTTGTCCCAGCTCGAGTCGGGAAGGGTCCGCATGCACCGCGAGCCGTTCAACCTCGTGGAAGTCGTGGACGAGGCGATCGGCCTCCTCCACGAGATGGCGGCGGAGCGGCGGATCACGCTCCGGGCCGAGCCGGCGCCGCGCGAGGTCGTCGTCGAGGCCGACCGGACGCTCGTCCGGCGCGTGGTTCTCAACCTGGGACAGAACGCGATCAAGTTCACCCCCGAGGGAGGGGACGTCGTCTTCCGCATCTCGGGCGAGGCCCGCGTCGCGCAGGTCGAGGTGAAGGACACGGGGATCGGGATCGCGGGCGAGGAAATCGAGAAGATCTTCGACAAGTTCTATCAGATCGACAGCACGCTCTCGCGGGAATATCCCGGCGTCGGCCTCGGGCTTTCGATCGCGAAGAGCATCGTGGAATGGCACGGCGGCGAGATTCGAGCCGAGAGCGAACCGGGCAAGGGCTCCCGCTTCACCGTGGAGTTGCCGGTGACGCCGAGCGACGCCGGCGTGATCACGCACGCGACCTGGTCGCCGACCCGGTCGGTGTCGGACCACCTGACCCGCCTCACCGTCGAGATGGTGGCGGAGGTGATGAACGCGCGCATGGCGTCCCTGATGCTCGTGGACGAGGAGCGCGAGGAACTCTACATCAAAGCGGCCCGCGGCTTGCGCGAAGAGGTCGTCTGCGGGACGCGGATTCGGATGGGGGAATCGGTGGCCGGGTGGGTCGCGGAGCACGGGACGGCGCTCCTCGTCACGGACATCGAGTCGGACCCTCGGTTCGGGCGGCAGAACGGGCATCAGTACGAGACCAAGTCGCTCCTCTCGGTCCCGGTCAAGGTCGGGGATCGGGTCGTCGGCGTGATCAACATCAACAACAAGGTCTCGTGCACGCCGTTCACCGAGGACGACCAGGCGCTCCTGACCTCACTGGCCGACCGTGTGGCGCGGGCGTGGCAGCACGCCTCGGCCGTGGATACCTCCTCCGAGCAGGCGGAGCAGGCCTCCCGGGCGATGGCCGCGATCATCGACAACGCGCGGCGCGCGCGGCTCAAGCTGACGTCCGGCTCGATGGCCGCGAAGGCCGTCGCGACCGGGCGGCGCCTCGGCATCTCGGAGGAGGACGTCCAGGTATTGGCCTACGTCGCGAGCGTCCACGACGTGGGCATGGCGCAGATCGGAACGCCCGTCCTCCACGAACCCGGCAAGCTCGATGCCGAGACGTGGGCCCTCGTGGCGCAGCATCCGGCCCGAACGGTCGAAATCGTGAAACCGATCGAGTTCCAGGAGCAAGCTGCCGAGATCATTCTGGCGCACCACGAGCGCGTGGACGGTCGCGGCTATCCGCGGGGCCTGAAAGGCGACCAGATCCCGCTCGGCGCCCGGATCATCGGCGTGGTCGATGCCTACGAATCGATGACGCTGGGGCGGCCATACCGCCAGGCGATGTCGCACGAGGACGCGCTCGCGGAGCTGCGCCGGTGCAGCGGATCGCAATTCGATCCGAAGGTCGTAGACGCATTCATACAAGCGATTGTGGCACATGAAGATACAAAGTTGATTCCAACTCCAGAAGCAGCGTGATGCGCCGATATTGACTCTATCGAAGCACGGAGGAGGTGACTCGGATGTCCAAGGGAAAGATCCTGGTCGTCGATGACGAGATCTACATCGTCCACATCCTGGACTTCAGTCTGGGGATGGAGGGCTATGAGGTCGTCACCGCGCTGGACGGCGAACAGGCGCTCGAAAAGCTCAAGGTAGAGAAGCCCGACCTCATCGTGCTCGACATCATGATGCCGAAGCTGGACGGCTATGAAGTGTGCAAGGCCATCAAGTCCGATCCCGAGACGCGTCAGATCCCGGTGATCCTCCTCTCGGCCAAGGGCCGGAACGTGGATCAGAAGATGGGATTCGACGTGGGCGCGGACGACTACATCACGAAGCCCTTCAGTCCGCGGAAGCTCGTCGAACGGATCAATCAGCTCCTGGGTCAGACGGTCACCGAGCGCCAGACGCCCTCCACGTAAACCGGCGCGGCCCGACCACAATCGGTCCGCGCCCAGACCGTCCCCGCCCCGCAGCCCAATCCCGTATTCCCCTCCGCACGTTCCTCTGCGAAAATGACGCCGTCGCATCCCATGGACCGACGCGTAGTCTTCCAGGAGGTCACCATGTCCAAGGGCACCCTCGTCTCCGCTTCGCTCGCGCTCCTCGTCGTCGGATGCGGCACGCTCGCCCCCACGTCGCCCCTCACGGATCGCGGGCCGGAACCTACGTCCCGGACCTTTCTCGTCGCCTCGCTCGTCGATTCCCGGCTCCCGGCCGCCGGCCACGAGGCCGCCGCCCTCACGGATGAGGATCGCGCCCTCGCCGCGAGCGCGCACGACCTCGCTCTCAACGCCGCCTCGAATCCCGCGATCTACTGGAACACGCTCACGACCGAACTCGCCGCCGCGAAGAAGCTCCCGCCCCCGCTCTTCGCCCGGGCCTATGCGCTCGTGCACGCCGGAATCGCCGACGCCTTGGTTTCGGCTCACGACCGCCGTCGGGGACCGCTGAGCGAGGCGGCGGTCGCGGCGGGCGCCGCCAACGAGATCCTGTCCTATCTCTTTCCGGACGCCGCCGAGCGCGTGTCGGCCGAGGCGCTGGCCCAAGCGGGTCTCTCGGAGGGATCGGGCCGCGTCCTCGGAGGCTGGGCGCTGGGACGCGCCCTCGGCCGGCTCGCGGTCGAACGCGGGAAGAAGGACGGCTCCGACGCCGTCTTCGCCGGAACGATTCCGACCGGCCCGGGCCTCTGGACCGGATCGAACCCCGTCTTGCCGCTCTGCGGCGCTTGGAAGTGCTGGCTGATTCCCGCGGGCGCCGACTTCCAGCCGGAGCCCCCGTACGCCTACGGCTCCGCGGAGGATCTGCGCGACGTCGAGGACGTCGCCCAGGCCGCGCTTCAGCGGACGCCCGAACAGGTCGAGATCGTGCACAAGTGGGCGGACCGATCGCCGCCGGCGATCTGGAACGCGCTCCTGGTCCAGCGCCTCGAGGCGGCGAACGCCGACCCCGTTGCCTCGGCGCGCGCGCTGGCCTGGCTCCACACGACGATGACGGACGCCTTCATCTCCTGCTGGTCCACCAAGTACACCTATTGGGTGGCGCGCCCCTTCCAGCGCATCCCCGGGCTCGTCACCGCGATCCCGACTCCGAATTTTCCGAGCTACACGTCCGGACATTCGACGATCTCGGCGGCCGCTGCCGAGGTGATGGCCGCGTTGTTCCCGAGCGAGGCCGATTTCTTCCGGGCGGAGGCTCGCGAAGCGGCGCTGTCGCGCTTCTGGGCCGGCATCCACTTCGCGCACGACAACGACGAGGGATTGAACGTGGGGCGGCGAATCGGCTCCTTCGCCGTTCACCTCATGCGCGGAGAGAAGAAGCCGACGGCGCTTCTCGCCGCGCGCTAATCCGGTCGCGGGGGTGCTACCCTCCCGCGATGCGTCTGGTTCGAGTCGCGGTCCCGATTCCCAAGGGCGAGGGTTACGTCTACGCGTTTCCCGAAGGGGAGACGCCGGAGCCGGGCCTGCGCGTGCTCGTCCCGCTGGGACGGCGGCGCGTGTGGGGCACGGTGCTCGAGACCGTCGCCGAGCCGCCGCGCGGCGTCACCGTTCGTCCCATCGCCGGCGTCCACGACCCCCGGATCACGCTGACCGCGGAGTTGATCGCGCTTTGCCGCTGGATCGCCGACTATTACGCCGCGAGCCTGGGCGAGGTTCTCGGCGCGGCGGCGCCCTCCGTGACCGCGCGGAAGAGTCGCGCCACCAGCGCGATTCCGCTCGACGACCATCCCTGGCAGGCCGCCGATCCGCCGCCCCGCGACGCGTTGAACGACAGCCAGAAAACCGCGCTCGAACGGATCGAGGCGTCGCTCGCCAAGGGCGCGTTCGAGACGATCCTCCTCTATGGCGTCACCGGGAGCGGCAAGACCGCCGTCTATCTCCACGCCGCGCTCGATGCGATCCGAACGGGCGGGCAGGTCTTGGCGCTCGTGCCCGAGATCAACCTGGCGCCCCAGGCGCTCGACGCGTTCCGGCGCGCCGGTGTCACGCGCGCCGCGCTCTACCACAGCGAGCTCCGCCCCCGCGAACGCGCGGACGTCTGGCGGCAGGCCGCGGCCGGCGCGTTGGACGTCGTCGTGGGGACGCGCTCCGCGGTCTTCCTGCCGTTCCCGAATCTCAGGCTCGTCGTCGTGGACGAAGAGCAGGACGGCGCCTACAAGCAGGACGAATCGCCGCGCTACCACGCGCGCGACGTCGCCTTGGTGCGCGCGCAGCGTCTCGACGCCACGGCGCTCCTCTGTTCCGCGACGCCGAGCCTCGAGTCGTACGCCAAGGCCGCCCGGGGCGGGACGACGCTCCTCCGCTTGCCGGAGCGCGTCGACGGCCGGCCGCTCGCGGTCGTGCGCCTCGCGGACCTTCGCCAAAGGCCGCGCGGCGGAGACGGGCCCGATCCGACGCGTCACCTGAGCCGCCCCCTCCTTCTCTCCATGGCGCGGACGCTGGAACGAAGGGAGCAGGGAATCCTCTTCCTGAACCGGCGCGGCCATTCGACGTATCTTCAGTGCCGCGGTTGCGGCACCGTGGCCCACTGTCCCCGCTGCGACGTGCCGTTCACCGTCCACACGGAGGAGTCCGCGCTCCGCTGCCACTACTGCGGCCTCTCGAAGCGGCTCTCGGCCACGTGCGGCGGATGCGGTGCCGGCGACCTCTGGTTCGGCGGTGTCGGAATCCAGAAGATCGAACGCGAGGTGGCGCGCCTCTTTCCGGCCGCCCGCCTGGCGCGGCTCGACCTGGACGCGGTGCGAAAGCGGGGATCGGCCGGATCGATCCTCCGGGCGTTTCGCGCGGGAGAAATCGATTTCCTGCTGGGGACGCAGATGGTGACGAAGGGATTCGACTTCCCGGGCGTGACGCTGGTCGGGATCATCGTCGCGGACCTCCAACTCTACCTGCCCGATTTCCGCGCGGCCGAACGGACCTTCCAACTGCTGACGCAGGTGGCCGGGCGCGCCGGGCGCGGTGAGAGCCCGGGGGAAGTGATCATGCAGTCCTACGATCCGGACCATCCGGCGCTCCGGGCCGCGGCCGCCCAGGACTTCGAGGCGTTCTTCTCGCAGGAGTCGGCCGACCGTCGCGAGCTTCAGTACCCGCCGTTCGGCCACCTCGTGGAGATCGAGATCCGCGGGAAGGGGAAGGAGCGGGTTCTCGCCGCCGGAAACGCGATCAAGCGGACGGTGGCGCGCCTTTCCGAGGGACTCGGCATCGAAATCCTGGGTCCCGCGCCGAAGCCGCTGGCGAGGCTGAAGGGCCTCGAGCGCTGGCATCTCCTCCTTCGCAGTCCTTCGCGAAGGGGGCTCCGGCAGGCGCTCGGGCGGGCGCTTCCGGAGGTCCGGGCGCTCCGACTCCCCGGGCTCCACGTGGCGGTCGACGTCGATCCCGTACAGCTTCTGTAAGTAACTATTATCGAGATACTTAGCGCTGCGTGAGCGACTCGGGGCGAGCCCCTTCGCCCTTGACAGTCCGGCCCCGCGCGCGTTCAATCTGTTGTCGGCCCGGAACGGGGCGACCCGTTTCCGGGTACTACTGGCCATGGAGGAATCAATGAACCACGTCTCGGTGCGTCGCAGTCTCGGCGCCGTTGCTCTCGCCTGCGTTCTCGGCCTCGCGCTGGCCTCGCCCGCGAGCGCCGGTGTGAACTTCACGAGCGGCAAGGTCTACGTCCAGCAGAAGGTTTGGGACAAGGCTTGCCACTTCCTGGAATTGGCCCGGCGTGAAGAACCGGAGAACATGCAGGTCTATTCGCTGCTCGCGGTCGCCCGCGCGCAACAGCGGCAGTACGCGTCGGCCGGCGCCGCCATGGCGATGGGCCTCAAGCTCGCCGCCACCAAGAAGGACTCGAAGCGGGAGAAGGAAATCGAGTCGAACCGCGACGCGGTCATGGCGCAGCTCTACAACCAGGGCCTGGCCGCGCTGAACCGCGCCGGAAGCCTCTCCGCCGATCCGAACCGCACGACCGGGGACGAGAACTCGCCCCAGGGCAAGGTGGAGAAGGCGCAGGGGATGCCCAAAGAATTCGGCCGATACACCGAGAGCGGCGCGGTGCACGAGTACTGGTACTACCCGGACAAGGGCGTCGGCTATCACTTCGCTCCCGGCATGACGGAAGGACTCGAGTTCAAGTACAAGCCCTACGCGGGGCCCCCGGCTCCCGAGGTCGCGATCGTCGACACCACGATCTTTCCGGCTTTCGACGGCTCGTCCCGCGTCGAGGAGGCGTCGTACAACTTCGTCCTCGCTTCATACATCGAGCCGAGGAGCGCGGACAACTTCAAGAATCTCTCGTACGTGTTCGAGATCCTGGGCCGGGCCGACGAAGCGATCGCCTCGGCGCGCCTGGGCCTGGCCATCAAGCCGGACGATCAGCAGCTCATGCGGAACATGCGGGTCGCGGTCATGGGACCGGCGAACCGTGCCTTTACGGGCGAGAATTATCCCGAGGCGATTCGCCTCTATCGGATCGCGATCGACCTCGACCCGTCGAGCAAGCTGATCTACCGCTCGCAGATCGCGGACTCCTGGTACAACTGGGCGAGCAAGCTCGACAAGGGCACGCAGAAGACCGCGACCTTCGACAGCGCGGCCGTCGCGTACATGGCGCTCCTGAACGAAGCGCCGGCCGAGTCGACCACCATGCGCGAGAACGCGCTCTACAACTCGGCGGTCATCTACTCGAATCTCGAGAACTACAAGGAAGCGGTCCGGATCCTCGACAAGGCGGTCGAGCTCTACCCGAAGAACAAGGAACTCCTGTCGCTGGCCGGCCAGACCAAGTACCAGGCGGACGACGCGGCGGGAGCAATCGTCGTATTGAAGAAGGCGTTGGAGCTCGATCCGGCCGATCAAACCGTGCACCAGTTCCTCTTCCTTTCGTACACGAAGCTGAAGAAGCAGGAGGACTCGGTCGCGGAATACACGGTCTACAAGGCGCTTAGCGAGGGCAAGCAGCGGGTCGGTCCGGCGCTAAAGGTCTGGGTCGACTCGGCCGATAATCGTCTACCAGCGGGCCATCAGCTCAAGAAGACGATCGCCGCCGATGGGTACCCGGAGGAAATCCGGACCTATCTGGATGGCGAGAAGACCCTCGAGAGCTGGTTCTATTGGAACAAGGGAAAGGCCGTCACGTTCTTGAACGGCCAGCTCTTCTCCAAGGCTTCCTTCCCGCCGAAGAAGCCCTGAGCGCGTCGTTCCGGCGGGCCCGGGTCAGGCGTCCCGGGCCCGCCGAGAATGACTCTTGACAGCGGGCGCTCCGATCCGATAGATTCCTGTTCGTCGTTCCAGCCCACACCGGAATCCATCAGCCTTTCCGACGTGCCAATTCCCCGATTCGAAGAGGGCAGTCGTTCGGCCTTAAGCCATGTCCCGCCCAACAACATCAACCCGACGCCGCGGCCCAGCGCTGCCGGCAGACGCATCCACCACTGAGGAGTCGCAGACCGAAATGAACCAGCAGCAAACAGAAACTCCAACCGAAGCACCGGCCTCTCCGGCCTCTCCGGCCGCCCCGGCCGCGCCGGCCAGCGCTCCCCAGGGATCGCCCAAGGGACTCGACATCATCCAGCTGAAGAGCCGGACCATCGCGGAACTGATGGAACTGGCGCACTCGCTCGGCATCCAAGGTACGAGCGGCCTCCGGAAGCAGGAGCTGATCTTCAAGATCCTCGAGGGCCAGACCGAGAAGAACGGGCTGATCTTCGCCGAGGGGGTTTTGGAGATCCTGGGAGAGGGGTATGGATTCCTCCGCTCCCCGGACTACAACTACCTGCCGGGTCCGGACGACATCTATGTGTCGCCGTCGCAGATCAAACGGTTCGATCTCCGAACGGGTGACACGGTCTCGGGCCAGGTCCGCCCGCCCAAGGACGGCGAGCGGTACTTCGCGCTTCTACGCGTCGAGGCGGTCAACTTCGAGCCGCCCGAGGTCGCGAAGGACAAGATCCTCTTCGACAACCTCACGCCCCTCTATCCGCAAGAGAAGCTGCGGATGGAGTTCAAGGCGGACGACATGTCGACCCGGATCATGGATCTCCTGACGCCGATCGGGAAGGGACAGCGCGGCCTGATCGTTTCGCCGCCCCGCGCGGGCAAGACGGTCCTGCTCCAGAAGATCGCGAACGCCATCACCGAGAACCATCCGGAGGTGATGCTGATCGTGCTCCTGATCGACGAGCGCCCGGAAGAAGTCACCGACATGGAGCGCTCCGTGAAGGGGGAGGTCATCTCCTCCACGTTCGACGAACCGGCCGAGCGCCACGTGCAGGTGGCGGACATGGTGATCGAGAAGGCGAAGCGTCTCGTGGAGCACAATCGGGACGTCGTGATCCTCCTCGATTCGATCACGCGGCTCGCCCGCGCGCACAACACCGTCGTGCCGCACTCGGGCAAGATTCTCTCGGGCGGCGTCGACGCGAACGCGCTTCAGAAGCCGAAGCGGTTCTTCGGCGCGGCGCGGAACATCGAAAACGGCGGCAGCCTCACGATCATGGCCACGGCGCTGATCGAGACGGGGAGCCGCATGGACGACGTCATCTTCGAGGAGTTCAAGGGGACCGGTAACATGGAGGTCATCCTGGACCGGAAGCTGGCGGACAAGCGCGTCTTCCCGGCCATCGACATCAACCGGTCGGGCACGCGCAAGGAAGAGCTCCTGATGACGCAGGAGGAGCTGAACAAGGTTTGGATCCTGCGCAAGTTCTTGAACGAGTTGAATCCGATGGAGGCGATGGAGTTCTTGATCGGCAAGATGAACCAGACCAAGACGAACAAGAAATTCCTCGCCATGATGAACACCTGATCCCCGACCCGAGAGCCGACGGAGCCAAGCCATGAAGAAGAGCATTCACCCCGCCTATTTCAACACGCGGATCATCTGCGTCTGCGGGAACGTGATCGAGACGCGCGCCACCGTGAAGGAGGCGCTGCACGTCGAAATCTGTTCGAACTGCCACCCGTTCTTCACCGGCAAGCAGAAGCTGGTCGACACGGCCGGCCGCATCGAGCGCTTCCGCCGGAAGTACGGGATGAAGCAGTCCGAGGACGCCTCCGGAGCGGCTTCCGCGTAACGCGTGGCCGATCGCTACGCGCCCATCGGGGGACAGGCGGTCATCGAAGGCGTGATGATGCGCTCGCCGAAACGGGTAGCCACTGCCGTTCGGCTTCCCGACGGCACGGTCTCCGTGAAGACGCGCGAATACGTCTCGCTCTCGCGCCGCTTTCCGCTGCTGGGCCTTCCGGTCCTCCGCGGCGCGGTCGTGCTGATCGAATCGCTTCGCATCGGCGTCGAGGCGCTCGCCTTCTCGGCCGAGGCGGCCGTCAAGGAAGAGGAGTCGATTCCCAAGTCCGAGCGCCGCTTCGGCACGCTGGGATGGGGGATGGGATTCACGGTCCTCTTCTCCTTCGTGGTCGGCTTCTTCGTCTTCTTCTACCTGCCGCTCCTCCTGACCGACCTGACGGGCGTGAAGGACGGCCTTCGCTACAACCTGATCGACGGCGCGATCCGGCTCGTTTTCTTCCTGATCTACATCGTGGCGATCGGCTTCTGGGGCGAGATGCGGCGCGTATTCCAGTACCACGGCGCGGAGCACAAGACGATCCACAATCTCGAATCGGGCGAGGAGCTGACGCCGGAGAACGCCGGCCGCCAGAGCCGCTTCCATCCGCGCTGCGGCACGTCGTTCCTCTTCCTCGTCGTGATCGTGTCCTTCATCGTCTTTGCCTTCACCGGGCGTCCGGAGACGCTCCAGGCGCGCCTTCTCCGATTCGCGCTGATTCCGTTGATCGCCGGCGTTTCGTTCGAGATCATCCGGTTCGCCGGAGCGCACTACGACAAGCCGTGGGTCCGCTGGATGAGCAGCCCCGGCCTCGAGCTGCAGCGACTGACGACGCGCGAGCCCTCGCGCGACATGCTCGAAGTCGCGATCGCCGCGCTCCGCGCGGTTCTCTAACTCTTCTCCGCCATGCGCGAAGCCCTGAATCAGGCGAAGGCCCGTTTTGAAGATCTCACGCGACAGCTCGAGGATCCGGCGATCCATTCGAACCCGGGCGAGATGAAGCGGATCTCGAAGGAGCGAAGCGGCCTCGAGCCCCTGGTGCGGACCGCGCGTCGGTACGACGACGTTCTTTTTCGCCTCGAGGAGGATCGCGCGTTTCTCCGGACCGAGAAGGATCCGGAGTTGAGCGCGCTCGCGAAGGCCGAGATCGAGGAGCTGGATGCCGAGCGCCAGGCGCTCGAGGCCGAGCTTCCGCGACTCCTCCTTCCGCCCGATCCTCTGGACGAAAAGAACGTGATCCTCGAGATTCGGGCGGGAACCGGCGGCGACGAGGCGGCGCTCTTCGCGGGGGAGGTGCTCCGCATGTACACCAAGTTCGCCGAGCGGCGCGGTTGGCGGAGCGAAATGCTCTCGATCAGCCAGGCGAGCGGGCTCGGCGGCGTGAAGGAGGCCTCGCTCCAGATCACGGGCGAGAAGGCCTACAGCCGGTTCAAGTACGAGAGCGGCGTTCACCGGGTGCAACGCGTGCCCGAGACGGAGGCGAGCGGCCGGATCCACACGTCCGCCGTGACCGTCGCCGTGCTCCCGGAAGCGGAGGAGGTCGACGTGGAGATCAAGCCGGCGGACCTCCAGATCGACGTCTTTCGCTCTTCGGGCCCGGGCGGCCAGAGCGTCAACACCGCCGACTCGGCGGTGCGCATCCGGCACCTGCCCACGGGGATCGTGGTCCAGTGCCAGGACGAGCGTTCGCAGCTCAAGAACAAGGCGAAGGCGCTCAAGGTGCTTCGCGCGCGCCTGCTCGACATCGAGATCCAGGAACAGGCGAAGCGGACGGCGGCGAACCGGAAATCGCAGGTGTCCAGCGGGGACCGAAGCGCCAAGATCCGGACCTACAACTTTCCGCAGGGGCGCGTGACCGATCATCGGATCGGCCTCACGCTCTATCGGCTTGGGGACGTGATGGAAGGTGACTTGGACGAACTCATCGGCGCCCTCTTTGCGGCGGATCAGGCCGAGCGCCTCGCGGCCTCGGGCGCGACGCCCACCGCGACGCCGGGAGCCTCGGCATGAGGGGCGCTCCCCGAAACGCCGCACGAGCGGCCGCGGCCACGAAGGGCGCGCGCGTCGGCCGCCAGAGCACGACGGGCGCGGGGCAGAGCCGCTCCGAGGCGCTGGCTGCCTTGATGCGGCGCTTCGAGCGGGCCGGCATCGAGTCGCCCGAACACGACGCCGAAGTCCTGCTCCTCCGCGCGCTCCATCTCTCGCGAGCGGACCTCTGGTCGGAGCCCGCGGCGATCCTCTCGGCCGAGGAAGCGGCGGAGCTGGCCCAGTTGGCCGAGCGGCGCACGGATCGCGTCCCGCTTCAGCTCCTCCTCGGCACGACCCCGTTCTGCTCCGCGACGCTCGACCTGGAGCCGGGCGTTTTCATTCCCCGGCCCGAGACGGAGTCGCTGGTCGAAGCCGTGCTCCGGGGCTCGCACCCCGCGCGGGGGACGCTGGTCGATTTGGGCACCGGAACCGGCGCCATCGCTATCGCGCTCCTTCACGCCCTCCCCCAGTGGACCGGCGTGGCGGTCGACCGTTCGCCCGCGGCGCTCGCCCTGGCCGCGCGAAACGCGGCCCGGAACGGGGTCGCGGGGCGCCTCCATCTCCTCAAGGCCGATTGGCGGGATCCGGACGACGCGGCCGCGATCGGCGACGAAGGCTCCTTCGATTTGGTCGTTTCCAACCCTCCCTACATCCGGACCGCGGACATCGCAGGCCTGATGCCCGAGGTGCGGGATCACGATCCGATCGAAGCGCTTGACGGCGGCCCCGACGGTCTCGATGCTATCCGGGACCTGGCGCTCGGAATTCCGCTCTGGCTTCGCCCCGGCGGCGTTCTCGCGGTTGAGATCGGGGCCGACCAGGCCGATGATTCCAAGAGCATCGTGGGTCCCCACCTCGAGCACGCACGCGTCCTTCGCGACCTCGCGGCCAGACCCCGGATTCTCATTGGAACGCGGGGAGGCGGAATCGAATGAACTCGAAGACGAAGGAACGGACGGCGGAGGCGGCAACCGAGGCCACGACCATGGATCAGATCTGGGTGCAGGGAGGGCGGCCGCTCCGCGGCTCCGTCGCGGCGGGCGGTTCGAAGAACGCGACGCTTCCGGTGCTCGCGGCGACCCTTCTCGCTCCCGGCGTCTACCATTTCACGAACGTCCCCGACTTGAAGGACGTCAGCACGATGCTCGAGATGCTGGCGCGCTTCGGCGTGAAGAGCCGGCGGACCGCCCCGCATACGATCGAAGTCGACACGCGGAATCAGGAGAACGCCGAGGCGCCCTACGAGTTGGTGAAGACCATGCGCGCCTCGATCTACGTCCTGGGGCCGCTCCTCGCGCGCTACGGCGAGGCTCGCGTCTCCCTGCCGGGCGGATGCGCCTGGGGACCGCGGCCGGTCGATCTCCACATCAAGGGGATGGAAGCGCTCGGTGCGGTCGTCGACATCGACCACGGCTACATCGTGGCCAAGGCGGACTCGCTCCGGGGCGCCACCGCGTCGTTCGACATCTCGAGCGTCGGCGCGACCGGAAACGTGCTGATGGCCGCGGTGACCGCCGCCGGCGAGACCGTGATCGAAAACGCCGCGAGCGAGCCCGAGATCACGGCACTCGCCGAGTTCCTGATCGCGATGGGCGCTCACATCTCGGGCCTGGGATCCCAGCGCCTGGTCGTGAAGGGAGTGCCCGACCTGCATCCCGCGGACGCGGCGATGATTCCGGACCGGATCGAGGCGGGGACGCTCCTCGCCGCGGCCGCGATCACCGGCGGCGACGTCGAGGTGACGAACCTCGACCCGTCGCACCTGGGCGCGACCCTCACGAAGTTCGAGGCGGCCGGATCGTCGGTCGAGCGCGGCGAACGTTCCGTTCGCGTGCGCGCACCGGAGCGGCCCGAGGCGATCGGCGTGACGACGCAGCCCTATCCCGGCTTCCCGACCGACATGCAGGCGCAGTTCATGGCGCTCCTGTCGGTCGGAAACGGCGCGAGCTCGATTGTCGACACGATCTATCACGACCGATTCACCCACGTCGCGGAGCTGCAGCGCTTGGGCGCCGACATTCGGGTCGAAGGAAACACGGCGTTCGTGCAGGGCGTCGAGTCGCTGAGCGGCGCGCCCGTCATGGCCACGGACCTTCGCGCCTCGGCGGCCCTGATCCTCGCCGGCCTCGTCGCGGGCGGAGAAACCCGCGTGTCCCGCGTCTACCACCTGGATCGCGGTTACGAACGGCTGGAGGAGAAGCTCTCGGCCCTGGGAGCTTCCATCCGCCGCGTCCGCGCCTAGTCCGCAACGCACGGGGCCCGATGCGTTGACGACGCGCCCCGTCATCGTCGGCACCGCCGGCCACATCGACCACGGCAAGACCGCGCTCGTTCGCCGCCTCACCGGCATCGACACCGACCGCCTCAAGGAAGAGCGGGAGCGCGGCATCTCGATCGACCTCGGCTTTGCCCACCTGACGCTCCCGTCGGGCCTCCACGTCGGCATCGTCGACGTTCCGGGACACGAGCGGTTCGTGAAGAACATGCTCGCCGGCGCGACCGGCGTGGACGTGGCCCTCCTCGTCGTCGCCGCGGACGAAGGCGTGAAGCCGCAGACGCGCGAGCACCTCGCCATCCTCGACCTGCTCCGGATCGGGCGCGGCGTCGTCGCGCTCACGAAGGCGGACCTCGTGTCGCCCGAGCGGCTCCGGGCCGCGCGCGCGGAGGTCGAAGCGCTGATCGCGTCGAGCTCGCTCCGCGGCGCGCCCCTCGTGCCGGTCTCGAGCGTTACCGGCGAAGGCGTCGCCGACCTGCTCCAGGCGCTCGACAAGGCGGCGGCCCGCGCGCGCGCGCGCGAAGAGACCGGCGCGGCGCGGCTCCCGATCGATCGCGCCTTCTCGATCGAGGGAATCGGCACGGTCGTGACCGGGACCCTCTGGAACGGATCGATCCGCGCCGGGGACGCGCTCACGCTCCTTCCCTCGGGCCGCCCGGTTCGCGTCCGCCAGGTCGAGGTGCACGATCAGGCGGTCGATGCGGCCCGAGCCGGCCAGCGCACCGCCGTCGCGATCCACGGCGTCGATCGCGACGCGGTGTCGCGCGGCGACTGGCTCACGACCCCGGAGCGCTTCCGCGCGAGCGACATCGTGGATGCGCGGGTCTCGCTCCACGCGTCGGCGGAGCGTCCGCTCGCGACGCGCGCGCGCGTCCGGGTTCATCTCGGCGCCAGCGAGACCCTGGGACGCGTCGTCCTCTTCGAAGGCGCGGCGCTCGAGCCCGGCAGGGACGCGCTGGCCCAGCTTCGGCTCGAGTCGCCGATCGTTCCGATCCCCGGGGATCGCGTGGTGCTTCGCTCCTATTCGCCCTCGGTCACGATCGCGGGCGCGGTGGTGGTGGACGCGCAGGCGAGTCGACGCGCGCGCTTGGACGCGGCCGGCCGCGCCCGGCTCGGGGCACTCGAATCCGGATCGCTTGTCGAGCGCATCGCGGTCTTGGCCGCGGACGCGGCGTTTGCGGGCGTCCGCGACGACGAGGCCGCGCTTCGACTGGGACTCGAGCCCGCGCAGGTCGCGGCGGCGGTGGCGGACGCGCGAAGCCTTCTTCTTCGGCTCAAGGACGGCCGCATCCTCACGCGGGGCGACTGGGAGGCCGCGATGAAACGAATCGAGTCCGAAGCCGCGCGCTACGTCGCGTCCCATCCGCTCCGGGACGGCGTTCCGAAAGGGGAGTTGAAGAGCCTCCTCAAGCGGGACCTGGACGGCGGGATCTTCGATGAGGCCCTGGCCGCCCTGATCGAGGGGAAGCGCCTCGTCGCGCGGGGCGGAGACCGACTCCTCCCGCCCGATGCGGCGCCGGCCCTCTCGCCCGACCAGGCGAAGTCCGCCGGCCGGATCCTATCCCGACTCTCCGGAAGCGGCTTCCAGCCGCCCGACCTGTCCGAAATCCTCCGGGAGATTCCGCCCTCGCACAAACCTCCCGAGCTGGTGCGCTATCTTCTCGAATCCGAGCAGGTTGTGAAGGTGACGTCCGAGATCCTCTATACGAAGGAGCAATGGGGTGAAGTCGTGGCTCGGGTCGCACGCCATCTGGCCGCCAACGCCAGCCTGACCATGGGCGATTTCAAAGACCTATTACAGGTGTCGCGAAAGTTTTCCATCCCGCTTCTCGAGCACCTGGACCGCTTGGGAGTGACTCGGCGAGAGGGCGACTCCAGAATTCTGGGTCCGAAGCTAAAAAATTGACCGCTTCCCATTGTTCGAGCGCATCCGCCTCTGATATCCTTATGGTCGTGTGAGGGCGGTGCGGGACGGCCCCCTTGCCCCGACGCCGCAGCGGGATGGCACTGGTGGGTGCGATCCCCCTTCTAGACCTCCTGAAAGGTGATGCGGAAATGGCATCTCTCCCGCGCTTCGCCAAGGTCGCCCTCGCTTCCTCGTTCTTGTTCGCCCTCACTTCGCTCCCCGCGATCTTTCCGGATCGGGTCCCAGGGAGCGGAATCGCCCCGTCCGTCGCATGGGCCGGAGGCTCTCCGGACGAGACGCTCAAGCCGCCGGCGCCACCGCGCGCGCGCTCGATCTCGGACGTTCGTGGGACCGACCTCGATGACGCCACGTCGTGGAAGGCGCTTCGCTCGGCGGTCGCGCGGCTCAAGGGCGCGGATCGCTTGGAATTCATCTACCGAATCTTCCTGACTTCGACGCATCGGTTCTGATCCGGGCCATCGGCCCGAGAGAAGAGCAGAGAGCTATCGTGGACAAGACCACGGCGGAATTGATCCGAGAGCGTGAGGAGGCGGTCGCGACCGCCCGCCTCGCGCACGATCCCGAGCGACAGCTCCAGTCGCTCGAGGATCTCGCGGAAATCTTCCTTCGCGCGGACTCCTACCTTCCGGCGCTCCAGAATCTGGAGGAGTGCATTCACGCGGCCGAACGCCTGGGCCTCGATTCATCGCGCGTCTCGACGCTGGAGATGAAGGCGGCTCAGGTCCTGATCGAAAAGGGCGACGCGCCCGCCGCGCTCAAGTACCTGGCGCGCGCGCGCGCACGCGTCGCTTCCGATCACCAGCCCGAGTTGTCCGCCCGGCTCTCCCTGCAGAGCGCCCGCGCGCTGATCGATCTCTCGCAGTACGAAGAGGCGCTCTCCTCGTGCGAACGCGCGCACGGCGTGTTCAAGGAGCGCGGTCTCCTGGCACCCCTCGCCCACAGCTACAACTGTTTCGGCCGAATCCATTTCCGCCTCGGCAACCTCGAGAAGGCCAAGGAGTTCTACGAGGCGGCGCACCACCTCTTCCGCTGGGACCTGAACGACCACGAAGGCGTGATCCGCGCCCACAACAACCTCGGCGTCCTCTACCGGCATCTCTCCGACTGGCGGCAGTCCACGTGGCATCTCCTCCGCTCGATGGAGATGGCGAGCCGGCTCGGCAACTTCGCCTACATCGCGGTCTCCTGCGCGAATCTCGGGATCGTGTACTTGAAGTCGGGTCAGTGGGACGAGGCCCGCGAGCACTTCGATCGCGCGCTCGCCTCCTACGTGCAGATCGGCCGCGACTCCGGCGTGGCGCGGATGCGGATCGGCCTTGCGACGATCGCCACCTTCCGGCACGAATTCACGACCGCCGCCGCGCACCTCGAGGCGGCGTCCCAGATCACGGCGAGACTCGGCGCGTCGCGCGAGCAGATCCTCGGTCTCTTCAGCCACGGCGAGTTGAATCAGGAAATGGGGCAGGTGGACGAGGCCCTCGTGATGTACGACCGCGCGCTCCAGATGGCGTGCGAGATCGCGCCCGAAGGCGACATGGTGCACGAGCTGCAGCGCCATCGCGCGGAGGCCCTCGCCGCGCGCGGCGATCTGCCGCAGGCCCTGAAGGCGGCCGAGGACGCGCGCGACCGCGCCATCAAACTCCAAGATTCGCTCGAGGAGGGGGCGGCGCGCCGGGTGCTCGCGGCGATCCACACCCTCGAAGGACGCCTCCCCGAAGCGAACGCCGAGGCGCGCGAGGCGATCCGCATCCTCGAGGGCATTCACGAGCGATTCGAGTTGGCCCGGGCCTACCTCGACCAGGCGCGCCGCATGCCGACGGGCGGCGACCCGGACCGGATGCGGGACGCGCAGAACCTCGCCTTCAAGGCCATGTACCTCTTCGAGCAGCTCGGAACCGACGATCCGCTTCGCGCGGCGGAGGGGCTCTTGCGCGATCTGAACGCGCCCGCGTGGCTGACGGCGCCGCGGACGACGCGGCGGGTCGAGACGGCCGCCTCCTCGCAGGCGCAGGACATCGCGAGGGCGCACGGAATCGTCACGCAGAACCCACGCACGCTCGAGGTGGTGCGGAAGGCGTCGGAGCTACTGTCGACGCCGGCGCGGGTTCTCATCCAGGGCGAGACGGGCTCGGGAAAGAACCTCCTCGCCTACATGTTCCGCCAATTCGAGATCGAGCGCGGACGTCCCTTCGTAGAGGTGAACTGCACGAGCCTCCCCGGCGATCTCGTCGAAAGCGAACTCTTCGGGTACGTGCGGGGCGCGTTTACCGGCGCCGCCATCACGAAGCGCGGCATCTTCGAGGAAGCGGACGGCGGATCGATCTTCCTGAACGAGATCGGCGAACTCTCCGAGCGGACGCAGGTGAAGCTCCTACAAGTATTGGACGACGGCACCTACCGCCGGCTCGGCGAGGTCCGGGCACGGCGGCTCAACGTGCGGATCATCTCCGCCACCAACAAGGATCTCGACGCCGCCGTAAAGGCGGGCTGGTTCCGCGCGGATCTCTTCTACCGGCTGGGCCAGGTCGCGCTCTCGCTCCCGCCCCTTCGCGAGCGCCGTGAGGACATCTCGCTCTTGATCCGGAATTTCCTCGATGAATTGGCCGCCCGGGAAGGTCGCCAGGTGGTCCTGGCCGAAGACGCGCTGGAATACCTGATCTCGCTCCCGTGGCTCGGCAACATTCGCGAGTTGAAGCACAAGATCGAGTCGATCTTCCTCTGCGCCGGACGCCAGGAGCTGGTGGACCGCGCGGCGCTGATGAAGCTTCTCTATCCGGGCGGCGCCCCCGCCGGCGAAGCCCTCGCGGCCAGGGGCCTTCGAAGCAAGGTGGACCTCCTGAAGCGCGAGGAGATCCTCGCGGCTTTGTCTCGGAACGCAGGGAACCGGAGCCGCGCCGCGCTCGAGTTGGGCATCACCCGCCGCCATCTGATCCGACTGCTCAAGCAGATCTACTAGTTCCCCGCACGCTCCTGCGCTGTGACATTCGAGTCCCCCATACGCGAAGTGCTGTGACATCGGGGCAGTTCTCTGTGCCCGATCAACTTAGCTTTCGCGCCACCTGTCAAAGTGCGACATTGATGTCCCATTGCCGATGTCGCACCTCCCGCGCGGACTCGCCGAGCGACGTCCGGCTCATCCCGTAAGTCACTACTTCGCAGCGAATAGCACGACCCTTCGGCGATTCGGCTGGATCGGGCCACCTCCGGCATGGTCGATGCCTTTAGGAGATGCGTCCGACTAGGAAGTTCTGGGGTGGTTTTGGTCGGACTCGATGAGAGATTTGAACGGGCCGCGGAGGATGGGGAGCTCTCAGGAGATGCCAAGGCCAGGGCAAACCATACTTTCTCCGAGTCCTCATGGACATAAAGGCTCCTAGACTGACGCTATCTGGGTGCCTCATCCATCCGCGGCTCCGTACTGTTCGTCGGTCGTACCGAGTGATCCAGGACGGGTCCCCCCCTTCCGCACTGCACTGCACCTTAGCTCGACACCTCGCGTTCGCCATCCGTATCGGAAGTGCCGGAACCGCCTGGAGGCAGTTTGGGGCGGACCAGAAGCTCTCGTTCCCGCGAACAGATCGCTTGACCGGGTTTTCCGCGGCGGGGCTTCGAAACGAATTTTCGTTCCGTATAGATCACTGGGACCCGTGAAAGCTTCCTCGCCTTGCTGTAGTAGGCCGCGATCGACGCGGCCTCCTCGAGCGTCCGGGGCTTGGGTATCGCGGTGCGCGACGGGCGGCGAAGAATCACGTGGGAACCCGGTACCCCCACGACGTGCAGCCAAAAGTCGTGGGGGTTTGAAAGTCGATGGGTGATGAGGTCGTTCTCGGCGGTGCTCCGGCCGACCCAGACCTCCCATCCGTCGGAAGTGAAAAACGTCCTTGGCCTGATCAATTGGTGCGCCCCTTGCGATTGGCGCCCGGGACGTCTCGCACGGGGCGCCGCGACGGTCCGTCGACCCAGACGGTTCCCTCGTTGGTCGCCCCGTGTACCTGTATTCGGAAGACCGGCCTCGCGAAGGAACGACTCGAGCCCTCCGAGCGCTTCTTTGGGTGGCTGGTTCAAGAGAGCGCGGCGCATCTCGCTTAGCGCCTCGACGCTTTTTCGCGCGCGCGTGAGACGGTCCTGGATTTGTGTTTCGCCTCGCTCGCCTCGTTTCGCGCGTCGAAAGAGGACGGCCGCGTTCTCATGAGGGGAAAGAGCCGGATCGAGTTGGATTTCGATTTTGGCTCCCGGCGAGTCCGCGTACGGATCGGGGAGTTCGGCGCGGCTCGCCCCCCTTTGAATTTCGCCGTAGTGCGATAACAGGATTTCCCCCCGCCGCCGGTCCAACAGTCGCTCGCGCGCCCGCCCGAGGTCTGCCTCCAGGCTTCGGATGCGGCGCGCGAGCGCGCGCTCTGCCCCATCCAGCGCCTTCCGCATTTCCCGATCGAAGTCCTCCCGGAACACGGCCGCGATCCGCGAACGAAGCTCTTCGCGACCGGCCTCGTCCACGGCGTGCGTCGCGCGGGGCGGATGGAATCCCGGTGGGGCCGGGCCCGCCGGCGCCTCGTCGCGGTGGTGCGCATAGAGCACGGTCTCATCCGGCACCGAGCGGGCGAGCAGATTGACCCGCGGCCCGTCCGTCGTCAGGGACAGGACGTGCGTCGGCTCACGGTCTCCTTCCTCACCGAGGGAGATCGAGAGCGCGCCCCGCTCCCCATCGTCGACGCCGATCACGGCACGCCCGCGAATCGCGGTTTCGAGTCCCCCGAAGGGCGAGCCGCGCGGATCGGGCGGGATCGGCAGATCGGAGGCGAAGGCCGTGAACGCCTCCTTTCGGTCCAGGTGAAACCAGAGGTAATGCCGGGGCTTCGGCTCGAGGGAAAGCGCAAAGGATCGCGGTGACAGCGCGATGACGCCGGCAACGCGCCGACCGCGAAGATGTCCGGCGAGCGGGCTCATCGCGGAGTCGGCGCCGGCGATTGCGATTCCGCCGCGAGTCGCCGCAGATTGTTCTCGGCCTCACGGGATCCCCCGGGCAGCGAAACCGCCCGGCGGTAGTGCGAGCTCGCCTCCGGGATCCGGCCCATCCGCTCTAGCACGGCCCCCAGGTTGTTCTCCGCCTGCGCGAACGTGGGCATGAGCCGGGTCGCCTCGCGATACGCCACCGCCGCGGAATCGAGGCGCTCGGCCCGCGAGTAGAGGTTCCCGAGCGCGTACCAACCGGGTCCGTATTCGGGCGCGGCGCGATTCAGGAGCCGGATGTGCGCGAAGGCGGAGTCGGCCTGTCCCGACTCGTCCTCCGCCGCGCCGAGGTTCAAGAGGACCTCCGTCGCGGAGGCGGGATCGAGGGCCATCGCGCGCTTGTAGTGCTCGATCGACCGCCCGAATTCGCGCGCCCGGTAATTGTATTCGCCGAGCATGATGTGGACGCGCGGGGACTCGGGCGAATCCCGGAGCATGGATCCGAACAGCGTTCCCTCGTTCTTCCAGATCGCCACGCGCGGGAGCAGCAGGAAGAGGAGACAGGCCGCCGCCGCCCCGGCGCCGAGGAGGAAACCCGGGCCCGCGTCGGCCGGCACGAGGTCGGCGCGGCGGCGCGCCGTGAGCACGCCGGGCAAAAGCGCGACCGCGATTGCGAGGGCGCCGCCCGGCACGAAGAGAAAGCGCTCCGCCACGATCGCGCCCGAGTGGCTCCGCACGTAGCAGATGGGCAGGAGCGTCGCCGCGAAGAGCCCGAGCGGGAGGAGCCACGGCGACCGCCGCCGCGCCGCGATCCAGAGACCGGCGCCGATCGCGATCAGGATCAGGAGCCCGGCGAGGAAAACCAGGTCGGGCGTTCGCGTCTCCACGATTTGATGGCGCGCCGAGAGATGGAGCGGCGCCAGGAGAAGGGCGAGATAGCGCGCGACGGCCGCCACGCTCGTGAGGATCTGGGCGGTCGTTCCTTCCACCATCGGCGCGGCCCGGAGCGGCTCGAAGCCGAGCACGGCGGCCCGAGCGCAGACGTAGACGAGCGCGGCCGCCGCCACCGGGACCGACGCGCGAAGGAGGTCGGGCAGCGTCATTCGGCGGTCGCGGATCCAGAGCGCGAGCGGAACGAGGGGGAGCGCCAGAAACGCGACCTCCTTCGCGAAGAGGCCGGGCAGAAGGAGCAGGGCCGCCGGGAGCAACTGGAGCCACCGCGATCGGATCGTGGGACCGAACCGCGCGGCCGCCCAGAGCGCCGCGAAGAGAAAGGCCCCCGCGAGGAGGTCCGTCCGCCCCGAGACGAAGCAGACGCTCTCGGGATGGGTCGGGTGGAGCGCAAAGAGCACCGTGCCCGCGGCCGCCGCCGCGGGACGGCCGGTCAGCTCCATCGCGAAGAGCCAGAGGAAGAGGCAGGCGATGGCATTGTAGAGAAGGTTCGAGCGATGGAAGCCCATCGCGTTGTCGTCCCACGTGGCCCGGTCGACTGCCAGGCTGAGGAGGGTCACCGGCCGGTAATAGGTGCGCTCGGTCGTCTCGTTCTTGAGAAATTCGTCGAACGGGAGCCCCCAGATCCGGGCGACGTCGCCGGGGCTTCTCAGGTCCAGGTGGGGCCCGACCACGTGGAGGTCGTCCCAGACGAATTCGTACCGGGCCGAGGGGGTATAGGGGACGGTCGCCAGAACGACCAGAGTGCCAAGCAGCAACAGCGGGGCGGTTCGCGGCTTCCCGCCGTCGCGCCCGCGCGAGTGTGCGCCCGCGGCCGGATTCGCTTGGCCCTTCTTTGTTTGCGGCCTCTTCACCATGGCGGCACGTTAGGGACTGGCCGCGGGCGGGGTCAATGCGATTCTGGCCCGCGCGCATTGACCTGAAGGGGGCCGGGGCGGTAATCTAACCGCTTACCCCCAGGGAGCAATCGATCCAGACATGGTCCGAAGCATGACGGGCTACGGCCGGGGTGAGGTCGTGGCTGACGGCCTCCGCCTCGCGGCCGAAGTCCGATCCGTGAATCATCGGTTTTGCGAGCTCTCGGCGCGGTTGCCGCGTGCCTTTTCGGCCTACGAAGCGGACGCGCGGAAGATCATGCAGGACCGGCTGTCTCGGGGCAAAATCAGCCTGGTCGTGTCGTGGGGGTCAGACGGCGAGGAGTCGGGCGGGGAACCGAGCGGCACCCTGACGGTGGACGACCGGGCGGCCGACCGATACATGGAGCTCTTGCAGACGCTCCAGAAGCGGCTCCGCCTTCCGGGCGAGGTCGACGTGAAGACGTTCGCGACGCTGCCGAACCTCTTTTCGTGGCGCGAGGAAGAGCGACCGTCGGAATTCTATCTGGGCCTCCTGCGGGACGTCGTCTCGAAGGCCGTGGACGAGCTGATCCGCATGAAGGAGGACGAGGGGGCCGCGCTGGAGCGGGATCTGGCCGCGCGGGTCGAGTTGGTGCGAAGCCGCACGGCGCGCGTCCGGGACCGGGCGCCCCTCCGCGTTCGCGAGACGCACGAGAAGATGAAGGAGCGGGTGAAGGCGCTCCTCGAGGAAGCCGACGCCAGCCTTCCGGAAGACCGATTGCTACAGGAAATCGCGCTCCTCTCGGATCGGCTCGACTGCACCGAGGAATGCGTTCGACTGGAGGCCCATTGCGCGCACTTCCTCAAGTACGTGAGCGAGGAGGCGACGCCGGGCCGGAAGCTCAACTTCCTGCTCCAGGAGATGAACCGCGAGATCAACACGATCGGATCGAAGTCGAACGACGTGACGATCGTGGAGCAGGTCGTGGAAGTGAAAGAGGAACTGGAGCGGATCCGGGAGCAGGTCCAGAACATTGAGTGACGCGGCCGCCCTCCTGACGTCGGCCTACCGGCGATTCGTGGTGGTCGTATCGGGACCCTCCGGCGCGGGGAAGAGTTCCTTCGTGAAGGTGCTTCTCGACGAGGGACCGGAGCTCCAGTACTCGGTCTCCGCGACGACGAGAGCGCGGCGGTCGCACGAGACGGACGGGCGCGATTACTTCTTCCTCAGCCGGGAGGAGTTCACGCGCCGCGCGGACGCGGGCGAGTTCGTCGAGTGGGCCCACGTGCACGGCGAGATGTACGGAACGCTCCGGACGCAGACGGACGAAGCGCTCCGGCAGGGCAAGAACGTCCTCCTCGACGTGGACGTGCAGGGAGGGAAGTCGGTGCGCCAGGCGTACCCGGACGGGGTCTTCATCTTCGTCCTACCGCCGACGCTCGAGGCGCTCGAAGCGCGGCTTCGGGGCCGGGGCACCGACAGCGACGAGCGGATCCGGCTTCGGCTGGAGAACGCGCGCCGGGAGATTCCGATGGCGCGCGAGTACGACTACGCCGTGGTGAACGACGATCTGGCCGCGGCGTCGCGCAAGGTGTTATCGATCGTCTGGGCAGAAACGTGTAAGACGTCGCGACGCTTGGCGGGCTGAGGCGAGGGGGAACGCCCCTCCGGCCCGATGAAACACCCTGAAGGAAGGAGTCCTCGGTGGCAAACGAAGGCGAAGTGCTTCGATCGAGCAACATCCCGAACAAGTACGAGCTCATCATCGTCGCGGCGAAGGAAGCCCGGCGCCTGAATGAGCTTTCGCGCCAGACGGGCCTCAACCTGGGCGCGAAGGTGACGAACGTTTCCCTGGAGGAGGCGCTCAAGGGCAACGTCCTCTATACGTACGCCAAGGACGACTCCGAGATCGAGCCGGACGACACGCCGGTGCCGGGCGAGACGCCGGAGGAATAGCGCCGTGACGGAGCGACGGCCGTCCCTTGCCGGCGCGCGGATCCTGCTCGGCATCACGGGCGGGGTCGCGGCCTACAAGGCGCCCGAGTTGGTGCGGGCGCTGGTCAAGGAGGGCGCGCACGTCTCCGTCATCCTCACGAAGACCGCACGGCGCTTCGTCACCCGGGACGCGCTCCGCGCGGTGACCCGCGGCCCTGTTCTGACGGGTCTCTTCGAGCACGACGCGCTCGGACCAGGCCCCTGGTTCACGGGCTCGGACCGCTCCGACCTGGGCATGGCCCACATCGGCATGGCGCGCGAAGCCGCGCTGGTGCTCGTCGCTCCCGCGACCGCCAACGCCATCGGCAAGCTCGCGCACGGCCTCGCCGACGACCTCCTCTCCACCGCCCTCCTCGCCACGCGCGCCCCGGTGCTCCTCGCCCCCGCGATGAACGTCGCGATGTGGGAGCACGCCGCCGTCCAGGCCAACGTCGCGACGCTCGCCGCGCGCGGCGTCTCGTTCGTGGGCCCCGACTCGGGTGAGCTGGCCGACGGGGAATGGGGCATGGGCCGCATGGCCTCGATCGAAGCGATCGTCGGCGCCTGCGTCGCGGCGCTCCCGAGCGAAGGCGGTCCCGGCGCATCGGAGGGAAGGCCGCTCGTGGGCCGCACGGTGGTGGTCACCGCGGGTGGCACCGAGGAGCCGATCGATCCCGTTCGCGTGATCACGAACCGCTCGAGCGGGAAGATGGGGTTCGCCATCGCCGAAGAGGCCATGCGGCTCGGCGCGACCGTTCGGCTGATCTCCGCGCGGACCTCGGCGTCCGCGCCCGCCGGCGTGGAGCGGATCGAAGCGACGAGCGCCGCGACCATGGCGTCCGCGGTCTTGGCCGCGATGCAGGACGCCGACGCCCTGATCATGGCGGCCGCCGTCAGCGATTACACCCCCGCCGACCCCAAGACGAAGAAGATCACGCGCGAAAACGGTGGGATGTCCCTGAATCTGAAGTCGACGGAAGACATCCTCGCCAAGGTGCGCGCGAAGTACCCCAAGAAGCACCTCGTCGGCTTCGCCCTCGAAACCGAGGACGACTTGAAGCGAGGCGCCGAAAAGCTCAAGCGCAAGGGCCTCGACCTGATCGCCGTGAACAACCCCACACGAGCCGGCTCCGAGTTCGGCTCCGACGAAAACGAAGTGACGCTGCTCGACGCCGCGGGGAAGTCCGAGCCCCTGGGGCTGCGCCCCAAGCGAGAAGTGGCGCGAGCGATTCTGCTGCGCGTAGCCAAGGCGCTGAACGGGTAGCAAGGGGGGAGTGGTGGACGACGTGCGGGGAGAGTTGGCGGGGATCGCGAGAGAAGCGAGAGTCCTGCTTGAGCGGGAGCGAGCGAGGGGACGCGCGCGGATTCCAGTGGAGGGGCCGCCCGGAACAATCCGGAGGGAGCCTCCGCAGCCGGCCGAAGGCCGGCGAGGACAGCGACCGGAGGATTTGTTCCGGCGAGCCCCGGCGCCGGAGGGCGTCACGACCGTCGCTTCGGTCCAGCCCCAGCTGTTGGAACTCGCCACAACCGCAGTAGCGCCCCGCCCCGACTTGCCCCAAGATCTGCCCACGCTCGCCACGCTCGTCTCCACGTGCCGCAAGTGCGGCCTCTGCGAGACGAGGACGCAGACGGTTTTCGCGGACGGCGATCCCGCGGCACGTCTCATGTTCGTCGGAGAGGCCCCGGGCCGGGACGAGGACGCCCAGGGCGTGCCGTTTGTGGGACGTGCGGGGCAACTCTTGAACAAAATGATCGCCGCGATCGACATGCGGCGGGAGGACGTCTACATCTGCAACGTGCTCAAATGCCGCCCTCCCGAGAACCGGACGCCCATGCCCGATGAGGTGGAGCAGTGTCGTCCCTACCTCGAGCAGCAGATCGCGCTGGTGAAGCCGGCCCTGATCTGCGCCCTCGGCCTCTCGGCGATGCAGGCGCTCCTCCAGACCAAGGCCAGCATGGGCTCGATGCGTGGGAAGACGTTCACGTATCGCGGCGTTCCCGTGATCCCGACCTACCACCCGGCCGCGCTCCTCCGGAATCCAGCGCTCAAGCACGAGGCGTGGGTGGACCTTCAGCGCGTGCGCGACCTCCTTCGCGCGGGGAGCGCCGCGTGAAGCCGGCTCGAGCGCCGACCGAACGGGAATCGCTCCGCCCGGTCACGTCCGGGGGCGACACCGAGTCCTCGCTCGGCCGCGTGCCGCCGCAGGCGATGGACGCGGAGCGCTCGGTCCTGGGCTCCATGCTCCTCTCCCGCGACGCCATCGCGACCGCGATCCAGAACCTGGACGAGCGCGACTTCTACCGCGACGCGCACCGGAAGATCTGGCGCGCCGTGGTCGAACTCTTCGACCGAAACGAGCCGGTCGACATGGTGACGCTCGTCGAAGAGCTGAAGCGGAAGCGGGATCTCGAGACGATCGGCGGGGCGTCCTACCTGACGACGCTCGACCAGTTCGTCGCGACGGCGGCCAACGTGGAGCACTACTGCAAGATCGTCCACGAGAAGGCGCTCCTCCGCCGCTTGATCGACGTGGGGACGGGGATCGTCGGCGAGGCCTTCGACCAGCGCGAGGACGCATCGGAGCTCTTGGATCGCGCGGAGCAATCGATCTTCGCGATCTCCGATGAGGGACTTCGGACCGGATTCCAGCCGATGCGGACCCTGGTGCTCCAGGGGTATTCGGCCATCGAGGAATACCGCCAGCGGAAGGTGCACGTCACCGGCGTGGCGTCGGGCTTCTACGACCTTGACGAGATGACCGCGGGATTCCAGAAGTCGGACTTCGTCGTCATCGCCGGCCGCCCCTCGATGGGCAAGACGTCCTTCGCCATGAACATCGCCGAGAACGTGGCCGTTCGCGCGAAGGCGAAGGACCGGGTCGCGGTCGCGGTCTTCAGCCTGGAAATGTCGAAGGAATCCCTCGTGCAGCGTCTCATGTGCTCGCACGCGAAGGTGGACATCCACAAGATCCGCCGCGGTTACGCGAGCAACGACGAGTACAAGCGCCTCCAGAACGCGGCGGCGCAGCTCCACGAGGCACAGATCTATATCGACGATACGGCGGCGATCGGGATTCTGGAAATGCGCGCCAAAGCGCGGCGCCTGGTTTCCGAGGTTCCGCTCGGAATGATCGTGATCGATTACCTCCAGTTGATCCGCGGGCCCCAGAGCGCGGAGAACCGCCAGCAGGAAATCTCGGCCATCTCGCGCTCGCTCAAGGCGCTCGCGAAGGAGCTCCAGATCCCGGTCGTCGCGCTCTCGCAGCTCTCGCGCGCCGTGGAGACGCGCGGCGGCTCGAAGCGGCCGATGCTCTCCGATCTCCGCGAGTCGGGGGCGATCGAGCAGGACGCCGACGTCGTGCTCTTCGTCTACCGTCCGGAAGTCTACGAATCGGACCCCGCCAAGCGGGACGGCAAGGCAGAGATCATCATCGCGAAGCAGCGGAACGGCCCCACGGGGAGCATCGACCTCGCGTTCCTGAGCGAGTGCACGCGCTTCGAGTCGCTCCGCGACGTTCCGGAGCCACGGCTCTAGCCGGCGGTGAACGAGACCGCGACCGAAACCGACGCTGTTTGGCCGCGCCGCGTCCTCCTGTCGTGGCTGCAGGACACGGGCGAGATCTTCATCCTCCTGGGCGACGTGCTTCGCGAGACTCCGGCGGGCGCCCGAAAGGTCGGCCTGCTCGTCGCGCAGATGTCGCACATCGGCGTCGGTTCGATGCCGCTCACGATGATCGTCGCGCTCTTCACCGGCGCCGTGGCCGCGGTGCAGGCCTCCTACCAGTTCCGCGACTACGTGCCGATGATCTACCTGGGCACGGTGATCGGGAAGTCGGTCGTCATCGAGCTGGGCCCGGTCCTGACCGCGCTCGTCGTGGGCGGTCGGGTCGGCGCCTCCATCGCGGCGGAACTCGGCACCATGCGCGTGACCGAACAGATCGACGCCATGGAGACGATGGGGATCAGCCCCGTCCGCTTCCTGGTCGTGCCGCGCGTCCTGGCCGCGCTGATCATGCTCCCCGTGCTGACGATCTTCGCCGACATCGTGGCGATCCTGGGCGGCTACCTGGTCTCCACCCTGACCTTGGACGTGACGTCCCACACGTTCGTGAGCGGCCTCAAGCTCTACTTCAAGTCGCAGGACGTCTTCTCGGGGCTCATCAAGGCGTTCGCGTTCGGCGGGATCATCGCGATGATGGGCTGCTACTACGGGCTTCGGAGCGAGGGCGGCGCCGAGGGCGTCGGCCTGGCCACGACCAAGGCGGTCGTCGCCTCGTGCCTCATGATCCTGATCGTCGACTACCTCCTGGCCTCGTTCCTCTTCCGGGTGCTCTTTGCCTGACGCCGCGATCCAGTTCGAAGGGATTTCGAAGCGGCTCGGCAGGAAGGAGGTGCTTCGCGGCCTCGACCTCGACGTGGCGCGCGGCGAGTCGCTCGTGATCATCGGGCGAAGCGGGACCGGGAAGTCGGTCCTCCTGAAGCACGTCGTGGGCCTGATGCGGCCCGACCGGGGGACCGTCCGCGTGAACGGGGTGGACGTGGCTTCGCTGGAAGAGAAGGAACTCCTGTCGCTCCGGGAACAGATGGGGATGCTCTTTCAGGGGGGCGCGCTCTTCGACTCCATGACGGTCGGCGAAAACGTGGGCTTGGCGCTCCGGGAGCACACGCCGCTTCCCGAGAAGCAGATCGAGATCGTCGTCGGGGAGAAGCTGGCCCTGGTCGGGCTCACGGGGAGCGAGGGGTCGCGACCTTCCAGCCTGAGCGGCGGCATGAAGAAGCGCGCGGCCTTGGCGCGCGCGTTGGCGCTGAATCCCAAGATCATGCTCTACGACGAGCCGACGACCGGGCTCGACCCGATCACGTCCGACGTCATCAATCGCCTGATCCGCCGCCTCCAAGATCGATTGAAGATCACGTCGATCGCAGTAACGCACGACATGCGAAGCGCCTATCATATCGCCGACCGGATCGCCATGCTGCACGAGGGCCGGATTCACGCCATGGGAACGCCGAACGAGATTCAAGCCACGCGCGATCCGATCGTGCGCCAATTCATCGAGGGGTCTTCGGAAGGACCCCTGCTTCCGACCTGAGGGGACACGGATGAACCAGACGTCGCGACGCGCCGCCATCCAAGTCGGAATCACGGCCATCCTGGCCGTGGCGCTGCTCCTCTTCGGCATCGTCTGGATCAAGGAGTATCGCCTGGGACAGCGGAAGACCTACTTCACCGCGCAGTTCGAAGAGGTCGGAAACCTGGCGGTGGGCGATCCCGTCTCCGTTCGCGGCGTTCGAAAGGGAGCGGTGAGCAAGGTCACCCTCGAGGACACCGGCGTGCGCGTGGAGTTCGAGGTGGATCGCGACGTCATCCTCCATCCCGACGCGCGTCTCCGCGTGGCGAACATCGGATTCATGGGCGAGAAGTTCCTCGCGCTCGATCCGGGCCAGGCGCCCGGCAAGTACGATCGGTCGAAGCCGCTCCCGGGGCGCTTCCAGTCGGGCGTTCCCGAGGTGATCTCGGGGGCCGGGGAACTCGTGACCGAGGTGACCGAGCTTTCCTCGAGGCTCAACGTCATGCTGGACGCGCTCGACCCCGCGACGATCGAGCGCGCGGCGAAGAACATGGAGGGAGCCTCGTCGGCGTTGTCGAAGACCCTGACCTCGAACCAGGAGGACCTGCGCGCCGCCGTGCTCGACTTCCGAGCGGCGGGCCGCGACCTCCGCGCGATCGCCTCCTCCAACAAGGAGGACGTGTCGACCTCGGTGAAGGACTTCGGCGTCGCGTCCCGGAAGCTCTCGAGCCTGGCGGACCAGCTCTCGGTGACCGCGGTCGCCCTCCAGCGCGTCGTCGCGCGGGTCGACTCGAGCGAGGGATCGCTGGGGAAGGCGATCGCGGATCCCCAGCTCTACAACGAAATGCGCGAAGCGATCCGGAATACCAACGACCTCGTGAAGGACATCAAGAAGAACCCGAAACGCTATATCAAGATCGGCCTCTTCTGACCATGGCGAGAAAGCAATCCGCAGGCGCCGCGCGCGCGCACAAAGAGTCGTTCTTCTGCTCCGAGTGCGGAAACGAGAGCCCGAAGTGGTTCGGGCGGTGCCCGCAGTGCGGCGCGTGGAACACGGCGGTCGAGGCGCCGGCGGCGGATACGGGCGGCACGCGGAGCGCCGGAAGACGCGGCGGGGCGCGCGCGGGGTACGCGGGGGCCTCGGCCGCGGCGCCGCCCCAGCGGCTCGGCGAGATCGAGGGAAGCGCCGAGGATCGATGGCGCACCGGGATCGGCGAACTCGATCGCGTGCTGGGGGGCGGCCTCGTTCCGGGATCGCTCGTATTGATCGGCGGCGATCCGGGCATCGGGAAGTCGACCCTGGCGCTCGAAATGGCCGCCGCGCTCGGCGCGGGCGGGCGGACAATCCTCTACGTCTCGGGCGAGGAGTCCCCCCGGCAGACCCGCATGCGCGCCGAACGGATCGCGCTTCAAGGACGCGGCGAGAATCTCTGGATCCATTCGGAGGTCGATCTGGAGGCGATCGAGGCGGAGGTGGAGCGGCTTACGCCCGCGCTCCTCGTCATCGATTCGATCCAGACGCTCTCGACGGCCGCGATCGAAGCGGCGCCCGGGAGCGTCTCGCAGGTGCGGGAATGCGGGCTCCGCCTCCTCCGCCTCGCGAAGGAACGCTCGCTTCCGATCCTCCTGATCGGTCACGTCACGAAGGACGGATCGGTGGCCGGGCCGCGGACGCTCGAGCACATGGTCGACGCGGTGCTCTATCTGGAGGGTGAGAGTCACCACGGCTACCGGATCCTCTCGGCCGCGAAGAACCGGTTCGGGTCGACGCACGAGATCGGCGT
>Ga0070699_100000233_pt1 | contig 54222 bp, 31 predicted proteins | sample KBSK1503metaG_FD_65473 | JGI IMG/M metagenome (GOLD analysis project Ga0070699, IMG submission 65473) | Corn, switchgrass and miscanthus rhizosphere microbial communities from Kellogg Biological Station, Michigan, USA - KBS K1-50-3 metaG | ecosystem: Host-associated > Plants > Roots >... | reverse complement strand
GCATCGCGCCCATCGGGATGAAGAGTCTCGGCGGTGATGGCCGGCAAGTGACGCGGAAGGTGATCACGGCCGAGGAGGGGCTGCGCTACGCGATGAGCCTGCCGGTCATGACGACGGTGAGCGGGATCGATTCGATGCGTGTCCTGAAGCAGAACCTCAAGGTGGCGGCGGGGTTCAAGCGCATGTCGCCACGGCAGATGGAGGCGCTCCGCGTGCGGGTTCGCGAGGAGGCCGAGGACGGCCGCTTCGAGTTGTACAAGACCACGGCGAAGCACGAGGGCCCGGTCGGGCGCAAACAGCACGGCTTCCCGGATGATGACGATCTGTGCGCCTGAGACGGGCCACGGCGGAACGGAGACACAAGTCTCATAAGGCCCGAAGGCGCGAATGCACGAAGCGGACGCCTTCCTCGCGACCGGTTCCCGCTTTCACAAGCACCGTCGCGGCATCCAGCTCCCCTGTGTACATCGGCGTGTTCGGCTCTCCCCCGTTGTTCGCACCGGTCGTCAGGTAGAGGTCCTGGACCAACCGCTCATCCAGCAGGGCCGTCGCGGTCCGTCGTCCGCCTATGGCGGACACTGTCGCAATCCCGCGAGCCTTCAACTGCTGAAGCCCTCGTCGCATTGACAGCGGCTGTCCGGCATCGATGACTTCGATCCACGGACGCGTGGCGACCTGCAGGCGAAGGGCTGTCGCTGCGTCGGACGTGGTCATGAGGAACACGCCGAGTTCCGGCTCCTCGAACATGAGGCCGGTTTCGATCGACAGCGCGCTCCGGCTGCTGACAATGACCTGCGCCGGATGACGGGTGCGCCCCCGCTGCAGGCGGAGCGATACGAGCTCCGGGTGCCAGACCGAGAACACGAGATCGTCCACCCTGGCCGTCGTCGCGCCGGACAGCACCGCGTCGGCATCGATCCGTGAGAGGCCTTCATAGATCAGATGCTTGTCGGTCGCACCCCCGCCAAGGCTGGACGGATCGGTCGCGCCGGTATTTCCGTCGCGCGACTGGACGAACACCAGGTTGACAACCGGCACGTCGCCTTCAAACGGCTCTGGACTGCGATAGAAGTCCCCATCAAACAACGCACGCGACCAATCGCTTCCGATCGCGCAGAGCTGCTCGAGCACCGTGTCAGCGAAGACTGTCCTGTATGGAGACAGGACAGCAGCCCTGGCCGCCTGTTCTTTCCTTCGGCAATACTCCTTCAAACGTTGGCTCGACTGTTGCGTCATGGTTGGTTCAACGGCAAGCCTCAGACCGAAACCCTAGAACGACCGGATGGAGGCCGTAAAATCGAATCATGAAAAAGACATTATTTGTGGTTGCGCTGACAATGACGGCGCCCGTCGCGTTCGCGCAAAACGCGTCGCAGGTGCAGAAACTCTTCGAGGCCGGTCAATACCAGCGCGTCGTCGAATCAGCTCAGCCTGACGGCGATCCCGCTGTGCTGTATGCAGCGGCACAAAGTCACCAGAAACTTGGCGAAACGGATCGGGCGGTCGAGACGTACGGTGCCCTTGCGAGCCGCGATGAGGGCAATGCATGGCATTACATCGGCCTGTCCGGCCAGCAGTTGCTGGGTGACGATCTGAATGCAGCGGTCGAATCAGCGCGCCGCGCAGTGGAGCTCGGTCCCGATATGGCCGAGGCGCATTATCAGCTTGGCCTCGTGCTCGCGAAGCGCGAGGAGTGGGCATCGGCCGCGACGGAATTCGACAAGGTCACCGAGCTCAGTCCGTCGAACGCGTATGCGTATTACTACGGTGGGCTGATGCACTACCGGGCGAACCGGCCCGACCAGATGGCGATCCATTTCGACCGCTTCCTGAAACTGGCGCCTGATGCGCCGGAACGGCCGGAAGTCATGTCGATCATGAGGACGGTGCGAGGACGGTAGACGTAACGCCCAACTTCCACGTCCCAAATCCCAAGGCACCTTGGGATTTGGGATTTTAGAAGGCCTGTCCAATCCCAACCACCCAACGGCTTGTTCGCGTGCCGGAGCCCCACACGACCTTTCCGTAGTCCGCACGCAGCAGCGCAAACGGCGTGGATAGACGCAGGCCGAAGCCGATCGAACCGCTCAACTCATTCAGCCTGATTCCACTCGGCTGCGCGAATACGTTACCCGCGTCTACAAATCCGACGCCCCGCAGCCACTTGTAGATCGGAACACGGGCTTCCTGGTTCAACACGAGCAACGCCCGTCCGCCGACTGGTCCAAAGAAATCCTGTTCACCCAGCGAGTCTTCGGCCACGCCGCGCACGGTACGCGCGCCTCCAGCGAAGAATCGCTCTGATGGAACCAGCTCCTGACCACCGAAGCCCCAGGCAACGCCGAGTCGCGCGGCCGAAGCAAGGACAACTTGACGCCAGGATTGAAAGGCGTACGCCTGTCCTACGTACTTTGTGAAGCGGAAGTCCGAGCCAAGCGACTCTGGCGCGTACGTCGCGCTCGCTGAAAGTAACAGCCCGCGCCTGGCGTCCACGGGATCGTCTCTGGTGTCCCATGCTGCTGCGCCAGTCAGTCGGGCTATGGCAGCTCTGATATCAAAGGTCGGGACGCCGGGTGTCGTGACGGCGACGAACGTGTGATTGCGTTCGAACGTGTACGCGAACGACAGGCTCAGGTGCTCCACGACGCGCGTCTGCTGCCCCACAGAGATGCTGTTCGTGTCTGCGACTCGGGCGGCCGCGAATTCTCTGCGACCCCGCTCGAGTGAGAGTGATGATTGAATCGGCAATGACATCAGGGTCGACGAGCTCAGGAATCCACGAGCGGAACGTTCGCGACGCTGGTACTCCACCGAGCCGCCAAGACTGATGGCGCGGCCGAACAGCGTCCGGCGAGTCACGTCGGCAGAGAGACCAGGCGCAACCTGTCTGCGTCCTGCATCCGTCTCGGACCGTTCCTCTGCCGCGACGAAGCCGTACCGGAGGCGAAGCGCCGGCCAAGCCTCGACGGCAACACGAACGCGCATCGGCTCCAACGAAGTCTCCGCGCTGGGCGCGCGCTCGATCTCTTCGGTGGTCACGTCCACCCGCCGGAAGAGCCCGGTATCGAACACCCGCGACCGCGCGCGCACCAGGTCATCGGGGTACATGGGGCCGCCGATCGTCAGTCCCATCGCTCCAGTGATCACATCGGCATCGACACCGCTGTTCCCGGAAACGACCACGACGTCACCGATCATCTGACGTGGTCCTTCTTGAACCGTGAACCGGATGTCGGCCCGCGGCTCCGCGGGACTGACCGTCGCGGCCGGCGTGACCGTCGCCAGAGGAAACCCGCGCTGGCGATAAAACGCGACCAGCCTGTCGCGGGCGGCATCAACCGCCAGCGGGTCATAGGGAGCACCCGTCATGAAGCCGGCGACATTTTCCAAGTCGTAAACCGGAAGGACGCGCGCCCCTTCAATGGTGACCATTCCGATTCGGACTGAAGGCCCTGCATCGACGGTCACTGGCACAATGGCCAAATCGCCTTCGAACCGCAGGGTACCGACTGAGACCTTCGCGCGCAGGTAACCGCGCGATCGCAGGTAGTCGGTGAGCTCGCGCACGACGACGCCAGGATCCTGAATGACCTGCTCGGCGAGGCGACGCCCGGCGACGCGCGCCTCGAGGTCTCTCGTCAGCTCCTCGTCGGGCAACTGGATATGAATGCGTGTTTCACTGCTCCGATTTCCGGGCATGGCTTCGATCAGCAGCCTCTTGACGTCGGCCTCAGCAACAACGCGTGCCATTACCGTCGGCTGCACGTACCCTTGCGCCACCAGAGCGTCTTTGACGATCTGCGTCGCCTCATCGACCAGGAACTCGTCGAAGATCGACCCCGCCCACGCGTCCTCCAGCCGCTGCACGACGTCACGGTCGAACTCGACACCCGTCACTGTGACGGCCGTCCGAGGCCCGGCGTCAATCATGTACGTCAACGTCACAGCGTCGCCGGCGGTCATCCGGCTTGCGTTGACCCGCGCCGCAAGATGTTCATTCTGGTGATGGAAGGCCTCGAGTCGATCGCGATCGTCCTGCCACCGCCCGAAGTCAAACCGGTCGCCAGCCTTCAGCCGTAACAATCCGCGCAGTCGATCCTCGGGAAACACAAGCTGTCCGGTGACGACGACATCAGCGACGCGGCCCTGCGTCGAGCGCAGTAGCGGGAGGGATCGAGCAACAGCCGGAGCGGAGGCTGAGGCGGCAGCCGGAGCGGGAGCAGCGGCGCCGCCGAAAGACATGTCGTGACGGAATCCATAGGATCGGAGATCGCTGTCATCGGAGACGACGCGTACCTCAACGCGTCGCAGCGGCAGGTACTCGACGATCCACGTCTGCGCCGCTGCATCGCGGAGGCTCTGCGAAAACGTGAGGTCGACGTTGCGGCCAAGGCTCTTGCCAAACGTGAGCCGTGACGTGGGATCGACCTCGGTGGCGACAGCCGTCGAATCCCGTCGAGTACCCGCGCCCTCCACGCTTCCCAGTCGGAGCGTGTCGAGCCCGACCGCCCGTCCGGCGAAGCCGAGAATGTCGCCCGACAGATTGCCGATCACCTGCGTGCCGATGAACGATGCGTCCGCTGCGCTGAGTTGATCCAACGTACGTCCCGTCAGCAACAACGCCGTGATGTCGGCCTGAGTCAATTCGGGACCCGACGATGACGACAGCGTTACCGACGGGGCGAACGCGGAGCCCGAGATCTCGATCTGTATGTCCTCTCCACCGGCGCGGGTGGAAGCCTGGATCCTCACCTGCGGATCGATGGTGGTCGGGTCCAGAAAATCAATAACGCCGGATTCGATCTCGTAAATGTTGCGGCCTACGAAGAGCTGGCTGCCGGAACGGATTTCGATGCGGCTGGCCAGAGCAGGCGCCGCGGGTGTGCCAACGATGCGGAGATTCGCGCCGAGCTGCGCGCGGGCGACGTTGTTGTCGACGATGAGGTCTTCATCCGTGATGAGTGCCACATCGAGCGCGAGACCAGTGAGCAGCGAAGGCGATTCAGCCGATGCTGCGGTGGCACGCGCACGCATCGAGGCGAGCAGTCCTCCGACCAGAGCCAGCGGCTCGCGAAACGCGCTTCGCAGGATCGTCACCCTGCCTGAAAGCGTCCCGGTCGGCGTTTCCTGACCCGGAACTGCCGCCACGTCGAGTTGGAGCATCGCGTCCAGCTCGCTTCGCAGACCCGCCGGAAACTCCAGCGCCATCTCGTGGATGTCACTCGACAGTCTGGCGCTCAGCCCGGCACCAGGTTCGTACTCGACCGATCCGCTCCCCATCAGCGATCCACCGTTGATCGTGCCGGTGATCTGCGCGAGGGTCGCTGTGGTTCGCGTGAGCACGGTGCGCGCAGTCAGACCATTGACGATGACCCGCGGATCGAGAAGGCGCACTTCGCCGCCCTCGAGCGCCGCGTCCCCGTCGATGCGTGGACTCTCGATCGGACCCGTCACGGACAGACGAGGTGTCACGTGACCGGCAACGGCGACACCGGCGCTGCGAACGAACGGCGTCAGAATGCGCAGGTCGACATCGCCGTTGGCAAGGATGGCGGCCTCGTGATCCGCCAGACGCACCTGACCGCGAACGGCGAGCGAAGCGCCCTGGCCCCCCCAGTCCCACGATTCGATGCGCGCGAAACCGTTCTGGGCCACGATGCGTGTCGGCGCGCGCTGTGTCACCGGCAACCCGCCGAGCAGGACTTCGAGACGACCGATCGTCAGATCCCCTGTCGCGCGGGTCAGGTCGAGCGACGGCGTCTGCACGTTGAGGGTGACGTCGACGGCCCCGCTGATGTCCTCGAGCGCCGTGGGGTCGATGATTCCGCGCAACACGGCGGGCGTAATGCCCGTTGCCGTCGCGTGCAGCGATGCGGGTGCGCTTGTCGTCGCCGGCGCCGGCGTGAAGAGCGCAATCGGAGCCGATCCGGTCGCGGTGAGCATCGCCCCTTCATACGACGCATGCGCCTCGCGAAGATCGAGCGTGTCGCGTTCGAGATGCGCGCGCACGATGAGATTTGACGCCGTCGAGAGGTCCCTGATCGTCACCGAGCCAGGTCCAGCCTCGAGATCGGCGACCACAACGGGTTTCTCGAGCGACCCGGTCACTCGAGCCAAAAGCGCGATCGGTCCCGATCCCTCGGTGACGGGAACCTGCGCCAGGCCCGTTGCCGTAACCGCCCGCGCCGCCTCGCCGATGTCACCGGTGATCGTAAGGATGAGCCCGTCCCCGTTCGGCGGACCTGGAAGGTCCGCGCCGCGCGTGTTGGGAGTCAGCTCGAATACTGGCAGGTCGCCGGAGGCGGACAGGCGTGTCGCACCAGCGTCAACCTCCAGTTTTTCAACGCTCACGCGGCGCTGTTGGTACCGTAGACGCCCGGGCTCTACGAGGCGAACCGTCAACTCCCCCGCTGTCGCATCGAGCGACGTCACATCCAGGCTGGCAACAACGTCACGCCACATCTGAAGCGGACCTTCCGCATGCGCCGCGACCGTCGCGCGCCCCGTGACCGGAACCGGTGGCGGCGAACCTGCGATCAGCCTTCCAAGATCAACGCCGTCAACGCGAACGTCGGCTATCGCCGCGTACGGCGCGTTTACGCCCGTGCGCCCCGTAAGCGTGGCGTTGAAGTCCGCCGCGCGCGCGGTGAAGCTCGCCACCTGTCCGTCGAGCTGAACTTCGGCAGCCAGGCCGCCAAGCGAGGTGCCGCTCCACGACGCCCGCGCGATACGCAGCGAACCGTTCCCGAGTGGTTCGCTCACAGATCCCGCGCCGCGAAACGTGGCCTCGACTTGTCCCTCGAAGGGCTGGTCGGTAGCCGCGACAACGTTCCAACGCATCACGTCGAGCGTGACGTCGTAGTGCTCGCTGCGCAGGTCGTAATTGCCGGCAGCGGTGAGGCTGCCGGGGCCTTCGGCTTGACCGGCCGACAACGTGTCGATTCGGACCAGGTTTTCCGCGAGTCGACCTGACGCCTGGACGTCGCTCAGCGGCTGATCCGCCAGCGTCAGGCTTGGTGCACGAGTCGAAAACATGAGACGCGAACGCAGCGGCTGCCCGGACACCATTGCGTCAATTGCACCGACGCTCAATTGCGATCCGGCCAGACCGCGTCCCCGGATGCTTGCGGCGATCTCCGGGGTGCCGAGGCGCCCGCCAAGCGCCACGCTCGCCTCGAGCGTCCCCGCCGTCACGACTGCTTCGGGCGCAGCCGCGATTCCGGTCAGACGCAGGAGCCGGATCAGCGCGGGAACGTTCGTCTCAGAAACCACGAGCGTTCCGGCGATCGTTGAGTTCGGGATCGCCCCTTCGTCCAACTCCCCTGCCGCGACAAGCGCAAGCGGTACGACATCACCCGCGCGGTGTCGCGCATCGATCCGCCACCGCCCATCGGCCAGTTGCAGCCGCGTGTCGCCCGGAATGGCAACACGCGCGCGACCCGTCGTCCCGCCCTCCGCGTGGACTCGAGCGGTGGCCGACCATTGCGCGAGGCGCGCAAGCAAGCCCACCGCATCGAGATCACCCGAAAGGGTCCCCGACGGCGCGACGTCCACACCGCTTGCAAGCGCAGTCGTCAGCGACGTCGCATCAATGTCGCTCCACGACGCAGTCACGTGCGCCGCCGAGTCATCGAAGGGAATCTGCGCTTTCCCCGTCACCTTCCCGCCGGCGAAAGAGAATCGCATGTCTTGCACCTCCGCCCCGGCCGTCGTAACGCGCGACGTCGCGGCGAGATCCGCGACAATCAGCCGCAGACCTCCAGACTCCGCGCCGCTCGACCACGTCAGGCGTGGCGAGCTGATCTGAAGGTCGGTCACCGGTGTTGCGAACACACCTGTCGCGTGTGCCTCGAACGCGACCGTGCCGCGGGGCAGCTCGGTGTTCTCGATGCCCCATCGCGCGAGCCGCTCGACGTCAGCGGTTCCTGTTGCGCGAAGATCGACGGAGCCATCGCGCACCAGCAGAAACACAACGCCGTCGAGCCGCGCCGACCCTTCGTCCGCTCGCAGCTGGACATTCGACAGCCTCAGCGCTCGTCCATCGAATGCCGCGCCGCCGTCGAGAGTCGACACGCGGGTGCTGCGCATCCCTGCCGACAACGTCGCGGGAGCAACGAGCGAGATGCGGCCGGCCGCGCGACCGATGTCGATGTTGATGCCGGGAATACGAAGGGTCAGATCGGCCTGCGCGTCCTCGACATCGACTCTGAAGCCTGGAGCGACCAGGCGCGCGATATCGAGTGCGGCAGGTTCGCCTCCACGCGAGTCCGATGATTCAGGCAGGTTGGTACGGCCATCGCCACCGCGGACGATATGTATCCGCCCGTTGGTCACCGCAATCTCGTCCAGGGCGATGATGCCCATGAGCACGCGACGAGACACCGACGCGCGAAGGTAGTCGGCCTCGAAGAAGGGAGCGTCCGGAGACCGCTCGACGGAGATTCGTATTTCCGCGAGACCGATGCGCAGCGAGGTCAGGTTGTAGTCGAGCCGCGCCGCCTCGAGTCGAATGCCGTAGCGACGCTGCACCTCGGTGACCGCGTATTGCAGCACGAAGCGACGGAACGCAGGCGTATGAACGACAACGGCGATGACGCCGGCGGCGAGAACCAGTGCCAGTACCAGAAGGCCCGCGCGGCGCGCCACCGGTTTCAATCGAGAAGCGCCGCCTGAGCGCTTCTCCGGGTCGTTGGTCATGCGGTCTTTATCGTACGTCGGCCTTCATCCGGGCGCGCCTCACGGTTTTCATTCAAGACGACGGCTTCGTGCAGGGCCTGGATTCTCGTCATGAGCGCGCGGGCAAACCGGATTGCCTCGTCCTCCGTGGCGCCGCTGACAATCAGTCCCTCGCGCAGCGCCGGTTCCGTGATCCGGCGAGCCCGTTTGTAAAACCAGCGCACGTGATTGACGGGAATGCCCCGGGCGATTTCCGCCGTTCGCTGCCCTTGGTACCCGAAATCGACGACGTCGTCGTGAACGCCGGCCACGAATCCCGGCGTCTGCGCTTCAAATCCCTCGACGTCCCAGCGATCGCGCGAGATGACCATCGTCCCCCACTTCCCCATCGCGCCGCCCCAGTCAATGATGAGGTAGCGCGCCTCGAACGCGAACCGGGAAATGCGATGCTCGAAGATCGCCGTGTTCGATCCGCGCGACACGTCGCGGCGATCCTTGCTGTCCCAGTTTGACAGCAGCATGACCACGATCTTGAGACCATCGAGCTGCTTCGTGCCGACGAACGGGTTGTCGTTCCACGCCCAGCTGTGCTCGTCGAAGAGGGTGCGGACGGCCCGATCCTCGAGCTCGAACCGCGCGTCGGAAAACGTGCCGTCCTCGCCCACCGACCCACGCGCGCGCGTCAGCGTCGTCACGCCGTCGATCCTTCCACTCGCCACGTAATGCGTGACCTCCGCGAAATATCCGCACGCGGCAGCGAACCGGACGCAGAAGGTTTCAGGCTTCGCTTCGGCCCCCCATTTCACGCGCCACAGGCGTTGTTTCGCGTCGCGGACCGATACACACGGATGCGATCCTGAGAGCAGCTCCTCGACAAACTCGAACGGGGGCGCCGGCACGGACGCCTTGCCGCCCGGGCCGAACCGCAGATCGTTCGCCTCGGCCGCGCGGACCTCGTGCCAGATGCGATGGCGGGTAGCCAGGATTGGCCGCGACCCTGCGCGACGAATGCGCCAGACGCCGTGGAGGCGCCAGGCCAGATGCAGCGTCCAGAACGCCGCCACCGTGCCGGCGACGACCATGACGAGGATCAGCGGCCAGGACACGCTGCATCGCGTGCAAAAAGCTCCCCCTCGGACCCGTCCGGGCGGCTCGTCACGGGCCCAGGGCGGCCAAGGGGGGTGTGTTACGCTGTTGAATCGCGATGACCGTTAAACCGTTGGACCTCACCCTCGAGGTGGCACCCCAGTCGCGCTTCGATGTGGTCGAGATGAGGGCCCGGTTCGCTGCTGAACACGAGGCGCTTTCCGCCTATTCCCACTGCCTTTACTGGTCGTCGCACACGACGGCCGGATTCCTCGATCGCAGCATTTCGACCCGTCTGAGCGCCCAGCACGTCTCGACGTTCGTCGAGGCGTTCCGCACTCTTTTTCCGGAGGGTGCGGGCTACGAGCACGACCAGCTGGATCGGCGCGCCGACCTCGACGCGGACCAGCGCGCGGTCGAGCCCAAGAACGCCGACTCGCACCTGGCATTCATCACGAGCGGCCTCCGTCCGTGCGTCACGCATCCAAACCGGCCGGGCGAAGCGGTCTGTTTCGTCGACCTTGACGGCGTGGTCGAGGGGCGTCCCCGCCGGCGGCTCACGCGCGTCATCGGCTTCCGCAGCGAGCGCGTGATCGGCAAGACGCGCATCGAGGTGCCGGTCTCGGCGCATCCAATCGATTCGATCAACCTCAAGGATCCGCGCCTGGGCATCTATTCGGCGCTCTCGGAGTTCGTCGCCCGGACGGGCTCGGGCAAGGGGCGGCTTCGCATCGTGCTCGATCCGACCGAACGGCATTCGGCCTTGACGGTCAACGAGTACGAAACGCTGCTGATGAAATACGACCTCGCCGAGGTGCTGGGCAATCCCATGCGATTCGTGGCACAGCAGTACCGCAACGTGATGAAGGACCCGCGCTCGGTGCCCGCCAAGACGCTCGGCTACGCGAAGTACGATTTCGTGAGGGTGATGAACACCGGACTCGACACGCTGCGGCTTCGCGGCTCCGTTGTCGAGAAGGTGCTCGCGCGGACGCTTGCCGTGCCGGCCGCGCGGTTCTTCCGCATGCGCCGCTCAGTCAGCCTGCTGGTGTCGGAGCGCGAAGACGGCAGCGTCGGGATCGTTGAAGGGACTTACCAGAGCCCGATCCTGGTCCAGTGGCAGCAGGCGCCCCGCGCGTCGCGGATCCTCGACGTTACACTCACCGAACTTCGCTGAGCCAGTCGTTCGAACCGTTCGGAACGTTCGAGTCGTTCGAAACGTTCCAGGCGCTCGGATCGTTCGCGTGCTCGTTGGTCGCACCTCGTGGTTTGGGAACGATCCTGTCTAGCGCGGCAACCGCTCCGGCATATCCGCGATCACATAGGTGACAACTGAGATTGCAGCGGCCGCCTTGGCCACTTCCTCGGGTGCGATGCGCTCCACGGTGTCCGCCGACGTGTGGTGGATCGTGAAATAGCGCGTCGGATCGCCCATGTACGCCATCGTCGGCGCGCGGCCGGCCTGCGCGATCGGATCGATGTCCGCCCCGCCGCCGCCTGAAATCGTGTCGGCCAGGTTGAGCCCTGTCATGAGCGAGGTGATGTCGCGAATGATGCTGCGCGCCGCAAGACTCCCCGAGAATCCAAAACGCGCCGGCTCGAACACGCCGGAATCGGCCTCGAGCGCGAAGACGTGATTGTTGGCGATTGAGGCGTATTTCTCCGCATAGGCCACGGCGCCGCGCGTGCCGTTCTCTTCGTTGGTCCACAACACCAGACGCACGGTCCGCCTCGGCTGGATGCCAAGCTTTTTCATCAGGCGGAGTGCTTCCCACGTCGCCACGCACCCGACACCATCGTCAGAGGCGCCGGCGCCAACGTCCCATGAATCGAGGTGCCCGCCGATCACGACGATCTCATCCGGCTTTTCGCGGCCGCGAATCTCCGCGACCACGTTCGCTGACTCTGCCTCGCCGTCGCTGTGTCCTTCGAGCATGAGGCGTACGCGAACCTTGCGCCCGCGCGCCGAGAGCCGCGCTATCCGGTTGGCGTCCTCGGCGGCAATGGCCGCCGCGGGGATGGGCGGCATGTCCGATTGGTACTGCACGCTGCCGGTGTGGGCCGTGCGCAAGCCCGTCGGGCCAACCGATCGGACGAGCACCGCCACAGCGCCGGCCTGCGCGGCAGCCCGGGCGCTGCCAGTGCGGTAGCCCACGGTGTCCGCATAATTCGTGAACGCCTGGTTGAAAAGGACGATGCGCCCTTTCGCGTCGGCGGCGTGGGTCCGCAGGTCGTTGAAGCTGTCGACGACGAGCACTTCGGCTTCGAGACCGCCGGGCGGCGTGGCGACGGTTCCGCCGAGACCCAGCACGGTGATCGTGTGCCGCGCCGGATCGACGATTTCCGCGCTCTCGCGGCCGCGGACCCACCGGGTCACCATCACCTTCTCCGCGCGCACGTTCTCGAGACCGTCTTTCTTCATAGTCTCGACCGCCCATCCGATCGCGCGATTGAGGTTCTCGGATCCGCTGAGACGATGGCCGTAGGTGTCGGTCATCTCGGCAAGGCGCTGCCAGGCGAAGTCGTCGGCGGTCGCCGCTTTGATAAGACGTGTGGCGGTGTCGCGATACGCGTTAATCCAGCCTGGCGCCCAGACTGACTGCGCGCCCGCATCCGCCGTGATGGCCGCAAGCACCGCGGCGAGGCACAGGACAAAGGGGAGAATCCGCATGGTCCGCATCAGCGGACAAGGGTATCAGATGCACGTGGGATAATGAGCCTCCCCGACGAATGGCCGACCGCGATCCAAGGCTGTATTTCTACGACACCATAGCCGACCGGTTTGACGAGCTTGTCAACGCGTACGACCTGCGGCGGCGCCTCGAAATCGTTTTCGGCGAGCTGCTTGGAACCGAGGATCTGACAGGAGCGTCGGTACTCGATGTCGGCTGCGGCAGCGGATGGTTCAGCCGCGAGGCGCAGCACCGTGGCGCCCGGGTCACGTCGCTCGACATCGCGCTCCGGCTGCTGCACGAGACGCGGCGGAAGGTCGTCACCGACCGCGTGAACGCCGATGCCTGCGCGCTCCCGTTCGCGGATGCGTCATTCGATCTGGTGATTTCGTCAGAGTGTATCGAGCACACACTCGATCCGCGGCGTGCGCTCGCTGAAATTCACCGCGTCACCCGGCCGGGCGGGCGTCTCCTGGTCACGGTGCCCAATCAGGCGTGGCATTTCTCGGCGACGATTGCAGCGACACTCAAGCTTCGTCCCTTCGAGGGCTACGAACACTGGCTCGGGTGGTGGGAGATCCGCCGCATCCTCGCGCGGCTCGATGCACGCATCGATCGGATGCGCGGGTTTCACCTCGTCCCACCACTCTTCCGCCCAACGTGGCCACTCCTGCGCCGCCTCGACGCCCTCGGCGGCGTACTCGGGCCCGCGATGCTCAATATCGCGGTGCTCGCGACGAAGGCCCCAACGGCCACGAAGACGAATTAGCCACAAAGCTCACCAAGAACACAAGGTCAGAGCACGACGAACCACAAAGAAAAACCATAGAACGTGCTGCCGCCCCTTTGGCCAGCACATGTGCCGCATGAGGCTCGTCTTCAACAAGCAGAATGCGCATGGCAATGACCGAGGCCGCCAATGATAGCCTCTCCGTAGTCGGGAGTCGGGAGTCGGGATTCGGGATTCGGGATTCGAACCCGATTTCCCGGATCCCGTGTCCCGGGCCCTTGTCTGTCATCGTCTATTCATGGACCGTCGACCATGCTGTCGGTCTGCTTTCGCCATGGAGGAACTCGCGTGGTGATGCCGCGCCACAGTAAGGTCCACGCGCCCGGCGCGTGCGTCATCGCGTTGCTCGTCGCCTCAACCGCCGCCGCGCAAGTTGCTCCGGGTGGCGCTCTCACGCTCCAGGCCGCCATGGACCGCGCCTTCAGCGCCAATCCGACGATTGCGGCAGCGCGTCTGCGTGGCGCGATCAACCTGGCGGCTCTCGGGGTCGCGCGTGAACGGCTCAACCCCGAAGCGGCCGTCGAGATCGCCAAAGAAACGCCAAGGCAGTCGTTCGGTGTCGCGGTGCCGCTCGAGCTCGGCGGTAAGCGGGAGAAGCGGATTGCGGTCGGTGAAGCCACGGTACGTGCCGGCGAGGCGGAAATCGCGGCGACCGTCGCGCAGGTCCGCAACGACGTCCGCCGCGCGTACTACGGTGTCGTCGTGGCCGACGCGCGTCTCATGCTGTTGAATGAGGTGCGCGACATCGCGGTGCGCGTCCGCGACACTGCACAGCAGCGGTTCGAGGCAGGCAGCGCGCCGCGCCTCGAGGTCATGCAGGCGCAGCTGACGCTTGCCTCCGCTGAGAACGAGGCGACGGCCGCTCAGGGAAACGCGGTTGCCGCGCGCGCGCAGTTGAACGCGCTCCTCGGCCAGCCGCTCGAGACCGTCACGTCCCTGTCGACCCCTGTCGATACCGGCGGGCCGGTGACGACCGAGACCGCAATGACTCTTGCGCAGACCGCGAGCACCGAGCTGATGGTGCTCGATCGGCAGATCGACGCGCAACGGGCGAGAATCACGCTGGCCGAGGCCCTCCGGGTGCCGGACGTCATCCCGACCGCCACGCTGACGCATGACGCACAGCCGGAATTTACCTACGGGTGGCGCGCCGGCGTGGCCGTGACGCTCCCCTTGTTCACCTCGCATCGCGCAGGGGTCATCGTCGAGCAGACCACCTTGGATCAACTCAACGCCCAGCGGCAGGCAACGCTCGTCCGCATCAACGGCGCCGTCACCTCCGCCGCAGTCACCGTCCAGGCACAACGACAGCTGTACGTGCGCTACCGCGATGAGATCATCCCGCAAGCGCAGCAGGTCGAGCAGCTCGCACAGGATGCCTATCAGCTCGGGCAGACGGGGATCGCCGCGCTGCTCCAGGCGCTGCAGGCGACGCGCGACGTCCGCCTGCGCTCGCTTGACGCCGTTTCGCTATTTCAGAACGCGCTCGCGGATCTCGAGCGCGCGATAGGGGCTCCGCTGCCATGACGCTCACGACCGGCATCAACTCCCAACTCGCAATTCCCAACGCCCACCGTGCGGCGCAGACCTCCTTGGACGTTGGGAGTTGGAAGTTGGGAATAGTCGCCGTCGCCGCGACGCTCGTCCTTGCGGCGACGGCGGCGTGCAGCAAGCAGGCGGCCGAAGAAGTCGAGACCGAAACGGTCGTCCCCGTGAAGATGGTGCCGGCGGCAACCGGATCCATCCGTGGCGTGGTGCATGCCACGGGCGTCGTCACGCCGGCGCCCGGCGCGGAGCTCGTCGTGATCGCGCCGGAACCCGGGCGGATCGCCGAGGTGCCGCACGGGGAGGGCGACCGCGTGCGCCAGGGTGACGTGCTCGTTCGCTTCGAGATCCCCAACACGGCCGCCGAGGTCCAGCGACAGGCGGCCGAGGTCCAGCGTGCGCAGGCGGCCCTCGCCAACGCCAAGGCGAATCAGGTTCGCGCGCGCGATTTGTTCGGTCGCGGGATCGCCGCGCGGAAAGAAGTGGAAGACGCCGACCGGATGGTTGCCGACGCGGAGGCCGCTGTCGCACAGGCCGAGGCGTCGCGTGCCGCCGCCAACCTAACGGCTGGGCGCTCGGTCGTCCGCGCGCCCTTCAACGGCATCGTCTCCAAGCGGTACCACAACCCCGGCGATCTCGTCGAAGCCGCGGCCGGCGACCCGGTGCTGCGCCTCATCGATCCAAGCCGGCTCGAAGTGACGGCGTCCCTGCCGCTGGCGGACGCGCCACGAGTGGTGATCGGCGCCGCGGCCCGCCTGACTGGGCGGCCGGCGGGCAGCCCCGATCTCGGCCTGAAGGTCATCTCCCGCCCCGCCGCCGTCGATGCCGGCACCGCGAGCGTTCCCGTCCGGCTCGCGTTCGCCGGTCCCACGAACTATCCCTCCGGAACCCCCGTGCAGCTCGACATTGAGGCGGAACGGCACGCCAACGTCGTCCTGATTCCGGCGCCGGCGCTGGTGCGCGAAGGCGAAGAGACCGCGGTGTTCGTGGCGAACGGCGACAAGGCGGAGCGGCGCGTGGTCGTGATCGGACTCACCGACGAGATGGACGTCGAGATTGTCAGCGGCGTCAAGGAAGGTGAGATGGTGATCGTGGATGGCCAGGCGGGCCTGCCCGACGGGGCGACGATTACACGGGAGGCTGCCGAGGACGATGACGAGGAGCCTGAAGAGCCACCGGCCGACACGGGCGGCGACGCGAAGGGCAAGAAATGAACGTCGCGGCGCTTGCGCTCAGGCACTCGCGCGCCGCGGTGCTGCTGGCCGTCGCGCTCGTGGCGGGCGGCGCGCTTGCCGCGCGCGCGTTGCCAAGTGGCATTTACCCTCCGCTGGAATTTCCTCGCATCGTCATCGTCGCGCATTCGGGCACCCTGCCCCCGCAGTCGATGTCGCTCATCGTCACGCGGCCGATCGAGCAGGTGGTGATGGCGGTTCCAGGCATCCGGCGCGTCCGCTCGAAGAGCATTCGCGGCGCTTCCGAAATCTCGGCGCAGTTCGATCCGTCGACCGATATGGTCACCGCGCTGCAGATGGTGCAGAACCGCATCGCCGAGATCACCGGCGAGCTTCCGACGGACACGCAGATGCAGATCGAGCGGATGACTCCCGCGATCTTCCCGGTCTTCATCGTGAGCGTCACGGGCACGTTGCCCACGCCGGAGCTTTATGACTACGCGAACTTCGTCATCAAGCCGGAACTGGCGCGCGTGCCCGGCGCAGGCACCATTGAGGTCCAGGCCAGCGATACGCGCGAGATCGAAGTCATTCTCGACCCAGCGAGGCTGACCGCGGCCGGGCTCACGGTCGTCGACGTCTCCGACGCGCTCAAGGCCCAGAATACCGTCCTCCCCGTCGGCCGATTCCAGGAATCGGGGCTGCAGCACCTGGCGCTCGCGTCGGGCCTGTGGAAAAACACCGATGACATCGCGAACGCGCCGGTGCTGGTCAAGAACGGCGCAACGGTCCGCATCCGCGATCTCGGTACCGTCGCTCCGGGAGCACCTGACCGCACGCTGCTCATCACCGGCAACGGCCGCGACGCGGTGTCAATGAGCATCTCCCAGCAAATCGGGGCGAACATCCTCGAGTTGAAGGCAGGCGTCGACGGAGTGATGACCAGTCTTGCGCGCGTGCTCCCCACCGGCATGAAGATGAACCGCGTCTACGACCTGGCGCAGTTCGTCGAGGAGTCGATCACCAGCGTGCGCGACGCGATCCTGATTGGCGGATTCCTCGCCATCATCGTCCTGATCGTTTTCCTCCGCGACTGGCGCCTGACGATGATCGCCGCGGTGACGCTGCCGATGGCCGTCATTCCCACCTTCGTCTTCATGTGGCTCTTCGGCGGCACGATCAACCTGATGTCGATGGGCGGCCTGGCCGTCGCGATCGGCCTCGTCATCGACGATGCGGTGGTCGTGGTGGAGAACATTCACCGGCGATCCGGCGAAGGAGGCAGCAGCGTCGTCGACGCGGTCCAGCAGCTGATGGCGCCGCTCGTCAGCTCCACGCTGACGACCGTCGTCGTGTTCGCTCCGCTGGGGCTGCTCTCCGGCGTGCCCGGGCAGTTTTTCCGCGCCTTGTCGATGAGCTTGTCGGTCGCGGTGCTCATCTCGCTCGCCTTGTCAATCAGCGTCGTCCCTCTGATGGCGAGGTGGGCCTCCTCACATCATCGCCCAGCGGGCGAGACACACGGCCGGGTCGAGCAGTTCTACGAGCGGACGCTCGGCGTGATGATCGCGCGGCCGCTGCTCTCGGTCGTGGTCGCGCTGATGCTGGCGGCGTTCACGGTCGTCCTCTTTTACCAGGTTGGAACCGGTTTCTTCCCCGCCGCGGACGAAGGCGGATTCGTCCTGGACTACCTCACCCCGGCGGGCAGTGCCCTTTCCGAGACCGACCGGCAGGTGCGGCGGATTGAAAAGGTCATTGCTGAAACCCCCGAGGTCGCATCGTATTCGCGGCGGACCGGTTCGGAGCTCGGGCTCTTCGCCACCGCCCAGAACACCGGCGACGTCCTCGTGCGACTCAAGCCGCGCAACCAGCGTGGCCGCTCGTCCGAGGAAATCATCAGCGACGTCCGCGAGAAGCTGATCGAAGCCGTTCCGCTCGTGGAGGTCGAGTTCGTGCAGCTCCTGCAGGACATGCTCGGCGATCTCGAGGGCAACCCGGAACCCATCGAGGTGAAGATCTTCGGCGATGATCCGGACCGGCTTGCGGAGTTGGCCGGACCAGTTGAAGAGATGATGAACAGAGTACAGGGGGTGGTCGACGTCGTCGGCCCCCAGCGGGGCAACCCCGAAGCGACCTGGGTCGTCGATCCGGCTGCGTCGCAACGTTACGGCCTCACAGTCGAGCAGGTGTCGGACCAACTCGCGGGCAATTGGCTCGGCGAAATCGCCACCGACCTCCGGCTCGCCGATCGAACGGTGCCGGTGCGTGTCCGGCTGCCCGATTCATATCGGTTCGATCCGATCAAGCTGCCACAGACGCTGATTCGGACTGCGGACGGCAAGCCGATCCCCGTGTCTGAACTCGCCCACATGGAGCGGGCGAACGGCCAGGGCGAGCTGATGCGCGAAAACCTCCGACAAATAGCGGTGGTGCACGGCCGTCTGGAAAACCGCGATCTCGGAGGCGCCGTCGCCGAGATCCAGGCCAACCTCGACAAGCTCACGCTGCCCATCGGCTACACGTACGAGATCGGCGGGCAGTACCAGGCGCAGGCGCAGGCGTTCCGCGAGCTGCTGATGGTCTTTGCGCTTGCGGTGGTGCTGGTCTTCACGATCCTGGTCATCCAGTTCCGGGCCTGGCTGCCGGCGATCCTCATCCTGCTGGCGGCGCCGCTCTCGCTCGGCGGCGCGCTGCTGCTGTTGCTCCTCACGGACACCGACTTGAACATCTCGTCGGCGATGGGCATCATCCTCCTCGTTGGTCTCGTAGTGAAGAACGGGATCATGCTGCTCGATTTTTCAGAGAAACTGCACCAGGAGGGCGAGCCGTTCGAGAGCGCGATCGCGCATGCGGGACGCATCCGTCTCCGGCCGATCCTGATGACGACCTTCTGCACGCTGTTCGGACTGCTGCCGCTGGCGCTCGGCCTTGGGGCAGGGGCCGAGCTGCAGAAACCGCTCGCGCTCGCGGTGATTGGCGGTCTCGCCCTTTCAACGCCCGTCACGCTGCTCGTCGTGCCGGGACTGTACGCGGTCATTAAAGGTCGGAGTAAATAAGTCTTGGAAATTAGAGAGAGGTCTTTATGCGCAAGCTAATAAGCGTTCTCGCGTGCGTGCTCGCAGGCGTCGTCGTGCAGGCGGCAGACATCTACCGGCCGGTGAAGGAAATCGCCATTGGCGGTGAAGGCGGATGGGATTACCTCATCGTCGATCCGGCGACGCATCGGCTGTACACGTCACATGCGACCAAGATCGTCGTCGCCGACACCGAGTCCGGCAGGATCGTCGGCGAGATCCCCGATACCAACGGCGTGCACGGCTTCGCCATCGCGTCCGACCTCGGGCGCGGGTTCACGAGCAACGGCCGCGCGAACAGCTCGACGATTGTCGATCTGAAGACGTTGAAGCCGCTCGGCACGGTCATCACCGGCGCCAATCCCGACAGCATCCGATACCTGCCGTCGCGGAAGGAAGTCTGGACGTTCAACCACACGGGCAAGTCAGTGACCGCGTTCGACGCGCGGACCGGAACGGTGATCGCCACGATCGACGTCGGCGGTGAACTCGAGGAGGCCGTCGAAGATGCCCCCGCCAACCGCATGTTCGTCAACGTCGAGGACAAGGGCGCGATCGGCGTGATGGACACGGTCAAGCACACGCTGGTCGCGACATGGCCGATTGCGGAATGCGAAGGGCCGACAGGCCTGGCCTTCGATGCGAAGAACCACCTGCTCCTGAGCGCCTGCGACGGCAAGATGGCGGTCATCGACAGCACCAGCGGCAAGACCGTGACCAGCTTTCCCATCGGGGACGGCGTGGACGGCAACGGCTTTGATCCCGCGACCGGCCTGGCCTTTGCGTCGAGCGGCACGGGCGTGCTGACGATTGCGCACGAGGACGCACCGAACAAGTTCACCGTGGTCCAGACCCTGAAGACCCAGGCGTCGGGCCGGACGATGTGGCTCGACGCGGTGACGCACAACGTGTACGTGCCGGTCGCGATGAGGACGCTGGTGCCGAACGGACGCGCGCAAATCACGCCAAACACGATGAAGATCCTGGTCTTCGGATTGGCGGCGCCGGCGAAGTAATCCAATCCCTCAGCGCCCAACAGGTGCATCACCCCTTCGCACCTGTCGCACCTTGAAAAAGTGCGCGCAATCACGGCGACCGAATGGTTGTGACTGCGCGCACCGGCACCCGCTGACGGGGACAAGCGCCGCGGGTGATGCACCCCACGCTACCCCGCTGTCCAATGCGCGGACCATCGGGTGAAGGCTGTATTCGGCGAGACATCAACGCCGGATGGCGGTACGCGGTCGAAACGGGCATCATCGAGCGGGAAATCCGCGTGATATCCGCCGATCCGGAGCGAGGCTGGACGGGCCGTCCTCGCCATGACTACTATCGCCGCATGGCGAGGACACCGGCGCGAGAGTGGGACCCGCGAAGCACGAGCGTGCGCGCGGCGCTGCTCGCCGGCTTCGCCGTCGTGTTCGGTCTGTGGCTGCTGTGGGGCTACGAGCTCGTTCGCAACCTGCAACGGATCGAGCAGAATGTCTCGAGTGTCCACGAGTCGGAGGTCCGGGGCGAGCAGACCCTGTCGAAGATCCGCACCGACGTGTTGCTCGGATCGATTTACCTGCGCGATGCGTTGATCGACGGCGCGACCCCCCGCAGGAGCACCTATCGCGACGAGCTGACGGGGTTACGCGACGAGGTCGAGCGGCTGCTTCACGCTTATATCCCCGAGGTCGCGTCGCCGGTGGAGCGCGACCATTGGGCCCGGCTTCAGGTCGAGCTCGGCGACTACTGGGCCTCGCGCGACATCGCGTTCACCGAGAAGGCGCGGACGCCTGACGAGGCCGCGGCGCTCCTCCGCAGCCGCGTGGTTCCCCGCCGCGACACGGTCCTCCAGATCCTCGATCAGCTGGCCGCACTCAATTCCGGCGCGAACCAGCGCCACGAGGAGGAAATCGATCTGCTGTACAGGCAGGTCCGCACGCGCCTGCTGTCCATGGGCTTCGGGACGCTGATCGTGGCGTTGTTCGTCGCCGTCATGGCCTCCCGGCATGTCAATCGGCTGCAGCACCAGATCGAGCGGCAGCGCCGGATCGAGCAGCGCAACCGGGAAGACCTTGAATGCCTGTCCGCTCGTCTCGTCGACGTGCAGGAGCAGGAGCGCCGGACGCTCGCGCGCGAACTGCACGACGAAGTGGGTCAGGCCCTGACGGCGGTGAAAATGGACATCGGTATCGCGCTGCGGGCCGACGTCGACTCGCGCGTCAGGGCCGCGCTCGAAGAAGCGCGCGAGATCAGCGAAACGACGCTCCGAAGCGTCCGCGACATGTCGCAGCTGCTCCATCCGTCGGTGCTGGATGATTTCGGTCTTCCGGCGACGCTGACCACCTACCTCCGCAACTTCTCCCAGCGGACGGGCATCCGCGCGCAGCTCGCCGAGACGATGGATGCACGGCTGGCTCCGGAAATCGAAGTGTGCATCTATCGCATCGTCCAGGAGGCGCTCAGCAACGTCGCACAGCACAGCGGCGCCACCGCCTGCACCGTGACGCTCAATTCCGGCGGGGGCCTCCTCCGGCTCATCGTCGAGGATAACGGCCGTGGCGTCGGCGCCGCGAACACGCTCGCGACGGGCCGCGGGCTCGGGTTGATTGGCATGCGCGAGCGCGCGCAAGCGCTCGGGGGCACGTTTACGGTTAACGATCGCGAGGGTGTGGGGACCATCGTCGTAGCGACGCTGCCGCTTGGCGCGTCCACCGCCGCTGACGCAGCCGGTCACGGGGCTACGATCGCCGCTGTTCGTCGCGCCGGGTAACGCAGGTGCCCACGCTGCGTATCCTCCTTGCCGACGACCATACGGTGGTACGTCAGGGACTTCGGAAGGTCCTCGAGGAGCGATCGGACTGGCGGGTTGTTGCGGAAGCTGGTGATGGCCGCGAGGCGGTACGCCAGGCGGAGCAGCACAAGCCGGACGTCGCGATTCTGGACGTCGCGATGCCGCTGCTCAACGGCATCGAGGCGACGCGGCAGATCGTCAAACGGGTGCCCAACGTCCGTGTCCTCGTGCTCAGCATGCACGCGGACGAGGCGTACGTTATCCAGATTCTGCACGCCGGCGCTGCCGGATACCTGCTGAAGGACTCCGCCGATGTCGATCTGCTCCAGGCGGTGAGCGCCGTCGCCGAAGGCAAGTCCTTCTTCAGTCCGGCGATCGCCCGCCTCATGCTGGACGACTACGTAAAACAGCGCAGCGGCGAACCGGGCGTGATCGACCGCTACGAATCGCTGTCCGATCGCGAGCGCGAGGTGTTCCAGCTGATCGCGGAAGGCAAGACGAACAAGGACATCGCCGCCATCCTCTTTATCAGCCCGAGCACGGTCGAAACCCACCGCGCGCGGATCATGGAAAAACTCGACGTCCACAGCGCCGCCGAGATCGTCCTTTATGCCGTCCGGCGTGGCGTGATTCGGTAAATCCCAAAACCCAAAATCCCCGGATCCGAAGTCCCAAGAGGACAACCGCCAAATGCCCGAGGTCGGACCAAGGTTTGCTCTGGCTGGGCAGTATCTCCAGCCACCACTCGCACGCGGACTCATGGCCAGGCAGTATTCCCCGCCATGAGTACGAGGCATATCGTGTAAATGGCGATGAAATCAGAGACGGCCCGGTTCGTGACTGGCGAAACTTCAGCGTATCGCCCCCGCGTCTCTCGTGAAACGCGTCGGCTGCTGCTGACGGCTCTGCTCGCCGTTCTTACACTGTGGGTCCTTGCCCGTATCAGGTTTCCCGATCGCCCGGTAAACCCCAATCCGGTGGCGCCACTGCTCAGTCAGCTCGCCGGTTTCTCGAGATTCTCGGAACTCGCGGCGACAATCGACGACCTCCGGGCGCGCGTGGCGCCCACGCTCGTCACGGTTGCGCCTGACATCGCCGACATCACGGCACGAGCCGAGCGGACAGATGAACCCGTGGCGGCGCTTCGGCTTCGCGACGATGTCGCGATTGCGATTCTCGAGCCTGGAGCGAGGGCACCCAATCCGCTCGGTGTGATCGCCGAGGATCGCGCATCGGGCCTCACGGTTCTTCGAGTGGGAAACGGGACAAATCCGGTACTCCCGGTGCTGTGGTCCCCCCAACGCCTGGACAGACCGCAGTACGTCGCGGTCTCATCGCCGTCCCCCGGCAGCATGTCGCTCCGTCCGGCGTTCATCGGGTCGCTGACTCCCGTGGAGACCCCCGCGTGGATTGGACCAGTGTGGAGACTTCCACGCGATGCAGACGTCGCGCCCGGGGCGTTTCTGTTCACCGACGACGCGGAGTTCGTGGGAGCGGTGGCTCGGTACGGGGATGGCCTTGCGGTCGTTCCGGGCAAGACGCTGTGGGACGCGGCGGAGGATCTGCTCAGACAGCCGCCAAAGATGCACGTCGATCTCGGTATCGATGTGGAGGCATTGACACCGCGTCTCTCGCGAGCCAGCGGAGCCGACACCGGTGTCGTCATCACCTGGATCAATCCAGCCAGTGTGGTCGCCGCCCAGCTCAAGGCCGGTGATGTCATCCAGGCCGTCGATGACGTCAGCACACTCACGCCCGAACATTGGCGCGTTCGGACGGCGCGCCTCGGAGTGGGAGACACGATTGCGATTCGGGTGTTGCGCGGAGGAACGCAACGGGAGTTGCTGGTCGTAGCAGCGACGCCCGCGCCCACCACGCCATCGACGATGCTCGGTCTCACGATGCGGCCGCTTGCCCGCGTGGGGGCCGAGGTCGTGCGGGTCGAGCGGGGTTCTGCGGCCGAAGCAGCCGGCATCGAGGCTGGAGACGTCATCACCGCCATCGGCGCGAGCCTCGCGCCCAGTGCGGCTCAAGTAGAATCGTCGTTCGCGTCCGCGCGGCCCGGGGATTTCACGATCGTTACCTTGATGCGCGGACCCGCGCACCGCGTGGTGGCCATCCAGCGATGAGTCCGTACGGTCCGAGCGAGCTGGGCGAACCGAGGACCTTTGATCCGATCGACGTCCAGCTTCAGCAGAGCGGAGCCACTGCCGGACGCCTGTCACCGACATCGCGGATCGGCTCGCTCGACTGGTCCACTGGCGCATTCCCCGCGTTGCTGTTGCTGGTGGCGGGGGCAGCCCTCGGGCCGCATGGCCTGGTCCTTCTCACACCTCAGGCCCTCGCGTTCCTCGATCCGGCCTCTTCGATCGCCCTGGCCGCACTTGGGGTCATTGCGGGATTGAGCGTCAGGACCGGCCGATCGGATCGACGGATTGTTGCGGCGTCAAGTGCCCAGGCCATGGTGACCGCGATCGTGGTCGCCACAGGCGTTCTGCTCGTGGGTCCGGCGGTGACAACGGTCAGCCCATTTCCGCCATGGTGGATGGTTGCACTGGCGCTCGGTCTCTGCGCGGCCACGTCATCTTCACTGCCGCCGGATCCGACGCGCGCGTCGCACGACGTCGCGGCACGCCTGGACGTCCAGGACTATCTGCTTCCCATCGTCTTCGGTGGTGTACTGCTGGCGTTTCTCCGCGAACCCACGCCTGCCGCCGCGCTCCTGGTCGCGGCGCAGGCAACGCTCGTGGCAGTGGTGATCGCCATCGCGGGATGGCTGCTCCTGTCACAGGCGTCAACACCGGCAGAACAGCGGGTGTGTATCTTTGCGAGTCTCCTGCTCCTCGGCGGCGCCGCCGACTACCTCTCGATGTCGGCCCTGCTCGGCGGCCTGGTTGCCGGGGCGTGCTGGCGATTTGCCGACGGCGCGGTGCGCGAGTACATCCGTCGCGACGTCGCGTATGTCCAACACTCGCTGCTCGTCCTGATCCTGCTGCTTGCGGGCGCCCGCGCGGACTTCTCGCCGGCTGCGCTGACCCTGTCCATCGCCTACGTCATCGTTCGCACAAGTGGAAAACTCCTCGGTGGATGGCTCGCGTCGCACTCGTCGGAAGCCATTCCACGGAACAACAGTGTCCAACTGATCTCCCCAGGCGTGTTCGGAGTCGCGTTCGCGTCGAATGTCGTGCGCGCCGGCGGACCTGAGTTCACACTAATGCTGACCGTCGTCGTCGTCGGCACCATCGCATCGTCGCTGATCGCCGCTTTCTCTCGTTCCGGGGTCAGCAAGGGATGAGACGATTCGGAGCGCTGGCGCTCGCTGTTGGCGCCGTCGCCTGGGTCCATGCCATCGGCGAGACCGGAACCGTGGCGTCGGCGGGCACGGCGCTGGCGCTTGGCTTCACGCTCCTCGGCGCATGGGTCACGGGCGACCTCCTTCGACGTTTTCACGTGCCGCGGCTCACTGGGTACTTGCTGTTCGGCGTACTCGTCGGCCCGTACCTGGCTAACGTCATCACCGAGTCGATGGCGGCACAGCTACAGGTGATCACCGGCATCGCGACAACCCTGATCGCGCTGATTGCCGGCCTCACGCTGAGCATCGAGCGGCTCCGCGGCCGGCTCTCCGCGATCGTCCGCATGACCGCGGCAACACTTGCCGTTGCCAGCGCCGGTGTCGCTGCCATCGCCTGGGTCGCATGGCCGTGGCTCCCGGTCGCCCCCGACGCCGACGGCGCGGCGAGGCTGGCGATGGTCCTTCTGCTCACCGTCATGGTCGTCAGCTTCTCGCCGACGATGACGGCCGCAGTCACGACCGACACTGGCGCCCGTGGTCGTCTGAGCGAGCTCGTCCTCGCCATCGTCGTCCTTGCCGATCTCGTGATGCTGCTGCTGTTCTCGTTCTCGATGCAGCTGGCGCGTGCCGTATTCCGGCCCGACATCGACGGCGGCAGCCTGATCGTGCAGTTCGCGTGGGAGAGCGGCGGCGCGGTGGCGTTCGGCGCGCTCGTCGGCGCGCTGTTTGCGCTCTATCTCCGATATGTCGGGCGCGAGGTGACGCTGGTCCTGCTCGCAGTATGCGGACTACTCAGCCAGGTCGGCACCACACAGCAGTTCGAGCCGCTGCTGGCGGCGGTGGCTGCCGGTCTCGTCATCGAGAACCTGTCGGTCGCTCAGGGCGACACGCTCAAGGCGGCTGTTCAGCGCGGCGCTCCACCGGTGCTCGTGATCTTTTTCGTGGCCATCGGTTCATCGCTGCGAGTGGATGCGCTCGCGGCCCTCGGTCCGGTCGCGCTGGCTCTGGCGGCGATTCGAGCCGCCTTGATCCGGACAGGGGTGTCTGCCGGCCTGGCGGTCTCCGGGATCGATCGACGGGTGGGCGAACATGCCTGGACGGGACTGATCTCCCAGGCCGGCATCACGCTCGGTCTCGCATCGGTGGTCGCCAGCGAGTTTCCAGGATGGGGCACGCAACTGCAGACGCTGCTGATCGCGCTCATTCCGATCCACGAGTTCGTCGGCCCGATGCTGTTCAGACGGGGCCTGGCCCGTGCTGGCGAGCTGGAGGCGCAGGCCCCGCGACCCCTGCTCGTCGTCTCGAATCGAGAGCCGTATCTGCACCTGACCCGGCGGGACGGCACGGTCACATGGACGACGGCGACGGGTGGCGTGGCCGTCGCCCTGGACGCGCTGATGCGCGAGCGTGGCGGCACATGGATCGCACACGGTTCCGGATCGGCCGATCGGCTCGTGGTCGATGACACTGACAAGGTTCAGGTTCCACCGGAGCATCCTTCGTACGTGCTGCGCCGCCTGTGGCTCGAGGAACCGACGTTCTCGGCGTACTACGGCGGCTTCGCCAACGAGGGCCTCTGGCCCCTGTGCCACGTCGTCGACGTGCGGCCGACATTCCGCAGCGAGGACTGGGCCGCATACAAGAACGTCAACGACCGTTTTGCCGCCGCCATCGACGAGGAGCTCGACTCGTCGAACACGCCGGTGTTTCTCCAGGATTACCACCTCGCCCTGGTGGCCCCATCGCTGCGCACGAGGCGACCGGCCGCGCGCACGGCGCTCTTCTGGCACATTCCCTGGCCGTCTCCGGATCGGCTCCGGATATGCCCGTGGCGCCGCGAGATCCTGACTGGCCTGGCGGCCAACGACCTGCTCGCGTTTCAACTCGATCGCGATCGACGCAACTTCCTTCTCGCCGCCGAGGAGGAGCTCGACGGCGAGGTCGACCTCGAGGCGTCGCGCATCTGGGTCGACGGACGTGCGACGACCGTCGTCTCAGTACCGATCGGCGTCGACTACGACCGGATTCAGGGCATTGCTGCGGAAGATTCGCTCGCAGACGAACAGCGACGGCTCCGGCGGCTCTTCGACCTTCGCGCCGACATCGTCGGCATCGGCGTCGATCGGCTCGACTACACGAAAGGCATTCCCGAGCGACTGGATGCGCTCGACAAAGTGCTGACCCGGCGCCCGGAGCTGCGAGGACGACTGACCTTCGTCCAGATCGGCGTACCATCTCGTTCGGGACTTCACAGTTATGCGGAAATTGAATCGCAGATCGGTCAACGGATCGACGCGCTCAACCGGCGGCACCATGTGCGCGGCGGACCACCGGTCGTGTGCTATCAGAAGACGCCCCTCACGATCGGCAGCCTGGTTGCGCTCTACCGTCTCGCGCATTTCTGCATTGTCAGCTCGCTCCACGACGGGATGAACCTGGTCGCGAAGGAATTTGTCGCGGCCCGCGACGACGAGGACGGCGTGCTCGTCTTGAGCGCTCTCGCGGGCGCGGCGCAGGAGCTGCACGAGGCGCTGATTATCAATCCGTACGACATCGAGGGCTTCGCCGACGCGCTGACACGAGCGATCGACATGCCGGTGGAGGAACGGCGCACGCGCATGCGTGCGCTGCGGCGCGCGGTCGCCGGACGCAATGTCTTCGGCTGGGCATCAGATATTCTGGAAGGGCTCGAGAGCCTGTGGACCAGGCCGTTGCACTATGCCGTCCGAGGCTGGGAGGATACGTCCGTCTGACATGCAGACCATCCTGGCGGAAGAGCAGCGCGCGCTGCTTGCCAGCTTCGCGCACTCCAACGTGCTACTGGCGTTCGACTACGACGGCACGCTCGCGCCCATCGCCCCGACACCCGCCGGCGCACGGATGAGGCGCGACACGCGGCGGCTGCTGACACTGGCCGCGCGCCTGTACCCGTGCGTCATCATTTCCGGGCGGGCGCTCGACGATCTCACGCGACGACTTCGTCACATTCCGGCGTGGTATCTGTTCGGAAACCACGGGCTCGAGCCAGCCACACCCGACGCACCGTATCCAACCCATGCGGGCAAATGGGCGCTGCATCTCAAAAAGCGGCTGCCGCCGGATCCCGGCATCGTCATCGAGGACAAGCGGTATTCCGTCACGATTCACTACCGCAACGTTCGCGACAAGCTCCGCGTGATAGAGGCGATCGACAAAGCCGTTTCCGAGCTCCCGGACGCGCGGGCGCTTGGAGGGGCCGAAGCGGTGAGCCTGCTGCCTCGCGGCGGCGCCGACAAGGGGGTCGCGCTTCAACAGGCGTGCAGGTGGTTTGCGTGCGACAGCGCGATTTACATCGGCGATGACGGCACGGACGAGGATGCGTTCGCGTCCGCGTCTCCAGAGAAGCTGCTCGCCATCCGCGTCGGAGGGGCGGAAGGCTCGCGGGCGCGGTATCAACTCGATCGCCAGGAGGATGTCGACGCGCTTCTCCGCATTCTCGTCGACTTCCGGACGGCCGACTCCAGTTCCATGCGGCGCCGAGCCAAGGCGCGATAGGACAGATGTCCGTCGCGGGAAGCGCATCAGATTCACAGTGGTACAAGGACGCCGTCATCTATGAGCTGAACGTCCGCACGTTTTTCGACTCGAACGGCGACGGGATCGGCGACTTCGCGGGTCTGACGCAAAAGCTGGGGTACCTTGAAGAGCTCGGGGTGACATGCCTGTGGCTGCTGCCCTTCTACGAGTCGCCCCTGCGTGACGACGGCTACGACATCGCGCACTACGAGCGGATTCACCCTGCCTGCGGGACCAGGCGCGACTTCAGGGCGTTCCTGGATCAGGCGCATGCGCGCGGGATGCGCGTCATCACCGAACTGGTCCTGAATCACACCTCCGATCGGCACCCGTGGTTCGAGGCGGCGCGCCGAGCGCCGGCCGGCACGCCGAAGCGTGACTTCTATGTCTGGAGCAACAGCACAGACCGGTACGCCGGGGCGCGCGTCATTTTCAGCGACACGGAGCAGTCCAACTGGACCTGGGATCCGGTTGCAGGAGCGTTCTACTGGCATCGATTCTTCCACCACCAGCCGGACTTGAACTTCGACAACCCCGAAGTGCGGCTTGCGGTCCTGAAGGTCATGCGCTACTGGTTCGACCAGGGAGTCGACGGGCTCCGGCTCGACGCCGTTGCGCACTTGTTCGAGCGCGAGGGCACGACGTGCGAGAACCTGCCAGAGACACACCAGTTTCTGAAACAGATCCGGCGCGACATGGACCGGCGCTACACCGGTCGCGTGCTGTTGGCGGAGGCCAACGATCAGTCACGGCACGTGCTGGAGTATTTCGGCGAGGACGACGAATGCCACATGGCCTTTCACTTCCCGTTGATGCCGCGGCTCTTCATCGGAATCTTTCGTGGACACGCGTCGGCCATCGTTGACGTCGTCGAGGCGACGCGGGGGATTCCGGGCGCATGCCAGTGGGCCATCTTTCTCCGGAACCATGACGAGCTGACGTTGTCGGCGGTGACGGAGGAGGAGCGCGACTTCCTGGTGGCCGCCTGCGTCGCCGAGCCGCAGATGACGCTTCATCGCGGGATCCGGCGCCGCCTTGCGCCGCTCCTTGGAAACGATCGACGCCGCATCGAGCTCGCGCACCTGCTGCTGCTGTCGCTGCCAGGAACGCCTGTGCTCTATTACGGGGACGAAATCGGCATGGGCGACGACCTTCGCCTGCACGACCGTGACGGTGTTCGCACGCCGATGCAATGGTCCGACGACACCAACGCGGGCTTCGCGCCACGAAGCGTGAACCGTCTCGTGATCCCGATCATCGACAATCCGGTGAATGGGTACCGGGTGGTCAACGTGGCCGCACAGCAACGCAGGTCCGATTCGTTGCTGGCGCGGGTCAGGCGTCTGCTTCAGGTGAGGCGGCGCCACGTCGCGTTCGGCCGGGGAACGATCGAATTCGTGCCCACCGGCAACGAGGCGGTCCTGGCGTTCATACGGGTCCACTCGGACGACACCATCCTCGTCGTGGCAAACCTGTCGGGATCCGTGCAATCCGTGACACTCGAATTGCCCGTGTCAATCATCGGTCGTTCACTGGTCGAGATCGCCGATGACGTGGCGTTTCCGGCGGCGGGGTCCTCACCGTACCCGCTCGCGCTGGCACCCTATGCCTCGTATTGGCTCGCCGCCGACAGCCGCTTCCCCGCGGTGCGGTGAGTCAGCGTTCGAATTCGATGTAGTTCGCGGAGCGGCCGGTCAAAAAGAATCGGGCGCGCTGTCCGGCTTCCCTGTCCGTGCCGGCGGCGGTATCAAGGCCCACCACCTGCGGATACCATCCGCCCCCGTTCATCAGCTTGCGCGGCGCGCTCCACGCACGCGGGTCACTGAGGTCGCGCGAGTACGACACATAGATGCCCTCGTTGTCGAAGTTCTCGTTCTTCGCGCGATTCAGCAGCATCACGTACCTCTCGAGATAGGTGTTCCAGTGAATCGCGGCGCCCCAGAACGCGTCCACGGCGTAGTCGCGATCGTGCCAGGGATTTGAGACCGGGACGAGCGGCGTGCCCGCCGGATACTCCCACTCATCGACCGGGCCATCACCGACGCGTCGCGCGGGAAGCCAGGCGCCATCTTGAAGCACGGCGATTTGCCCCGCAGGGGCATCGCGATCAGCCCAGGGCATGCGTGCGATCGCCATGCCCTGCGCCGATCGTTCCTTCGCATACTGACTGAAAAACAGGTAGACATAGCGGTGGTCGGCGTCGAGCATGACGCTGGGATCGCCAACGCCGCCAACCAGGAAACGATTCGACGTCGTGCATGCCTGGCTGTCTGGTGGACCTTCGAGTATCACGCCAAGGTTCTCCCACGTCAGCCCGCGATCGCGAGATCTGGCGGCGCCGATGCTCAGGATCGACCGATCCGGTCTGCCACACACGTTGGCAGGGACTTCATGGTGGTAGTACGCGTACCACGTACCGCCCTCATCTGGAATGAGCGCTTCCATCCACACGCCGTAGCCTGGATGCGGCAGGACCGTAATCGACTCGAGGCGCTGGAGGTTATCCAGTCGAGGACCGGCGAGGAGGGAAGGCGCTCCACCCCACGACGCGACTGCGAAGAGCGTCCAGACGCCATCGACGAGATCCCACGCCATCGGCGTGTTGGAATCGACCGCGGTCGGCAGTGTCAACGAGGGAGCGGACACGAGCCGCGCCGAGAGCGGGCGCTCGGACTGGGCTCTGAGAGGAACCAGGGTTGCCGCGATCAGACAACCGCCGATCGCCACGGCAAAGGCGCGGATCACTGTCTGGCGAAGTGAACGAGGTGTCGCGACGTGCCAGCCATGAAGAACCGCGCCCATTCGCCGGCAACCTTGTCGGTGCCGGTGCCTTCATCCAGGCCAATCACCTGGGGATACCAGCTGCCGCCGTTCAATATCTTCATTGGGGCTGACCAGAGGCGCGGATCGTTCAAACGCGAGGTAAACGAGACGTAGATCCCTTCCTCGTTGTATTTCGTGTCCTTGGCGCGGTTCAGGAGCATCACGTACATCTGCAGGTACGTGTTCCAATGAACCGACGGCCCCCAGAACGCGTTCGTTGTCGTGTCCTCGTCATGCCACCCGTCAGAGACGGGAAAGATCGGGACGCCGGCCCCGAACATCCATGTCGTCTCATCACCAACCCCAACCTCGCGCGCGGCCGGGATCCAGAATCGTGTGCGCCAGACCATGACCTTGCCCTCAGGCTCGTCGCGATCTGCCCACGCGAGCCGCGCGACCGCGACACCCTGCTGAGCGCTCGCCCGTTCATACTGGGAGAAGAAGAAATACAGATCGCGCGAGTCGGCATCGAGCTGCACGCTGAAATCGCCGATGCCGTTGACAAAAAACACGTTGTTCGTCGCGCAGGTGAACGTGGATGCCGGCGCTTCGAGGACGATGCCCAGGTCGTCCCAGGTGCGGCCGCGATTGTCGGAACGGGCGGCGCCGATTCGCGGAATGACTTTGTTGCTGCCGGGACAGACCGGCGTGGCCGGCATCTCGTTGTGGTAGTAGCCATACCACGTGCCGTCGACATCAGGGATGATCGCTTCCATCCACACGCCTCCCCCCGGCCACGGATCAAGAGTGACGGGCTGGGCGGCGCCGAGCGTCGTCAGACTTCTGCCGCGAGCGGTGCTCGGCTGTCCTCCAAACGACGTCGCAATGTAGAGGAACGGTACACCGCGGATCAGATCCCACACAGCGGGGCTGTTGCTGTCGACTTCACCTGACAGTCGCAGCTCGGTCGCAGGCACGAGTCTGGCCTGTGGGTTGATCGTCACCGGGACCTGCGCGCGAAGACCGGTCGCGACTACGAATACGGCCAGCGCGACCGACGCCACGAGAAGCGGCTGCTGCACCGCGTACTTCACGCTCAACCGACGTCGCCTCGCATGGCCTACGCTGATTGTTGATCAAGTTACGGCCCCAACGGGAAATCGTCTTGGAATTTGGGATGAAGGTCCTGGCGGCGGCGCCGCCAGGACACGCGGTGGTCGCGCAAGCGTCACGCCGCGCGAGAGCAAGAGCGCTTTGCGGAACCCGAGCTCGTCATCCTCGGCTAAAACGTGAACTTGACGCCAAGCTGCATCATGCGCGGCTGGTACGCCAGGGCCGCGTTGGCGGAAGGCCGTCCGAACTGGGCGTTCGCCATGTTGGTCGTGTAGCTCCCGTAGTTCTCGTGGTTGAAGAGGTTGTAGGCCTCGATCATCCCGTCCACCTTGACTTTGCCCACAATCGGGAACGACTTCTGGAGCCGCACGTCCACGCGGTGGAGCGGCCTGCCCGTCAGGCTGTTGCGCGGGACGATGGAGCCGTCGGCGCGCAACCGGTTTTCGCCGCTTCCGCCCTCGCTCCGCCTATCCGTGCCGTCCGTAACGGCGAAGCGTTCGCCTGATCCGTAGAAGTAGATACCGCTCGCCTGGAAGCCGTAGCCGAGGTCGTAGACGCCGTTCACGTTCGCGCGGTGACGCTGGTCCCCCGCAGCGTAACCGTACTCTCCGCCGAGATCCGTCGCCAGCGCGAAGCCAAGCGGCCGGCGCGCCACGATACCGTCGCTCCCCAAGTACCACTGATCGCGCCGAGGGTTCGCATCCTTGAAGAACGCCAGCGTGTAGGTCGCGTTCGCCTGCCACCGGTTACTGAATCGCTTGGTGAACGTGAAGTCGGTGCCGTGGTAGTTGGACCACCCGTCGAGCAGCTCGAAGTTGACCGTGCCCCACGTCGGGAACGGCCGCGCCGCCACGTTCGTGAAGGGAAGATTCGCCCCGGTCGCCGGGTTGTAGGTCAGATTTGCATTCACCGTGGTCGTCGGTTCTTCGCGGCGGCCACCGGTGTACGAGTAGTTGATCTCGACCGACGCCTGGGTGGCGATCTGGCGCTGAACGCCAATCGACGCCTGGTGCGAGTACGACGTCTGGCGCCCGGGGTAATTGATCTCCTGCGTCAGCGCCCGGAACGCGCAGTTGGTCGTCCGGTTGACGATGTCGCACGCGTTCTGGAGTGAGGCGGTGAATTCGGGCTTGGGCCCGTTGAACCAGCCAAAGAAATTGTCCCTGACGGTTGTGAAATTGTCGCGGCCGTCAAAGGCGATCTGGTTCTCGAACCGGTGCACGTATCCCAGGCTCTGCTGCACGCCGTCGTTTGGCGCGAACGCGAAGAACAACCCGTACCCACCGCGCAACGCGGTCTTGTCATCGAGCTTGAGAGCAAACCCCGTGCGCGGGGCGAAATTGTTCTTGTCAACCGGCAGGTTGCCGGGCAGCCAGGGTCGGAACTCGAGCTTCTCGTTGTGAGCACCGAAATCGATGTCATAGCGCAGACCCATGTTGAGGGTCAGCCGGTTGTTCATGCTCCAGTCGTCCTGCAGCCAGCCACCCCACACGTGGCGCGTCACCGAGTACTGGTGCTCGGTGTCCGACGACGCGTGGTCGACCCAGCGAACCAAGGGGGCTCCCGCCGCGGTCCGCATCGCGGCCAGCGGCGCCAGATTCCATGTTGACGCGTCGTACACATCCGGAAACATCTGCTGGAGCTGCGCCGCGCTGGGAATCGGGCCGCCCTGGGCATTGATGGCGCCGTCGCATCGCAAGCACCAGATGAACTGGTTGCCGAACTTGAGATACTCCACGCCCACCTTGATATCGTGACGTCCCCCCCGGTTGAACGACGTCGTGAAGTCGTCACGAACCGATGTGTTGTCCTGAAAGATATTGAGCGGCGACGCGCCGACGGTCAGACCTGTGAACTGGGTGATGATTGAGCCGCCGTGGAGCGACGGGTGATAGGGGAAGTCATTGCCCTTCCAGCGGACATCCGGCTGATCGCGCCGCTCGTAGTCCGTCCGGCCGACTTTGATCTCGTTGACGGCGTTGGTCCCGAAGACCTGCGTCAAGGTGCCGAAGTACTGGGGCGCGATGCGCCCGCGGGTGCCGCCAATCGGGCTGGTGGGGCTGCCGCCGTTGTAGTAATCCGTGCGGAACTGCGTCACACGGGCAACCAGTCGCGTCTGGGGCGTCAGCTGCCAGTCGACGCGCTCGGTGGCGGTGTGCTGCTTCTTGGGATATGTGATGTCCCGATTCAGGAACGCGTACGCACTGTTCGCGTTGAACGTGCGCGGCTCGTGCTCGAACTCATAGCTGGCGAAGAAATGCAGCCGGTCGCGAATCAGGGGGCCACCAATGGTGGTGCTGAACTGCTGATTCGAGTACGGCAGGACGCGCTGAAGAATGAAGTCCTTGGCGTTCAACCTGTCGTTCCGGAAATAACCGCCGAACGTCCCTGTGAGTGCGTTTGTTCCCGACTTGGTAATGGCGTTGACGACCATGCCCGATGAGCGGCCCTGCGTCGCGTCGAAGCGATTGGCGACAACCTGGAATTCGGCGATCGCATCGCGGCTCAACTGCGGCTGCTCGCTGTCGGGCGTCGTGTGGTAGTTCGTCGTGATTTGCTGGCCGTCCACGTTGGTCTGGGCGTAGCCCTGGCGGTTCTGCACGAGGCCGCCCCCCTCATTGCGCCGCGCCCCGGGCGCGAGGAGCGTCAGGTCCATCCAGTTGCGACCGTTGATCGGCAGATCCTGGACCTGGCGCGGGTCGATGTTGGCCCCGACCGTCGAGTCGGAGGTGTCGACGAGCGGCGCTTCGCCCGTGACCGTCACGGTCTCAGCGAGGGTCGCCGGCCCGAGTTGCAGGGGGACCGCCAGGGTCTGGTTCAGCAGCAGTTGGAGACCCGTCCGGGTTGCGGTTTGAAAACCCGCAAGGGTCGCCGTAATCCTGTGGGCGCCGACACGTACTGGGATACGGAACGCCCCCTGGGCGTCCGTGACTCCCTCAAACGTATTTCCCGTTTCCTCGTGCACCACGGTAATGGTGACTCCCGGGAGCACGCCTCCGGACGAGTCAGTGACAGTTCCCGCCACGATCGCCTGCTGCGCGTAACCGGCCGACGGCCACGCCAGGATTACCAGAAGTGCCAGAACCTGCCGAATACCCCGCCAACTCGCCATGATCATTCGATCTCCTCCGGAGCCGCGCGCCTGAGTGCCTTCAGGGCGCGGACGATTCTTGTGCTGTGCGTGGCGGATATATCCGGTCCAGGCCGTAATTTCAAGTAAATGCACGCCGGATGTCTCTCAATCCCGGTTGACCGGCTGCTACACATCAGCTACGCTGCGCGCGCAATCCTACTGTTACTCCCCTGAAGCATGCAATCACGCTCGTCTGCCTTGACATCTCTGGGAGCGATCGCCGCATATGTGGTGCTCGCGCTGGCCTTCTCGTGGCCGTTGCCGCAGCACATGGCCACCAACCTGACCGGCCCGCCGGATGGCGACACCGGCGTGTACATCTGGAATCAGTGGGTGTTTCATCGCGAAGTGGTCGAGCACCACGAGTTTCCCCTCTTTACTCGCGAGATTTTCTCGCTGACCCGGCCGGCAAACCTCGGGCTGCACAATTACACGCTCTTCCAGGATCTGATCGCCTTGCCGCTCCTGCCCATGTTCGGCAGCGTCGCGACGTTCAACATCGTGTACCTCCTGATGGTGATCCTCGCCGGCTACGCTCTGTTCCTGCTGGCATGGCATGTCACCGGACGGCCGTTCGAATCGTGGCTCGCGGGAGCGCTCTTTTCGTGGAGCCCATGGATGGTCACGCGCGGCATCGGGCATTTCAGCCTGGTTGGTGCTGCGCCGCTGCCGATTTTCATCCTCCTGCTGCTGCGATGCAGCGATCGGCCGCGCATGCGCGACGCGCTCGCGCTTGGCGCGACGATCTGCTGGGCCGCGACGACGGATCCGTACTACGCCGTCTACTGCGTGATGATCGCGATCGTGTTCCTGGTCGTGCGTACGGTTCGCCTCTCGCACCACGCGGTCCGCGCGACTGAACCGCGCACGCTCGATCTCCTCATCGCGTGCGTCGGCGGCTTCACGGTCTCACTGCTCATCGGACACGGCTGGCAGCTGAACATTCTTGGCGTCCATGTCACCGCCCACGAGCTGTACACACCGGTGCTCCTCTTGACGATCCTGGTAATGGCGCGTGTCGCCTGGCCCTATCGGCACGTTGTGGTATCCGTGGACGGCCCCCAGGCACTGCGGTGGATCCGGGTCGCGTCGGTGGCGGCGCTCGTCGGCGCAGTCATGCTGTCGCCTGTCTTGTACGCCGTGGGCGTGCGAATACGCGAGACTGGGTTCGAGTCAACCAGCGTGCTGTGGCGAAGCAGTCCGCCGGGTGTGGACCTCCTCACGTTTCTGCTGCCCAACCCGAATCACCTGCTTGCGCCCGAGTGGCTCCGAGCCTGGCTCACCCCGCGGCCGGATCGGTATCTGGAAAATGTGGCGTCGGTGACCTTCACGGCGATCATCGTGATCGTCGCGGCACTGCGTACCGGATGGCGGCCGTCGGCGTTCTGGATCACGTTGACGGTGACGTTCGGGCTGTTGTCACTCGGGCCGTTCATCCATGTCGCCGGTGAGAATACGCACGTGCCCGGTCCGTGGGCGCTGGCCCGCTATCTGCCCCTCGTGCGCCTGGCCCGTACCCCTGGACGGATGGCCATCGTGCTGATGCTGGCTATCGCGATACTGTTCGCCGTGGCGCTCTGCCGGCTGGGTCAGCAGTGGCCGCACCGGAGGCGGGCGATGCTGTCCGCGGTGACGGTGTTGCTGCTCTTCGAGCTGCTGCCTGCGCCGCGGCCTCTGTACTCGGCAAGTGTCCCGCGCTTCTACGAGCGCATTGCGGCGACCCCGGGCCACGCGCGAGTGCTCGAGCTGCCCTTCGGTGTCCGCGACGGCACGTCAAGCGTGGGCAACTTCACGGCTCGATCCCAGTTCTTTCAGACCGTGCATGGCAAACCATTGATCGGCGGCTACCTCTCACGGGTGTCACGCCGACGCGTAGCCGAAATTCGGAGCCTGGGCATGCTGGATGCGCTCATCACCCTGAGCGAAGGACGAACAATTGACCCTCAACGCGAGGCCGCGCTGATCGCCCGCGGACCGGCGTTCACGCGGAGCACGCCCGTGGAGTTCGTGGTCATCGATCGCCAACGCGCCTCGCCCGGCCTGCAGGCCTTCGCGATGCGTGCGTTCCGCCTGAAACGCATCGACGGCGACGCTCAGTTCGATCTGTACGTTCCCGACCTGTAACCCCCGACTCCCAACCTCCAATCCCCAAGCGCCCTTGGGAGTTGGACGTTGGGAATTGGGCGTCGGTGACGCGTCTAGAACGTCGCGCGGAAGCCGAGCTGCAACATCCGCGGCGCATACGCAACGTTGGTGTCCTGCTGCGGCTGACCGAACCGGGCGTTGCTCTCGTTGAGCACCCACGAGTTGAGGTTGACCCGGTTGAACGGATTGAAGACTTCGAGAATTCCATCGACGGCGGCTTTCCCTCCGAGCTTGAACCGCCGCTGAATCCGCATGTCGACGCGGTGAATCGCGCCGCGATCGAAACTGTTGCGCTCGATGAGCGTTCCGTTCGCGCGCAGCCGCCCGTTGGTCGACCCGATTGCCCGGGTGTCCACGCCGGAGCTGGGCGTGTCTTTCCCGTTATCGCCGAACAGGTACGATCCGCTCCACTGGAAGCCGTACGGAAGCTGCCAGATGCCGTTGAACGTGATGCGATGCCGCTGATCGTTCGCCAGGTAGAACGTCCCCTCCGCAATGTCCGCCGGGAGCGTGAACGGCACGTCGCACCGTGCTTTGGCCGTGCCCACAATCGTCATGGGGTACTGGCAGCCCGGCATCAACGGAAGGGTGTCGAACTGATACTGAGTCTGGAACGAGTAGTTGGCTGACGCCTGCCAGTTGTTGCTCATGCGCTTGGTCGCCGCGAGCTGCAGCGAATGGTTGTTTCCCTTGCCGTCGGTCCGTTGAAGGGTGAGCGTGCCGTAGTCCGGATAGACACGCTTCGTGACATCAGCGCCACCACCCGTGAACGGATAGTTGCCACCTGTCGTCGGGTTGAACGTCAGGTTCAGGTTCGTTGTTCGTGTCGTGGCGCGATCGCCGACGTAGATGTAGTCGGCTTCGAACGACATCTGCTGGCCGATCTGACGCGCCATCCCGATGGAACCCTGGTAGCTGTACGGCTGCTGCAGATCGTCGGCAACCATGTTGCCGATGTTGGGACGCAGACAACCGGCCACGTTTGACACGGAGCACAGGAGCTTTGATGCCTGATCGTAGGTTGGCGCCGGACCGTTGAACGGGTTCGACGCGAAGTCGGCGCGACCGTCGTACAGGATCTGGGGGCTGATCGTCTGCACTGTGCGGAGGGTGAACGTTAGCTGGCTCGTGACCGCCGCATAGTACTTGCCGAATCCTCCGCGTACGACCGTCGCGTCATTCACGCTGTAGGCAAACCCGACCCGCGGGCCGAGGTTGTTGAGATCCTGCTTCCGGGGCGCGGGCAGGAATGGCGGATAGACGACCCACTGCACAAACTGGTTCCACGACAGGTCGTACCGCAGCCCGAGGTTCAGCGTCAGGTTCCGCGCAATCTTCCAGTCGTCCTGCACGAAGAACGCAGAATCGTGCTTCGGCGCGTACTCGGTGAACCCGTAGTTCCCCGCGGGTCGCGAGTACGGCGAATGGTCCATCGCGATGCCGCGGCTGTACTGCCTCGCGAGGGGAGACAAAGGCGCCAGGTTCCACGTCGACACGTTCTGCGGATCGGGAATCAGGCTCTCGATGTTGGCTGGAACCGGCCCACCCTGCAGATCCAGCGTGCCCATGCAGCTGTTGCACACGGTTTCGAAGAGGAAGTTGCGCATGTACTCGACACCGGCCTTCAGGTCGTGGCGTCCGTGGGCGGTGTACGAGTACGAGAAGTCATCGCGAATCGTGTATTCCTCCTCGCCGATGTCCTGTGGCGTGAGGTTGTGACTCTGCCCGAGCGTGAAGCCGCGCATGTTGATGACCGGCGCGCCCCACCCGGTTGTCATGCCGGGCAGGCTGCCCGGATTGGTCGTGTGGGAATACTGGTTCCAGTGAAACACATCGTGTCCCGCCTTGATCTCGTTCACGGCGCGGCTGCCGAGCACGCGCGTCACCGTCGCGAGCGCCTGCTCGCTGCGCCGATTCGTGCCGATCGCCGACGCCTTCGTCCTGTCGGAGCCGCCCGTGTAGCGCGGGTCGTAGGGCAGCAGGTTGTCGTAGCGCGTGCCGCGGACCGACAAACGCGTCCGCGGCGAGAACTGGTAATCGAACCGCGCGATCTCTTTTCGCTCGGTGCGGGTTCCGGTCAAGCTGCCGTTGAAGCGCGGGTACGGTGTCGTGTAGACGTAGGTCTGGGGCTCGCGCTCGTACTCGAAGCTCCCGAAATAATGGAACCGGTCCTTCAGAATCGGGCCGCCGTAGGTGACGCTCAACTGCTGGTCCGAATACGGAAGCACGATATGTTTGCCCGAGGCGTCCGTCGCGACGGGATCGGCGGCGTTGAACTTGTCGCTGCGGAAGTAGCCCGAGAAGGATCCGCCGGGCGTGTTGGTGCCAGACTTCGTGATCGCGTTCACCTGTACACCGCTCGAGTGCCCCTGGCTCGCATCGAACCGGTTCGAGACGAACTCGAACTCCGCGATCGCGTCGCGGCTGTACCGCGGTTGACCAAACGTCGTCGCCATCGTGTTCGTCACCTGCTGGCCATCGAGATTGAGCTCGAACCTCACCGTCGTGCCGGTCGCGGTGACCGGGATCTCGTTGACCGCATTCTGACGGCTTCCGGCGGCGAGCAGCGTGAGATCGACCCAGTTGCGGCCGTTGACGGGGAGGTCCTGCATCTGGCGCGGATCGATATTGCTGCCCAGGCTCGAGTTCGTCGTATCGATCAGCGGCGCCTCGCCGGTAACCGTCACGGATTCCTGAATGGTCGACGGCGCCATTGTGAGATTGACCACGGCAGTCTGGCCGAGCAGCAGTTCGGCTGTGCGGTCGATCGTCGTGAAGCCGGCAAGCTCCACCGTGATCCGGAAGTTGCCCGTGCGCAGCGGCAATCTGAACGTCCCGCGCTCATCGGTGACGCCGACAAACGTGTTGCCGGTCGCGACGTGCGTTGCGGTAATCGTCACGCCTGGCAGGACACCCGCCGTTTGATCGACGACGGTGCCGCTAATTGACGCTTCCTGGGCGGACGCGAGCTGGGGAACCAAGAGGATCGCCGTCACGCCAAGGAGCGCGAGCGCCCGCCGGCATGCCTTCAACATTCTCGACCTCCTCCACCCGGCGCGCTGCGCGCAGAGCCAGAGTCTGTTTAGAACTTGCCGTAAGAGGACTGATGATGGGGGAGTATAGCGCCCCCCAGGCGCGGAAGGGCAATGCAGCGAACGCCCAACTCCCACACTCCAACTCCCAAGTCGCCTTGGGAATTGGGAATTGGAAGTTGGGCTTTGGCGGAGTCTTAGAACTGCGTGCGGAAGCCGAACTGCAGCATCCGCGGCGAGTAGGCCAGCGTCGTGCTGGCATTCGGCTGACCGAACCGTGCATTCTGTTCGTTCAACGTGAACAAGGTCGGGTCGAAGTTCGCCCGGTTGAACAGGTTGTACACCTCGAAGATGCCGTCGACCTTGAACTTCTGCGTGATCGCTATCCGCTTTTGAAGGCGCATATCGACGCGATGGATTGCCGGCAGACTCAGGCTGTTACGCTCAATGAGCGTGCCGTTGGCACGGAGGCGCCCCTGCGCGGATGTTTGCCCTGTTGCTCCGCCGTTCCGGACATCAACGCCCGCTTGCGGAGTTTCCCATCCGTTGTCGCCGAAGATGTACAGGCCGCTCAGCTGCATGCCATACGGAGCTTCCCAGATGCCATTGAACGTCACGCGATTGTGCTGGTCCTTGCCCGGGTACCACGCGTTCTCCGACACGTCGAGCGGCAGCGTGACCGGCACGTCGCACCTGTAGACGCCGGACCCGGCGACCGTCGTTACCGGGTACTGGCACCCAGGGTTCAACGGGAGCTGATCGAACACTTTCGTCCGCGAATACGTGTAGCTGGCCGACGCCTGCCAGCGATTCGCCATGCGTTTGGTGAACGCCGTCTGCAGGGCGTTGTAATTCTGCCGGCCGTCGCTGCGGTTCAACTGGATGGTGCCCCACCCCGGATACGGACGGTTGATGTAGTTGGCAGCGGCGGTGCCTCCCACCAACGGGTACGGGGCGCCCGTCTGCGGATTGTAGGCAACGTTGACGTTGCGCGTGTTCAGCTGTTCTCGGTCACCGGTGAACACCCAATCGGCCTCGAACGACATCTGTGAACCGAGCTGGCGCGCGAAGCCGGCCGAGGCCTGATGGCTCCACGGATCGACGAGGTCCGGTGCCGCGAAATTCTGCGTACTGTGGCGCAGATTGCACGTCGGCGACGCCGGGTTCGCCTGAAACGCGCAGAGCAACGCCTTCGCCTGGTCGTAGGTCGGCGCCGGCCCGTTGAAGGGATTCACCGCGAAGTCGGGACGCCCGTCGTTGGTCACCGTCATCGCGATCTGCTGCACGTAGCGCAGGGTGAAAAGAGGGGGCTGTCCGGTGGCAGTCCCGTAATAGATCCCGTAGCCGCCGCGAATCACGGTCTTGTCGTTCAGGGCGTAGTTGAAGCCAAGGCGTGGCGCGAGGTTATTCAAGTCCTGCGGCCGACCCGCCTCGATAAATGGCTTGAACTCCACCCAGTTGACGAACTCGTCGATGTTGGCGTCGTAGCGCACGCCAAGATTCAGGGTCAGCTTGCTCGTCGCAGCCCAGTCATCCTGCGCCCACCACGCCACGACATGGCGCGGCGCGTACTCCGTGAAGCCGTTGTTCCCCGCGGGGCGTGAAAACGGCGAGCTCGTCATCGCCACGTTGCGGATGTACTGCGTCGTCACCGCCGAGAGCGGCGCCAGGTTCCAGGTCGTGACGTCGTTCACGTTCGGGATCATTGACTGGATCACGTCCGCCGTGAGCGACCCGTTGTTCGCCGTGAACTGGCCCATACACGTCTGACAGGTGGTCTCCCACGTGAAGTCGTGCATGTACTCGCCCCCCACCTTCAGGTCATGTCGCCCTCTGGCGTTGAAGGACGCCGTGAAACTGTCCTGGATGTCCCAGTCCTCCTCCCGGATGTTCTGAGGCGTAATGGCGTGTGTCTGCCCGAGGGTGAAGCCGCGGAGCAGGATGACCGGCGCGCCGAACCCGGTGGTCTGGCCGACGAGACTGCCTGCGTTGCCCACGTGGGCAAACTGGTTCCAATGGAACAGCGAGTGTCCGCCTCTGACTTCGTTCACCATCTGGGAGCCGAGGACCTGCGTAAAGGTGGCAAACTCCTGTTCCGATCTGCGGTTGGTGCCGATCGCTGATGCGGGCGTGCGGTCGGATCCACCTGTATAGCGCGAGTCGTACGGCACGCGGTTGTCGTAACGGTTGCCGCGAAGCGACAGGCGCTTGCTGGGCGAGAACTGAAAGTCGAAACGTCCCATTTCCGTGTCCTGGCGACGCACACCCGTCAGCGTGCCGTTGAACTTCGGATAGGGCGTGTTGTAGACGTACGTCTGCGGCTCGCGCTCGTACTCGTAGCTCAGGAAGTAGTGGATTCGATCCCGCACGATCGGCCCGCCGAAGGTCGCGCTGATCTGCTGGTCCTGATATGGCAGCACGACTTTCGCAACCGCGTCCTTCGCATTGAACTTGTCGTTGCGGAAGTAGCCCGAGAACGACCCGCCCGGCGTATTGGTGCCGGACTTGGTGATCGCGTTTACCTGGATTCCGCTCGAGCGTCCCTGAGACGCGTCGAAACGGTTCGACACGAACTCGAACTCACCAATCGCGTCGCGGCTATATCGCGGCTGGCCGAAGCTGAGTGCCACCTGGTTGGTCACCTGCTGACCGTCGAGGTTGAGCTGGAATGGAATGTTCGAGCTGGTCGACGTGATGGGGGTTTCAGCCACCGAGTTTGCCCGGCTGCCTGGCGCAAGCAGCGTCAGGTCCATCCAGTTCCGGCCGTTGACCGGCAGATCCTGCATCTGGCGCGGATCGACGTTGGTCCCGAGGCTCGAATTCGTGGTGTCGATAAGCGGCGCCTCGCCTGTAACCGTTACCGATTCCGTGACGGTCGAGGGGGCCATTTGAAGGTTCACGACTGCGGTCTGGTTGACCAGCAGGTCGACCTGTCGGGTCACCGTGCCGAAGCCTGGAAGCTCGGCGTCGACCTTCATCGTCCCGACGCGGACGGGGATCCGGTAGCCGCCTCTTTCATCCGTGACCGCAACGAAGGTGTTGCCGGTTGCCGTATGCGTGGCGGTGATCGTCACGCCGGGCAGCACGCCGCCCGTGGAATCCGTGACCGTCCCGCTGAGCGTTGCTTCCTGCGCGTACCCCGCAAAGGGCAGCAGCGCCAGCAGCGCAAAGACCATTACTACTCGCCTGACAATACACACCTGCATTCGTCGTCTCCCTTGGAGGACCAGGAACGAAAGAAACAGCTCATCTTTGTAGCCGACCGTGGTGCACCGGGTCAAGCAAATAGCAGGCTGAAGAAAGTCGCTATGTTATTGCCTTATTTGCAGATCGATAGTTGTGGGCCCTCCAGCCGATTGAACCGATATCCGGAAATTTGGAGCGCGTCTCGGTGCTTGACAGCCACTCCTTTGAAGTTCAATGTTCGAAGTTCGAAGTTCGAAGTTCGAAGTTCGAAGTTCGAAAAGAAAATAAGTTCAAAGTTCAAAAGGCGTAGAGGCGGACCTTGAGGTCCGCCTTGCCGAAATGAGGGACGGCCATGAAGCGTTTGGCAGCAATCGGGTTCGTCGCAGTAGCAGGCTTTTTGACCATTCCTCTCGCCGCGCAGCGGCCGACCGCAGCGCCTCTCGAGATTCGTGCGCTCTCCGCAAAACCGGAGCTCGTGAGCGGCGGTGACGTGCTGGTGCAGATCGCCGGCCCGGCGAATCTGACCCCGAAGAACGTGACCGTCCGCCTCAATGGCAAGGACGTGACCGCGTCGTTCAAGCCCGCGGCCGAATCGAAAGCCGTCGTCGGCCTCCTCACAGACCTCCAGGTCGGATCGAACGCCGTCCAGGCCTCGATGCGCGGCAGCAAGGCGACCGCTCAACTCACAATCGTGAACCACCCGATCTCGGGACCGGTCATCTACAGCCCGCATCAGACACCGTTCGTGTGCGAGACACAAGCGCACGGCCTCGGCGCGCCGCTCGATGCGGATTGCACGGCGAGTACGAAGGTCGATTACTTCTATCGCTCCACTGCCACTTCGGCGCCCGGCGCCGGCCAGAACAATCAGGGTGACCTTGCCGCAGCCGACAATGCGAACGGGTTCGGGGGCGGCGCGGCCGCCAACCCGTTCAAGCCGCTCGATCCGAACGCCCCCCGTCCCGCCGACATTGCGATGACCACGACCACCGAAGGCAAGACGGTTCCCTATATCGTTCGCCGCGAGATGGGGACCATCAATCGCGCGGTCTACTCGATTGCATTCCTTCACGAGCCGGGCACGCCGATGCCGTCGCCGTGGGTGCGGGGGACCTGGAACGGCCGCCTGGTCTACACATTCGGCGGGGGCGTCGCGGCCGGGTACCACCAGGGGCGCACGGTAGGAGGGCTGAACGGCAATCGCGGCAACCTCGAAGACGGTCAGCTCGGCGACTATCCGGTCGCGAAGGGCTACGCGCTGGCGGGAGCTTCGCTGAACGTATTCGGCACCCATGCGAACGACGTGGTGTCCGCCGAAACCATGATGATGGTGAAGGAGCACTTCATCGAGGAGTTTGGCGTGCCGCGTTACACGATCGGCAGCGGCCGCTCCGGCGGCTCGATGCAGCAGCACATGATCGGCAACAACTACCCCGGGTTGCTCGACGCCATCGTCCCGACGGCAAGCTTTGCCGACACGCTGACGTTCCAGACCGGGATGCTCGACTGCGATCTGCTCGATCGCGCGATGACGGCGTCGAAGCTGCCGTGGACGACCGATCAGAAGACGGCGATCTCGGGCTACAGCCACTGGGACTACTGCATCAACAACAAGCTCCGCTACGCGGCCGTGTCGGCGGACATCAACTGCGACGCGACGACGATCCCCCAGTCCATGCGGTTCGAAGCCGTGAGCAATCCCAAGGGCGTCCGCTGCACGTTCCAGGACAGCCTGGTGAACGTGTTCGGGCGCGATCCGAAGACCGGCTTCGCGCGGCGGCCGTTCGACAACGTTGGCGTGCAGTATGGCCTCAACGCCTTCAACACCGGCAAGATCAATTTCGCCCAGTTCCTCGATCTGAACCGCCTCGCGGGCGGCCACGACATCAACGGCAACATCGTCGCCGAGCGAACGGTCGCGGATCCGGAGGCGCTGCGCGCGGCGTATGAGACGGGCCGGATCAACGACGCGGCGCACGGCCTCAGCCTGATCCCGATCATCGACATGCGGCCCTACACCGAAGGGCCGGGCGGCAATGTCCACGACACCTACTCAGGCGTGATCGCCGGCGCGCGACTGGTTGCGGCCAATGGCGAGGGAGGCAATCGGATCTCACGCGTTTATGAGCCAGGCGCGTCAATCGTCAAGGCGCAGGACGACAACCTCGACATCCTGGACACGTGGCTCGCTGCGGCCGCGCGCGATACTGCCCCCGGAAGCCAGCGCGAGAAGGTGCTGCGCAACAAGCCGGCAGGCCTTACCGATTCGTGCTTCACCGCGAAGCTGGACGAGATCAAGGACGCGTCGAAGTGCAAGGCGATGTTCCCCGTGTATGGGAATCCGAGGGCCGCGGCAGCCGCACCGGCCACCGGCGACATCGTGAAGTGCGAGCTGAAGGCGATTGACAAGGCGGACTACAAGCGGCCTGTCACCGATGCGCAGCTCGCCGGCTTGCGCGCCGCGTTCCCGCAGGGTGTCTGCGATTACAGCAAGAAGGGTGTTGCGCAGCGTCCGGCGCAGACCTGGCTGTCGTACCCGGCGGCGGCGGCGCAAACCGCTACTACAAGGTGAGTCGGGATTCGGGAGTCGGGATTCGGGAGTCGACCCTCAAGGGGAGGACCCTTTTCATCACTGGCGCGAGCCGCGGCATCGGCAAAGCCATTGCGATGCGCGCGGCGCGCGACGGCGCGCGCATCGTCATCGCGGCCAAGACCACCGAGCCACATCCGAAACTACCGGGCACGATCTTCACCGCGGCGGAAGAGATCCGCGCCGCCGGCGGCGAGGCGCTGCCGATCCACGTGGACGTGCGCGATGATGCGCAGGTGGAGCAGGCCGTTCAGCAGGCGGTCGAGGCCTATGGGGGCATCGACGTGCTGGTGAACAACGCGTCGACGATCTCGTTGACCGGCACACTCGAGACGCCGATGAAGCGGTTCGACCTGATGCACCAGGTCAACACGCGCGGCACCTTCCTCTGCACGCAGAAATGCCTGCCGCATCTGAAGCGCGCGCCCAACCCGCACGTGCTCAACATCGCGCCGCCGCTCAACCTCGATCCGCGCTGGTTTGCGCCGCATGCCGGCTACACGATCTCGAAGTACGGCATGAGCCTTTGCATGCTCGGCATGGCCGACGAGTTCCGAGCGGAAGGGATCGCGTTCAACGCTCTGTGGCCGAGGACCGCCATCGACACCGCGGCGATCGTATACTTGGGCGGCCCCGCAATCGCCGACCGCTGCCGTACACCGGATATCGTCGCAGACGCAGCCCACGCCATCCTCACGCGTGATGCCCGGACGTGCACGGGCAATTTTTTTATCGATGATGAGGTGCTGCGCGACGCCGGAGTCACCGATTTCGCCAAATACCGGCGGGAAGGCATCGCGGATAACGAGTTGATCCCCGATTTTTTCGTGTAACAGCTTGAATTTGCTGCGGTTTCGCTATACCGTCTGCCACGCAGCTTCACCGCGCTTCCTGATTGGAGGACTTATGTCGAGAAAGTTCGGATTGCCGTTGATCTTCGCCGGTCTCATGGCGCTGACTGGCGGGTCAGTAGCCACTCAGCAGCAATTTCCCCCTGGCTACGTCGATCCGAAGCCGCTTCTCGACGCCGCGATCCAGGCGATAGGCAACGACAAGCTCAATTGCGTCACCATTTCCGGCACCGCCTATGACGGCCCCGTCGGGCAGCAGAAGGAAGCCGGCAAGAACGTCGACTGGCCGCGCATCGACTCGCTGGCGAACTATACCCGCACGATGAACTGGCAGGCGCGGACGATGAAGGAAGAGTTCGACCGCAAGCCGGGCCTCGTGCCTGCCTCGTGGAAATACGGCGTCGGCTGGCTCCACGGACCGCTGCAGCAGAACGCGCATCAGACCTTCATGCTGAACGCGTCGGGCCCGAAGCCGTTCGCGTGGCACATGGACGGCCCGACGGGTCAGCCGGTGCCGAACGAGCCTGACGTCGCCGAGGTCTTCCCTGTCGAGCTCTGGATGAACCCGCACGGCTTCCTCAAGGCCGCGCAGATGCCCGGCGCGAATCCGGTGGCGACCTGGCGGTGGGAACTGGGCGAGATGGGCCGCGACGGTCCGACGGCCATCCCCGAAAAGATGTACGTCGTGCAAATCACGGCGCCCGGGGGGTTCAAAATCGACGCGACAATCAACAAGGAGCACATGCTCCAGCGTATGCACACGCTGGTGCCCGATCCGACCCTCGGCGACCTGAACTACGAGCACGAGTTCACCAACCAGAGCTACATCGACATCGGCAACGGCATCAAGTTCCCCACCGGCTGGCACTCGCACGAGGGGTACGACGACAACTTCCAGGGACAGAACATCAGCGCCGGCCACAACGCGTTCGGCGGGACGATGAAGGACGTGAAGGCGAATGTCTGCCCCGACGCCGTCGCGGTGCCGGATGCCGTTCGCAACGCGCAGTTCCCGGTCGAGCCGACGATGACCAAGCTCGCCGACGGCGTCTATTCGTTTGAGCGGAGCGGCTACAAGAGCGTCGCCGTCGAGTTCCCGCGGTGGATCGCGATGTTCGAGGCACCGCGCAGTGAGGATTTCAACCTCCGCGTCATCGAGGCGGTCGTCAAGCAGATCCCCAACAAGCCGATCCGCTACGTCGTCAATTCGCACCAGCATTTCGACGTCGCGGCCGGCCTGCGGACCTACTTCCACATCGGCGCCACGGTCATCACGCAGTGGAAGAACTGGGAGCTCTACAACCGCGACGTGATCAACTACGCCGCGCGGACGAAGCGTCCCGACATGACAGCGTTATGGCCGCCGACCGAGCTGGCCGAGGGCTACTACTACGAGACGGTGCGTGAGAACTACACGCTCGAGGACCAGGGACGCGTGATGCACATGTATTACGTGAACCCGATCAACCATGCGGAAGGCATGTTGATGGCCTACCTGCCGAAGGAGAAGATTCTCATCGAGACCGATCTCCTCAACACCGACTGGCCGGCGCCAGCAATGCCGACGCGCGAGATGAACACGCTGCGCACCGAGGTGAACACATTGAAACTCGACGTGCAGCAGATCGTGCCGATTCACGGCAAACCGATCGCGTGGAGTGACTTCCTGAAGATGTTCCCGCAGCAGGCGCCGCAGACGGCCAGCGCGGGGAACTAAGTCTTTACCACGAAGGTCACGAACGTCTCGAAGGACACGAATTCCATCTATGGTTTTCGTGACCTTCGAGTCCTTCGTGTTTTCGTGGTTTTTTTACGGAGATGGCAATGATTCGCACCACACTGCGCATGGCGACTCTTGGAGCGGGCACGATGCTCGCGCTCGCGACGCTCGCCTCGCCTCCATCGTTGGCACAAGCGCCGGCCGGCGGTTCGGTCGCCTTCACGAACGCGCGCATCATCGACGGCACCGGCCGCGCGCCGATTGAGAGAGGCACGCTCGTCCTTACCAACGGCCGCGTCAGCGCCGTCGGTCCGGCGGCGTCGGTGACGATTCCCGCGGGAGCGCAGCGCGTCGACGCCTCCGGCAAGACGATCGTGCCGGGCTTCATCAACGCGCACGCGCACCTCAACGTCGACAAGGGCGCTACGCTCCCCGTACGCGACGACCTGATTCGCCGCCTCAAGGTCTACGCGATGTACGGCGTCACGAGCAACGTCAGCCTCGGTTCGACGCCCGCCGACGAGCTCGAGGGCATCAAGTTGATGCAGGAGCAGGATCACGCGGGTCTCGACCGCGCGCGCCTGTACACCGCTGGACTGAACGCTGTGGGCAAGACACCGGAGGAGGCACGGGCGAGCGTGAATCGCCTGGCGGATCTCAAGGTGCACTCGATCAAGTTCCACATCAATGGCACCCCGAACGACATGAACGAGGCGACCTGGGGCGCCATCATCGACGAGTCCAAGAAGCGCGGGCTCACGACGTCGGTTCACGTCTACTACCATAAGGACGCGAAGGCGGCGATCGATCATGGCGTCAACATCATCGCGCACAGCATTCGCGACCAGGATGTGACGCCCGCGCTCATCGCGGAGATGAAGCAGAAGAATGTGTCCTACATTCCGACGCTGACCCGCGACCTGTCGGTCTACGTCTACGAGACGACGCCCGACTTCCTGAAGGATCCGTTCTTTCAGCGCGGCATCGCGCTGTACCGGGAACAGATCCCGATCGTGACGGCGCCGGAGTGGCAGGAGAAGGTCCGCAAGGATCCGACGGCCGCGCAGATCAAGAAGGCGATCGTGCAGGCCGAGCGCAACGTGAAGCTGCTCAGCGACGGCGGCGTCACGATCGCGATGGGCACCGACAGCGGCGTGGCGTCCAACCCGGGCCGCTGGCAGGGCTACTTCGAGCAGGTCGAGATGGAAATGATGAACAAGGCCGGGATGACGCCCATGCAGGTGATCGTCGCCGCGACGGGCAACGGGGCGAAGATCTTCGGCCTCAAGCAGGTCGGCACGCTCGAGACCGGCAATTGGGGCGACCTCGTCGTACTGCGCGCCAACCCGTTGGACAACATTCGCAACACGCGGATGATTGACTCCGTCTGGATCGGCGGAGCGAAACTGGCAGACGTCAAACCCGTTACGGAGACGAGGTAGACGGTCAGATCCGGGATTAGGGATTCGGGATTCGGGATTCGGGATTAGGGATTCGCGATTCGGGATTCGGGATTCGATTATGTAGGGCCGGCTTAGCCGGCCCTACTCTTGTACGGACGGATAATCAGGCTGATGACGCTCGAGCATCGGACGACGAGAACCGTTGAAAAGGGCGACTCATTTCCGCTCGGCGCCACACTCGCTCACGATGGGGTGAATTTCGCGCTCTACTCGAAATACGCGACCGACGTCTTTCTCCTGCTGTTTGACACCGCGGACGGCGAGCCAACCGACGTCATCCAGCTCACAGAGCGTGACAAGTTCATCTGGCACGGATGCGTCAAGGGACTGCGGGCGGGCCAGCTCTATGGCTACAAGGTCCGCGGCGAGTACCGGCCGGAGTGGGGACGGCGGTTCAACGACGCAAGTCTGCTCCTGGATCCGTACGCCAAGGCGGTGACCGGGAAGTTCCGCAATACCGACAACCTGCTGCTTGCCTACGACTATCAGCCCGGCGCAGGCGAGAGCTTTCCCAACACCCGCGACAACGCGACGCTCGTCCCGAAAGCGATCGTCGTCGACGATCGCTTCGACTGGCAGGGTGTGCGAGCCCCCAAGCTCGCATTGCAGCAGCTTGTCATTTACGAGGTGCACGTGAAGGGCTTCACGGCACACCAGTCGTCCGGCGTCCGGTCGCCTGGCACCTATCTCGGATTCATCGAGAAGATCCCGCATCTGAAACGGCTTGGCATCAATGCCGTTGAGCTCCTCCCCGTGCACGAGTACTACGTGGACGACTTTCTCATCGACCGAGGCCTCACGAACTACTGGGGCTACAACTCGATCGGGTTCTTCGCCCCGGAATTTTCCTACTGTAGTGGGAAGGAGCCAGGCTGCCAGGTTGCGGAATTCAAGACGCTCGTCCGCGAGCTTCACCGAGCAGGAATCAAGGTGATTCTCGACGTGGTTTACAACCACAGCGGCGAGGGGAACGAGATGGGCCCTTCGATGTGCTTCCGAGGGATCGACAACCCATCCTATTACTCCCTGACCGGCCCGCCGGAGGCGCCGGGGCGCTACTACATGAACTACACCGGCTGCGGCAACAGCCTCAATTTCGACAGCCCTGCCGTGATTCGACTCGTCATGGATTCCCTGCGCTACTGGTTCGAGGTGATGCACGTCGACGGCTTCCGTTTCGACCTCGCGTCTGTGCTCGGACGCACGCAGGATGGCACCTTCCGATCGTCAGCGGGTTTTTTCGACGCCGCCTCTCAGGATCCGGTGCTGAATCGCGCGATCCTGATCGCGGAGCCGTGGGACCTCGGGACGTACCAAGTGGGCAATTTTCCCGTGGACTGGTCCGAATGGAACGGGCGATTCCGCGACACCGTGCGGAAATTCGGCAAGGGCAACGCTGGACAGATGGCCGAAATGGGCTGGCGGCTGACTGGATCGGCCGATCTGTACGGCGAGGACGGGCGCTCTGCCTACAACAGCATCAACTTCGTCACCTGCCACGACGGCTTCACGCTCAACGATCTCGTCTCGTACAACACGAAGCACAACGAGCTGAATGGAGAGAACAACCAGGACGGCGCCGACGACAACAACTCGTGGAATTGCGGCGTCGAAGGCGAGACCAACGATATTGCCATCGGGGCGCTGCGGAGGCAGATGATGAAGAACTTCGCGTGCTGTCTCCTCTTCGCGTCCGGGACGCCGATGATTCTCGGCGGCGACGAGTTCGGGCGGTCGCAGAGAGGTAACAACAACGCGTACTGTCAGGACAACGAGATCGGCTGGTTCAACTGGGATGAGGTCTTGAAGAACAACGACCTCGTCGAGTTCTATAGAAAGGCGATCGCGTTTACGCGGCGGTTTCCTGTGCTCCAGCGGCGGAAGTTCCTGCTCGGCAGGGATCTGGACAACGACGGCGTCCCCGACTTGACGTGGTTTGGGCCGGACCAGGGCGACCCACGGTGGAACGATCCGACCGAACGCACAATCTGCTATCAGCTCGATAGCAGTGAAGATGGTGATCGCGTGGCGGTCGACCGGCTGTTCTTCATCCTCAACGCCAACTACGAGTCCCAATGGGTCACGCTGCCGTCACTCGTTCCGCCGCACGGCTGGTACCGCGCGATCGATACGAGCCTGCCGAGCGGAACCGACTTCGCTGAGCCACGCAAAGAGGTCCGCATCGACCCCGCCGATCACTACATCGCCAGTCCGCGAAGTACGGTCGTGCTGATCTCCCGCTGACCTAACCCGCCTGCTTTGGCCGCAGAGTCTGGCCTCGGCGTGGCTTCACGTTCCCCACTTTTGCTCCAGCCTGATGGCGCGGCGACGGCGCAGACACCTTCGACAACTTTCCCTCTCGCGCGAGCCGATCGTAGGCGACGTCTGGTTCGGGCGGGGTGCCTGCCTCCTGCTCCCAGTGGGCGAATGACGCTTCGTCACACCAGCGCAGCAGCTTCGGCATCGCCTTCAGATGAACCCCGCTGTTGCGGAACGCCCGCATCGCGTCGGCGCTCTGCCAGACCGTCGACGTCCAGAACGCCCGCTCTGAATCGTTGGAGAGCCATCCGGTCATGAATCCGGGCGCGCGACGCACTTGCCGGGACGAGGCGAGTGTGTAGACGAGAAACCCGGGGAACGACCACCACGAGGCGAGATGGAGGCGCGTCACTGAAACGATGGGCATGGGCTGGAGGAAGTTTAAAGTCGAACGTGGAAAGTGGAAAACCGGAAAGTACGTGGAAAGTGTGGGGCCGCGAATAAAATCTCTGTATGAATAGCGCGCCGCAACTGTACAAATGGGACGACATGGTGCTGGAGAAGGTGACCGACAGAATCTCGAGGAAATACGTGGCCGGCGACCGTGAGATGGTCGCGCAGATCTACCTCACCCGCGGCGCCATCGTCCCCACCCACTCGCACGAAAGCGAACAGCTTACCTACGTGATCACGGGCGCGCTCACCTTTACGCTGGATGGACGCGATATTACGGTTCACGCCGGTGAGCTGCTGCGAATCCCCTCATGGATGCCGCACAGCGCCGAGGCGGTCGAAGACACGTTCGAGCTGGATCTGTTCAGCCCGATTCGCCAGGACTGGATTGACGGCACTGATGACTATTTCCGAAAGTGACTACGGCATTGCAGCCCTAGGCGTGTGTTCGTCGTCGTCGACTGAGCGCCACCCATGCGATCAAGGACGCGATTGCGGCGCCGGCAGCGATGACAATGGCTGTGTTCGCTACCGTCGTTCCGGGGGTCTGCCGAGTAGCATTAGACGTCACGACCGCGAGATCGAGATCACGAGCTCTCTGGTAAGTCAGCGCCGACGTCGTACGGCTGTTATTGGATTCGGGTACCCTCGCCTCGAAGGATGGTGAATATGACGTCCCGGTCGGTCGTGCTTCGCCGTCATCGGGATCGGTCGTTATTCCGGACGCGGCTCCCTCTGGCGGTCGTGGCTGGGCGGGGCGGGGTGCGAACCGCGGGCCGGTCGTCTCCTGGATCGACCGCGGCGGCCGATTGATCCCGGCCGTGCGGATCGGTTTCGGCGCGCACGCCGGGGAACCCGACAGCGCCACGC